>ENA-OQMY01000103-OQMY01000103.1-human-gut-metagenome-genome-assembly--contig:-NODE-103-length-28970-cov-4.600284_pt1 | contig 28970 bp, 27 predicted proteins | sample MGYA00242623_ERZ504868 | MGnify/ENA primary metagenome ERZ504868 (study PRJEB26092, sample SAMD00036386) | human gut metagenome | host: Homo sapiens | study: EMG produced TPA metagenomics assembly of...
ATTGATGGTAATCAGAAGGTCCCACACTGTCACCGTATTCCGTGGGAAATTGCTTAAATTTATAGTTGCCGGCCTGCTTGGCTTTATTTAGTAAGGTTCTGAAATCGTGGGAATGAAGAACTCTTAATGTTTCGTCACTGGCTTGGGAAACGGTATTTATATTGTCTGTCTGCATGATCAGACATTTTAATCCACACTCAACGCAGTAGCATAACAGCAGACGACGGCTGTAATCGCTGCCTATACTCCATTTATCATAGGAGTTTGCGTGAGTCGTGAATGCTTTTTTGTAATTCTTTTTATCAGCTCGTAGTGTTGCCATGGAATCACTCCTTTTCAAGTCGTATTTTAACATAAATGTACGAGACCGTCTACTTGAAAAGTTCTTACATTTTCCACATTTTTCGATATTCTCCAGGTGCAATCCCTTCTGTTTTCTTAAAACTTCTGAAAAAAACTCTTGAACTGGATACAAAACCGCAGGATTCATTGATTTCAGATTTTCTGAGGTCAATAAAAGAAAATCAGATACAGGATTTTCTGGATCAGTGGAATGCGGACAGATGCAAACGTGAGCGTATTTATATAATAACGATGAAAGCAATAAAAATAGAAAAAGGTATTTGAAGATATAAGAACAGGCTGCTCACCAGAAAACAGAACTTGCTATTTGCCGGAGTAAAGGATAAAATCAAAGCACAACCGTAAGTCATAAATTCAGTAAATATTTCAAACAATGATATAGCTGTCATAACAGAAAAAAATCTGTTATTTTACACTACGTCATGTTTTGAAACACCTACAAAAGGAGTACAAGAAAAATGAACCTATCAAAAATACACCACATCGCCATCATCGTATCCAACTACGAATCCGCCAAAGATTTCTACGTAAACAAGCTTGGCTTCTCCATTATCAGAGAAAACTATCGTCCGGAGCGTAGGGACTGGAAGCTGGATCTGCGTGTGGATGAGCACACGGAGCTGGAGATTTTTTGCAGAACCAAATCCACCGAAGCGGGTGAGCCGTCCGGAGGCTTGTGGCCTGCGTCATCTTGCTTTCTGTGTAAAGAGTGTGGAGCAGACGGTGAAAGAACTGGCGGAGACCGGGATCGAATGTGAGCCGATCCGTGTGGATGATTTTACCGGCAAGAAGATGACGTTTTTTCATGACCCGGATGGACTGCCACTTGAGCTGCATGAGTAAGGGGGTGGAACAATGATGTTTCGTAAAGCAGTCATCAACTTGTTATTTGCGCTGTGAAATGATAAAATCAAAATAAACAGGTGAGTTGTAACCTTGTGCTTGAGTAACAGCTTCAGAAAGAGATGGTATGTTATTATTGAAAGAAGAAATTTATACTATAGATGATATATATGCTTTACCAGAGGGTGAAAGAGCAGAATTGATTGATGGCCATATGTATATGATGGCTCCACCGAGTCGCAGACATCAAAAAATTTCAATGGAGCTTTCCAGTGTTATTCGTGAATATATTCGTTTTCACAAAGGAAAGTGTGAAGTATATGCAGCTCCTTTTGCTGTCTATCTTGATGAGAAAAGTAATACCTATGTTGAGCCGGATATCTCAGTGATTTGTGATCCACATAAACTGGATGACAGAGGATGTAATGGTGCACCTGACTGGATTATAGAAATTGTGTCACCATCCAGTAAAAAAGTGGATTATCTGTTAAAACTTCTGAAATACCGTTCCTGTGGTGTAAAAGAATACTGGATTGTTGATCCTGAGAAAGATCGTGTTATTGTATACAATTTTACAGGTGACGAAAGTATTAATGAGTATACTTTGGAGGATTCTGTTAAAGCAGGGATCTATGAAGAACTTGTGATTGATTTCGGAAGTATGGAATTGTAGGGGCCAATGAGCTGCCATTACTTAAAGAAGATTATATAAAACAAAGACTGCCGCAGGTTTCGCGCCTGCGGCATTTTGCAGTTTGTACAAAAAACACAGAAAATATATTGGAAAAAGAGCGGGAAAAGGGTATAATGTCAGAGAAAGTGTGATTGATAAAATACAGACGATTTTTTTCTGCTTTGTCAGGTCATAAATAAGTGAGGCGGAGGATGTAACAATGGAACAGCAGCATATGTTTACCAACCGGATGATCCGTAATCTTCTGGTGCCGGTAGTGCTGGAACAGATTTTGAATTCGATAATGGGAACCGCAGATACCATGATGGTCAGCAATGTGGGATCTGCGGCTCTTTCTGCGGTATCGCTGGTGGATTCCATCAATGTGCTTCTGATCCAGGCTTTTTCGGCGCTGGCAGCGGGAGGCGCCATTGTCTGTGCCCAGTATATCGGACAGAGGAATTATGAGAAGGCGAATATGTCTGCCAGGCAGGTGCTTTTTATCATCACAGCGATCTCTGTAGTGGTGTCTGCAGTCTGTCTGATCTTTCAGAAGCCGCTTTTGAGGCTGATCTTCGGTGCAGTGGATGCGGATGTTATGCGTGCATCGGAAATTTATTTCTTTTTCACGGCACTGTCATTCCCCTTTATTGCGGCTTATGATTCTGCGGCTTCGATCTTTCGTGCCCAGGAGAATACCAAGGGGCCTATGGCCATCTCCATGATCTCCAATATCATGAACATTGGCGGAAACGCGGTTCTGATCTGGGTTTTCCACCTTGGTGTTGCAGGAGCGGCGATCTCCACACTGGTTTCCCGTATTTTCTGTGCAGTGGTTGTTCTCTGGCAGCTGCGTAAGGATCGTCAGCCTGTCGTTGTGAAGGATTACCTGAAGATCCGTCCGGACTGGAGCATGATCGGACGGATCCTGGGACTAGGGATCCCTTCGGGAATTGAGAACAGTATGTTTCAGCTTGGAAAGCTTGCCATCCAGTCTACGGTTTCCACACTGGGAACAGCAGCCATCGCAGCGCAGGCAATGACCAATATCCTTGAGAACCTGAATGGTATCGCGGCCATCGGAGTAGGTGTGGGCCTGATGACCATCGTAGGCCAGTGTCTTGGTGCCGGCCGCAAGGATGAGGCGGTCTATTACATAAAAAAACTCTGCGTCATTGCAGAGGCAGTTATTATCGTAAGCTGTCTGATCGTGTATATTTTGGTCAGACCGGTGACGATCCTTGGCGGAATGGAGAGTACCAGTGCGGAAATGTGCATCCACATGATCACATGGATCACCATCGTAAAGCCTGTGGTATGGACAATGGCGTTCGTGCCGGGGTATGGTCTTCGTGCAGCCGGTGATGTGAAGTTTTCCATGATCACCTCCTGCTGTACCATGTGGGCATGCAGGTTCTGTCTCTGTGTTTTCCTGATCCGTGTCCTGGGCTTCGGGCCTATGGGTGTCTGGATCGGAATGTTTGCAGACTGGACTGTTCGTGGGATCATTTTTACCTGGCGTTTCCACAGCCGCAAATGGCTGGAGCACAAGGTAATCTGAAAAGGAGGGCATCGTATATATGAAGAATGGACTGGAAGACCAGTATGTCATAAAAAACAACAAGCGCCTCCGTTATGGCTACACAACAGGCTCCTGTGCAGCCGGGGCAGCCAGAGGTGCAGTCCGGATGCTGCTTTCGGGAGAGACTCTTTCCGAGGTAGAGCTTGATACCCCAAAGGGGATCACCCTCACGTTACAGCTTCACGATATTACCCGGGGCGAAACCTATGTCTCCTGTGCGGTACAGAAGGATGCAGGGGATGATCCGGATACCACCAACGGGATCCTGGTCTATGTAAAAGCGGAGAAGTTTTCTATCTCAGCGGCAGAACAGGCCGGGCAGCAGCAGAAAACAGAGAAATCCTGGCCTCAGATCATCCTGGACGGTGGGATCGGTGTGGGGCGTGTCACCAAGCCGGGACTTTCCCAGAACGTGGGGGAAGCGGCAATCAATCCGGTTCCCAGAGCCATGATCCTGCGGGAAGCCGAAGAGGCGGCCCAGGAATATGACTACGAGGGCGGTCTGAAGCTTACCGTATCCGTCCCTCAGGGGGAAGAGATCGCGAAGAAAACCTTTAATCCCCGTCTTGGCATTCTTGGCGGGATCTCCATACTTGGAACCAGCGGGATCGTAGAGCCCATGAGTGAGAAGGCTCTGATCGAAAGCATCCATGTGGAGATGAAGCAGCATTTCTGCCAGGGAGAAAACTATATCCTGGTGACACCGGGGAATTACGGTGCGGATTATCTCAGAGAGCATATGTCTATTCCCTTTGAGAACAATATCAAGTGCAGCAATTATGTAGGAGAGACCATTGACATGGCCATTGATATGGGCGTAAAGGGCATTCTTTTTGTGGCTCATATCGGTAAGTTTGTAAAGGTTGCCGCCGGGATCATGAATACCCATTCCCACTGTGCTGATGGAAGGATGGAGGTTCTCTGTGCAAGTGCTATCCGTGCAGGGGGCTCTCTGGAATGTGCCAGAGAGATCCTGGAGGCGGGGACTACCGATGAGGCGTTGGCTGTTCTTGACAGCTATGGTATCCTGAAAGAGACTATGGCTGTGGTCATGGAGAAGATTCAGTTTTATCTGGACCACAGATCCTATGAGCAGATCCTTCTGGGTGCTGTGGTGTTTTCCAATGTATACGGACTGCTGGGGCAGACCCGGGATGCAGAGGAGCTGATCCATAAGATACAGGAGCAGGCAGTCGGGGTGGATGATATTTCATGCGTGAAACCCTGATCCGGATGGAGATTTTTGATCCGGGGACAAAATTTGATATAAATAACAGACAGGTTTTATCCTGTCTGGAAAATATAGTTAGGAGGAAAGAAATATGGCAGGTAAATTATATGGTGTAGGTGTAGGACCGGGAGATCCGGAGCTTCTTACCTTAAAAGCACTTCGTCTTGTAAAGGAGGCAGAGGTGATCGCACTTCCGGGACAGGTTCCGGAGGATACGGTAGCGTTTAAGATCGTGGAGGGGGCTTATCCGGAGCTTGGAAAGAAGGAGCTTCTTGCAGTTCCTTTTCCAATGTCCAAGGATCCTGAGGTGCTGAAGAGCTATCACGATGCAGGAGCAGAAAAAGTCAAGGCTGTCCTGGACCAGGGGAAAGATGTGGTATTTCTCACACTGGGAGATCCTACCGTGTATTCCACATATCTCTATATCCATCACAGACTTGTGGCTCAGGGCTATGAGACGGAGATCGTCTGTGGCATCACATCCTTCTGTGCAGTTTCCGCCCGTCTGAACACCGGACTTGTGGAGAAGGCAGAGCCTCTTCACGTGATCCCGGCTTCCTATCAGATCGAAGATGCGCTGAAGCTTTCCGGTACCAAGGTCCTTATGAAGGCCGGAAAGAAGATGAAGGATGTGAAGGCCGAGCTTCTTTCCCAGGGGGCAGAGGCCATGATGATCGAAAACTGCGGAATGCCGGATGAAAAGATCTACCGGACCGTGGAGGAGATCCCTGAGGATGCAGGATATTATTCCCTGATCATTATCAAAGAAAACAAAGACAGAAGAGAGGAATAGATTATGGTACATTTTGTAGGAGCAGGTCCGGGAGCACCGGATCTTATCACAGTAAGAGGTAAACAGTATCTGGAAGAGGCAGATGTGATCATCTATGCGGGATCTCTTGTAAATCCCCAGCTTCTGGAGTATTCCAAGGATGTGTGCACCATCCATAACAGTGCAAAGATGACCCTTGAGGAAGTGATCTCTGTTATGGAGAGAGCAGAGGCTGAGGGTAAGATGACCGTTCGTCTCCACACCGGCGATCCATGTATCTACGGTGCGATCCGTGAGCAGATGGATATCCTGGATGAAAAGGGAATCCCCTATGATTCCTGCCCGGGTGTCAGTGCCTTCTGCGGAGCTGCATCTGCACTGAACCTGGAGTATACACTTCCGGATATTTCCCAGAGTGTGATCATCACAAGAATGGAAGGAAGGACACCGGTGCCGGCAAAAGAGAGTATTCAGTCCTTTGCCGCTCATAATGCGACTATGGTTATTTTCCTCAGTACAGGTATGCTGGAGGAGCTGAGCCGCAGACTGGTGGAGGGCGGATACCGTGAGGATACACCGGCTGCCATCGTCTACAAGGCAACCTGGCCCGATGAGAAGAAGTTTATCTGTACAGTGGGTACTCTGGCCCAGACAGCAAAAGAGAACAAGATCACAAAAACAGCGCTTATGCTGGTAGGTGATGCGGTCAATGCTGCAAGCTATGACAGATCCAAGCTGTATGATCCGGGCTTTACCACAGAGTTCCGTGAGGCTACGAAATAAAATATGAACATTTCCATCATTTGCTTCAGTATGACAGGGCTGGAGACAGGGGAAAGGCTTCAGAGGGCTCTGGAAAAAGAGGGTGAGAGTGTCACCCTTGCAAAAAAGAGCCGGTACCTTCCGGATCCGATCTCTGTTTCCACCTCCCAGTGGGCAGGGGAACAGTTCCAGGCAGGAAAAGAGGGCGTGATCTTTGTTGGTGCCTGCGGGATCGCAGTGCGCAGTATCGCACCTTACATTGCCGGAAAAAAGACGGATCCGGCTGTGCTGGTGATTGATGAGTGCGGAAAATTTGTCATTGCTCTTCTTTCCGGACATCTGGGCGGAGCCAATGAGCTGGCTCTTCGCTGTGCCGGATATCTTAAGGCGGTGCCGGTTGTGACAACAGCCACAGATCTTCACAGCCGTTTTGCAGTGGATGTTTTTGCAAAAAAGAATGGCTGTGCTATTTTTCATATGAAGGCTGCAAAGGAGGCTTCTGCGGCCCTTCTTGCGGGAGAGAGCGTTGGCTTTTACAGTGAGTTTCCATGGGACGGGGAGCTGCCGGAGGGTCTGGTGCTTTGCGGGAAGGACGGAAGGCTCTCAGCTGCAGCGGATCCGGAGAAGGGTGAGATAGCCGGTGAGGCACCGGAAACAGGTATTGCGGTGACGATCCACAGAGGCTGCCTGCCCTTTAAAAATACAGTCCATGTGGTGCCGCCCGCTGCAGTTCTGGGAATGGGCTGCCGCAGGGGAAAGGATGCAGCCTCCATCCGGAAGGCGGCAGAGGAATGTCTGAAGGGATCAGATGTTTACAGAGAAGCACTGAGAGCCATTGCCAGTATCGATCTGAAGAAAGAAGAGGTGGGACTTCTTTCTCTGGCAGAAGCCTGGCAGCTTCCGTTTCTGACCTTTACAGAGGAAGAGCTGAAGGCAGTGCAGGGTGAATTTACCCCGTCACAATTTGTAAAAAAGATAACAGGTGTAGAGAATGTCTGTGAGAGAAGCGCGGTTCTGGGTTGCGGACAGGGTACACTGATCAGAAAAAAAACAGGCCGGGACGGTGTGACCACCGCCCTTGCAGCCGGAAATCGGAGGATACGTTTTGAGTAAGATTTATGTTGTAGGAATTGGCCCGGGTGCGTATGACCAGATGACTGGAAGAGCGATCCGTGCATTAAATGAAAGTGATGTGATCATCGGTTACACGGTGTATGTGGATCTTGTAAAGGAGTATTTTGCAGGCAAAGAGTTCATGACCACACCGATGAAAAAAGAGGTAGACCGCTGTGTACTTGCTTTTGACGAGGCAAAAAAGGAAAAACCGTTTCCATGATCTGCAGTGGTGACGCCGGTGTCTATGGCATGGCAGGTCTGATGTATGAGGTGGGAGAAAACTATCCGGATGTGGAGCTGACCATTATCCCGGGTGTGACAGCAGCCACAGGCGGCGCCGCAGTGCTGGGTGCACCGCTGATCCATGATTTCTGCCTAATCAGCTTAAGTGATCTTCTGACTCCGTGGGAGAAGATCGAGGCAAGGCTTCTGGCAGCAGCACAGGCGGATTTTGTGGTATGCCTTTACAATCCGTCCAGCAGAAAACGTAAGGATTATCTTCAGAAGGCTTGTGATCTGATGATGAAATACAAGTCCCCGGATACTGTCTGCGGCACGGTTGCCCAGATCGCACGTGACGGCGAGACGGCACAGGTTATGACACTGAAGGAGCTCCGTGATACAGAAGTGGATATGTTTACTACCGTATTTGTGGGAAATTCACAGACTAAGAATGTAAACGGCAAGATGGTAACACCAAGGGGATATAAGAATGTATAAAGCCATTGTTTTTGCAGGGACCACCGAGGGCTATGCGCTCTGTGAGTTCCTTGCGGAAAATCATGTTCCGGTTTATGCCTGTGCAGCTACGGAATATGGCGGCTCCCTTCTGAAGGAAAATGAATTTCTCCATGTCAGCGCCGGAAGGCTGAAAACCGAAGATATGGAGGAGCTTTTCCGAAGGGAAGCGCCGGAGATCGTTCTGGACGCCACTCATCCCTATGCAGCAGAGGTGACAAAAAATATCCGGACTGCCTGTGAGAACGGAAGCATTCGCTATCAGCGTGTCCTTCGCCCGGAGGGGGAGAAGAACAGGGAAGCCATCTATGTGGAAAGCACGGAGAAGGCGGCAGAGCTTCTTTCCGGTACAGAGGGGAACATTTTTCTTACCACAGGAAGCAAGGAGCTGTCTAAATTTACAGTGATCCCGGATTACCAGGAGAGGCTTTTTGCCCGGGTGCTGTCCATCCCTTCCGTGATCAGCTCCTGCGCGGAGCTGGGGATCGAGGGAAAGCATCTCATCGGTATGCAGGGGCCATTTTCCACAGAGATCAACGAAGCCATGCTTCGACAGTTTCAGTGCAGCTATCTGGTCACCAAGGATACCGGTCTGGCAGGTGGATTCCCGGAAAAGATGGAGGCCTGTCAGCGCTGCGGCGTCACACCTGTGATCATCGGAAGACCTTTGCAGGAGGAGGGGCTGTCCCTGCCGGAAGCAAGGGTATTTCTGGCAAAGTTGTTCGGCCTTACCCTGTCACAGAGGGTTTCTCTTGTAGGCATCGGCATGGGTGCGGAAAAAACCCTGACTTTGGAAGGAAAGAAGGCCTTTGATGAGGCGGAGCTTCTGATCGGTGCAAAGCGTATGACAGATGCCGTACAGAGGCCGGGGCAGATGGTTCTCCATGAGTACCGCAGTGATAAGATCGTGGAGTATATCAAGACACATCCACAGTACCGTACCGTAGCCATTGCCCTTTCCGGCGATGTGGGCTTCTACAGCGGCGCAAGGAAGCTGATCGATCTTCTGGATGGTGATGTCCAGGTGATCTGCGGGATTTCTTCCGTTGTCTATTTTATGGCGAAGATCGGTCTTTCCTGGGATGATGCCAGGATCGTCAGCGCTCATGGAAGAGACTGCAATCTGATTGCCCTGATCCGGCATAACCCCAAGGTTTTTTCCATTCTGGGAACAGAGGATGGGGTAGCTCGTCTGGCTTCTCGTCTGGTTGCGTATGGAATGGGTGATGTGACCCTTTATGTGGGAGAAAATCTTTCCTACGAAAATGAAAAGATCTTTCATGCCAGTGCGGCAGATCTTACAGAATACCGGGGAGATGCGTTAAGCGTGGTAACTGCGTGCAATGAAAAGGCACTACCTTTGCCTGCAGTTCACGGGATCTGTGATGAGGAATTTCTCCGTGGGAAGGCGCCTATGACAAAGGAAGAGGTGCGTACGGTTTCTCTGTCCAAGCTTCGTCTTCAGGAGGATTCTGTCTGCTATGATGTGGGAGCGGGCACAGGCTCGGTTTCTGTTGAGATGGCGCTTCGTGCCTGGAAGGGGCAGGTCTATGCCATCGAGAAAAAGGAAGATGCCCTTGCTCTTCTGAAGGAGAACAGGCGGAAATTTGCCACAGACAATCTGGAGATCGTGCCGGGTACTGCACCGGAAGCGATGGTGGAACTGCCTGTTCCGACACATGCCTTTATCGGCGGGTCTTCCGGAAATATGAATGAGATCATCCGGCTTCTTCTGGACAAAAATCCAAAAGTACGGATCGTGATCAACTGCATCACGCTGGAGACGGTGACGGAAGCCATGAATGCCATCCGAGATTTCAGCCTGACGGATGTGGATATCGTACAGCTGTCTGCGGCAAGATCCAAATCTATCGGAAGGTATCATATGATGATGGGTGAGAATCCGATCTATATCATTTCCTGCAGCGGAAGAGGGGAGGAGATTTAGGTGAAGATCCCGAGAATACTTCTTGCGGCAGGTGCCAGCGGAAGCGGAAAAACCCTGATCACCTGCGGGCTGCTTCAGGCGCTGGTGAACCGTGGCCTTAAGGTGGCTTCGTTTTAAATGCGGCCCGGATTACATAGATCCTATGTTCCACAGCCGTGTGATCGGTACAAGATCCCGAAACCTGGATACGGTTTTTTACAGATGGAGACAGAACCCGGTATCTTCTGGCAAAGAACGCATCGGACTGTGAGATCGCAGTGATGGAGGGAGTCATGGGGTATTATGACGGTGTAGGAGGAATCACCTCCAGAGCCAGCGCCTATGATCTGGCCTCCACCACAGATACACCGGCGATCCTGATCGTAAACAGCCGTGGCATGAGTGTTTCCCTGGCTGCCTATGTAAAGGGCTTTCTGGAATACAAAAAGGACAGTCATATCTGCGGCGTGATCTTTAACCAGATGTCTCCCATGCTGTATCCCAGGATGAAGAAGCTTCTGGAAGAGGAGCTTTCCGTAAAGGTGCTGGGATATGTTCCGAAGGTGGAGGACTGTGTGATCGAAAGCCGTCATCTGGGGCTGGTGCTTCCGGAGGAGATCCCGGAGCTGAAAAGCCGTCTGCAGAAGCTTTCCGAGGTACTGGAGAAAACCCTGGATATCGATGGGATCCTGGAGCTTGCAGGGGAAGCACCGGAGCTTGCGGCACCGGAGACGGAAATGCTGATACAGAAGGATACTGCCTTCGGATACCGTACAGAGGAAAAGGTGCGGATCGGTGTGGCGGATGATGAAGCCTTCTGCTTTTTCTATGCGGATAATTTAAATCTTCTGGAGCAGATGGGAGCGGAGCTAGTACGTTTTTCACCCATTCATGACAGAGAGCTTCCGGAGGATCTGGACGGGCTTCTTTTAAGCGGCGGTTACCCGGAATTAAACGGGGAGGCGCTGGAAGAAAATCAGGAAATGTGCACCCGGATCCGGGAAGTTATCCTGGACGGAATGCCCTGTCTGGCAGAATGTGGCGGATTCATGTATCTTCATCAGGAGATGGAGGATATGGAAGGAAAGCAGCGCAGAGTCTGCGGGGTGATCCCTGGAAGGGCTTACCGCACACCGAAGCTGAACCGGTTCGGCTATATCACCCTTACGGAAAAACAGGATACCGGACTTGGTGAGATCCCGGCTCATGAATTCCATTACTTTGATTCTACAGATTGCGGAGAGGATTTTCATGCGGCAAAGCCGGCATCTAAAAGAGGATGGGATTGTATCCATGACCGGGGCAGGCTGATGGCAGGATTTCCGCATCTTTATTATTACGGAAATCCCAGGGTTCCGGCACGCTTTCTGAAGAACGCACTGGAATATAAGAAAGAACGGAGGCAGAAAAAAGATGCTGAAATATAGTCTTCCTGCACTGGTCATAGGATTTGTGCTGGATCTTCTGATCGGAGATCCCAGATGGCTTTATCATCCGATCTGTGTCATCGGCAATCTGATTGCAGTGCTGGAAAAGGTGATCCGGAAGATTTTTCCGAAAAATCACGGCGGTGAGCTGACAGGAGGCTTTCTGATCGTAGTGCTTGTCTGTCTGTTCAGCGGCGGGGTGCCGCTTCTGGTGCTTTATTATCTTTACCGGTATCTGCCGGTGGCCGGATTTGTGCTGGAGGTTTTCTGGTGCTATCAGCTTCTTGCCACCCGTTCCCTGAAGGATGAGAGTATGAAGGTTTATGACCGGCTGAAAAACGGAACTCTGGACGAGGCACGCTATGCGGTGTCCATGATCGTAGGCCGTGATACCAGAGAGCTTACGGAAACCGGCGTGACAAAGGCTGCCGTGGAAACCGTTGCGGAAAATGCATCCGACGGCGTGATCGCCCCCATGCTATATATGGCTATCGGTGGGGTGCCGCTGATGTTTTTGTACAAGGGTATCAATACCATGGATTCTATGCTTGGATATAAAAATGACAAATATCTTTATTTCGGCCGTATTGCGGCAAAGCTGGATGATGTGGCCAATTATATCCCTGCCAGGATTTCCGGATGGCTGATGGTGGCAGGAACTGTTTTTACAGGAATGGATACAAAAAACGCGGCAAAGATCTACAAACGTGACCGGAGAAACCATGCAAGCCCCAACTCTGCTCAGACAGAGGCTGCCATGGCCGGAGCGCTGGATGTACAGCTTGCGGGAAATGCATATTATTTCGGGAAATTATATGAAAAACCTACGATCGGGGATCCGATTCGCCCGGTGGAGCCGGAGGATATCAAAAGGGCTAACCGACTGATGTACGCGGCATCTATACTGGGTGTGGTTGTATTTGGACTGCTCAGTGCGGGGATCCGGTTCGGGTTATTAAGGTAACAATAAATACAGACAGGAGAATGACCAATGACAAAACACATACATGGAGGAGACGTATATAAACATAAAGACTGCCTGGATTTTTCGGCAAATCTGAATCCTTTGGGAACACCGGAAAGTGTGAAGCAGGCCATTATCCACAGTCTGGATCATATTGCACAGTATCCCCAGGTGGGATGCGGCGTTCTCAGGGAAAGGATCGCAGAATCGGAAGGGGTAAAAGCGGAAGAGGTAATATGCGGTAACGGAGCGGCAGAAGTGATCTTTACGCTTTGTCATGCAGTAAAGCCAAAGCGGGCTCTGATCCCGGCGCCTACTTTTGCGGAATACGGACAGGCTCTGGCCAGCACAGGCTGTGAGCTAGAATATTACATGCTGACGGAAAATGACGGTTTTGTGCTCAGTGAAGCATATCTGGATATCCTCCATAAGGGACTGGATATGGCTTTCTTATGTAACCCCAACAATCCTACCGGCATGCTGATCCCCCACAGGCTTCTGAAAAGGATCCTGGAAAAATGCAGAAAGCTGGATATCCTGCTGGTGGTAGATGAATGTTTCCTCGATTTTGTAAAGGAACCGGAAGAGTATTCTCTGAAGCGTTCTCTTTCCGGGTTCAATAATCTTTTTATCCTGAAGGCATTTACAAAAAGATATGCCATGGCCGGTGTGCGGCTAGGCTATGGCCTCTGTTCTGACAGAAAGCTGATGGAAAGGATGGAGCTCTGCGTTCAGCCATGGAATGTTTCCACCATGGCCCAGGCAGCCGGGCTCCAGGCACTTACAGAGACGGAATATGTAGAGGAGGGAAGACAGCTTGTTTTTCGGGAGGCACAGTGGCTGAAGGATGAGCTGGTCCGCATTGGGTATAAAGTATTTCCGTCGGAAGCAAATTATATTTTCTTTAAAGGACCGGAGGAGCTCTTTGACTTCTGTCTGCGTAAGCGGATCTTGATCCGTGACTGCAGCAATTATCCGGGTCTTACAAAGGGGTATTACCGGATCGCGGTAAAGCGCCATGAAGAAAATGTAAAACTGATCGAAGTACTTGAGGGAGGTATATTATGGCAAAAGCAATAATGGTACAGGGAACCATGTCCAATGCCGGAAAAAGCCTACTGGCTGCGGGACTTTGCAGGATCTTTAAGCAGGATGGATATCGTGTGGCTCCTTTTAAATCACAAAATATGGCACTGAATTCCTTTATCACAGAGGATGGTCTTGAGATGGGACGGGCCCAGGTCATGCAGGCAGAGGCAGCCGGGATCCGGCCGTCTGTCCTGATGAATCCCATCCTTCTGAAGCCTACCAATGATGTAGGCTCCCAGGTGATCGTAAACGGAGAGGTTCTTGGAACCATGAGTGCCAGGGATTATTTCAAATATAAGAAGACCCTGGTTCCGGATGTGATGAAGGCATACAACGCTCTTGCAGCGGAAAACGATATCATTGTCATCGAAGGTGCGGGAAGTCCTGCCGAGATCAATCTCAAGGATGAGGATATTGTAAATATGGGTATGGCAAAGATGGCCAAGGCACCGGTCCTTCTTGTGGGAGATATTGACCGTGGAGGTGTTTTTGCCCAGCTGATCGGTACGGTAGAGCTTCTGGAGGACGATGAGAAGGCTATGGTAAAGGGGCTGATCATCAACAAATTCCGCGGAGATAAGACTATTCTGGACCCTGGTGTTGTCATGCTTGAGGAAAGAAGCGGGATCCCGGTGGTGGGTGTGGCGCCTTATCTGGATATCCAGGTGGAGGATGAGGACAGCCTGACGGAGCGTTTTGACCGGAAGCAGGAAGCCGGTGTCATTGATATCGCAGTGGTCCGTACACCAAGGATCTCCAACTTTACGGATTTTAATCCTTTTGAGAGCATTCCCGGAGTTTCTCTCCGCTATGTAAAACACCCGAGAGATCTTCACTCTCCGGACATGATCATCCTTCCTGGAACCAAGAACACCATGGGTGATCTGATCTGGATGCGGGAAAGCGGAATGGAAGCAGCAGTTCTCAAGGAAGCCTCCAGAGGCAAGCTGATCTTTGGTGTCTGCGGCGGCTATCAGATGCTGGGCGAGACCTTAAGCGATCCTCATGGCGTTGAAAATGGCGGTTCCATGAAAGGAATGGGACTTCTTCCTATGGAAACGGTATTTGCCGAAAAGAAAACCAGGACCAGGGTGCAGGGGCATTTCGGTCAGCTGTCCGGTGTGTTTGCTCCTCTTTCCGGTGCGGAGATCGAGGGCTATGAGATCCATATGGGCGAAAGCATCCTGAAGGACAATGCAGGAACAGCCACGAAGATCACAGACAGCGTCAGCGGTAAGAAAAAAGAAGAGGGTGCTTTTGCGGGAAATGTGTGCGGAACCTATATCCACGGCGTTTTCGATAAGGAAGCATCTGCAGAGGCGATCATCCGCGTGATCGGCGAGAAAAAAGGGATTGATGTGGAAAATATGACAGGCGTGGATTTTGCGGCATTTAAGGAACAGCAGTATGATATCCTGGCTGCAGAGCTGCGGAAGCATCTGGATATGAAAAAAATCTATGAGATACTGGAAAACGGGATTACGGAGGAAGAATAGAAATGAAAGTTGAGCTTGAAAATGTAAAACCCATGGAGATTGAAAAAAGAAGCTTTGAGATCATCACAGAAGAGCTGGGGGATACTCCCCTGATCCCGGGAACAGAGCTGATCGTAAAACGCTGCATCCACACAAGCGCAGATTTTGATTATGCAAAAAATCTCTGCTTTTCGGAGGGGGCAGTGGAGATGGCCATGGATGCCATCCGCAACGGTGCCTGTATCGTCACAGATACCCAAATGGCAAAGGCCGGGATCAACAAGCGTGCACTTGCCCGCTACGGCGGTGAGGCTTACTGCTTCATGACCGATGAGGATGTGGCTGCCCTTGCAAAAAAGAACGGGACTACCAGAGCCACAGCCAGCATGGACAAGGCAGCAGAGATGGATAAAAAGCTGATCTTTGCCATTGGAAACGCACCTACCGCACTGGTACGTCTTTATGAGCTTATTGAGAACGGAAAGCTTTCTCCTGAGCTGATCATCGGTGTGCCGGTAGGCTTTGTGAATGTTGTGCAGTCCAAGGAGCTGATCATGCACGCAGATGTGCCTTATATTGTGGCAAAAGGACGCAAGGGTGGAAGCAATATTGCTGCGTGCATTGTAAATGCCCTGCTCTACATGATCGATAACCGGAGAGATTAGGAGCCGGTAACCTCCTTCAGAAGCTGACAGGCAGGCAGAAAATCCTTGGATGGAATGGAGGAGCAGGAGAGGACCAGGGTGACCTCGGCTCCGTTTTCTCTGAGAACCTCCAGTCCCAGACCACGGTTCCGGGCTCTGTCTGTCAGTTCACTGCCTGTGAGAGAACAGGGAAGAGTAAGGGCAAGGCTGGTTCCTGCGGCTCCTGTTTGAATCTGGCAGTCCTGGCCGAAGGTTTCCCGGACAGCCTGGGAAAGAGCCTTCAGCTTCTGGGAATAAAGGCGGCGGAGCTTTCTTGTCTGGGAAGCCAGATGCCCGTCGCGGATAAACTGGCAGAGTGCAATCTGTTCTGCCTTGGAAGCAGTCTGATTATAAAAGGCTGCTTTTTTTGTATATTTTTCCCGGAGAGAGCGCGGCAGTACCATGAAGCTGACACGGATGGAGGGCAGCAGCAGCCTGGAAAAGGAACCGATATAGACAACGTTTTCACCACCTGCAAGGCCGAAAAGTGAAGGCGTCGGTTTCTGGAAATAAACAAATTCGTTTTCGAAATCATCCTCAATGATCAGATGGTCATTGATCTCCGCATGACGGATCAGCTCCAGGCGTCGTTTTACCGGCATGATCTCGCCCCATTTCGTCATGTGAGCAGGAGAAACATAGATCACATCGCAGCTTTTGTCCCGGTAATGGACATCAAAGCCGTAATCCTGAAAGATGGTGCTGCATGTGGTGAAGGATGGTGTGGGGAACGAAACGGTTTTCCGTTCATGGATCAGAGGGCAGAGGATCTGGAGAAGGGGCTGGAGACCGGCCCCTACTACAATGTCATCCGGGGAGCAGATCACATTTCTGCGTTCCCGGATATAGTCTGCGAGAACCTCCCGGAAATCGCTTTCGCCCTGGGGTTCGCCATAAGAAAGCATACGGTCGCCCTGGCGGAGGGCGCTTTTGATGTAACGCTGCCACAGATCAAAACGGAAGCTTTCCCGGTCAACACCGGAAGAGGCAAAATCATAAAGGCAGGGCGTGATATCCTTATCCTGTTTTTCGGGGGTAAGCAGATGCTGCTTGGAAGCAATGCCGGTGACATAATAGCCGCTCTGTGCCCTGGCGATGATATAGCCGTCTGCTGCCAGCAGAAGATAGGCATTTTCGATGGTGGTACGGCTCAGCTTCAGCTCCTGGGCGCATTTGCGGAGGGAGGGCATTTTGCTTCCGGGAAGGAGACGGCCTTCCATGATCAGCTTCCGGTAATAGTGATAAACCTCCAGATAAAGGTGTTCTTTTTTGTTGTTCTGCAGATATATTTAACATAAGTATGATGATTTCCTTCCTAAAAATGATTGCGTAAACCTGACAGTTCATTCTATAATATTACAGAAAAAAAACTCAAGACTGGAGAATTACCATGAAAAAAATAGCAGTGATCAATGATCTTTCCGGGCTGGGGAAATGTTCACTGACAGCAGCGATCCCGGTGATCTCGGTGATGGGAGTCCAGGCGTGTCCACTTCCCACCGCTGTTTTAAGCAACCAGACCGGTTATGAAAGTTATTTCTGTGAGGATTTCACAGAACACATGGAACCATATATGGAGCAGTGGAAAAAAAGAGGATTTTCTCCGGATGGGATCTATACAGGATTTCTTTCTGATGATAAGCAGGCAGACAGGATCCTGAAATTTATGGATGCGTTTGCAGGGAAGGATACTCTGATTCTTACAGATCCGGTGATGGGGGATGACGGCGCGGTTTATCCGATCTATACAGAAGAGCTCCGCAGTCGGTTCTGCGAACTGACACACCGTTCCTATGTGATCACACCGAACCTTACGGAAGCTCTCCTCCTTCTTCGCGGAAAAGAAAAAATGGAGGAGATCTGGAAGGAACTGCAAAAGGCATCAGAGGCCCGGCGGATGGAAGAGATCCGGGAGATCGGGTGCGGACTTGCCCGGAAATTTTCACTTCCTGCCGTTGTGATCACCGGAGTAGATCACAGAGAGGAAGGGCAGCCTCTGAAAATGGGAAATCTTGTCCTGGAAAACGGAAACAGCTCCTGGATATTTGCAGAGAAATCCGGAGGAAGCTATTCCGGGACAGGAGATCTTTTTGCATCCGTGCTCAGTGCAGGGCTGGTAAAAACGATATTCCATGAAAACCTGTGCAGAGCTGGCCGTGGACTTTATCTCGGCATCGATCCGGGATGCGGTGGAGGAAGGAACAGACCGTAACGATGGTGTATGCTTTGAACAGCATCTCGGCATGCTGCTTCCATAAAAACATAAGGGGATAAAAAAGAGCTGACCGTCAGGCCAGCTCTTCCCATTTTTCATAAAGCTCTTCCAGTTCTTCAGCGATGGCTGCTTTTTCACGGCTCAGCTTTGTACATTCCGCTACATTGGTGCAGACATCCGGAAGGACCATGGTTTCGTCGATCTCACTGTCTCTTGTTTCCAGCTCTTCGATACGGGCTTCGACTTTTTTCAGCTCGGCTTCCCGTTTTCGTTTCTTTGCCTGTTCTTCCTTCATCTGCTGCCAGGAAAGCTTGTTTTCGGAAACCGCTTTTTCTTCGGCAGGTGCCTCCGGAGAAGTACTTCCCGGTGCATAGGTACTGGTCAGCTCATCCTTCTTTTCCAGATAGTAATCATAATCACCGATGTAATTTACCACTGCCTGGTTTGTCAGCTCCATGATCCTGGTCGCAGTCTGATTGATAAAGTAACGGTCATGGGATACATAAAGGACTGTACCGGTGTAGCTGACCAGTGCTTCCTCCAGGATCTCCTTGGAGGCAATATCCAGATGGTTGGTAGGCTCGTCAAGGATCAGGAAGTTGGCTTCGGAAAGCATCAGCTTTGCAAGGGAAACACGGCCTCTTTCTCCACCGGAAAGTGCGGAGATCTCCTTGAAAACATCATCTCCGGTAAAGAGAAATGCAGCAAGCATATTTCGGATCTCGGTCTCTGTGAGAGTCGGATAAGTATCGGAGATCTCCTGGAAAATTGTCTTGTCCATATGCAGAACATGATGTTCCTGATCGTAATAACCGATCTGCACCTTGGAACCAAGGGAAAATTTGCCGGCATCTGCCTCAATAAGACCGTTGATGATCTTCAGCATGGTGGTCTTTCCGGTTCCGTTGTTTCCGATCAGTGCCACACGCTCGCCGCGTTTGATATCAAAGGAGATATCGGAGAACAGGGTCTGTCCCGGAAAGGCCTTGGAAAGCGCTTCCACGTGGAGCACATCGTTTCCGCTTAACACCCGTGGTTCCAGCGAGATACGCATCCGGTCCTGGAGCTCAAGAGGCTTTTCGATCCTCTGTACACGGTCCAGCATTTTTTCACGGCTTTCCGCACGCTTGATGGATTTTTCACGGTTAAAGGATTTCAGCTTGGCGATAACGGCTTCCTGATGCTTGATATCCCGCTGCTGATTTAAGTATGCCTTGTACTGTGCGTCACGAAGCTGAGCCTTCTTGAGAGCATAGGCAGAGTAGTTGCCGCTATATACGCGGGTCTGTCCGGCTTCGATCTCAATGACCTTGGTGACCACCTTATCCAGAAAATAACGGTCATGGGAGACGATAAAAACAGCTCCCGGATAATTCAGAAGATAAGTTTCCAGCCAGGAGATGCTTTCCATATCCAGGTGATTGGTTGGCTCATCCAGAAGCAGGATATCCGGCTTGGAAAGAAGCATCTTGCCCAGCGCCACACGGGTTTTCTGACCGCCGGAAAGAGTTTCGATCTGCTTGTCATAATCTTCCTCCGTGAAGCCGAGACCCTTTAAGACACCGGTCAGCTCACTTTTGTAAGCGTATCCGTTTTCCAGTTCAAACTGATGAGTCAGGCGGGTATAGGTTTCCATCAGACGGTTCAGATCATCACCGGTCACGGTGTTCATTTCCTGTTCCATATTGCGGATACGGCGTTCCATATCGATGATGTGCTGTTTGGTGGTAAGAAGCTCCTCGTAGATGGTATGATGTCCGTGGATATCCTGGTACTGGGCAAGATAGCCGATATTTTTATCTCGGGCAAGCACCACGGTACCGGAATCAGCAGAAAGCTCCTGCATGATGATCCGCAGCAGTGTGGTCTTTCCTGCACCGTTGCAGCCGATCAGAGCAGCCTTTTCACGGTCTTCAATGTGAAAGGATGCATCATTTAAAATTACTTTTTCGCCAAAGGCCTTGCATATATTCTGACATGATAAAATCATAAAAACTGTCCTCCTGTATAAAGAATCACCCCTGTTTATGTCTGAACAGGGAAAAATCCTCCACCTATTATAACGGAAACTGCCGGGATTTCAAAGAAAAAATCAATTATTAGAAAAAATATAAAGAAATTTGTACAGAATAGACAACTTTAATTGACAGGAAAATGTCAATTCGTTATAATTAACCTAGTGTAAGGTAAGGAGGAAAACTATCGTGGAGACAAAACAAATCTCGAAAGCGGTGATTAAGCGTCTGCCACGCTATTACCGCTACTTAGGAGAGCTGATGGAAGATAATGTAGAACGTATTTCTTCCAATGAATTAAGTAAGAAGATGCATACCACAGCTTCTCAGATCCGTCAGGATCTTAATAATTTTGGCGGTTTTGGGCAGCAGGGGTATGGCTATAATGTACACTATCTTTATACAGAGATTGGTAAGATTCTGGGACTGGATACCGTTCATCCGATGATCATCCTGGGAGCCGGTAATCTGGGACAGGCACTTGCCAATTATGTGGATTTTGAGAAGCGCGGGTTCAGGCTTGTTGGTATCTTTGACGTAAATCCTGTGCTTGAGGGCATCGCAGTCCGTGGACTTGAGATCCAGATGCTCAGTGAGCTTCCGTTTTTCCTGAGAGAGAATAACGTGGAGATCGCGATCCTGACACTTCCCAAGAATAAAGCCAAGGAAATGGCAGATATTCTGGTGGAGAACGGAATCAAGGCAATCTGGAATTTTGCACATCTTGATCTTGAGACACCGGATGATGTGATCGTAGAGAACGTTCATCTTTCCGAGAGTCTGATGACACTGTCTTATAATCTCAGCAAATACAGGCAGGAACATGTGGATAAGTAAGAATTGTTAAGCTGCCGGAAACGGCAGCTTTCTCTATGACAAGAGGGGAGGCAGAAGACAGAATGAAGAAGCTTGTTACCTGCGCAGAAATGAAGGATCTGGAACTCCACAACGATCCGTGAGATCGGAGTTCCCTCCGAGGTTCTGATGGAGCGGGCAGCACTGAAGGTGGTAGAGGAAACAGAAAAGTATCTCCAGAAGGACGAAAGGATCCTGGTAGTCTGCGGAAGCGGAAATAATGGCGGTGACGGTATCGCTGTTGCCAGATTGTTCCATCTGAAGGGAATCCGGGCAGAATTTTATATGGTCGGAAACAAAGATAAAATGACCAGAGAGACAGCTCTTCAGTATAAGATCGCTTCCGGTTATCGTGTCCCGGAGGTGAATAACCCGCAGTGGAGTGAATATACTACTATAGTAGATGCCGTGTTTGGGGTAGGCCTGACGCGCCCGATCGAGGGGCATTATGCTGATATCATCCATGAGATGAACAGTGCGAGGGCCAAAAAGATCGCAGTTGACATCCCGTCAGGAGTGAACGGAGATACTGGCCTGGAAATGGGAATTGCCTTCAGCGCCGATCTGACTGTCACATTTGCCTACCGGAAAAGAGGTCTTTGCTTTTATCCGGGGAGACTGTATGCAGGAAGGATCGTTACCGCCGATATCGGGATCTATGAGCAGGAAGCTGTGACTGCATCTGCCGCCTGTCTGGAAAATAAAGATCTGAAGCTGTTTCCGGAACGTGATCCCGGCGGAAACAAGGGTACCTTCGGAAAAGTGCTCTTTGTGACCGGAAGTGAGGGAATGTGCGGAGCTGCTTATTTAAGCGCCAGTGCAGCACTTCGTGCCGGTGCGGGAATGGTAAAGATCCAGACTGTGGAAGCCAACAGGATCCCGCTGCAGATACTCCTTCCGGAGGCTATGGTCTGCAGCCGCTTTGATCAGGAATCCAATGAACAGCTTCTATCCTGGTGTGATGTGATCGTGATCGGACCGGGACTTGGAACATCAGTGGCCAGCCGTGAGAGAGAACAGTGGTTTCTCACGGCGGCTGCCCGGGAGAAAAAACCGCTGATCCTGGATGCTGACGGTCTGAACCTTCTGGCTGCACATCCTCAGTGGTACCAGTATCTGGGAGAGCATGTGGTTCTGACACCGCATATCGGAGAAATGAGCCGGCTCAGTGGCAGAACGATCCAGGAGATCCAGCATGAGATCGCAGATACTGCATTGAAATGCGCTGCGGAAACAGGCTCTGTGTGCGTATTGAAGGATGCATGTACAGTGATCGCAGATGAGAAAGGACAGATGTATCTGAATCTTTCCGGTAATTCCGGAATGGCAACTGCAGGAAGCGGAGATGTGCTTTCCGGGATCCTGGCAGCAGTGTTATGTATGTATCTGAAAACGGAGGAACAGCCTCCCATGGTTTTAAAGGCCGCGTTAGGTGTTTATCTTCACGGACTTTGCGGTGATCTTGCAGCCGCTGAAAAAGGAAAGCGCAGTATGCTGGCAGGAGATATCATAGAATATCTGCCCAGGGCATTAGCTATAGGTGAAGAGGAGTCGGAATTATGAAAAAATACGAGAGAGTAAAAGCACTGGTATCACTGGACGCCATTGCCCACAATTTTGAGGAAATGCATAAAAATGTCAAAGAAGGGACAAAGATCATCGCTGTGATCAAAGCGGACGGTTATGGCCATGGTGCCAGAGCTATTGCCCGTCTGATCCAGGACTATGATTATATCTGGGGATTTGCAACAGCTACTGCAGAGGAGGCACTGGAGCTTCGGCATGCAGGGATCACCAAGCCTGTCCTGATCCTTGGCCTTGTATTTGAGGAATATTATGAGGAACTTGCAGCCAATGATATCCGGATCACCATATCGGATCTTAATACAGCGGCAGAATATGCAAAAGCAGGTGCACGCATTGGAAAAAATGTACATATTCATCTGGCTCTGGATACGGGAATGACAAGGATCGGATATGCGGATATTCCGGAAAATGCGGTAAAGATCGAAAAAATCTCAAAAATCCCGAATCTGGTGATCGAGGGAATGTTTACTCATTTTGCCAGGGCGGATGAGGCTGACCGTTCTCCTGCACTGGTGCAGCTGGACCGTTATCTCCGTTTTGCAGAGCTTCTGGAAAAAAGAGGCGTTCATATCCCGGTACGTCACTGCTCCAACAGTGCAGGTATCATCCGTGTTCCGGAAGCAAATCTCAATGTCGTTCGTGCCGGTATCACCATTTACGGTATTTATCCGTCAGAAGAGGTAGAACGTGATATCGTGAAGCTGACACCTGCAATGGAGCTGAAAAGTCATGTATCCTATGTGAAAAATGTGGAACGCGGAACAGCGGTAAGCTATGGAGGAACGTTTGTTACGGAACGTTTTACCAGAATGGCAACGATCCCCGTAGGTTATGCAGATGGCTATCCGAGACAGCTTTCCAATAAGGGCTGGGTCCTGATCCGGGGCAAAAAGGCTCCGATCCTCGGACGTGTCTGCATGGATCAGTTTATGGTTGATGTCACAGATATCCCGGAGGTGAAGGCCGGGGACGAGGTCACCCTGATGGGAAGAGACGGAGAGGAATTTATCAGTGTGGAGACACTGGGAGATCTTTCCGGAAGATTTTCCTATGAATTTGTCTGCGGGATCAGTAAACGTGTTCCGCGAGTTTATATCAAAGACGGTAAGGAATGTGGAGAAGAGGAGAGCTTTTTCCAGTAGATCCGTAAATACCCGGATCCGGAAAACGCCGGGTCAGACATAAGGCCGGTAAAAAAGTACCACGCATGGTATACACAAAGAAATTGTGGAAATACTTATCTGTAAAAAGGAATACGGCTTGCAAATAAGCCGGACCAGAATCGGAGTGTGAATTGTGTGGTTATAAAAAGAGGGGATATTTTTTATGCGGACTTAAGACCTGTAGTGGGCAGTGAACAGGGCGGCATCCGTCCGGTGCTGATCATCCAGAACGATGTAGGCAACCGTCACAGCCCCACAGTGATCTGTGCGGCAATTACATCAAAAATGAATAAGGCAAAGCTGCCGACACATATTGAGATCGATGCATCTGCCTACGGGATCGAAAAGGATTCCGTGATCCTTCTGGAACAACTCCGCACCATCGACAAGCGGCGTCTGAAGGATAAGGTGTGTCATCTGGACAGTGCTATGCTTGATAAGGTGAATCATGCGCTTGAGATCAGTCTGGAACTGACTTTTTAAGGGGAACATGAGGAATTTTGACCGGTTTGTTTTCTGATTCTTGACGAAATCTTTCATAAGTGCTATATTAAACCGAGTTGCAATTATGTAAAACGGTACCCAAAATGAGCAGGGCACGAAAGAAAATATACGGTAACAAGGAGAGGAAGATACCATGTCAGGACATTCAAAATTTGCCAACATCAAACATAAGAAAGAGAAAAATGATGCCAAGAAGGGTAAGATCTTCACAGTCATCGGCCGTGAGATCGTTATGGCAGTAAAGGCCGGCGGCCCGGATCCTGCAAACAACAGCAAGCTTCGTGATGTCATCGCAAAAGCAAAAGCGAACAACATGCCGAACGATACGATCGATCGTGGAATCAAGAAGGCAGCAGGTGCGGATTCTGCAGACAGCTACGAGAAGGCTGTATATGAGGGATATGGTCCGAACGGTGTTGCTATTATCGTAGAGACTCTTACAGATAACAAGAACCGTACTGCAGGTAATGTACGTAACGCGTTTACCAAGGGTAACGGAAGCATCGGAACACAGGGATGCGTATCCTTTATGTTCGACCAGAAGGGCCAGATCATCATCGATAAGGAAGAGCTTGAGGATGAGTGCGGCGAGATGGATGCGGACGAGCTGATGATGACAGCTCTGGATGCAGGTGCTGAGGACTTCAACGAGGAAGAGGACAGCTTTGAGATCATCACAGCACCGGACGATTTCAGTGCTGTACGTGAGGCTCTTGAGAAAGCCGGGATCCCGCTTGTAGAAGCACAGATCGCCATGATCCCGCAGACCTATGTGGAGCTGACGGATGATCAGGCTATCAAAGATCTTCACAGAACACTGGATCTTCTTGATGATGACGACGACGTTACTGACGTATGGACAAACTGGGACGAATGATCTCTGAATAGAAAGTAATATTTTGCATATAATACCTCCAGAATTTCAGATTCCGGAGGTATTTTTTATGGAAAAACAGAGCGAAGAGGGAAAACAGAAGGAACTGGACCGGGAAGCGAGCCAGAACGAACAGATCCGGGAAACCGGGCAGGCAGTGCTCGATGGAAATTCCCGGAAGCATAAAGTGGAGCTTCTGACGGTGATCGGGGAAATCGAAGGTCATGAATCCGCGCCGTCTCACAGCAAAACAACCAAGTATGAGCATGTACTGCCAAAGCTGGCTCTCATTGAGGACGATGAGGAGATCGAGGGACTTCTGATCCTTTTAAATACAGTAGGAGGAGATGTGGAGGCAGGGCTTGCCATTGCGGAGATGATCGCGTCTCTGAGTATCCCTACGGTTTCCCTGGTGCTGGGCGGGGACATTCCATAGGTGTACCCATGGCGGTATCAGCAGATTATTCCTTTATCGTGCCAAGTGCTACCATGGTGGTCCATCCGGTACGCCAGAACGGAATGTTCATCGGCGTGGCGCAGTCCTACCGCAATATGGAAAAGATCCAGGACCGGATCATTGCCTTTGTATCCGGACATTCACATATCACGGCAGAGCGGATGGAGGAGCTGATGCTGGATACCTCCCAGCTTGTAAAAGATGTGGGGACTATGCTGGAGGGTGAGGAAGCGGTAAAGGAAGGACTCATCGATGAAGTAGGAGGGATCCGGGAGGCACTGGACCGATTGTATACCCTTATCGAAAGGAAAAAACACAGAAATAACCAGTTTTGTATGTGGCTTTTGATGATGTTAGTTGCATAAGACTAACATGGTTGCGCTGTGCTGTGGTAAAGAAATTTGACAGAAATTGTAAATCTACTCTTGTCATATGCTGATTTTTAGCGTATTATTAATAAAGGTTTATAATTTGCGCGAGGAGGAAGACCATGTATAAGGTTTTAAAAGCTGAAACGCTGGCAGCTAAGATCCATCTTATGGTTGTGCATGCACCACGTGTGGCAAGCCACTGTCTGCCAGGACAATTTATCATTGTGAAACTTGACGAAAAGGGAGAGAGGATCCCGCTTACCATCTGCGATTACGATCGCGAGGCCGGTACAGTTACCATCGTATTCCAGGAGATCGGAGCATCTACCATTAAGATGTCCGCACTGAAGGCGGGAGATTCATTCCGTGATTTCGTAGGACCTCTGGGATGTCCGTCTGAGTTCGTCCATGAGGATATCGAAGAACTTAAGAAGAAAAAAATGGTATTCGTAGCCGGTGGTGTCGGTACCGCACCTGTTTATCCGCAGGTTAAATGGCTCCATGAGCACGGCATCACAGCGGATGTTATCCTTGGTTCCAAGACTAAGGATATGGTTATCCTTGAGAAAGAGCTTGGCGCTGTGTCCAATCTTTATGTTACAACAGATGACGGTTCCTATGGCCGTTCCGGTATGGTAACAAAGACTCTTGAGGATCTTGTGACAAACGAGGGCAAGCATTATGACGTCTGTGTAGCGATCGGACCGATGATCATGATGAAATTTGTCTGTCTTCTTACCAAGAAGCTTGGTATCCACACAATTGTCAGCATGAACCCGATCATGGTAGACGGAACCGGTATGTGCGGCGCTTGTCGTCTCCAGGTCGGTGATGAGATCAAATTTGCCTGCGTAGACGGACCGGAGTTCGACGGACATCTCGTTGATTTCGATCAGGCTATGAAGAGAAGCCAGATGTATAAGACCCAGGAGGGCCGTGCATTACTGAAGCTTCAGGAAGGCGATACCCACCACGGTGGATGCGGACATTGCGGAGGTGACAACTAATGGCAGATGCAAAAATGTTAAAAAAAGTTCCTGTAAGAGAGCAGGATCCGAAGGTACGTGCGACAAACTTCGAGGAAGTATGTCTTGGATATAATCAGGAAGAAGCAATGGAAGAGGCACAGAGATGCCTTGGCTGTAAGAAACCGAAATGTGTAGAGGGATGTCCGGTATCCATCAATATTCCGGGATTTATCGAGCACATCAAAGAAGGCAACATGGAAGAGGCTTACAAGGTGATCGGTTTATCTTCCGCACTTCCGGCTATCTGTGGTCGTGTATGTCCGCAGGAATCCCAGTGTGAGGGACAGTGTATCCGCGGTAAGAAGGGCGAGGCTGTTTCTATCGGTAAGCTGGAGAGATTCGTTGCAGACTATGCTCTGGAGCATGATATCAAACCTGCAGGAGCAGAGGTTAAGAACGGACATAAGGTTGCAGTGATCGGTTCCGGTCCATCCGGACTTACCTGTGCAGGTGACCTTGCAAAGGCAGGATACGATGTAACTGTATTCGAGGCTCTTCATGAGCTTGGCGGTGTTCTTGTTTACGGTATTCCGGAGTTCCGTCTTCCGAAGCAGAAGGTTGTTAAGAAAGAGATCGAGAAGGTCAAAGAGCTTGGCGTTAAATTCGAGACAAACGTTGTCATCGGTAAATCCACTACCATCGATCAGCTGATCGAGGATGAGGGATTTGAGGCTGTATTCATCGGTTCCGGTGCAGGACTTCCGATGTTCATGGGTATCCCGGGTGAGAATGCAAGCGGTGTATTCTCTGCAAACGAGTACCTGACAAGAAGCAACCTCATGAAAGCATTCGATGATTCCTATGATACACCGATCGCAGCAGGCAAAAAGGTTGCAGTTGTCGGCGGTGGTAACGTTGCCATGGATGCTGCAAGAACAGCGCTGAGACTTGGTGCTGAGGTACATATCGTATACAGAAGAAGTGAGGCAGAGCTTCCTGCACGAGCAGAGGAAGTTCATCACGCTAAGGAAGAGGGCATCATCTTTGATCTTCTTACAAATCCGAAGGAGATCCTCGTTGATGAGAACGGCCACGTAAACGGTATGAAGGTTGTCAAGATGGAGCTTGGTGAGCCGGATGCATCCGGAAGAAGACGTCCGGTAGAGATTCCTGGTTCCGAGTATGATATGGATGTAGATACTGTCATCATGTCTCTTGGTACTTCACCGAACCCGCTGATCTCTTCCACAACCAAGGGCCTTGACATCAACAAGAGAAGATGTATCGTTGCCGAGGAAGAAACCGGTAAGACATCCAAGGACGGCGTATATGCCGGTGGTGATGCCGTTACAGGTGCAGCTACCGTAATCCTTGCCATGGGTGCAGGTAAAGCTGGTGCAAAAGGTATCGACGAATATCTGAAAAATAAATAAGCAGAAAGTCTGTTTATAAACAGATCCTCCGACTGTGTTTTCTGATGCAGCCGGAGGATTTTTTTTCTTGCAGATCAAAAAAAGAACATTTGTTTGAAACTTTTACCAAGTGAAGATTGTAAGTTTTACTCAGTTATGCTATAATGTGTTGGAAAAAATTTAAGAAAAGGAAATATCATTATGTCAGTGATACATGCGATTATATTGGGAATCATTCAGGGAATCACCGAATTTCTGCCGGTGAGCAGCTTCGGACATCTCTGTGGAGTGCAGGATCTTTTGGGCGGTACCAGAGGCTCCGGTGTGCTTTTTGAAGTGATGCTCCATCTGGGAACTATGATAGCTCTGATCCTTGTTTTTCTGAAGGACATCAAGAAGATCGGGATCGAGCTGATCGGAATGATACTGGATCTGATCGGAAATGCCAATATTTTTCTCTATAACCGTAGGACTGGGAAAGAGCTTACCTACGCAAAGATCATAAGCGGAACTTACAGGAAGCTTACTGCCCTGATTATGGTATCTACTATTCCTACAGTCCTGATCGGATATCAGTGCAAACGACTTGTTGTGCGAAGCGCATCCTCACACATGTTTTCCGGGATCGGAATCCTTCTTACAGGTGTGATCCTCCTTGTTGTGGACTACAGTAATGTCAATGGCAGCAAGGGAACAAAAGAAACCAGCTTCGGAGATGCTATGTGGATGGGTATCTGCCAGGGCCTTTCTGTGTTTCCGGGACTTTCCAGGCTTGGACTTACCATGAGCGCAGGACTTTTCTGCGGCCTCGGAAGAAAGTTTGCAGTGAAATATTCGCTGCTGATGAGCATTCCGGCTGTGTTGGGTGCTTTTTTTGTGGTAGATTGGGAGAGTTTACGTTCTG
>ENA-OQMY01000107-OQMY01000107.1-human-gut-metagenome-genome-assembly--contig:-NODE-107-length-28300-cov-7.566606_pt1 | contig 28300 bp, 27 predicted proteins | sample MGYA00242623_ERZ504868 | MGnify/ENA primary metagenome ERZ504868 (study PRJEB26092, sample SAMD00036386) | human gut metagenome | host: Homo sapiens | study: EMG produced TPA metagenomics assembly of...
CCAACATAGCAACCAGCCTGAACAATGATATAGGAAGCCTGAAAGCGCTCCTTGTATCAAGAGGCTCAGAGTATGGCACCTATGATTTCATGAGCGAGGAGAATTACAGTAGGGTGGAGGACAATGTCTTAATCAATGTATACGTTGTGTTTTTATTCCAGCCGACTTCTCTGTTTAAAGTATCTGCAACATATTTCGCTGGCACGTCACCATCCTTCCACAGAACATCCATTACCTTTAATTCCGAATCAAAAAGTTTGATATTTTCCTCTGTCACTTGTTTCGCCTCCTATAAGACTACAGTAGTCTGTTCTTGTTTTCAGACTACCACAGTCTTATAGCATTGTCAATCATTTTCTGTCGCTAGGAAAAGAAAAACAGCCAGCCTTTCGGCTGACTGCTCCATACTAAATATAAACCATTTCGTTCAGTACAATTTCTTCTGCTCTGTTTCTAATATTATTACACCGTTGTACCCAAAGCATAGCATCTTTCCGCTTCAATTCCTCCGTCACTCCCTCAGCCGCTTTCATCTGATCAACAATACACGTAAACCGTTCCTCCGCTTGTTCGTCCAAATCCTCCAGATAGCTCCAAAGTTTTCCGGTCAGCAGTAAACTGGAATATCTACCGTAGCACTGCTTTTTCAGATACTCCCTGTGCATTCGTCCCCACTTACCGATAGATCGCTTTTCCTCCGGCAGCTTCAAGTCTGGGATATAATAATCCCCGACAAGTACATAATCAATGCCATTCTCCGTAATTCTTGTTTTCAAATCCTTCATGGTTCGTTCCTCCTTGGTTTTTCTTATTCTATTACCCAAACGAACCGTTCTATATTGTTACTTCCATATGTACCGTACTCTTACTGATCCCGAATTTCTTAGCTGCCTGCCGCACCGTAGCCTTTGTTTCAACAATATATCCTGCGATCTCAACTGCACGTTCTTCAATATAATCCTTCACTGCCAAGCCCCCGAAGACGCTTTTTTACAGTGTATGCGGAGGCTTTTTCAGGTATGAGCCCTATTCTATGCAAAGCTCCTTATAATAATTTAATTCTTTTTCGCCTGCTTATAAAGCACAAGACAGACGATCACAAACACAACCGTAACCGCTACGGTAAGCGGAAGGATCATAGAAGAGCCCGCCCCAAGCAGAAGGCCAAATCCCTGTCTCAGCGTCAGGATTCCAAAGATGGAAAAAATAACAAATGCAACTGTATTGAGGATTCCCTCCGGTGCCTTGCTTTTCAGAAGATATCCGATCAGAAGTCCGATCACATCCGCCGCAAAAAGTCCCAGTGAACAGGCAAGCCATACCACAACCGCTGAACTCAGCCCCTCATTGGCACCAAATGTAATTGCGGTAAGCTGTGTCTTATCCCCCAGCTCCGCAACAAAAAATGTACAGAATACAGACAGCGGTGCAAATCTGATCTTACGATCCTTAACATTCTCTTCCTCATCATCGTCACCCTTCAGCGTTGTCACCGCAAAAAACAGGAACGCTGCACCTGCGATCAGACGGATCAGCCAGGTAGGGACCACGGTACTGATAATACCTCCTGCAAGCACTGCCAATCCGTTGAGCACCAGGACAGCAACACCGGTTCCAAGCAAAATATCCTTCAGCTTGAACCTGGAAGTCATTGCCACCAGCATCAGCTGTGTTTTGTCACCCATTTCCGCAATAAACTGGGTAAAAAGCACTTTCATAAATAACAGCATTTTTCTTCTCCTTTGCATATTCATCCGCTCCGGAGCCATAAAAAAAGACCCACGTATACTTTATCTCTGTAACAGAAATAAAATATACATGAGTCTCATTCTTTAAGATTTGCCAGGTGCATGCACCAGTATGTTGACAAACCACGTCTACACGCGAATTACTCCCTCACGGAATTGATTTTCGTCATTGTAGCAAAGTTGAGAAATTTTGTCAAGAGCATTAAAAAGCTCCGCCTGTGCTGTACAAGAGAACCGGCGATTCATGCCGACACCACTAGAAATCCCTGCCTGCACCGCCACCGCCGAAGCTTCCTCCGTCTCCGGAGCTTCCGCTGTCGTAGCTGTCATAATCATCATCTCTGTCATCGTCATTACCGGAACTTCCGCCGCTGCTTTTTCCCCCTCTTCCCAGGATCCAGCTCAGCGGAAACAGGGAATTAAAGAGCCGATGCAGTACACTCATACGGCTGAAATTCTTTTTCCAGTAGTCTGCGGTATCCTTTCCCGACAATTTCATTATCAGGCCCTTCAGAACCAGAACCATAGTTACGATAAGAAATACAGGCAGCATCACGCACAGCAGATATGCGCCCACCATGAGCAAAACGATCATCACAAGCCCCAGTGCGATCTCCCAGACAGTTCCCTCATCCTCATCGTCGTCCACATCCTGCTGCACCTTCTCATACCTGGGAGCTGTTATCTTTTCCAGGCCGTATTCCTCACGGATCTCATTTAGCAGTGCATAATAAAGCTCCACGGTACCTTTTTCAAACTGATTGTCTTTATAGGAAGGAACTGCATATTCATCCAGAAGTCGTCCGATCTTTGAATCAGGCAGCTTTCCCTCAAGACCGTAGCCGACAGATACCCAGACTTTACGGTCCGAAACCGAAAGGACGATCAGGACACCATTATTTTTCTTCTTTGAACCAATTCCCCATTTGCGGCCGGTTTCCACTGCATAATCACTGATGTCTTCCCCATCGGTGGTATCCACAGTAAGGACAACCAGCTGCGCTGTGGTATCCTCATACAGCTGCTCACCAGCCTTGCAAAGCTCTTCCTTCCAGGTATCGCTGAAAACCCCTGCATAATCATTAACATAGAATTCTTTTGTGGCAGACGGGATCTTCCCGAAAGCTGCCAGCGTACTTCCGGACAGCGTCAATACAAAAGCCAGCAGCACAGCCATCCGTCCGATCCATTTTTTCATAGGATATTCTCCCTCTATCCGTTCTTTCATTTCATCAGAACAATGGTCTGATCTTATCACTCTGCCAACATATCCCCTACATCCGGCGTATCTGCTGCTGAATCATCGGCCTCAAAATACGACGCCTTCTCAAAGCCAAGCATGGAACCAAATACATTCCCGGGGAATTTCACAAGCCTTGTGTTATAAGCTTTCACAGCCTCATTATAATCTTTTCTCGCTACAGAGATCCGGTTTTCACTTCCGGACAGTTCATCCATCAGGCCCACATAAGTAGTATCACTTTTCAGTTCCGGATAATTTTCCACCACAACCTTCAGACCGGAAAGTGCACTGTCCATCTGCTGATCTGCCTCAGATTTCTCTTCCACGGTATCTGCATTCATCAGCTGGTCCCGCGCCTCCAGAACCCTGTCAACAACCCCCGTCTCATGCTTCGTGTAACTTTTTACCGTGCTGACGAGATTCGGGATCAGATCTGCACGTCTCTGCAGCATAGTATCCACATCAGCCTCTGCAGTTTCCACAGCTTCTTTACTTCCGGCAAGCCCGTTGTAACTGAGCATAAGTCCTCCAGCAAGGACCACGATCACTGCAATAACAGCCAAAAATACTTTCTTCATCTCTTTTCCTCCCTTCCGATATCACAGATAACCTTTCAGCCTGCGATACAGGATTTTTTATATCCCCATTGTACCAGAGCATACAGGATTCCACCAGGAAAACTCACCTTTTCGGTCAGAATTTTTCTGCTATTTCTATAAGTCCCTGATATATTTTTTCGGAAAGCGGAATGGAAACACCAAGTCTCTTCGCTTCTTTCACAATATAGCCGCTGAAGGTTTCCAGCTCCGTCTGTTTTCTCCGGATGCGAAAATCTCTCTGCAGGGAGCTGGTTGCATTATCTGCATGTACATGGCGGAATTTATGGATCACCTCATTGATGTGCTCATCCGTCAGCGCAACCCCCTTGGCCTGACCTACACTGGCAGCTTCCCATACAAGCTTCTCATACTGCTGCGCTTTCACCGGATCTCTGCGGAGCTCCCCGATGGTATTATCATAAAAAGCAGTCATCACATTAAAGGCACAGTTGAGGATATACTTTCTCCAGATCTCCACCTCGATATCCCCCTGATCCTTATAGTCAATATCCGCACCTTTCAGGATCCCTGCCACTTCTGCAACTTTCTTCTGCTGCCGTTCATCCGCATCTTTGATTCCAATACAAAGCCACGTAAACGTATCCTGCTGGGAAATGGAAAAATCCTCATTGGCAAAAGCCACCGTATAGATCAGCGAATCCACAACCGTTCCCTTACCAACCAGACGGCGGATGTTTTCTCCCGGGTCCACACCATTCATCACCGGAATGATCACTGTATCATCCGTGACCATGTCCCGGATACTTTCGCACACCTCAGCCAGTGAATAATTTTTTACACAGATAAAAATATAATCCTGCTGTCCCATATCTTGAATTGGAACTACCCGCTCTGGCTTTGCCACGATCTCACCCTTATAATCACTGTGGAGCACCAGGCCTTTTTTCCGGATGCTCTCTGCCCTGGCGCCACGTGCAACCATCGTCACATGCGGATACGCCTTCGCCAGCAGCCCGGCTATGTAACCACCAACACCACCAATTCCGATCACTGCGATCTTTTTCTTTTCTGTATTCATATTTTCTGTTTCCTTTCCTGCTGTTTCTCCCTGAAAACTTACCCGCCCCAGGAAAAATGTGGATATTCACGGTCCACATTGACAAACAGCATGGATATTCACAATCCGCATTCGCTACCTGCTCATTGTATCAAATATTCCCATACATTTCCAGAAAGCAATTTTCAGTAATATCCTATTCGAAAAAAATACAGAAACTTTTTATCCCGTCTTTTTTTGTCCCGGATTCTGGTGTATACTGGATATAAATTTTTTACGAAAAAAACAAAAATGTGAGGTGACAAAAATGGATACCAAACCCGTTTTTCACGGAAGTGATATAGAAAAGATCTGCAGCTACTACAATCTGAAAAAAGAAAACATCGTCAAATTCGGTGCAAATGTCAATCCTCTGGGACTTTCCCCAAAAGCCGGCAGAGCCATTGCAGAACACGTGGATATCCTTTCCTCCTACCCGGACAGAGAATACACATCCCTTCGGAATACGATTTCCAGCTACTGCAATATTCCCGCTGATTTCATCCTTCCGGGAAACGGCTCCAGTGAGCTGATCTCCCTTCTGATCCAGGAGCGTGCCCCGAAGCACACTCTGATCCTTGGGCCTACCTATTCTGAATACTCCAGAGAGCTCTCCTTCTCCGGAAGTACCCAGGAATACTACCACCTTCAGGAAAGCAATGATTTCGAGCCGGACATTCCAGATCTCTGCCGGAAGCTGGAGCAGGGCTATGATTTTCTCATCCTCTGCAACCCCAACAATCCGACCTCCTCTGCCATCACCCAGGAAGAGCTTCGCAGACTTATCGGTTTCTGTGCAGAAAAAAACTATCTTCGTGATGATCGACGAAACCTATGTGGAATTTGCCCCGGATATCAACGCCATCACCGCAGTTCCGCTGACACGGGAATTCACCAATCTCATGGTACTCCGCGGCGTATCCAAATTCTTCGCTGCTCCCGGAATGCGCCTGGGCTACGGCATCACCGGAAATATGGACTTTCTTGCAAAAATGCGCGAAAAACAGACACCATGGTCACTTAACAGCCTTGGTGCCTTTGCAGGAGAGATCATGCTGCAGGATGAAGATTATATTAAAGAAACCAGAAATCTGATCCTTTCCGAACGCGACCGGATAATCCGGGAACTGCGGGATACAGACACCTACAAAATCTATCCCGCCTATGCAAACTTTATCCTGCTCCGGATTCTGAAAAACGGACTGACCTCCTATGACGTATTTGAAGCCTGTATCAGACAAGGCATGATGATCCGTGACTGTTATTCCTTCCAATGCCTGGACGGGGAATTTGTACGATTCTGTATTATGATGCCGGAGGATAATTCACGGCTTGTTAAAGTGCTGAAATCACTGTAAAAGCTGTACAATACAATCCGAGATTTCCGGATCTCCTGTTTTATGCCTCCGGTGCCTGACAGACATTTCTGTCAGGCATTTTTTACCTGCATATTTTTCTGTAAGGATCACTCCAATATGGTGCGCTCATATATGCGCACTTGTCATTAATTTATTTTTTCTAAATATAAAAAAGAGTTGTTTCCGAACAGATGATCACTCACACCTGCCATACAACAGCTCTTTTTTCATTTCATATCTTCAAAATCAATCCGTCATTCAACTATTTGCTCATAACAAAGCGCTTTTTCCCGAGTTTATCAAATTAAATTCAACACCTTCATCGCATTACTCTCCGTCACAGCCACAACCTCCTCGCAACTGATTCCCTTAATCTCCGCAATGGTCTTCACAACCTCCGGCAGATACAGGGAGCTGTTTCTTTTTCCACGGTTCGGCACAGGTGCCATGTAGGGGCAGTCGGTTTCAAGCAGGATCTGATTCAGCGGCGCATACTCTGCCACCTCTTTCAGCTTCCGGGAATTCTTAAAAGTAACCACTCCGCCGATTCCAAGATAAAGTCCCATATTCAGATACTCTCTTGCAATTTCCTTACTATAGGAAAAGCAATGGATAACTCCGCCGTACATCCCATCCTGCATATATTCTTTCACAATATTCAGCGTATCCTCTGCTGCATCACGGCTGTGGATCATAAACGGGAGCTTTTTCTCACGGGCGATGTCCATCTGCTGGCGGAATACCTTCTGCTGGAGAAGATGCTCTTCCTTCTCCTTATGCCAGTAATAATCCAGGCCGATCTCGCCTACAGCTACCGTTTTTTCCATGTCACAATATCTGCGGATCTCATCCAGCACAGCTGCATCCACCTTATCCGCATCATCCGGATGAACACCCACTGCGCCATAAACAAAAGGATACTTCTCAACCAGATCATAAACCCGGTCAAAATGTCCCACAGAAGCACACACATCCACAATATGCCCGATCCCGTTCTCCTGCATACTATCCAGCATGGCAAAACGATCCTCATCAAAAGCCTCATCATCGTAATGTGCATGAGTATCAAAAATCATAGCTTTATCCACAGTCATCTCGTCACCGACGGAAACTTTTCCACCTTTCAGCACTCTTGTAAACACACCTTCCCGGGGCATGATGCACTCACCCATCTTCTGAAAAATAGCACAGCCATTGTGGCACTCCTTTCCGATCTGAGTCAGCTCCAGCACAACCTCACCACAACGAAATCTGGTGCCAACCGGAAGCTTTGCAAACTCAATCCCTTCCACAACCAGATTCTCACCAAAAGCACCATCCTCAACCTCTGCGCCCTTTGCACGAAATGCATCGATCTTTTCACCGGAAAGAAGACTCACCTGCCGATGCCACTTCCCAGCATGAGCATCCCCCTCAAGCCCCCAGTCCTCCACAAAAACCGCAGACCCGACATTCTTCTTCTGTGTTCCTTTCTTCTCACTGATACAAACCGCAAGTACTTTTCCCATAGCAAACTCCTATTAATCACACATCATTACCAAATTTATTCCTATATCACACCAGCAATATTGATTTCCAAAACCTACCACATGTAACTCTCAAGCCTCAGGAATTATGAATCGCTGGAGATGAATTTTAATCATAAAACCTACCACATCCAACAACCAGCCCAACGGAGGCAGGGCCAGTACGGTGACGTTAGCGGAGCGGCCGTCGAGAGGCGAGTATAGCTGCTGCCACCGAGCGCCCTGTTTGAGCCGCAGGCGAGTTGGCGCGAATGGCAGCAAACCAGCGACGCAGCCGAACAGGCCGCGCAGCGTGTCACCGTACTGGCCCTGCCTCCGTTGGGCGTCCGTTCGTTAGTCTAAGTATACCCCACACACTACCGTCCGCATTCTCCAGCATCGCCGGTCAAAATCTCAATCCCATGCCCCAACGCCTCAATAATAACCTCCAGGCACTCCCTGACAGCCTTAGGGCTCCCCGGCAGATTAACGATCAACGTCCCCTTCCGGATCCCGGCCGTAGCCCGGCTCAGCATCGCCCGCTTCGTGATCGTCAGACTAAACGCCCGCATCGCCTCCGGAATCCCCGGCACACGCCGCTCGATCACATCCTCCGTAGCCTCCGGTGTCACATCCCTCTGAGAAAACCCGGTACCACCCGTAGTCAGGATCAGCTCCGCAAGCCCCAGATCTGCGATCTCAGTCATCCGGCTCCCAAGCATCCCACGGTCATCCGGCAAAACATCCACAGAAACAACCTCATACCCGGCCGCCTCCATAATCTCCTTCACAGCAGGACCACTAAGATCCTCTCGCTCTCCTCTGTACCCCTTATCACTAGAAGTGATCACAGCAACTCTCTTCATCACTCAACCTCCGATCTGAGCCATACAAAGCTTCTCCGTCTTATCATCCTTCTGTTTCTCCAGACCTCCGCCAAAAACATGCCCGTCCGGTTTCTCCGCCAAAGCCTCCAGGATCACAGCCTTCAGCACCTCATCCGAACCACCACTGCGGATCACCTCCCGAAGATCCCTTCCCGCCGCATACTGCAGACAGGTCTTCAAAAAGCCCTGAGAAGTCAGCCGGATCCGGTTACACTTCCCACAGAACTTATGGCTCACCGCGCTGATAAACCCGATCTTTCCGGAAAAACCATCCACATCATAATAATGACACGGTCCATTCCCAAGGGGCTCCCCAACATACGGCGAAAACCGCGGAAGCTTTTCCCCAAGGATCCGAAGCAGTTCCTCCTCCGACACCCCATGAAATTCTTTTCCCATCCCAATGGGCATCATCTCAATAAACCGCACATGCACCCTGTGATCCCTGGCAAAAAGCGCCACCCGGCAAAGATCCTGCTCCGGGATCCCAAGAGGCACACAATTGATTTTCAGTGAAATCTCCGGATACTTCATTGCCTCCGAAATCCCTTCCAGCGTCCGCCCCAGTTCATCCCGCCGCGTGATCCTCCTGCTGCAGGCCTCATCCAGCGTATCCAGGCTGATATTCAATCCGTCCAGCCCCGCCCGGGCAAAATCACTCATCTGATCTTTCAGAAGCACACCATTTGTAGTCAGAGTCACCTTCTCGATCCCCGGCATATTTTTCAGTTTTTCCACCAGCTGAGGCATCCGCGGCCGTACAAGCGGTTCCCCGCCGGTCAGCTTGATCTTCCGGATACCCAGCTCTGCCATCACCCGGCAGATCCTCAAAATTTCCTCTTCCTGCAAAATGAGGGAGCGCTCCACATGCTGCACTCCCTCCTCCGGCATACAATAAATACACCGCAAATTACATCTGTCAGTTACGGAAATCCTGAGATAATCAATATTTCTTCCGCACCTGTCTATCATTATTTTTCCTCAAAACGAAAATCTCCGCTTTTGCCTCCTGTTTTTTCTTCCAGATGGATATCAGACATGACCATGTGCTTGTCAATTGCCTTGCACATGTCATAAATGGTAAGAAGCGCCACCTGAACACCTGTCAGCGCCTCCATCTCCACGCCTGTTTTTCCCTCTGTTTTTACCGTGCAGAATACACGGATCACTCCCGCATCCTCATCGGTCTCAAAATCCACAGAACACTTCTGGATGGGAAGTGGATGGCACATGGGGATTAGCTCAGAAGTACGCTTCACACCCATGATACCTGCCACACGGGCCACACCAAGTACATCACCCTTTTTCACATTTCCGCTTTTTACCGCGGCCATGATCTCCGGGCTTACCTGAATGGAACCCGTGGCTGTTGCCGTACGGTGAGTGACCGGTTTGTCGGACACATCCACCATAACAGCATTGCCGTTTTTATCAAAATGATTCAATTCCATATCTGTCTATACTTAGCAGATCTCAGCGCCTGCAGGCATCTCTTTCTCCGGTACCATCAGGGAAAGATTTCCGTCTGCATCCTCTGCACAGAGGATCATACCCTCGCTGAGGATTCCGGCAAGCTTGGCAGGCTTCAGGTTTGTAACGACCATAACCTTTTTGCCCACCATTTCCTCTGCGGAATAATGAGCCTTGATTCCGGATACGATCTGACGAACCTGGCTTCCGATCTTAACCTGAGAGCAGAGAAGTTTTCTGGATTTCTTAACCTCCTCACAGGCGATGATCTCACCAACCTGGAACTGCAGCTTCTCAAAATCATCGAAAGTGATCTCCGGCTTTGCCTCGATATCGATCACATTCTCTGTTTTCTCCTCTTCTACCTCTTCCTTCGGCTCTTCTTTCGGCTCTTCTTTCTTCGGATGAAGCTTCTCAACCTTCTCAAGAACCTCTTTCAGGTCAAGTCTCGCAAAAAGAATCTCCGGTTTGTCGGTTACGCGGTTTCCTGAAGGATAAAGACCAAACTGCTCCATCTCCTCAAGAGTTCTCTCGTTTGCGTTGAGCTGTACAAGAATACGCTCTGTTGTACGCGGCATAAAGGATTTCAGAAGAGATGCGCCGATGCAGATTCCCTCAACCAGGTTGTAGAGAACGGTTGCAAGACGATCCTGCTTTGTCTCATCCTTTGCAAGTGCCCATGGCATTGTCTCGTCGATATATTTGTTGCAGCGTTTAAACAGAGAGAATACCTCTGTGATAGCATCTGCCACACGAAGCTTGTCCATTTTTGCGGAAACATTCTTCGGAACCTGAAGGATGAAGCTCTTAAGATCCTCATCAACCGGCTCAGTAACATTCTTATTCTCAACGACTCCGTTAAAATATTTGTTGGACATGGAAATTGTACGGTTTACAAGATTTCCAAGTGTGTTTGCAAGGTCGGAATTCAGTCTCTCAACCATCAGCTCCCATGTGATCACACCGTCATTCTCAAATGGCATTTCGTGGAGTACAAAATAACGGACAGCATCTACACCGAAGAACTCAACCAGCTCATCTGCATAGATTACATTTCCTTTGGATTTACTCATTTTTCCATCGCCCTGAAGCAGCCATGGATGTCCGAATACCTGTTTCGGAAGCGGAAGATCCAGAGACATCAGGAAGATCGGCCAGTAAATGGTATGGAAACGAATGATATCTTTTCCGATCAGGTGAAGATCTGCCGGCCAGTATTTGTTGAATTTATCGCTGCTGTTTCCGTCGCAGTCATAGCCGATACCTGTGATATAGTTTGTCAGGGCATCCAGCCATACATATACAACGTGCTTCGGATCGAAATCTACCGGGATTCCCCATTTAAAGGATGTTCTGGATACACAGAGATCCTGAAGTCCCGGAAGAAGGAAGTTGTTCATCATCTCGTTTTTACGGGACTCCGGCTGGATGAAATCCGGATGTGTGTTGATGTAGTCAATAAGCTTGTCTGCATATTTACTCATTTTGAAGAAATATGCCTCTTCCTTAGCCGGTACGCATGGACGTCCGCAGTCCGGACATTTGCCGTCTACAAGCTGGGACTCTGTGAAAAAGGACTCACATGGTGTACAGTACATTCCTTCATAATGACCCTTGTAGATATCTCCCTTTGCATACATTTTTTTGAAGATTTTTTTGACCTGCTCTTCATGGTCTTTATCTGTTGTACGGATGAATTTATCATAGGATGTGTTCATCAGATCCCAGATGCGTTTGATCTCACCGGAAACGTTATCTACGAATTCCTTTGGTGTAACACCAGCTTCCTCAGCCTTCAGCTCGATCTTCTGGCCATGCTCATCAGTACCTGTCTGAAAATATACGTCATAACCCTGCTGTCTTTTAAAACGTGCGATCGCATCCGCAAGAACGACCTCATAAGTATTTCCGATATGCGGTTTACCGGATGTGTACGCAATGGCAGTGCTGATATAATATCTCTGCTTTTCCATCTTTTCTTTCCTCCATAAATATAAAAATAAAAAACGCCTTCTCATACCATAACGATATGAGAAGACGAGTTATTACCCGTGTTACCACTTCTTTTCGTTTCTGCCTCGCGGCAAAAACCTCATCAGGTACAGCAAGCTCTATACCCTTCCGCTATAACAGGCGGTCCTGTCACTGCCTGCCGGTGTCCTTTAAATCGGACATTCGCACTTCGCTTATCGCGTTTAAACCGGTTCAGCAATGCCTCTCCGAAGCCATCTTCCATCTGCGCCTGCACATCCCTCTCAGTCTCGGAACTCCTGCATAAAGTGAACCTTTACCATTCACTCTGCCGCAGATCTATGACATCAACTGCGTCACAGCCTGCATCTAAAAAGTCCTCCGGGGATTTCCCTGTAGTACGGTGTACACATGTACTCTCTTCTTCCATGAGTTTTCCATATGGGAAAATCGTAACACATTTCCGATGGTTTGTAAACGGGGAATTTCGATACTGTATTACATTCTCCTCTGCCTGTACATCCACCGCCACGCCATCCGGAACGCAATGGTTGTCAGCGTCATTCCTGCTGCCATGCTCACCGCAAAAAGGATCGTATAGATTCCGTCTTTCTGGAATTTCGCCCAGTCCTTCATCAACATCCAGTTCATTGTCCGGTAAAGTGCTGCTCCCGGAATCAGCGGAATTGTCGCGGAAACCAGAAATACAGTTACCGGCGTTTTATGAATTCTTGCCATACATTCTGCATACAAGGTAATAGCTACTGTTGACCAGAAACCGCACACATACGGACTTGGCGTTATGAACTCTACTGCCAGATATACAGCCCAGGACAGGCATCCACCCAATGCCGCAAACCAGAGTTTTTTTCCATGGATATTAAATAATGCCGCAAAGCCGAGAGATCCTGTGAAGGATACGACCAGCTGTATGATTTCCCGCATATTTTCCTCCTGAATAAATCATAACTACTCTCAAATACTCCCATTATCTGCTGCATTTCGCTACTCCGCAATTGATACAGTATGTAAACTCCTCATTCACTGCTTATTGCTTTTCGTAACCTTCAAGAGAACTTCCCTGATTCGGTTAAAACAACAGATTCGCCACCGTAAACCAAGGCCCACGACCAGTGCCAGCAAAAGTGCCTCCATACATCGGATCAAACCTGTAATGGTATCTCCTGAAAACATATCACGCAATGAATTGGTAAATGCAATTCCCGGTATCAGAAGCATGATATTTCCGATACTGATCAGATCCGCATGATGTCCAAGCCCGATCAGAACTGTAAGATTGGAAAGTACTCCGCCGGCTCCGCAGCAAAGAAGCACTGTCAGCAGCGAGTTTAATGCGCCCTTTTTTACAAAAGCCTCAAACAGCTTCAGGGCGATACCAATCAGCGCAGAAGCGATCATATCGTTGACATCTCCTCCAAAAAACACGGAAAAAGAACCTGAAATTACAGCATAGATCAAAATCTGCGTTTTAAAAGAATATCCTTGTTTATCCCGGATCTTTTCCAGCCCCTTCTGGATCTCCTCCGGCTTCGGCCGATACTCACAGATGTATCTGGAAAGCTGGTTCAGGTCATCCAGCCGTCCCAGATCATTGGACATTCCCGGCACACGCCGCGTCTGGGTGCAAATACCGAAATCCTCTCCATAAATAGTCGTCACAATACTGGATGTGATAGAAAAAACATCTGCCCGGGTGGCTCCATATGCCAGGCAGATCCGCCGTATGGTATCTTCCACACGTCCAACCTCTGCTCCGCAGCAAAGAAGCTGTTCACCAATTGTCATCGCATAATATAAATACTGTTCCGCTTCCTCCCGCATCATCCGGCATCCCTCACTTTCCTGCTTTATTTCATTTTTATCTATTTTAGGACACGTAAATATTAAAATCAACAAGGATTTTTTGTCTTAATATTCATTTCTTCTATATTTCCTCAAAGTAATAAGCAGATATTTTCGCTCAAAATAAAACACCACCCGGACAAAAAAGATATCTATCCCTTCTGTCCGGATGGTGTTTGTGTTTGAAAATCCAATGCTCTGCTCAGTTTTTATTTGTTTGAAATCTAATAGATCTTATGCAAGTTTTCCACCAAGTTCACGGCAAGCTGCAAGTCCTTCATCATCAGGTGTATTGTTTACAATGAGTCCTTCATCCTCAACAAGCTCTGCGCCTGCGTCTTTTGCTCTGCCGCACCATGTTCTCATCCACTCTCCGTCGCCCCAGTCATAGGAACCGAAAAGTGCAACTTTTTTACCGGAAAGTTTGCCTTCCAGATCAGAGAAGAATGGCTCGAACTCACCCTCCTCAAGCTCCTCATCCCCCATAGCCGGACAACCAAGTGCCAAAACATCATAAGAGAGAGCTTTATCTACATCTGCATCTGCAACTTCCATGATCTCAACATCCGCACCAGCTGCTTTTGCACCTTCCTCAACAGCCTGTGCCATTGCCTCTGTGTTGCCTGTGGAAGACCAGTAAATAATTCCTACCTTGCTCATCTTAAAAACCTCCTGTTTTTAAACTTTATATTATACGCACATCTGAGATGTACAGAGATGCTTCATACCAACAACCTGCAAAATCGAATACCCCGCACGGATCTGCGCCGCAGTAAACTCCCGGCACTTATCATAGCTGTCAAAAATCCTGCGAGCCTGCTCCACATCATCATAAACCTTCCAGTAACCACACATCTTGCAGCCACTGCCTCCGAACTTCCGGAAGCCCTTCACGTCTTCAATGGGATAACCCAGGAAAAGTCCGATCTCATGAGGAAACTCCGTCTTATGAAAAAATCTCTCCTTCAAACGGGCGATCATCTCATCCAAAGAACTATCTATATTATACCCATCCTGAAGCAAAAGTTTCCTGGCTTCATCCTGCTTAAGATATTCCTGCAGCATATCCGGCCGGTACACCAGAAGAAGATAATGCTTCCTGCATCCACAGATGATCTCCATACGGATACCTTCCCGTTCAAGACTCTCCTCATAATCCGAAATGATCTCCGGCAGCTCCGGCATTTTTTCCTTGGAAAAGGAAACAAGATTCGCCGGTTTCATTCCCATTAATACAGGGGAACAATGATAACCCATGACAGATTCAAATTTTTCACAAGTCATTTGCATTCTCCTTTACATATTAGTTAGATTTCTCTAACTGTTGTAAATATACTACCAAAGTTAGTCTCTGTCAACTTATTTTTATAAATTTTCACCGAGAATTTTTACTGATAAAATCCTATCATTAAGGACACAATATTCCTTATAACAAACACCCTGTCAGACATCCGACTACCAGTTCTCACCATTTAACCGAATCAAGTAAGTCCTCTGCAGGGTTGCAAATATCTCCTACACCTGCAGCGTAAAAATACTCATTTACATCCAGCTCATAAAATGAAAATATTTCAGGATAATCATATCCAAACCTCTTGACAAACTTCCCTCTATCATGTATTATAATATCAGTAATAATTACTATTACTGATAGGAGGAAACATTATGGCAGCACTTAAATACAGCCGTCAGCGAGAATCCATCAAGGAATTTCTGAGATCCAGAACAGATCATCCAACGGCAGATACAGTATACGAGAATCTTCGACAGATCTACCCGAACATCAGTCTCGGAACTGTCTACCGTAATCTTTCTCTTCTCAGTGACATCGGTGAGATCCGGAAGCTGACCAATTTCGGAAGCGCGGATCGCTACGATGGAAGGGTCGCACCACACTCACATTTCATGTGTACCAGATGCAACCGGGTGATCGATATGCAGTCAGACAGCCTTAACGGAATTCTTGAACAGGCAGCTGCAGAATTTATCCACGGAAAAGTCTTTGACGTAGATGCAAGCTTCTATGGGATCTGCAAGGAATGCCTGAAAAAACGAAGAAAAACAAGCTTGACAAAACAAAGATCACATGATATTATAAAATAGTAATAATTACTATTATTAATTTAGAAGAACAAAACAAACAATATATTTCAAAAAGAAAGGAGATCATACTATGGCTAAATGGGTATGTACAGTATGTGGATATGTTTATGAAGGCGAGCAGGCACCGGAAGCCTGTCCAGTATGTAAAGCACCAGCTTCTAAATTCCAGAAACAGGAAGGCGAGCTCTCATGGGCAGCTGAGCATGTTGTAGGTGTAGCTAAAGGCGTTAGCGAGGACATCCTTGCAGACCTGAGAGCGAACTTCGAGGGCGAGTGCTCTGAGGTTGGTATGTATCTTGCAATGGCTAGAGTTGCTCACAGAGAAGGATATCCGGAAGTTGGTATGTACTATGAGAAAGCAGCTTACGAGGAAGCAGAGCATGCAGCTAAATTCGCAGAGCTCCTTGGTGAGGTTGTAACAGACAGCACAGAGAAGAACCTTCAGATGCGTGTAGAGGCTGAAAACGGCGCTACAGCAGGTAAATTCGACCTTGCAAAACGTGCGAAAGCAGCTGACCTTGACGCAATCCATGACACAGTACATGAGATGGCTAAGGACGAGGCAAGACACGGAAAAGCATTCGCTGGTCTGCTTAAGAGATACTTCGGTAAATAATAACCCAAACACAAACACGAAAAAAGGAACCGGTCTCCCGGTTCCTTTTTTTCATCATCTCTACATACTATATCCATCCAGATATACCGATGATACATAATTTTTGCTGGTATTCTTATACAATATCTGCAGATAATGTTCTCCATCCAAAATGACTGTGCTTCCATTTTTGATCTTTCTCTGTCTTCCGGTTCCGTGTTCACTGTAATATATTGCAACTATCTTGTAGCCCTTCTTTGCAGTGATACATACTTTTGCCTTTCTGGAATAACCTTTTGCAACCGGGACCATGGTCTTTTTATCAAAGGATTTTTTATAATCTTTTCTTCCGAATTTGCACACGTTTAACGGATTTGTATAATTATGTACCGTAACTTTAGATTTGAAAGAATATGTTTTTCCATTCTTTCTTTTTACTTTGAAGGATACAATAGAAGTTCCTGTTTTTTTTGCCTTCAGCGTAATGGTATAATCATCCAGAAACGGCATTTTTTTAAACTGATACCACACTGGTATTACTGGATTTCAGTCCCAGAACTTTGTCGGATCTGACGGAGTTTATGATTCCATATCCGATTTCCTCACCTTTTCATAAGAGCAACAGACTTAGTAAATTTGAGTGTACCCGCCGCCTGTGCTGTGACCGGTGCTACTGCAAGATCTGTCACGATAAAATGTAAGTGCCAGAAATAACACCAATAATCTCTTTACTGCTTTTTTCATTACTTTTTCCCCTTTTATAAGCATTTTGGACTTATTCCATACATATTAGTATACAGGAGTTTTTCATCTTCATCAACGTTTTTTCTGAATTTTCTGTATACTATCTTCCCGAACCTTTGCGCGAAGCTCTGTCAGATATTCTGAGAATTTCACCTGCTCATTTCCGTAAATCATCTGCAGATCATACTCCAGCGGAATCCAGGTTTTAATATCGGATTCATTGTGCTGAATCAGGGCTTCCAGCTTGTCCAGCGCTTTATAAATCCTGGCCTCCAGAGTCCGCTGCGCTTCCATCTCCTGATATAGTTCCGCCATCTCTTTATCGAACGGCTCCGGCAGAGTCTTCACCCATTTTCCCAGCACATCGGCTTCTTTCTCCGAATCCTTATCCGTTTTTTCAAAGGCCGGGATATCACCGGTAAAAGCTTCTCCCAGATCATGGATCAGGCACATTTTCATAATTTTCAGAAGATCTGCCTCAGGAAACTCATCACTGACAAAATATGCCATCAACGTGATCCTCCAGGAATGCTCTGCAACGCTCTCCCGCCTGCCACCGGAAGTATAACTATGACGTACCGCATCCTTTAACCGTTCTGCAACGGAAAGTACTTCGATCAGTTTTTCTGGTTTCATATATAATATTATGCTCCTTTCCCTGCTATTACAGCAGCTATCCTAAATCACCATTTTCAGCCTATCTTATATAGCTGTCCATAAAACCGTTATAGCGTTTTCACTTTACTATACCATAATTTCCCAAAGAACAGACCCCCAAAAAACATTCTCCTTACTTCTGCGCGCTGACATTTCCCATCCCAAATAAATTTGTCCAAGCTAATTTCTAAAAAAACTATAAACCATATTGCATTTTTCTCCATAATCGTCATAATGAAATTATAAACAAAAGAAAGAAGGTGATTGCCGATGGATATCACGGTGTCGGATGAGGTCTCACAGGAATATCATGCGCTTGTGAAGAACATCCTCTGTAACAGAGAGTTCCTGAAGCTGAGCCTGTACACCCACCACCAGTGGACCACACGGCTCATGCACAGTATCAATGTTTCTTACCTCTCCTGGTTCATTGCCAGGAAGCTGGGATGTGACGAGAAAGCCGCCGCAAGGGCAGGACTTCTCCACGATTTCTGTCCCTATGACTTCAGGGCGAAGACACCGACCGGTGAGCATCAGGCGTTTTATCACCCGAAGGCTGCCGCAGACAACAGTGCCGCACACTTTGATGTCACAGACAGAGAGCTGGATGCGATACTCTCACATATGTTCCCTCTGGGACCTCTTCCACGCAACAGGGAAGCCTGGATCATCAGCTTTGCCGATAAAGCCTGCGCCATCGCGGAAGGCTGCCATATCGCCATTGCACTGGCCAGGCGGAACCGGATCGTCATCAATCCGGCATAATTTTCACACAAAAAACAGGGCCGTCGCCACTTCCGACGAGCCCTGTTTTTGTGTGGAAATTTATTTTATGGTAATACTTTGCAGATTACTTTCTATATCTTAGTTCTCTTTCACAACAACCTTATCCAGATGCCAGATATCATCTACATACTCCTGGATAGTTCTGTCGGATGTGAACTTACCGCTGCATGCTGTATTGAGAAGTGCCATCTTAGCCCAGCGTTTCTCATCTTTGTATGCTTCCTCAACACGCTTCTGTGCCTCTGCATAGGAACGGAAGTCGCCAAGGATGAAGTACTGGTCAGGTCTCGGCATGTTGCGTTTGTCGAGAAGTGAATTGTAGATATCACGGAACATCTCTGTATCGCTGGAGAAGGTTCCGTTGATCAGCTGCATCAGTACCTGACGGATCTCCGGATCTGTGTTGTAGATGAAGTCCGGATCGTAACCGCCGTTGTTCTCATAGTTGATGATCTGGTCGGAGCTCATACCAAAGATAAATGCATTCTCCTCGCCAACCTCCTGTACGATCTCAACGTTAGCACCATCCATGGTTCCAAGTGTCGGAGCACCGTTCAGCATGAATTTCATGTTACCTGTACCGGAAGCCTCTTTACTTGCTGTGGAGATCTGCTCGGAAACATCTGCTGCCGCAAAAATGATCTCAGCGTTGGATACACGGTAGTTCTCGATGAATACAACCTTCAGCTTGCCGTTGATGGAAGCATCATTGTTTACAACATCTGCCACACAGTTGATCAGCTTGATGATCTTCTTTGCACGTGCGTAAGCTGCGGAAGCTTTTGCACCAAAGATAAATGTTCTTGGATAGAAATCCATCTCCGGATGTGCCTTGATCTGGTTGTACAGATAGATCACATGCAGGATGTTAAGAAGCTGACGTTTGTACTCATGAAGTCTCTTAACCTGGATATCGAAGATAGAGTGCGGGTCAACCTCAACACCATTGTGCTCCAGGATATATTTTGCAAGACGCTCTTTGTTCTTGAACTTGATGGTCATGAACTCCTGAAGAGCCTTCTCATCGTCTGCGTAAACCTTAAGCTTGGAAAGTTGGGAAAGATCTGTGATCCAGTCCGGTCCGATCTTGTCTGTTACCCAATCAGCCAGAAGCGGGTTTCCATGAGCAAGGAAACGTCTCTGTGTGATACCGTTTGTTTTGTTGTTGAACTTCTCAGGCATCATCTCATAGAAATCCTTCAGCTCCTGATTCTTGAGGATCTCGGTATGAAGGCGTGCAACACCGTTTACAGAGTAGCCTGCAACGATCGCAAGGTGAGCCATCTTAACCTGTCCGTCATAGATGATCGCCATCTTCTTGATCTTCTCGAAGTTTCCAGGATATTTCTGCTGGATCTCAAGAATGAAACGACGGTTGATCTCCTCGATGATCTGGTATACACGCGGAAGCAGTCTGGAGAACAGCTCGATCGGCCATTTCTCAAGTGCCTCGGACATGATGGTGTGGTTGGTGTAAGCACAGCATTTTGTTGTGATATCCCATGCCTGATCCCAGCCAAGACCTTCCTCATCGATAAGAATACGCATCAACTCTGCAACTGCAACTGTCGGATGGGTATCATTCATCTGGAATACAACCTTCTCATGAAGCTTGGTAATGTCGTCGTGTGTTTTTTTGTATTTGGCAATCGCTGCCTGAAGGCTGGCAGATACGAAGAAGTACTGCTGTTTCAGACGAAGCTCTTTACCTGCCATATGGTTATCATTCGGATAAAGCACCTCTACGATAGTACGTGCAAGGTTCTCCTGCTCTACTGCGTTGTGATAATCACCCTTGTCAAAAGAGTCAAGGTTGAAGTCTACGATCGGCTCTGCATCCCAGATACGAAGTGTGTTTACAACATCGTTGTTATAACCTGTGATCGGCATATCGTAAGGAACAGCCTTAACTGCCTGATATCCTTCATGGATGAATTTATTCTCGTTCTTCACCGGATCCCACTCAACGCGTACATATCCGCCGAAATGAACCTCTTTTGCATACTCCGGACGACGGAGCTCGAAAGGATAGCCGTTCTTCAACCAGTTATCCGGTGCCTCTACCTGATAACCGTCACGGATCTCCTGCTTGAACATACCATAACGGTAACGGATTCCGCATCCGTATGCACAGTAGTTCAAAGTTGCAAGAGAATCCAGGAAGCATGCTGCCAGTCTTCCGAGTCCACCGTTTCCAAGAGCCGGATCCGGCTCCTGGTCTTCGATGCAGTTAATGTCAAGTCCAAGCTCCTCAAGAGCCTCCTTAACCTCGCCGTATGCACCAAGGTTGATCAGGTTGTTTCCAAGGGCACGGCCCATAAGGAACTCCATGGACATATAATATACGATCTTCGGATCCTGTTTTTCATACGCCTTCTGGCTCTTGAGCCAGTTGTCAATGATCACGTCCTTCACAGTGTAGCTTACAGCCTGAAAGATCTGCTCCTGTGTAGCCTCTTCCAGTGTTTTTCGATAAAGGAATTTTACGTTTTCTTTTACACTTTTTTTGAATTCCTCTTTCTCAAACTGCTTGTCAATCATTAGTTTTCCTCCTGTACTTTGGATACTCCCAGTGTTACAGCCTCTTTATTGATGTTCCACTCCTTGGTGTAACCCTCTGCTTCTCCCAGAATAATGTTTTCTGCCAGTACTTCACGTTTGATCTCATCCTGGTTTGCTTTCATGATATCCATGATCTTATCGTTATCTTTTGCATAGACAATGATCTTGTCCATGACTTCGAAACCAGCCTCTTTACGCATAGTCTGAACCTTGCTGATGATCTCGCGGACAAAGCCCTCCTGGATCAGTTCGGGTGTAAGGTTTGTATCAAGGACAACGGATGTCTCACCGTCTGTCTCTGTCACATAGCCCTCGCTCTGGGCTGTTTCGATCAATAAGTCTTCCTCTGCAAGCTCGACTCTGTTTCCGTCAATGTCAAGAACGAGAACACCATTATCTCTCAGCTCTTTCATTGCTGCGGTTCCGTCGATCTCGGAGAGTGCGTTACGGATGCCGTTCAGAAGCTTGCCGTATTTCGGTCCTACTGTACGAAGCTGCGGCTTGAAGCTGTAGGAAATGAAGGACTCTACATCATCTGCGAATTTCACTTCTTTTACGTTAAGCTCATCTGCGATGATATCTGTGTAGAATTTATCCATAGCTTTCTCAGCCTTTACATACATGGTTCCGATCGGCTGACGGTTCTTGATGTTTGCGGTATTTCTGCATGCACGTCCGAGAACAACGATCTCAAGAAGCTCTTCCATGTTTGCCTCAAGATCCTTGTCGATCCATGCCTCGTTTACCTCCGGGTAATCGCAAAGATGGATACTCTCCGGAGCGTCTGCATCAATGCTTCTTACAAGGTTCTGGTAGATATCCTCAGTCATGAACGGGATCATCGGAGCTGCAGCCTTGGCAACTGTTACCAGTGCTGTGTAAAGTGTCATGTAAGCATTGATCTTATCCTGCTCCATGCCCTTTGCCCAGAAACGCTCACGGCTTCTTCTTACATACCAGTTACTCATATCGTCAACAAATTCCTGGAGTGCTCTTGCAGCCTCCGGAATCTTGTAGGAATCAAGATCCGCATCGACAGTCTTCACCATGGTATTCAGCTTGCTAAGCAGCCATTTATCCATAACCGGAAGCTTATCGTAATTTAAAGTATATTTAGTTGCATCAAAATTATCAATGTTCGCATACAGTACGAAGAATGCGTAGGTGTTCCACAGAGTGCTCATGAACTTTCTCTGTCCCTCTACAACTGCCTTGCCATGGAAACGGTTCGGAAGCCACGGAGCACTGTTGATATAGAAATACCAGCGGATCGCATCTGCGCCGTATTTGTTCAGTGCATCAAACGGATCTACGGCATTTCCCTTGGACTTACTCATCTTCTGTCCGTTCTCATCCTGTACATGTCCCAGAACGATTACATTCTTATACGGAGCCTTATTGAAAAGCAGTGTGGACTCAGCAAGAAGGGAGTAAAACCATCCTCTTGTCTGGTCAACAGCCTCGGAGATGAAGTCTGCCGGGAACTGCTGCTCGAACAGGTCTTTATTCTCAAATGGATAATGATGCTGTGCAAAAGGCATTGCTCCGGAATCGAACCAACAGTCGATTACCTCCGGTACACGGTGCATGGTCTTGCCGCAATCCGGACACTTCATGGTGATATCATCAATGTATGGACGGTGAAGCTCGATGGTCTTCGCACGCTCGTCACCACTCTTCTCATAGAGATCCTGGCGGCTTCCTACGGATTCCATATGTCCGCACTCACACTGCCAGATGTTCAGTGGTGTTCCCCAGTAACGGTTTCTGGAAATACCCCAGTCCTGAACATTCTCAAGCCAGTCACCGAAACGTCCTTTACCGATGCTCTCCGGAATCCAGTTGATAGTATTGTTGTTACGGATCAGATCATCCTTTACTGCAGTCATCTTGATGAACCAGGACTCACGTGCATAGTAGATAAGCGGTGTGTCACATCTCCAGCAGTGCGGATAATCATGCTCGAATTTCGGTGCGTCAAAAAGCTTGCCCTCTTTGTCAAGGTCTGTGAGGACCATCGGGTCCGCTTTCTTTACGAATACACCTGCGTATGGTGTCTCTTTGGTCATGTTACCCTGTCCGTCTACGAACTGTACGAACGGAAGGTCATACTCACGTCCGACACGGCTGTCATCCTCACCAAATGCAGGTGCGATATGAACGATACCGGTACCATCACTCATGGTAACGTAGTTGTCACAGGTTACGAAATGAGCTTTTTTGCGCTGTTTTGCTGCTGCCTCTCCTGCACATGCAAAAAGCGGCTCATATTCTCTGCGCTCAAGGTCTGTTCCTTTATATTTCTCAAGGATCTCATATGCAGGCTCATCATCCTTTGCAAGCTTGCCGAGAACCTTGTCCAGAAGTGCTTCTGCCATGTAGTAGGTATAGCCGTCTGCTGCTTTTACCTTACAGTAGATCTCATCCGGGTTTACACAAAGTGCAACGTTGGACGGAAGTGTCCACGGTGTTGTTGTCCATGCCAGGAAGTATGCGTCCTCACCAACAACCTTGAAACGTACGATCGCAGAGCGCTCTTTAACAGTCTTGTAGCCCTGAGAAACCTCCTGTGCGGAAAGCGGAGTTCCGCAGCGTGGGCAATAAGGAACGATCTTAAAGCCTTTATAAAGAAGACCTTTTTCCCAGATCTCTTTCAACGCCCACCACTCGGACTCGATGAAATTGTTGTCGTATGTTACATACGGATGCTCCATGTCAGCCCAGAAACCAACGGTAGATGAGAAATCCTCCCACATTCCCTTGTATTTCCATACGCTCTCCTTACACTGCTGAATGAACGGCTCCATTCCGTACTCCTCGATCTGCTCCTTGCCGTCAAGGCCAAGCTTCTTCTCAACCTCAAGCTCAACCGGAAGTCCGTGAGTATCCCATCCTGCTTTTCTCGGAACCATGTACCCCTTCATTGTACGGTATCTCGGGATCATATCCTTGATAACTCGTGTCAGAACGTGTCCGATATGTGGCTTACCATTTGCGGTAGGCGGTCCGTCATAGAATGTGTATGTCTCGCCCTCTTTACGGCTGTCCATACTCTTTTCGAAAATCTTGTTGTCTTTCCAGAATTTCTCAACTTCTTTTTCACGGTCAACAAAATTCAGATTCGTGTCAACTTTACGATACACAATATTTACCTCCTGTGTCTGATTACTGGCTGCTGCCTCATCTGTAAGGCCACAGCGGATTGTTTCTTCACAGATACCTGTTCGTGCCAATGCTTCGGGCACTTATAAAAAAACGACCCCATCCTGTAAAAGGACGAAGTCTGATTCGCTGTACCACCTGTTACATTATACGGGCCTGTGTCCGGATCCCTGCGTCTTCTGCTGTGTTCTTATGCTCTGTGTTATGGCGCGGGCTGTTGTTCCATGTCTGTTCATGGCGGACAATTCTTTGTATCTGCCGATATATGTTCCCTGTAACGGAGGAAATCCGTCAGTTCTTACTTAATGATCATCTGTATATCAGATATTCTTCCAGCTGCTGCCGGACAACTTCGGAACTGAAGCTCAGGAGTGATATTCCGCCATATTTACTCGTCCCAGGCTCCCACCATCCCCAGTTCGCTGCAAGCTTTCCATATGGCCTACTGTCTCCATCACAGCTTTTTCTATATACGCTGTCTATTATAGGTTGGGGAAAATCCATATGTCAAGTGTTTTCATGGATTTTTCTTATTATATGTATGTTCACTTCTTCTTAATGGAATTTTCACAGACTGCAAGTGGTTTTTACCGGGAGGAAAGTGGTATACTACTACAGAATCTTGAGGGCAAAAATACAGCATTTCATTAATACAATGCTATAATTAATGAAATACTGCACCTCATCACTAAAACGGGCAAGATTTTTTCGGTTACTGATTCTCAAATGAATAATAACCTTCTCGCCCGGATTTATCACTGAAAGGTATCTTGTTATGAAAAATATGAAAAAACGATCCTTGCGCCGGATCTTTGCAGGCATTCTCGGCATAGGGATCCTGCTCACAGGCGCAGCTCCCTGCGCGGCGGCTGCCTATGGATACGATGAATATGGTGATCCTATCGTCACTGCCACACCGGTTCCTGATGGTCAGGCCGCAGCAGTCACGCCTGCTCACTCCAGCTATTATTCACAGGCTGCCGACACCGATTCCATTGACGGGTGGCCCAAAGGTCCCGGCATCGAAGCACAGGCTGCAGTCCTTATGGACGTAAATACAGAAGCCGTTCTTTATTCCAAAAATGCGGACACACAGCTCTACCCTGCCAGCATCACGAAGATCCTGACTACACTGCTTGCCTGCGAAAATCTGAATACTAAGACAAACATTACCGTATCTGAAAAAGCTTCCACCAGTGTAACTGCCGGAGATTCCAGTATTTATGCTGCTCCCGGTGAAAAATTCACCAGGGATCAGGCCCTGATGGCTGTCATGCTCCAGTCCGCTAATGAAATGTCTGTCGCCGTTGCGGAAGAAGTTTCCGGCTCTGTAAAGAAATTCGCAGAACTCATGAACTGGCGCGCCAAGCTTTTTGGCTGCAAGAACACACACTTTAATAATCCCAACGGTCTTCCGGATGAGAATCATTACACTACAGCCTCCGACATGGCAAAGATCGCCAAATCCGCCTGGCTGAATCCTCTTTTCCGGCGATACTGCACCAAACGTTATTACGAGATCCCGCCTACCAATAAATTTGCGGAAGCCCGCCAGCTGCTCAATCATCACAAGATGATGAAAAACGGCGAATATTATTATGAAGGCGTCCGTGGCGGAAAAACAGGCTACACGGATGCATCCGGCAACACACTTGTCACCTACTGCAAACGAGGAAATATAACGCTGGTAGCCGTGATCCTGAATTCTACTTCCGCGGCAAATGCTTACAGCGATACCGCTTCTCTTTTTAATTATGGTTTTGAAAATTTTGAAAAGGTGGATATGAAGGTGTCCATGGAGCCAGTCCCATTTAAGGTACTCCCTTGTGACAAATATATCCTTAAGAATAACGGAAATACCTATCCGTTTTATTATCAGACAAAGGTTTATGTGACTCTTCCAAAAGGTATCAAAAAATCACAGCTTAACAAACGCCAGGCCGTTCTTCAGAATGCTGTCGGCCCACTGCGTCTGAAAAGCAAATATTATTATAAGAAACAAATGGTCGGATGGGGAATGCAATACGAACGAAACATCGTATCAGCTCTTCTCCTGGCTTCGTAACCTTTTCCTGCGGCGGAGAGATTCGTGCTTTTCACGGATCTCATCCGCCGCTTCTGTATCTTCTGCTCTCAGGGTCTTCACCCCGAAATATTTTCCCTCATCGGTTTTTCGGATCCGGATCTTTCCGGCAACAGGTCCATGCTCATGGCAAAGGGCAAGGCTGTAATATACCTTGGAATTGTTGGTACTGAACCAGCGGATCTTCCTCTTGGCAGGGCATCTGCAGATGGGACACATGGTACTTACCATGGTACGGTCCTTCATCAGACGCTCCTTTGATACAAATTCCCTGGACACAAACTTGTCATGGTCTGTATAGGAAATATAGATCTCGCTGTCTCTGGATTTTGGATTCTGATATACATCCAGGGACGGATGGCGGATCATGCAGGCTTCATCGATCTCCAGGAGTATCCTGGCAGTATAGCTGGCATCTGCCAGTGCCCGGTGAAAATCCCGGTTTTTGGGAAGCTGCAGGTAGTCTGTAGCATATTCCAGAGAACGCCTGGATATTCCATCCTCGAATTTTATGCTGAAAAGTTTCTGCACATCGTAGTAATGCACCGGCCCTGGCATCAGCTTCAGAAGATTATAGTATTTCATATTGCGCTGAAGTTCCATCACATCCTGGTCTCCCCAGGTAAAAAAGCGATACTCCTCCCCGCACCATTCCAGAAATCTGCGGATTGCTCTTGGAAAAGGGATTCCTTTTTCCAGTTCATGATAATCCACGTGGATCACTTCGTGGATACTGTCGTGGATCCAGTGGTACACTTTGGGCTTGATCAGGCACTGAAAGATATCAACGATCTCTCTTTTTTCATTTAATTTTACTGCCCCGATCTCTATGATCTCAAACGGGAGCCGACTATCCGGATGTCTTCTTCCATCCGGATTCTGGTTCCATTCCAGGTCAAATACAATATAGTTCATGGGTTTTCTGTCCTCTTATCTGACTGCTCAGCTGCTTCATAAATGCAGCTGTTTCCGGATCGTTGTCCGGCTATTTCATATTTTTGCATTCGGACACAGAATAAATCGCTTCAAACAGCTCCTGCTGGAAACTTTCTGTATCTGCATCTGTCAGAATCATATCTTTCATTTCGTCTTCTTCGTGTAGCCACCAGCGGAAATCGCATAATGTGGCACCCCGTCCGGCACCGTCTGAACAATCCACATCCAGGAATACTTTTTCTGTTTTAAAGAACTCCGGATGGATGAGATACATAAACGGTACAGCAGCATGGATACTTGCCACGCAGCGATATTTGGAAAAATTTTCAAGTACGTAGCCAGCCATATCTCCACAGGCTCTGGCTGCCGGATCACCGGACTGGCACAGCTTCATGATCTGGTTTCTGGTGAGATTACATTTCAGGGTAGCATCCAGTCCACACATAATCAGTGGGATTCCGGAATCGAATACGATCTTTGCCGCCTCCGGATCTGCGTAGATGTTGAATTCCGCTGCCGGTGTGATGTTTCCGCCTTTTGCTGCGCCGCCTGTAAATACGATTTTTCTGATCTTATTCTTTATTTCAGGAAAAACCTTCAACAGAAGTGCAAGATTAGTCATTGGTGCAGTTTCGATCATTACTACCTGCTCGCCCTCAGGAATGGCATTCAGAATGTCACGTATAAAAAGCACTGCATTATCAGAAGCAGCCTCTGATTTTGCTTCCGGCAGTACGCAATGGCCAAGCCCTGTCTCTCCGTGGAATTCTTCCGCATAAATTGCCGCTTTCACAAGAGGACGGTCCTGGCCTCCTGCCACCGGAACCTTCAGTCCGTAAAAATCCGGTCATCAGCATGTCCATCTCGCGCTCGGGCGGGTTGGAGTCGATGCTCAGCGCCTGATCGATAAGGTCATCGGTGGTGTCGCCCATGGCGGAGACCACCACGGCCACCTTGTTGCCCTTCTTTTC
>ENA-OQMY01000113-OQMY01000113.1-human-gut-metagenome-genome-assembly--contig:-NODE-113-length-27491-cov-12.720728_pt1 | contig 27491 bp, 24 predicted proteins | sample MGYA00242623_ERZ504868 | MGnify/ENA primary metagenome ERZ504868 (study PRJEB26092, sample SAMD00036386) | human gut metagenome | host: Homo sapiens | study: EMG produced TPA metagenomics assembly of...
CAATTGATATTTGAAATCACCCTTCCGTAGGTTTCAAAACATGGATCAGTGACACTGTATATAGTCACATCATTTTTTTCATTCAAATGTTTTAACATATTTCCCCCACTTATCTTTGCATTGCCTTGACAGCCTTTATAGTAGCGCAGAAATCTTCTTTTCCAAAGCCAAGCTCCATCGCCTTGTCATATACCTGTTTTGCAGCGTTTTCTCCTTGAAGCTTTAATCCACTCTCCTTTGCCATATTCATGCAGATATTCACATCCTTGTACATGTTTTCAATCGAAAAGGCAGTGATGTAATCCTCATTTTTGATTGGCACATTTTTGGAATCCAGATAAAAGTTCTGTCCGCCGCCATATGAGATAGCTGTAGTATAGCTTTCTATATCTATTCCATATGCCCCTGCAAGTGTCAGTGTCTCATTTACACCATTTTGAATCTGTGATACAAGCGCGTTATGGCAGATTTTCATAACCAGACCTTTTCCGTTTCCGCCCATCCTGATGATATTTTCACCCATATAGGAAAGAATCGGCATAGCCTTCTCACATGCTTTTTCATCTCCACCGACATATATTCCGAGCTTTCCTGCAATAGCAGCAGGCTTCGATTTCACAACCGGTGCGTCCACAAACTCTGCGCCCGTCTTCTTTACCATTTCAGAAATCTCAACAGAAACAGATGGATCTATCGTGCTCATATCAATACAGAGCTTCGTATCATCAAGTGCCGGTAAAACCTCCTTATAAACAGCCATCGAATGTTCCGACTTTGGAACCATTGATATAATTACGTCTGATTTTTCTGCCAGCTCAAGCGAACTGCTGCAGCCGATTGCACCCTTGCTCTCCAGTAGCTCTACCTTCTCCTTTACGAAATCAAATACATATACCTCATCATCATGCTTCTTCACTATATTCTCACTCATGGACTCCCCCATGATTCCGAGTCCTACAAATCCAATTTTCATTGCTTATCAGCGCCTCCCTGTTTCATCTATTCTGTAACTGTATTATCCCATGCATTCTGGAATGTCTCAAGTCCCTGTCTGGTATATGCATGCTTGATACTGTCCTTGTATACTGCAAGACCTGTTGTAACGATATCTGCTCCTGCAACAGCACAGTCTACAATCTGCTTAGGTGTACGGATAGCCGCACAGATAATCTGTGTCTTTCCCTTATATCCGTAATTGTCATAGATATCTGAAATAGCCTGAATGTACGCTTTACAATCCTCTCCATTTGCCTCTTTCCAGCCGATGAAAGGTGAAACAAAAAGCGAATTATTCTTTGCCGGCAGAATTGCCTGTGCCGGTGAGAATACGAGTGTCACATTTGTTCTGATTCCCTCTGCCTCGAGTCTTCTTGCTGCCTGAATACCGGCCTCTGTGCACGGAATCTTGATAACAAAGTTGCTGCAGATAGCTGAAATCTTTCTTGCCTCTGCTACCATCTCATCTGCATCATCAAGGTGTGGGTTGATTTCAACCGAAATAGGGAATTTCTCGTATCCCTCGATTCCTTCCGCCTTAACCCAATCTGCCATCTCACTGATTACAGTAAGGAAAGGCTTTCCGCTTACCATTATGTGGCGTGGATTTGTTGTCACTCCATCAATACCAAATGTATGGTAGGCCTCCTTGATTTCTTCGATTTTTGCACTGTCCAGAAAATACTTCATGATTGTTTCCTCCTTAATAGTTAGTTAAATTTGTTAATTAATTGTTGTAAAAAATATAAGCCGTTATGTTTTTCTCTTGGCTTCTGTTTGTATTATATTACTATAGCATTGACTTTTCAATAGTATACAACGTTGCAAAAGCATTTTCAGCTATTTGTTTAAATTTATTAATCATTTTTTGTGCAATATGCAATAGCCATAAAAAATAAGCAGATAAAACTACTTTTATTATAAAAAACCACCCGGAACTTTTTGCGTTCCGAGCGGTTTTTTAGTTAATCCTGTGATTGTACAGCTCTATCCTTATATGTCAGCTATTATTATCTACTTGCTACAGCTCTTCCTCTACCATGCTCTTTTCTCTGTTGAACGCATCATAGATACATGGAATTACTATAAGCGTAAGGATGGTTCCGTATACGAGACCTCCTATTATTGCAATTGCCATCGGCCTTATCATATCTGAGCCATCTCCGATACCTATCGCCGATGTAAACATTGCAAGTATGGTGGTCATCGCTGTCATCAGTATTGGACGAAGCCTTGTACGGCCTGCGTCTATGATTGCCTCATGCTTGCTCATGCCCTCTCTCCTAGCCTGATTGATGTAATCAATGAGCACGATTCCATTATTTACAATGAGACCTGCCAGCATGATAAAGCCAAGCATTGATATGATTCCGAGCTCATTTCCCGTGATGAAAAGAGCTATAAAGCCTCCTGTAAACGCAAGAGGTATACAGAACATGATAATAAACGGTGAAAGCAATGACTGGAACTGCGCCACCATGATAAGATAGATAAATATCACTGCAAGCACAAGCATAAGTACAAGCTGACTCATTGACTCATTTATTGTCTCATCCTCGCCCTCCATGTCTATTGAATAGCCATCAGGAATGCTAAGTTTATTAATTTTCGATTTAATTTTATTGCTTAGTAATGTTACATTATGGTTTTCATCAACCGCACCTGATACTGTAATATATCTTGTCTGAGCATCTCGATGAATGGTACTTAGTGTCTGTTCCTGCGAAATAGTGCAGATATCACTGAGCGGAATCTCCTTTTCACTGCCATCATTATCCTTATAGGTAAATGTAAGGTTTTTGATGTCGTCCACAGTCACATCAGACTGCTCTGCGGATTGTAAGTATACCTCATAGTCCTTTATGTCAGTCGTAATGGTTGTTGCGCTCTTTTGAGATGATATCTCACCGGATACGAGCTGGTATACCTGAGCCACCGTATAGCCATACTTTGCTGCTTTTTCCTTATCCACAGTTATCTTAAGCTCATTGATTGTATCTCCAAGACCGTCATCTATATCTGTCACGCCCTTTGTGTCCTTAAGGATATCTGCCACATCACCTGCAAGCTTCTGCAGCTTGTCTATATCATTACCCTTAATCCTGACAGAGAGACCACTTCCGAAAAACTCTGATGAGTCCATAGCCTGCGAAGATGCTGTTACCTTGCAGTCCAGATTCTTTGTGCGTTTTTCAATTTCATCTATTACCTTATCCGATGAAACATCCGACTTCTCATCAAGCAATATATACATGCTCACGCTGTCGCTTCCTGAGCTCATCAGGTTCATGGTCGAGCTGCCGCCTGCTGTAGCTCCTATTGTGTCTATTCCCTTTATATCAGAGATTTTGTCCATGACCTTATCAGACAGCTCTGTAAGCTGCTTGAAGTCAAGCTTTTCGTCATCCTTTGCCTCTATGGTAAGTGAAATCTGATTTGACTCCATGTCCATATCCATAAATGTCATTCCCCTTGACATGCAAAGTGCGCCACTGCCGACTAAAAGCACTACTGCCGCAATAAAAACCACCGGCTTAAATCTAAGACATGTGCCGAGCACATTTCCATACCAATCCTTAAAACGGTCAAACCATGGATGCTTTATATCCTTCGTCTTTTTGAGCATGCCTGAAGCAATTGCCGGTACAAATGTGAGTGCAACTACAAGAGATGCCATAAGTGTAAATGCTACAGTAAGAGCCAAATCTACAAAGAGCTGTCTCGTGATTCCATCAGTAAAAATGATTGGTGCGTACACACTTACCGTGGTGAGTGTAGAGGCAAAAATGGCTCCTGCCACCTGATTTGCGCCCTCAACAGCCGCCTTCTTTACCGAATATCCCTCTCCTCTTAATCTGTAGATATTCTCGATTACTACGATTGAATTATCCACCAGCATTCCTATTCCAAGTACAAGTCCCGACATTGAAATGATATTTAAGGTGATATCCGTAAAATACATAAGCACCACTGCCACAATAACCGATAGCGGTATAGATGCTGCAATAACAAGTGTTGGCTTTATATCCTTTAAGAACAAGAGCAATACGAAAATGGCAAGTATTGCTCCCACTATCATATTTTCCATAACACTCTTTACTACCATGTCGATGTATACGCCCTGATTCATGAGCACTGTGGTGTGTAATCCGTCATTTTCCTTTTCCAGCGAATCAAGCTTGTCTAAAAGACGGTCTGTGACGTCTCCTGTAGAGTAGCCGGTCTGCTTCTCCATGGAGAGCATTATTCCGGGATTACCGTTGACTATCGCATATGTCTCATCCGAGTTGTCAGTCATCTCAACATCTGCCACATCACCGACATGAATAGGAGCTATTCCATCAAGCTTCATATCCATAAGCACCAGATTTGTTAAATCATCAATTGATTTTATTTCATCTCCCACCTGTACTATGTACTGCGTGCCATTTGAATCATTTACATAGCCTGCAGGCATATCAAAATTCTGAGCGACGAGCAGCTGCGAGAGCGAGTCGATTGTTAAAACTGCATTTAAGTTTGACTTGTCAAGTGCATCATCCTTACTCTTTTCAAGCTCCTTCTTTGAGCTGTCAAGAGATGCCGCTGCTGTTGCAAGCTGTGCCGACTGCTGTCCTATACTTATAGAGCTGATGGCTGCCTGACTGTTTAGATTATCATAGGCATCTAAAAGTGCTGTCTCTCCTTGTGCTATCTGGTCAAGCCCACTTTGGCACTGCTCTATACCTGTATTCACCTGAATGAGAGTCTGTGCTATCGCTGACGCTGCCGCAGGCAGATCATCTGCTGTGTTTACGGTGATTCCAAGCGCCGAGAGTCCTGAAAACTGTGTTGCAATCTGCTTATCAACCTGCTCAAGCTGCGCTTTGAGTGCTGTGCCCGCTTCACCCGGTACATTTGCGCCCTCTATGAGTGACGGAATTGTCTTTGTATATGTATCACTATTCATGAAGTCTGAAAGAGCTGACTGAATTGTTTCAAGCTGAGTCTTCTGCTCATTTAAGCTTGCAAGAGTACTCTCTAGCTGAGTCTTCTGCTCTGCAAGCTTTGCCTTTTGTTCCTTTAGCGTATCCACTCCCGCGCTCATCTGATCCGATGCAGATGAGATTGCGTTTTGTCCGCTCTCTATCTTTGCGCTTGCATCATCCATCTGACTTTTTGCATCGTCAAATTTCTTTGAAACGGCATTATTTATTTTCTCATTGAGCGCATCTATCTTGGCCTGATTCATCGTGACCTGTATCTGCTCGGTGAGCTCACCTGTCGCAGTCACTGATGCGACTCCCTCTGTACTCTCAATTGCAGGCTTTAGTGTGTTTTCCACAAAGTCTGTGATTTCTGCCTTGCTTTTCCCATCCATATCCACAGCAGTCATCATGATTGGAAGCATGTCCGGATTTATCTTCATAATGGTCGGAGTACCCACTCCATCCTTCCAGCCAGCCTTGACCTGATCTATTTTCTGCTGCATCTCTATCACTACAGAATCCATGTTGGCATTCTGCTCATACTCGCATGTCACCAGAGAATAGCTGTTATATGACATTGAGCTTACGTTTTTGATATTGGACGTAGTTGCCATAGCTGCTTCAAGCGGCGCGGTGACATCGCTCTCCACCTCCTGTGGACTTGCTCCCATATCTGTTGTCACGATAAGTGCATACTGAAAGCTCATATCCGGCAGCAGATCTGTCGTCATCCTGCCAAGCGATACAACACCGAGCACTATTACCAGCAGTACTCCTACAAGTACAGTAAAAGGCTTTTTTACACTATATCTTGATATCATCTGACCCCTCCTTCTTCTTTTCTTTGATAATGTCCTGCCTTAGTTTGATAGACAATGTGATTACTGCGATTTTCACAATAAATTTAATTCGCTGTTATACTTTTATTATACAATGTGTCGGATTGCAACTCAATTGGTTTATACTTTTTTAAGAGATTTTGACAATAAAAAGACACCCAATTATACGATTAATATAATTCGATGTCCTTAAATGTCTTTTAATCTCTTTTAAGATTTTTTATTTATTTCATCTTCAAATGCCCTCTTCCTCAATCTCATCCTCATCATCATTGATACCTGCAACAGCACTTGTAACGGCTCCGATTACAGCGACAAGCGCAAAGATGATAACTAAAAAAATAACTATAAAGAATGCTACTAAAAAACCTGTATCTGTCATATAATTTACCCCCATAGCTGTCTCACAGCTTCTTTAAAATATAGTTTTAGTTTAACACACTTGTCTGTAAATAACAATATCGTAAAGGGCTAAATTATTGACTAAATATTGACTAAAATATTGATTTATGAAATTACTCAGTCCTTGATCTGCATACCATTTGCATCCATATGATAGCCTTCAGTCATGATCAGCTTTGATACCGGAACTATCTCATAGCCCATGTCCTGCAGCTTCGTGAGCATCTCATCGAGTGCCTGCGAGGTGTATTTTGCGCCTAGATGGCAGAGTATTATCGAGCCACAATCCAGGCTTTTGTGATTGCACACTGTATCTATAATGTTTTGCACACCATAGTTTTTCCAGTCGAGCGAATCCACATCCCACTGGATTGGATAATAGTCACAGCCATACACTGTGTCAATCAGTTCATTGTTGTACGAGCCGTATGGCGGTCTGAATACCTTCATATCCTTTCCGGTCAGCTCCTTGACCTTTTTGTGCACATCCATTATCTCTGTCTTCATCTCGCCTGCATTGATTGTTGCCATATCATAGTGGTGCTCACTGTGATTTCCGGGCTCATGCCCTTTTTCAACCAGCGTCTTTACACATTCAGGGTTATCACTCACAAACCCTCCTGTCATAAAAAATGTAGCCTTTACGTTGTGCTTGTCAAGTGTCTCCATCATACTGTCAAAATCCTCTGCTCCCCAGGCACAGTCAAATGAAAGGGCTATCTTTTTTTCCGTTGTCTGAACCGAATATACAGGCAGCTTTCTGTCTCCGAACTGACTCACAGCACTGCTAAGTGTCTCCATCACCTCTATATTTTTCAGCTGCGATATGTCATATTCTTTGCCATATAAAGCGCCTGTAATAAGAAGCGCCGACAGCAGCACTCCAAAAAGGAATCTGTGTCGGCGTTTCTTTCGTTTTGTCCCATTATGTAGTTTTGTATTTTGCATGTATGCTCTGTATTCACTCATGCTATATACTATTCTTTATTATCACAAATTATGAATAATGAAATAACTCTATTTCAGTTCTTCTGCCCTTCCGATAAACTCAAGCACTACCTCAATCGACTGATGCGCAGCCTTCTCCGCAAAGGTCTGGTAGTCTGTCTCGCCGCCATCGCCGTCTGATATTGAGCGAAGAATGGCAAATGGCACATTGTTCACATAGCACACATGACCGATGCTGCCTCCCTCCATCTCTGCTGCGATTGCATCAAAGGTATTCGAAATATAATCCTTCTGCTCCTTTGTGGCAATAAACTGATCTCCTGTTGCGATATTGCCCTTTTTATAGTGGATATTCCTGTCAGCTAAGCATGAGCACATGAGCTCCACCATTTTTGTATCAGCCGGAAGCAGAATCATGTTGATGCCTGAGAGAAGTCCCTTCGGATCTCCGATTGGCGATGTATCCATATCGTGCTGCAGCACGTTTGTTGCTACTGCCACGTCAAGCACATTTAAGTCCTTTGTCAAAGTACCAGCCACTCCGATATTTACAATCATATCTACATCATATTTCAAAATCATGGCCTCTGCACATATTGCCGCAAATACCTTTCCTATTCCGCATTTTGCCGCAACAACATACTGATCACCGATTTTGCCCTCAACAAACTCCACTCCGCTGTAAACCTCTGTCTGTGTGTCTGTCATCTGAGCCTTTAAGTCATCGACCTCCATCTGCATTGCACCAATTACACCTATTGTCATTTTATTTCTCCATTCCTGCTATCTTGCTATTACATTATCTTTCTATATAACTATCCAGAACCACTGAGAGCCCAAGACTGATGCGTCATACGCACATGTAAGCATCAGATTTTCCTGTACTCAATACAATTCCTGTCAAAGCTTAATATCTGTTTACTGTGGATAAGTAAACTCCATATTTGTCTGGCTCTCAAGTACCTTAAGATATGCACGGCACTCCTTCTTTGCCTCGTCAAGTGACAGATTCTCGTAATGTCCGCACTCTATGGCTGATGCACCAAACACCGGTCCATCATACTCTAGTATCTGTTTTAAGACCTCTTTTGTGATTTCAAAAACCTTTCCCGGCTCAACATCCCTCACTACGAGGTAGAAGCCTGTCTGACAGCCCATCGGTCCAAAATATACCACATCATCTGCAATCTCAGAGTTTCTCACACATGTTGCAAACATATGCTCCACTGAGTGCATAGCTGAATTGGACATATAATCGCCTGCATTTGGTTTTCTTGTACGAAGGTCGTATGTAACGATTTCTCCGTCTTTTCTTGAAATATAAAATCCAGGTTTAAGAATATTATGATTGATTGTAAAGCTTTTAATTCTTTCCATAAAAATGTTTCTCCTTACTTATTTGCTGCCTCAAACTGCTTCAGATAATCCTCAAATACATTGAGTGCGTCATCCACAGGCTTTGGTGTGCTCATATCGACACCGGCACTCTTTAGCAGCTCGATTGGATTCTTCGAGCATCCACCGCACAGGAAATTTCCTATATACTTATCCACAGCAGGCTTTCCCTCCTCAAGTATCTTTTTTGAAAAAGCAACTGCTGCCGAATAGCCTGTCGAGTACTGATATACATAGTACGGTGTGTAAAAATGCGGTATGCGCATCCACTCATATGATATCTCATCATCCACGCGCATATCCGGTCCGTAGTACTGCACATTCAGCTCATGCCATAGCTCATTTAGCACATCCTTGGTAACCGGCTCGCCCTTTTGCATTTTCCGGTGAGCTATATGCTCAAACTCTGCAAACTGCGCCTGCCTGAAAAGTGTCGTCCTGAAGCCGTCCAGAAAATGTGTTATGAGATATTTTCTCTCATTCTCATCCTCACAATGCTCAAGCATATAGTTCATTAGAAGCGACTCATTGCAGGTGGATGCAACCTCTGCCACAAAAATCAGGTATCCCGCGTAGGTAATGCTCTGATGCTCATTTGAATAGTATGTATGCATCGCATGTCCCATCTCATGAGCCAGCGTAAACACACTGTCCAGATTGTCGGCATAGTTCAAAAGCACATACGGATGAGTGCCGTAAGCGCCCCATGAATACGCACCGCTTCTCTTGTTCTCATTCTCATATACATCTATCCAGCCACTCTCCATGCCAGCCTTAAGTGTGCTGACATACTCATCGCCCATAGGCTCAAGCGCCTTTGCCACAAGCTTTTTCGCCTCATCATAGGTGTATGTGGTCTGTACATTGTCCACGATCGGTGCAAACAAATCATACATATGCAGATGCTCCACACCTAAAAGCTTCTTCCTAAGTGCCATGTACCTGTGCAGAGCCGGCAGATGTGCATGAACCGTCTCAATCAGATTGTCATAGACACTCTCAGGAATATCGCCACCGGATAAATACATGGCCCTTGCACTGTCATATTTTCTTACCCTTGCATAAAAAGTGTCATTTTTCAGCTTGCTGATGTACATCATGGAAACAGTATTGCTCCACTTCTTGTACGAATCATACACTCCGCGGAACACCTGCTTGCGCAGACTTCTGTCCTTGCTGCTTAAAAAGTCTATGAAATTGCCGTGCGTGATACGTATTTTATTTCCCTCGACATCAGTGATATACGGGAATTTGATATCCGCATTGTTGAACATGCTGAATATATTCTCCGGCGCTGCAGCCATCTCACCGCACTGCGCCAGGATATTCTCCTCTGCAGCCGATAAGGTATGCTCTTTCTGACGCATTATCTCATCAATCGCACGCTTATAGTGCATAAGCTCATTGCTCTCACTGTAAAAGCTCTCAAGCCTTTTATCATCTATCTGCAAAATCTCCGGACTCGCAAATGCCAGCGCACCTGATGCCTGAACAGTCAGTGTCTCTGCCTTTGACACATATGCCTGATATTTCGACACGGCAGTGTCCTGATGCGAGCGCTCATTCGCATAAACCACTATACGCTCCAAATAATAAGACAACTCATCCTGCTTCTTAAAAAAATCAAGCAGCGTTGCTGCACTGTCGGCCAGATGTCCCTTAAATCCGGATAGCTTTTCTGCAAGCTGTGACGCTTTTTCGCACTCAGCCTCCCACAGCTCATCTGTCTCATACATATCCTCAAGCTTCCATTTGTACTCGTCTGAGATTTCATCTCTCTTTTGAAGCCTTTTCTCACTCATTTTGTGTTACCTTCTATCTTACTCTTTTTATTTAGAATCCCACACATCTGCTCTGCAAAATGCATATAGACGTGTGGGATATATGTGAATTATAACAATTAAGCTCTACTTTGTAATTAAAGTGCCCATACCACCTGAAACTGTCTTGCCCTCTTTGTTGAGCTTTGTGATAAGCACCGAACGGATGGCAGAGTCACCGATAAAGTCGATAGCCGCCTCAATCTTTGGAGCCATGGTACCCTCATCAAACTCGCCTGCTGCAAGGTACTTCTTTGCCTCATCAACAGTCATGGTATCAAGCGGCTTCTCATCCTCCTTGCCATAGTTCAGGCAGACCTTGTCAACGCTTGTAAGTATAACAAGTCTGTCAGCATCAAGAGTATCTGCAAGCTTTCCTGCTGCAAGATCCTTCTCGATAACAGCGCTTGCGCCCTGAAGCTTATTATCCTGTGCTAAAACAGGAATTCCACCGCCACCGCATGCGATAACAACCTGATCCGCATCAACAAGAGCCCTTATAGCATCCTTTTCCACTATATCAACAGGCTTTGGAGCTGCCACAACTCTTCTGTAACCTCCCTCAACCTGTGTCACATGGTTGCCCTTCTTCTCTTCTTCCTCAGCCTCAGCCTCTGTCATAACACGGCCAATGATCTTTGTCGGATGATAAAAAGCCTCATCATATGGGTCAACAACCACCTGTGTAAGTATTGTAGAAACGGTCTTGTAAATTCCTCTGCCAAGAAGCTCTGTACGGATAGCGTTCTGTAAATCATATCCTATATATCCCTGACTCATTGCAGAGCAGACAGCTGTAGGTGTAGCTGTATACTCAGGATAAATCCTGCAAAACTCAGACATAGCAGTGTGAATCATGCCCACCTGCGGTCCGTTGCTGTGTGTGATAACAACCTCATAATCGTCCCTGATAAAATCTGCAACTGCCTTTGCTGTATGCTTTGTAGCCTCGTGCTGCTCCGGAAGAGTTGTTCCAAGAGCATCATGTCCGAGTGCAATAACTATTTTTTTCTTCTTCATGCCGACCTCCTATGCAAAATGAAAACTAATTTGCTTCTATTATCTAATATTTTGTGGAATTTGTCTAGTACTTTGAACTGATTTAAACAACATTTACGCTACAGCGTAAGGGACGTAAGCCCAGAGCACCGGTGACGCACACGTACTCTTGCAGGAGCAAATAGCGAAGTGGCTTAGATACTGTAGAAATTATGCCCATGAAACGCAGAAACACCCCTGCATGGACGCAGGGGTGAGGAGAAAACGCGCAGGAATTACTGCTGAATATCCTTTGCAGAGCTTAAGGTTACTTCAACCTTGCTCTCTTCGTACTGTCTGCCACTCTGACGGGCAACAGTAAGAGTAACCTTATCTCCGGCCTTGTAGCTCTTTAACGCTGACTGCAGCTCTGTCATAGAAGAAATCTTTGTGCTGTCAACAGCAGTGATGATATCTCCCTCCTGTAAGCCGGCATTTGCGGCACCTGAACCAGCTGAAACAGATGAAACATACACACCCTGTGGGAAGCCATAGGCTACCATCTCAGATGAAACATCGCCACCCTTGATACCAAGGTATGCCTGATTCTCATTAGTATATTTTCCATCCTGGATAAGGCTCTCAATAATAGGCTTTGCAACCGACATAGGAATTGCATATCCGATACCCTCAACTTCAGTTGAAGAATATTTTACAGAGTTTATACCGATAACCTCGCCATTTTCATTCAAGAGTGCTCCACCACTGTTTCCAGGGTTTATTGCTGCATCTGTCTGGATAAGCTTGTTGTTGGTAACAGTCTCACCTGTCTGTGAATCCTGTGTAGTAACAGTTCTGTTAAGCGCACTTACTATACCTGTTGTGACAGACTGTCCGTATCCAAGTGCATTACCGATAGCAATTGCAGAACTTCCAACAGCTACACTATCAGAATCTCCGATTGTTGCAATCTTGATATTTGAGTAAGTATCTTTTCCAAGGTCTGCTTTCTTTACACGTACAACTGCAAGATCGTCATCCGGATCTGTTCCTCTGATTTCTGCCTTTACCACTGAATCATCATCAAACTGTACTGTGAGCTCCTCTGAATCTGCCACAACATGATTGTTTGTAGCAATATAAAGATAATCATCATCCTCACTCACAATAATTCCTGAGCCACAGCTCTGAGACTGCTGTGACTGCTTTCCGAAAAAGCTGTTGTAGGTGACTGTACCTGTATTTGTGATAGCAACGATGCTAGGCATAACCTCATCGACAATAGATGATACATCTGTCAGATCCTTTGCATCCCCTGAGGATGTCTGCTTAGTCCCACCGGATGTTGTAGTTGTAAGCTTTGCACTTGCAGTAGAAGAATTTGAAATAGCTCTCGTGCCAATATAGCTTACTCCTGTGAAAACTCCGCCTCCGACGAGTCCGAAGATAAGAGCTGCCGCTACTGTCTTTGCTGCAAATGGTCCAAATGCACCAGGCTTTCTAGGTGCTCTCTGTTTCTTAGTCTTTGCAGCCTTTTGATACTGTGCGTTCTGATACTGGGTATTCTGCGTCTGACCACTCTGATATGCGCTGCCTTGCTGGTATGCCTGATTAGAATAAGGCTGGTTTGCATATGACTGATTTGCATTTGGCTGTCCTGCTGCAGAAGCCTGCGAATATGGATTGTAGCTCTGTGAATAGCTTTCAGCTGATGTATTATTAGTCTGTGCAGCCTTCTGTGACTCATCCGGATTGTAAGGATTACCCGACATTGTGAAATTTACATTGTTTGTATTGTTATTTGTACTGTTAGTATTATTTGTATTGTTTGTATCATTCATATTTCTATAATTGTTATCCATAATAATTTCTCCTTTCGTTTACAATTAGAAGTATACTGTCAATCTGTGTTTAATTTGTGACGGGATTATTTATTTTTCATAAATCAGTTAACTATTTATAGCCTATGTTCCCCATTGCAGGCCACTATGCGATTATAAAATAAAATAACTGCTCATCGGCAGATGCACCTCTAAGTCTGCGATAAATAGAAATTGCAGAATATCAATACATCCCTGCCAATGAACAGTTACCATAAATCATATATTAAATTTCAATTCCGTTCTTCTCAAGAAGAGCTCTCGCTGTTTCAACCGAATCTGTACCTGTCGCATTCTTTACAGGTGCAAACTCCTTCTCTCTGTCTACCTCAAATGGCAGGCTATTGTCCATCATGTATACCATATCGAGGATGAGTGTCTCGAACTTGTATGCATTCGGAGTCTCAGGCTTGTGCTCTGTACCATTCTCATCAATGTAAGGTACCTTCTTCTCTACCACATGAAGTGGAAGGCTCTTTTCTGCGATAGCCATGAGCTTGTCCACGCGGAATAAATAGTTTAAGATAACACCAAAACCATACTGCAATGAACCATTCTCGTTCTTTGCCTCTGCCATCTCAGGAGTAAGCTCGTAATACTCAACAATCGAAGGCTTGCCATTCTCAAGACACATAGCACCAACTCTCTCATATGGATCACATTTTCTGACCACCTTAGAGCCGCTGACACAGCCGGACTCGATTGTAGCACCTACAAATACAGGATCTGCAATCTGCTGAAGCACATTGTCCACAGCAAATACATTGAGCCACTCAACACCCTTGTACTTCAAATCCTTGTCAAGACCGGCATTGATGAGTGACTTGAACCATCCACCGTTTCCGTTTGGTGACATGGCAAGTGAATCCTCAGATTTCATGAGCAGATTTCCATCAAAATCAACTGCCGGAACCATCTCCTGCACGAAAAACTTCACATAATCCTTGTTGTATCCAAAATAGTCGTGCTCTTCAAAGAACTCTCTTGTCATGCCATCATTTATCTCGCTTGTCATGACATACAGCGGCACCCATGTACCGGTCTGATTTGTAACCTTCATGAGGTTTGAGACAAGCTGCTCAAAGATGTAGAGTTCCTTTGTCTTTCCGATATTGAACATGCCCTTAGCCTTGTCAAAGCCAAGACGTGTACCCTGTCCACCGGCAAGAAGAATTGCACCGACCTTGCCATTCTTGACAGCATCAAGACCTGTTGCAAGGTATTTGTCCTTATTTGCCTCTATCTCTGAAAGCTCCATAGCAGCAAGCGGTGAAAATGTACCTCTCTGCTGCTCCTTGTTGTGAATCATATCAAGGTATGACCAGTCCATGTGCTCAAGCTGGCTCTCAAGCTTAGCCGGAGCTTCCTCTGTTAAGAATTTCTTTAAGTATTTCTGGTTTGTTGCCGTGATTTTTTCTTTGATTTCCGGTTTCATAATAAATAATCTCCCTAATAGCTAACTTTAATTATTTAATCATCCGAACCATCTGATGATGATTTTTCTTCTGAACCGTTTTCAGATTCTGACTGGCTCTTTTTCAGGGCATCCTGCTTGTCCTTAGTTTTTTTTCTTTGCCCCTTCTGTTCCATCAGAGCCAACAGTATCATTGTACTGCGTGAGATCAAATGCTGAAGTCTTAGATGTAACACCTGTCTTTTTAGCAATCTTATCACTTACTGTCTGAACTGTCTCTGTTGGCTGGTAATCAGTCTCATTAAACAGGAACTGATGAAGCTTAGAAACATTCTGTGCCAGGTCTATAGGAATTACGGTATCGCCAGTAGTTGACAGATTCATTGTAGTCAGCTCAAATGGGAAGCCTGTTGTCTCCTTCATCTGATATTTTGTAACAGCTGTTGCATACTGGATAATCTCTTTAGCTGTAAAATTAGTACTTATCTGACTCATAATATCCTTACACATCTCTGTTAGAGAGCCTAAATCTGACTGTTTAGCCTTGTCAAGCATAGCCTGAAGCACAATTCTCTGACGGGATGCCCTTAAGAAATCATCACCTGAGGTGCTTCTGATACGTGCATAGCATGTAGCCTGAGTTCCATCAAGATGCTGCATACCATCCCCCTCAAGATAAGGAGTATTATATCCTGTAGTATAATCAACCTCAGGAATCAGATAATTGATTTCCTTCATCTCCGCATTAGTAATCTCAAGATCAAGGCCACCGATATCATCTATAGCATCTACAAGAGCCTTCCAGTCAACACAGACATACTTGGTTATATTCAAATCCAAATTTGAATTAAGCATAGCTACTGCTCTCTTTGCCCCACCATTTGCATAAGCGGCATTTGCCTTTGCAAACTTTCCATTGCCTATAGGCAGATACGTATCTCTGTAGACAGAAACAAGCTGAACCTCCTTAGTATCATAATTCAGACTAGCAATCATGATACAATCGGAATGCCCCTCATCGTATGAACCATTACTTCTGTTGTCCAGACCAAACAACGCTACATTGAGATATCCATGCATATTGGCAAGAACATCCTCATCAATCTCCTCATTGATTCCGGCCTCACTATTTGTCAGCGCATCCTCATATTTAACCTGTCCGAGTGTCTTATTATAAGCCCAAACCACTAACAGAACAATTAACAGCAGCAGGATTTCAAATACAAAGAGTATAATCTTCTTACGTCCACTTCTTCTCTTTTTTCTTCTTCTCTTCTTTGCCATGTTATTTTTCCTTTTTCCTATGAATGTAAAGCCACGCGTCTGCGTAGTCCTGACGTTCCTTCTCTGACATATTGGTATACTTTCCAAACTCCAGATTCGTCAGACGCATCTGCGGCCTGCCACACTTGAAGCATTCAACCTCTTTCCTTCTTGAAACCATCCGTATCCAGCCACAATCCGGGCAAATGTATATTTTCATCATAGTCTTTATTCAAACTGTCCGAGAACCTCAGCTGACAAAGCATCAAGCTTAGCCTGTGAATCTTCAAGAGACACTCCTTTAACTCCGAAATAGAATTTAATCTTAGGCTCTGTACCAGAAGGGCGTACACAGCACCAAGCGTTATCGTTAAGTTCGTAGTAAAGTACATTGGAAGAAGGAAGACCTGTCGGCTCGACCTTTCCTGTTGTCATATCTTTTCTTGTGTCATTCTTGTAATCACGGATAGCAAGCACCTGATAATCACCAAATTTCTTTGGCTCAGCGGCACGTGCCTTTGTCATAATCTCATTTATCTGTGCAGCACCATCAATGCCCTTTAAGGTCATTGTGGAAATGCCCTCTCTGTAGTAGCCGTACTTCTCGTACATGTCAATCATGCCATCCCAGAGTGTCTTGCCCTGTGACTTGTAGAAGGCAGCCACCTCACACAGCATGCAAACTGCTGCAGGAGCATCCTTGTCCCTTGCATATGTGCCAGGTAAGCATCCGTAGCTCTCCTCCATACCGAATACATAGTTGTTGCAGCCGGTCTTTTCGAATTTGAGCATCTGCTCACCGATATACTTGAAGCCTGTTAAAACCTCGATATGCTTTACGCCATATGCTGCCGCAATTGCCTTACCCATATCTGTTGAAACAATTGACTCAACAAATGCAGGATTCTCAGGCAGAGTACCATTAGCGCTCTTCTGGCTTAAAATGTACTCACCGATAAGCATAGCTGACATATTTCCTGTAAATGTCACATACTCACCTGTCTTTGTATCCTTGCAGTATACACCGAGTCTGTCGGCATCAGGGTCAGTTGCTAAAACAATATCAGCATCCTTTTCCTTTGCCAGCTCAAGTGCAAGCTTCCATGCATCAGGATTCTCAGGATTTGGATAAGGACATGTAGGGAAATTGCCATCAGGCACTGCCTGGCTTGGCTCAATGTATACATTCTCAAAGCCCATATCCTTAAGCACTCTCTGTACAGGGCGAAGACCTGTGCCGTGGAGTGGTGTGTAAACGATCTTGATATCCTTTGCCATAGCCTTGATAATCTCAGGATGGATAGAAAGCTTACGGAGCTCTCCGAAATATCCCTCCTCAACCTCATCAGAGATGACATTGTAAAGGCCTGCCTCAATAGCAGCAGCCTTGTCCATAGTCTTTACCTGATCAAACGATGTAACCTTTGCCACCTCAGCCATGATGCTTGTATCATGAGGTGGAGTAACCTGTGCACCATCCTCCCAGTATACCTTGTATCCATTGTACTCACGAGGATTGTGGCTTGCTGTGATAACAACACCGGCTATTGTACCGAGTGTCCTTACTGCGTATGACAGCTCCGGAACAGGTGCGAGCTGTGGGAATACATATGTCTTGATTCCGTTAGCTGCAAGACAGAGTGCTGTGGCATCTGTGAACTCATCATGCATATTACGTGAGTCATGTGCTATTGCAACACCTCTCTTTACTGCGTCCTCTCCCTGTGAAAGTATGTAATTTGCCAGTCCCTGTGTAGCCTGACGGACTGTGTATATATTCATCCTGTTTGTGCCAGCTCCTATTACACCACGAAGACCTGCTGTACCAAACTCAAGTGTACGATAGAATCTGTCCTCTATCTCCTTATCATCACCTGCGATAGCCTTAAGCTCTGCCTTTGTAGCCTCATCAAAATATGGGTCTGTACACCATTTCTCGTACTCCGCTCTGAAATCCATTTATATTAACCTCCTGTGTCAGCTAGTAAATAAGCCTATTAATATTAACTATACCGATTTTACCACATTAAGATGCATTTGAAAAGTTTTAGTTCCTTAATAGTTTTTTTAAACACCAGGCTCCTCATGCAAAGTGGCATCATACAGACAACAAACTGTACCGCAACCGTAACAAAATAATCGGCCGCACTTATGGTCCCTGTCTTTAAAATACTCTTTCTTCCTGCCTTGTATTTAAGGAAATAATCAAAGCCGCCACGCCTCTTCAGCATATCATCACCGGTTCTGGCATACACAAGAGTCTCACCTATATTTGCCATACGACAGTGATTTCTGATCATATTCGCCCAAAGAAGAGAATCCTCCATAAGCATACAGTCCTGATAATTGCCCGCAGCAAGCACCGCAGACCTTTTGTACATCACAGTCATGTGATTGAACGCATCGCGCTTTCTCTGATACTGCTTTATCACATAATTTCCGAGAGGCACTGTCCTTTCTGATATAATATTATGCATATCATCGGAAAACTCGCTGATGTAGCCGCCTATGATATCAAGCCCCGGATTTTCCGAAAAAGCATTCAGCTGTCTCTCAAACCGGTCAGGCACACATATATCATCTGTATCCATTCTGGCCACAAGCTCATTAGAGCAATGCTTTATGCCTTCAGCAAGTGCAAGACCGAGCCCGCTGTTTTTTTCAAGCTTTACCGTAACAAAATTTATTTCCGAGGGCCTGCATTCATAATCTCTGATTGCCTCATAAAGCCCATCTGTCAGCCTGCCATCCTCCACCAGCACTATCTCGTCCGGTAAAACAGTCTGTGAATATATGCTTTCCATACACTCACTGAAATACTCAGGCTTTTCCTTGTAATAAATTGACAGTAAAACTGAAAATTTGACTTTATTCATAAGTATCATCCTCCCAGACAAGTAAACTAATGTATTACCGCAAGCACAGTCTCTATGCACAGTCTGATATCATTTATCAGTGAAAATCTCTTAAGATACTTAAGATTGTACCTCATCTTGCCCGGCAGCACCTTGTGGATATATGTGTAATCCACATCATCAGAAGCCTCAAGAAGCCTATCCTCATCCTTATACCTGATGCTTGCCTCACTTGTGATTCCGGCAGGCATCAGAAGCGTTGCCATCATCGCTGGTGTATATGCCATGACATACTTCTCCACCTCAGGTCTTGTGCCAACAAAGCTCATATCACCACATAGCACATTTATGAGCTGCGGAATCTCATCAAGCCTGTACTTTCTGATGACAGCACCGACTCTTGTGATTCTTGAATCCCCACCGACAGTCACCAGTGAACCTTTTTTGTCAGCATCATTCACCATAGTTCTGAACTTGAATATGCGAAACTTCCTGCCATACTGCGTGATACGCTCCTGTCTGAAAAAAACAGGTCCTCTGCTATCCACCTTTATCCAGACAGCAAGGACCAGTATAACAGGCGAAAGCAGCACAAGAAGAATAGCGGACATAATCACATCAAAAATGCGTTTGAATACCATGCTTGTCCTCTTTCTGCTCAGATGCCTGTAATATTTAAGTGTAAAATCATTTTTCATGAATGTAGGAATCTCTCCCCATGTTCTCCATCTACTCATGTAAAATCTCCAATAAATTATTAATTATATACTCCACATCCTCATCGCTAAGCTTTGTGTTAAGAGGAAGTGTAATCTCATTCTCATACTGATGATAAGCATTTGGAAAATCAGCTATGTCAAAGCCCATATTCTTATATGCTGTCATCATCGGAAGTGGCTTGAAATGCACATTTGTGGCGATACCTCGCTCCGCCATCTGCACTATAAGCGCATTGCGCCTGTCCACGCCGATGCCCGGTATGCGAAGCAGATACAGATGTCCGCTCGATGTATGCCTGTCTGTAAAATGAGGCACAGTCAAGAGACCAAGCGGCTTAAATGCCTCGTCATAGCGCTCTATAATATCACGGCGCCTCTTAAGAAGCCCATCATATCTGTCAAGCTGTACCAGACCAATGGCAGCCTGGATATCAGTCATATTGCACTTATACGAAGGAGCCACAATATCATACTCCCAGTTGCCCTGACCATTCTTGTGGAAAGCATCCTTCGTCTGTCCGTGGAGTGAAAGCAGCATAAACTGCTTGTAGATATACTCATCATCAAAGCCCTCTATAGGTCTCCAGGTGAGTGCTCCGCCCTCTGCAGTGGTCAGATTCTTGACCGCATGAAACGAAAAGCTTGTAAAATCAGCTACATTGCCACACATAATCCGCTCACCGTCTCTCATGTATGAGGCGCCAAAAGCATGAGCTGAGTCAGCCGCCACAATCACACGTCCGATTGCCCTCTGCACATCGTTTGACGGATGAAAAAGAGCCTTTTTTCTTTCCACAATATCCAAAATCCTGTCATAGTCGCAAGGCACGCCTGGCAATATCAACCGGCACGATAACCTTTGTCTTTTCTGTAATAGCAGCCTCCAAAGCCTCGTAATCCATCTCAAAGGAATCAGGTGCTACGTCTATAAACTTAAGTGTCGCACCGACATGCACAGCAGGGCTTGCAGATGCCGTATAAGTGTATGCACTTGTGATGACCTCATCACCTGCACCTATTCCTAAGAATCTGAGTATCGACTCAAGACACGCAGTAGCAGAGCCCAGAGCCACAGCCTTATTCGTGCCGCATAGCTTAGCAATCCTCTTCTCAAATTCCTTAGTCCTTGGACCTGTTGTAATCCAGTCGCTTCGTAGCACATCAGCAACAGCTGACACCTCTGCTTCTGTTATATCAGGTGGTGAAAATGAAATCTGTCTTTTTTCCATAGTTATGTTCCTCGCTTCCGGCATAAAATATGCCAAACATCCGGCTTTTACAATCTATATTATGAGCTTCAAAAGATATTTAGTCCTCCAGGTCAGGATGATATGTCTTGACCACAGATGCAACTATCTGCTTGATATCCTTTGCTTCTGAGGTGCATGCCTTCTCGAGCATCTCAAGCTGCTTCTCAAAGAGCTCATCATCCATCTCAATAGGCTCACCCACATGAATCAGCTTGTTTGGAGTCTCCTTAAGACCCTCCTCACTCATCAGCATCTCCTCGTAGAGCTTCTCGCCCGGACGCAGTCCTGTGTATACAATCTGGATATCCACATCAGGCTCCAGTCCCGAAAGCCTGATAAGATTCCTTGCCATATCATCAATCTTGACAGGCTCGCCCATATCGAGTACGAAAATCTCTCCTCCATGAGCATAGAGCCCGGCCTGCAGTACAAGTGCCACCGCCTCCGGAATTGTCATAAAGTACCTAATAATACGCTTGTCCGTCACAGTAACCGGACCGCCATCCTCTATCTGCTTCTTAAATAGCGGGATAACACTTCCGTTACTTCCGAGCACATTTCCAAAACGTACCGCTACAAAATCAGTCCCAGTCTGCCTGTTCATCATCTGTATAACCATCTCGCACAGGCGCTTTGACGCGCCCATGATATTAGTCGGATTGACCGCCTTATCTGTAGAGATAAGTACAAACTTCTTCACATGGTACTCTGCTGCAAGCCTTGAGAGCTTTAATGTGCCAAGCACATTGTTTTTTATTGCCTCATTCGGGCTCTCCTCCATCAGCGGTACATGCTTATGTGCTGCCGCATGATAGATAATCTCAGGATGATATGTCTGAAATACATAGTGCAGCCTGTTGGTATTGCGCACAGAGCCAATCAGCGTCTCCACCCTTACATAAGGATACTTACGCTTCAGCTCCTGCTGTATATCGTATGCATTATTCTCGTAAATATCAAAAACGATAAGAAGCTTCGGGTCCTCTCTGGCTATCTGACGGCAAAGCTCACTACCTATGGAGCCACCGCCACCTGTAACCATAACCACCTTGCCCTGTAAAAATGAATGAATACCATCATTATCCACAACAACCGGATCCCTGCCAAGCAAATCCTCTATACTGACCGGACGCAGATTAGAAACCGAAACCCTGCCGTCCACCATCTGATATATTCCCGGAACCACAGACACATCACAGCCGGTATCCTTACAAATATTGAGTATATCCTTCCTGTCCTTACCCGATGTGGAAGGTACAGCATACACAATCTTTGTGATATCATACTTCTCAACCATCTCCGGAATGTCGTTTCGATTGCCGACAATAGGCACGCCGTCTATGAAGCGGCCGAGCTTCGCCGGATTGTCATCTATGATGCAGCAGGCCTTTGTGTGCAGATGTGAGCTCATGATAAGCTCTCTGATAAGCATCCTGCCCGCATTTCCTGCTCCTATAATCATGACTCTCTCATCACCGTTTGCAAAGCCTCTCTGCTCAAGCATCTTCTGGCCTGTCCTGATAAATCTGTACGCAAACCGGCACGCTGTGCACAGTGCAAAGCTGAGCATCAGTCCGATAATCCAGAAGGCATACGGCATCTTAATCTCATACACCTCATGAATGATAACGCACAGAACCGTAAGCACCAGAAAGGCACCAATAATATGCATAAACTCATTGATGCTCGCAAAGCGCCATATACTGTGATACAGCCTGAAAATATAAAACACCACAAGTGAAATCACCATAAACAATGGCACAATGTGCAGATACCCCTCCAAAAATGAGAGCGGAATATGTGAATATGAAAACTCAAACCTGATCATCAAAGCGAAAAAGAATGAGATTGCAATAATACACATATCAACAAATGCAAGAACCAATGCCCTGAAAACCCATTGCTTGTCATTGCCCATGTATGAATCCGGCTTCTCCGGACCATCGCATTTTGTTTTGTCTTTTTAGATTATTTGTATCTTTTTTCATGTCAAGTCTATTACTCATATAGAATTTTCTCCTTTTGTCCTACACTGCAAAAAGCAGCTTCTATATCCCTATGCAAATCAACTTCTCATAAACTGCATTTAAATTTACGCTTTATTATACCATACACACACTATTATAGTTCTTATTATTTTATTAAATATACCACATTTAGCGATTTTTGAAAACAAACAGCTTGCTTATGACATAGTTGAGCACAACCACAACCACCTGTGCTGCAAGCTTCACCCACATGCTTGGATAGTCCAAAAGCGTGATAAAAATAAAGATAATAGCCTCTTCAATAACCAGTGTGATAAATCTGCCACTGAAAAAAGCAAACATCTGTACTAAAAACGCCGTCTTTGTCGGCGTAGCAACCTTAAACACCCACTTCTTGTTGGTAACATATGAGAAAAGTACAGCAAACACCCATGCCAGCGCATTCGCAATCAGCTCATTGATTCCAAACAAAACATTAAAAATAGCATATGCGCCTATGCTGATCACAAAGGTCATATTGCCAAAAACCGCGTATAAAACAAGCTCCTTAAACTCCTCTTTCCTGTTTCGTATTATAATATTATCCATTTCTCCACCTATGTGACAGGCTATATAACTCTGTCGTAATTTATACGTGTAAGTTGATAGTAATGTTAATTTGCGATTTTTATATAATAACTGCATAGCCAAAATAAGTCAATATGTGATATGATATCTGCATGAAAAAGAAAACACAAAAATACAAGAGTATAAAACTAAACTACATATATAATGTGAGCTACCAGATACTCACACTGATCACACCGCTTATCACAGCGCCGTACCTCTCGAGGGTGCTTAAGGCAGACGGAATAGGTGCATACAGCTATACCTACTCACTGGTATCATACTTTATCATGTTTGCCGCACTGGGCACTGTAAACTACGGAAACAGGGAAATATCATACCTGCAGGAGGACAGAGCAAAACGCACAAAAACCTTCTGGGAGATAGAGCTTCTATCCGTCATCAGCGTGGTTGTGTGTCTGTGTGCATATATGGTATTCACACTTGCATTTCCACACTCACCGCTCAAAAAGCACCTGCTATTGATTGAAGCCGTGTACCTGATATCAGTTGCTTCTGATATCTCATGGCTGTTTCAGGGACTTGAGGAATTTGGCAAAATAGTCGGTCGAAACGTGATTTTTAAAATCATAAACATTGCTTTTATCTTCATCGCCGTGCGCTCAGAGAGTGATTTGCTCATATATGTGGCAGGAATATGTCTATTAGAGCTTTTTGCCAATATATCCATCTGGTTTTACCTGCCTCAATATGTTGACAGACCAAAGCTTAAGGAGCTTAAGCCATTCTCTCATCTAAGGGCTACTCTCACACTATTTGTACCAACTATAGCGACAACCATATACACAGCGCTTGACAAAACCATGCTCAACAACATAACCGGCAGCATGACAGAAAACGGCTACTATGAGCAAGCCAACAAGATATCCAAAATGGTTCTCATGCTCGTAACCTCACTAGGTACTGTTATGCTTCCAAGAATAGGAAGAGCCTTCAGTGAAAATAAAAAAGACGAAGTAAAAGCCCTCCTTTATAAGAGCTTTCAATTCGTCTGGTTTATAGGTCTTGCCCTGTGCTTTGGCCTGATAGGCATCGCACGCAATTTCTCGCCATGGTTTTTTGGTCCGGGATATGAAAAGGTGCCATATCTCATCATGATAATGGCTACACTGTTGCCGATTATAGGCTTAAGCAATGTAATCGGTATACAGTATCTGGTAACAACCAAGCGTGAAAGTCTGCTGACACGCTCAGTATGTATCGGAGCCGCAGCCAATTTTGTCATGAATATGATTCTCATACATCAGCTCTATTCATACGGTGCAGCCATAGCCTCTGTCATCTCGGAGGTAATAATAACTGCCGTACAGCTTTACTTCATACGAAATGAGCTTAGCATCCCAAAAATATTTTCTCTATCGTGGAAATATCTCATATCAGCAGTCTGTATGCTTATAGTACTGCTGCTCATGGATGCAAGGCTGTCAGTCAGCTTCATGCACACAATGATTATGATTGTGACCGGATTTATAGTCTATATGGTGCTGCTTGTACTGATGCGTGACGAGATGGTGTGGGAAGGCATAAGGCTCATCAAAGCCCGAATCAATGCCACTAAATAATACCATTCTGCAACGCTTAATTCCCCGGCAGCTTCACTTATTTGGCTGCCTCATACTCTCCAACCACCTGTGCCTCTCCTCTGTCAGTATATTCTCTTGCCATTTTCAGAGCTTTTTTAGTCCTCTTCACAGACTTTTTCCATCTTGAAAGCTCTGATTTTGCCGTATCAGACTTTATACCATATTGATTCACAGCCATATCGCCAATATATGACGAAAGCTTTTGGGCACCATAAGCATTCAGGTGCTCAAAATCAGCGAAGTCATGAGAATCATCTATCCCTGCAATGCTCTCATAATCAGTACTCAGATCAAGAAAATCGTATCCATACGCCTTCGTTATACTTTCAATCTGCTCAAGGCCCGACTTGTCAGCTGCCTGTGTCTCATGAGGTGGCTGCAGCAACAGCACATGCTCTATGCCAAGCTTATTGCAGTACGAAAGCAGCTCCTTAAGATATGCTCTGCATTCATCAGTCAACACATAGGCTTCTTTAGTAGGCTGTCCGATATTTGCCAGATTGTCACGGCCTCCGGTGATGCCTGTTTTTGAATAAAAGCCTTTCAGATAGCCTCCACCACTGAGCCTCATATAGGCACGAGTGACAAATGAGGTATACACCGCCTCAGGGTCCTTCCAGTTGCCATGATACTTTTCCAATGGAAAATAAAGGGTATCCGATATGTTATCCTTCACCTTTTCATCATCCTTATTGATATTTTTGGGAATAGTCTTTACCGTGTCAAGCTTGTTCTGTGACATAGGCATATTGTCAATCCACTTTCTCAGATAAACCTCATCAGTCAGATTCCAATTGCCCTGACTAAATGCTGCAGCACTGATTACAAGAAGCTTCGGCTTCTGTCTCTTCACAATCTCCGTGACGATGGACTTGTACATATTGCATGGCACAGCTCCTATTGAAAGATTGCACGACTTAAGGCCATACTCCTCCCACGCCAGAGCCGGCGCATAGCCCGTGTATACCTCACTTGGTCCAATCATGACCATATCAAGGCTGTTCTCTGGCTCTGCGTAAAAGCCATATATATTTTCAATATCGCTGCTGTCAATGGCAATAAATGCCTTTGATACTATTTGCATGAGCAATAGGAGGACTATTGCAAATGCAGAGATTTTAATAAATTTCATGGTGTTTCCTTTTCTATTAAAACGCTTTATTTTGATATTTTTTCAGTAAACACTATATAGTATAGCGGATTAGTATTAAAAAACAACACCCTGATTCATATTTATCATTTTCTGATATGAAGCTGTTTACCCGGGTAGAATATAAAATTGATAAGCCTGATTTTCTTTATGATACACTCATACAATATCCAGCATATAGCAGTGCTTCCTGCAAATCCACATATACACTGCAGCGCCATATTGGTTATACCGGCCCTGTTCAATATAATCCTGATTCCACCTACAAATATCACATTCATCGCATAAAACGGCATGCTGTCACGGCCGATAGTCTGTAACCATTTAGGGAAATCACAATACCCTGATAAAAAATAGTTTACTGCAAATATAAATACTGTTACTATACAGGCGGTAAGCCGCTCAAACAGACTGCTGAAAATGGGATTGCTGCTCATGTCATCCTGTAATACTATGCCGGACGCCTCTACAAGCGCACTCATAACGGCAAGGCTCAGCACAGCATATCTATTATCCAGTTTATCAAGCCACTTCTTAATCAGGCATCCCAGATAAAAGTACATCTGAAAGCCGGCTATGTAGTTAAAGCCCACATAGTGAAAGCTGCCATAGCATGTCAAAGCAATTATTAAAAACAGCACAAATAAAAGCTCCATTTTATAATTAAAATGTGGCAGAAGCCTCGCAAACACATAATCAGCCATATACGCCACACAATATATGAGAAATAGTGCGTATAAATACCATAAAAACTCTATCGGCTTCCACGGTATGCTTATCAGGCTGCTAACGGCAACCGGCTCCCTTATCAAATTTGAAAGGACAAATTTAATAATCCAGTAAATAACTGAAATCATCACGTAAGGCAGCAGGATATTAAATGCTTTATGACCTATCCGGCTAAAAATGCCTTGTGAAGCATTCCCTACATATTCACTGTATAAGAAGCCTGAAACTGCGATAAAGCAAGGCATGTGAAAGCTGTATATTACATTTGCAATACCATTCATTGTATCATCAAATGAATACATGTCTGTCAGGCCCAATGTAGTGTGACCTAAAATCACAAATAAAATAAGGATGCCCTTTATGAAATCAATTGTTTTATCTCGTGTGGTGTTGGTTTGCATGTTATGACCTTTCCTTAAACACAACCAGCTTACTAATAACATAATTCAGCACAATAACAATAACCTGCGCAATCACCTTAATCAGCATACTATTAAACCCAAGCCATGTGATAAACACAAGCAATATAGCTTCCTCAACAACCAGTGTAATCACTCGCCCTGAATAAAACACAAACATCTGCTTTATAAATGCCTGCACACTATCAGTCGGTGACTGAAATACCCAGACACGATTCGTCAGAAATGCAAACATAACAGTTATAATCCATGAAAGAATATTGGCAAT
>ENA-OQMY01000114-OQMY01000114.1-human-gut-metagenome-genome-assembly--contig:-NODE-114-length-27298-cov-5.234736_pt1 | contig 27298 bp, 26 predicted proteins | sample MGYA00242623_ERZ504868 | MGnify/ENA primary metagenome ERZ504868 (study PRJEB26092, sample SAMD00036386) | human gut metagenome | host: Homo sapiens | study: EMG produced TPA metagenomics assembly of...
AGCTTATATTTACTACTCATTTACTACTTTTGGTTGCATTTTCATGCTGGTAAATGCCAGCTTATGCAAGGTATCTTCCAAAAAGAAAATACCGATAAATCCCTAAAATACGGGATATATCGGCATTTACCTAACTTATGAAAAGATAATCAGAAATTTAGTAAGTTTTTACTATTAAAAGCATAAAATCCAGCTCTGGACTGTCCATATGCGGAATAATAAACGCCTTTTACCATCTGTGCATACCGGTTAAATCCATAGTATTTCCCGCCGATCTTTTTTACAAGAAGATAGTTCTCCCCGAAGAATGTTCCACCTTTTATAAGCCTTTCCGGTGTTGGAAAAACTAGTATCTGTACTGTCATTTTTTTGCCGGTAGTCTTATTAGCGACAGTCACGGTTTTTCCATGTATTCTTTACTTTTTTTCCCTTACACATAATAGTAGTATTGTCCGCCCTCTTTTTTGAGTACCGTTTTTTAACCTTGGCTACCTTGGCTGTAGATGCTGCCTGTACAGTCTGAACCGCAATAAGCGGTTCAGCTGCCGGCATCTGGAGCATCATCAGACAAAGTACTGCTGCCAGGATCTTCTTTGTCCACTTTTTCATGATCTGCTCCTGTTCTTTAGAGAACGATATCTTCTCTTCCTTCAGTTTTATAGTATTTTTTCATGGATGAAGATTTCTGCATATAATATTTAACATCTTTTCTGGATTTGTTTCCTGCTGCATTTGCATCAAATGTATACCAGGTATTTCCAATCTTGATCTCTGTCCATCCATGTGGCTGCCATTTATTTTTATTAAATACATTACTTTTTCCCCAGCATACACGGACCGGAAGTCCTGTTGCACGTTTAGCCTGTACTGCAAAGGCTGATGCAACACCGTAGCAGTTTCCTTTTTCCATTCCCATGGTCAGATATGCAAACATCTGGCTTTTACCTTTTGTAAACTGCAAAGGTTTTCCGTCAAAGCCCTTCATTCTCATATATCCATATTTTTTGGAATAGTTAAACAATTTCTGAAGAGCCGTTTTTTTCTGCGCAGTTGTAGTCAAACTTGCAGAAATCTTCTGGCTGCGAAGCACTGAATCTGTCATCTTGATCAGTTCTGCATTTGCTTTTTTGGATTTCCCAGTGTATTTTCCGTTGGAAGCAAACTGCATGGTTTTGTAGGTATTTCCGGATTTTACTGTATACCATCCGGTCTTTCTTGCACCATTCGAGCCTAAATAATATATCGCACCATTGATCTTTTTTAATTTGTTGGTAACTTTTTTACCTTTGATGTAGTAATAATACTGACCGCCCTCTTTTTTCCAGCCATTTTTAACAGCTGCTTTTGCGGTTGTTGTGGTTGCTGTTGTTGCCGCCTGCGCACACACTGTGCCAAATGTCAGGCAAAACAGCATTGTGATCATGAGAACAAGCTGTGCGAATCTTCTCTTTTTCATGGTTTCTTTTCCTCCTGTTTTAAAAATCTTCATACCCGGTGATAATTATAGCATTGCTCTGATTTTCTTGCAATATAATGTATAAAATACATTATCTCCTCCAATACTTAACATATCTGAAAAATAAAGGAGGTTTTTCTATGTTTCTCTTTTTTCTTGTATTCTTCGGACTCCAGATCTTTGTTCTTTTCTGCTGTGCCGCTGCAGGAAATGACGCCGCTTCCCAGGAACTATCTGACCAGGAACAGCTTCAGTTTATCGCAGAATGGAAAAAACAACATCAAAAAAACGGACGTCTGCTGAAGAACGTCCTTTTTGCTTTGCAATTCTATTCTCCATTCATATGATGATACACACCAGTCCGCCTTTGCTGTCATTTACGATCTTCTTCATAGTATCCTGAAGCTTCACCTGACTTTCTTCGCTGATCATGGCCAGCTTGTTCCGGATTCCGTCTTCCACCAGCTGCTGGATGGATTTTCCGAAAATATTGGTCTCCCAGATACTTTCCCCTCTCTCCGGGCTTTCTCTGATATACTTTATCAGGTCCTCCGCCTGCTGTTCTGTACCAACGATCGGAGCGATCTCCGTTTCGATTCCCGCCCGGATCATATGAATGGACGGACTTTTTGACCGGATCTTTACTCCGAATTTATTTCCCTGACGGATCACCTCTGGTTCCTCAATAGTGATCTCGGAAAGCTCAGGCACCACAACCCCATACCCTGTTCCTTTTACCGCTTCCAGGGCAGCCTGGACTTTTACAAATTGTTCCTTCATACCGGCAAGCTCTTTTATGGTCTGGATCAGTTCATATTCGCTTTCCATGGATATCCCGCTCATTTCACTGAGCATCTGATAATAATAAATGTCTTTTACTGCGATCCGGATACGGACTTTTCCATCGGAAAGACTGACCTGCTCAAGTAATGTATCTTCCACATATGGACTTTCCAGATATACTGATTCTCTGCTTACATCACGCACATGAGTAAGTCTGGTCATCTTTTCCCGAATCTCATTTAACAGAGCCGCCTTTACCTCATGTTCCGGAGAAAGCATCTCCACCCATCTGGGAACAAAAAGCTCTATCTCACTGACCGGGAATTCATAAAGGATCTTCTCCAGGATTCTGGTCACATCCTCTTTTCGAAGCTGTTCACAGTTGACTGCCAGAACGGATACTCCAAATTTCTCTTCCAGATGTTTTACAGTTTTTCCGGTTTCCTCACTGTAGGGAGTCTGGGAGTTTACCAGGATCAGAAAGGGTTTTCCCTGGACTTTCAGCTCTTTTATGGTCTGTTCCTCTGCCGGGATAAAATTTTCTCTGGGAATCTCCCCGAAACTTCCGTCTGTTGTGACTACAATCCCAATGGTGGAATGCTGGCTGATCACTTTTTCCGTTCCAATGCGGGCTGCATCATGGAACGGGATTGCTTTTTCCTGCCAGGGAGTTTTGACCATCCGCTCCCTGCCTTCTTCCACATTTCCGGATGCATCTTTTACCAGAAAGCCTACACAGTCAATGAGTTTTACCCGAATTTTCTGGTTTTCCCCTATGGATACTTCCACTGCTTCTTTTGGAATAAATTTGGGTTCTACGGTGGTGATCATTTTTCCGGCACCGCTTAATGGCAGTTCATCCTGAAGTTCTGCTCTTTTTCCCTCGCTGATCGATGGCAGTGCTATCAGCTCCATAAATCTCCGGATAAATGTGGATTTTCCTGTACGGACCGGTCCCACAACCCCTATGTAGATATCCCCGCCCGTCCGCGCCTGGATATCACGGTAAACCTGAAAGTTTTCCATATAAAAAAGCCTCCCTGCATATACTGGCCTGTAAGTTCCGGGAAACGTCTTAAAAAAGACAGTTCCCGCATACCACAGTATATGCCCGGAAGGCTTCTTATATGCTGCTGTTCACCGGGAACAGCAGCCCTTTGTATTCCTCATATCAGTCTTTGATATAGAACTCATTGTGAAGCAGATGATGCTCTTTGCCTTTGAGGAGTCCCTCATAAAGCTCCAGAACCAGTGGGTTCTCATCGGATTTCTTGATGATCATGGTATTGTCTGCATTGTACAAACCTCTTGCTCTGGCTGCCTTGGTTCTGTCACCGGATCTGGTCGGCTGACCTCCACCCATGATACATCCACGGCGGCATGCCATAACCTCGATCAGATGATAGTTTGCCTCGCCGTTCTTTACACGTTCCATAACGGTTCTTGCATTTGCAAGGCCACTGGCTACGCATACATTGATATCCATTCCCTTGTACGGTACGGTAAATTCCTTGATTCCCTCTTCACCACGAACACCGCACTCTGCAATCTCATGCATGGCTTCCTTGCTGTGATCCGGGCTCAGTCTTCGAAGAACTGCCTCGGTAACACCACCGGTAACACCGAAGATAACGCCACCGCCGGAACCAAATCCAAACGGCATATCGCATGCTTCCGGATCCAGTGTTGCAAAATCAAGACCAAAGTTATCGATCATGCGGAGAAGCTCTGTGGTTGTGATAACGATATCGGTATCCTGCTCGCCATCGGTAAAGCTGTTGGGGCGGATTGCCTCTGCCTTCTTGGCTGTACATGGCATAATGGAAACCATAACGGTCTTCTTGCCTGCTGCATGCTCCGGATCACGGAAGTATTCCTTGATAACCGCAGACATCATTCCCTGTGGGGAACGGCAGGTAGAAATGTTCGGAACATATTCCTTATACTGATCTGTGATGAACTTCACCCATGCAGGACAGCAGGAGGTCAGAAGCGGAAGGTTCTCACCCTTCTCTACTCTGTTTAAGAACTCCTTGGTCTCTTCCATAATAGTAAGATCGGCACTGAATGTGGTATCGTATACTTCGTCAAAGCCCATTCTGTGGAGTGCGTTGACGATCTTGCCCATAACGCTCCTGCCCTTTGTGAGGCCGTAGTGATCACCAACTGCTACACGGACTGCCGGCGCGATCTGGGCAACCACACGGGTATCCTTGTCCGCAAGTGCATCCCAAACCTCATCCATATGTGTACGAATGGAGATGGCTCCTGTCGGACAGTAAACACGGCACTGACCACAGTTTACACACTGTGTCTCAGCAATCTTTTTATTGAATGCAGGCATAACCATGGCCTCTGTTCCACGGAATGCGAATCCAAGAGCTCCGATTCCCTGAAGTTCCTCGCAGGCACGTACACAGTTGCCGCAGAGGATACATTTGTTCGGATCACGGATGATGGACGGTGAACTGTCATCGATCTCGTGCTGTTCTCTTGTATTTTCAAAACGGATATCCCGCACGCCAAGGCGATGTGCCAGCTCCTGCAGGATACATTCGCCGCTCTTTACACAGGTTGTACAGTCACGGCAATGTGCTGCAAGAAGCAGCTCCACGATCAGTTTACGATATTTCTTAATACGACCGGAGTTGGTATAGATAACCATTCCGTCTCTCGGCTGCTCGGAACAGGAGGCAAATGTTTTGCCTCTGTCATCCTCAACTGTACAGAGACGACAGGCACCAAAGGTGGAAACCTCTGAATGATAGCACAGTGTGGGGATATTGATACCGGCATTCCTGATGACTGTCAGGACATTTTTTTCGTCAGTAAATTCTACTTTTCTTCCGTCAATTGTCATTGTACCCATAAGATATCCTCCCTTCTATGCTTCCACATAAATCGCATCAAAGTTACAGTTATCCTTACAGGATCCGCATTTGATACATACGTCATTGTTGATTACATGTGGATGCTTGATCTTTCCTGAAATCGCACCAGTCGGACAGTTCTTTGCACACTTGCCGCAGCCGATACAGAACTCAGGATTGATATGGAATTGACGGAGCGCCGTGCAGACCTTCGCACGACATTTTTTATCTACGATATGCTCTACATATTCGTCACGGAAACGCTTCAGAGTACTGATGACCGGAAGCGGTGCACTCTTACCGAGTCCGCACAGGGCCATGCTCTGAACCATGTTTGCAAGCTCTTCCAGCTCATCCAGATCGGAAAGCTCACCCTTACCTGCAACGATTCTCTCCAGGATCTCAAGCATACGTTTGGTACCCTCACGGCAGGGAACACATTTACCACAGCTCTCACGCTGTGTAAAGCTCATGAAGAAACGCGCAACCTCTACCATACAGGTATTCTCATCCATAACAACAAGTCCACCGGAACCCATGATGGCATCCAGCTTCTTAACAGAATCAAAATCAAGCGGATGATCGATCTGATCGTCGATCAGACATCCACCAGAAGGACCGCCGATCTGTACACCCTTAAATGCAGCACCGCTCTTAAGACCGCCGCCGATGTCATAAATGATATGACGGAGGCTTGTTCCCATCGGCACCTCGATAAGGCCAGTGTTCTCAATGGAACCGGTAAGTGAGAAGGTCTTTGTTCCGGGGCTTCCCTCTGTACCGATGGTGTGGAACCAGTCAGCACCCTGAAGGATGATCTTCGGTACGTTGGCGTAGGTCTCTACGTTATTGAGGACGGTAGGCTTACCCCACAGACCCTGCTCAACCGTTCTCGGAGGTTTTACTCGAGGCATACCTCTGTTGCCTTCGATAGAAGCAGTCAGGGCAGAACCTTCACCACATACGAACGCTCCGGCACCGCGATTGATATGTAAGTGGAAATTAATACCGGAACCAAGGATATTATCACCAAGAAGGCCATAGGACTCTGCCTGCTCAATAGCCATTCGAAGTCTCTGTACAGAAAGAGGATACTCGGCACGCACATAAATATAACCATCTTCTGCACCTACTGCATAGGCAGCGATCACCATACCCTCGATCATCTTGTAAGGATCACCTTCCATTACGGAACCATCCATAAATGCTCCCGGGTCACCCTCATCACCGTTACATACTACATAACGGACTTTTTCCGGCTGGCGTGCAACCTGTGACCATTTCTTGCCTGCAGGGAAGCCTGCACCGCCACGGCCGCGGAGACCAGACTTCGAGATCTCGTCGATAACACCCTGTGGGGTCATCTCAAAGAAAGCCTTCGCCATAGCGGAAAATCCGCCTACGGAAATATATTCATCAATGGACTCTGCATCGATCTTGCCACAGTTCTCAAGAACGATCCTTGTCTGCTGGTTCAGGAACGGAATGTCACTGGGATGTGGACAGGCCTCATCATTATGACGATAAAACAGACGCTCGACAGGCAGTCCGCAGATCACGGTCTTCTCTACGATCTCGCGACAGTCGTCTACCTGAACATGTACATACTGATAATCATAGGGTTCAATTCTCATAAGAGGACCCAGTTCACATAAGCCCTGGCATCCGGTCTTAACGATTCCTACATGAGGAACATCCTTTTGCATCTCAACCGCAACACCCTCGATTCCCTCACAGAGTCTTGACATTTCTTCATAAATCTTCTGAGCACCGGAAGCAATACATCCGGTACCGGAACAGACGAGAACACGGCAGGTATAGCCATCAAGATTCTTCTTAACCTCAGCCTGTTTGTTTTTCAGATCTTCCATACTGGTTATACTCATACGCTCTCACCTCTCAATTCATTTAAAAGCTCAACAGCCTTCTCAGGAGTCATCTTCGGGTGAACTTCATCATTTACAGTCAGTGTCGGTGCAAGTCCGCAGGCACCAAGACAGGAAACTGTCTCAACGGTAAACATCATATCATCTGTAGTATGCTTCTTATGACTCAGTCCAAGTTCCTTCAGCATTGCTTCCTTTACAGGCATGGACTTACGTACATGACAGGCAGTACCGTCACATACCTTGATGATGTACTTGCCTTTCGGCTCAAAGGAAAAGTTTTCATAGAAAGTAGCTACACTGTACGCCTTCGCTTCTTTTACACCAATCTGTTCCGCAACATAAGTAAGAAGCTCTCCCGGAAGATAACGGTACTCAGCCTGAATATCCTGCATGATCGGAATCAGTGATGCAGCTTTCCGGCCGTAGTGCTCGATGATCTCGTCCGTTTTTCTGTAATACGTCTGGTCTAACATTCGGTTCCCTCCTTGTTTCTCATAGATTTTCCACTTGATCAACCTGTTCCACTACAGGTTAATGCTTTAACACTCTGTCAGTGCCGCGCATTTATGCAAATCATTATTTTGCACTATTTCATGCCTTTAATTATAACTTATATGGTCATTTTTCACAAGCAGTTTTTTTGCTTTTTTCAGAATATATCGAAATGTTTACTAACGGCTTACTGATTTTATATCTATTTCCATAAAATATGTTCAATTTTTACAGCTTTGATAATAAGATACAAATCTGCTCTTTGTTCTTGCCCAAAACATTAAAGCCGGTTATTGATTTTATTCTCAATTACTTTAAGATAGATAAAAAGTGACGTGGAAAACATTTAATTAATTTATTTTGTAAAGGAGAACATCTATGCGAAATCTTGACACACCAGTAAAACAGATCCGGCGAAAGATTTTTACCGAAATTGCTAAGATCGGATTTGAATCCACGGACGAATCAATGATCCATGATATCGAATCCATTCCCTACAATATTGTAGAGGAACGCGCGAAATACCGCGAAAGCATCTATCGTGAAAGAGCTGTTGCAAGCGAACGTGTCCGTCTGGCCATGGGACTTTCCCTCCGCCCGGAAAATCGTTCCGTCCACCTTACCGATGGCGTGAAGGCCAGCAACATTGACGAGAAATATTATGAACCACCTCTTATGCAGGTGATCCCTTCCGCATGTTCCGCATGCGAATCCAACAAATACGAAGTCAGCAACATGTGCCGCGGCTGTGTCGCACATCCCTGTTTACTCACCTGCCCCAAAGGCGCCATTTCCATGGTAAACGGAAAATCCTTCATCGACCAGGACAAATGTATCCATTGCGGAAGATGCAAAGCTGTCTGTCCTTACGATGCCATCGCCCATAAAGAACGCCCCTGCGAACGTGCCTGCGGTGTAAAAGCCATCGAGAGCGATGAACAGGGACGCGCCTCCATCAACCAGGATAAATGCGTATCCTGCGGCATGTGCATGGTCAGCTGTCCATTCGGAGCTATCTCCGACAAATCCCAGATCTTCCAGCTGTCCCACGCCCTTCGAGAAGGAACTGAGATCATTGCAGAAATCGCCCCCGCCTACATCAATCAGTTCGGCGAAGACGTCACCCCGGGCCAATTCCGCTCCGCTCTCAAACAGCTGGGCTTCTCAAACATTTATGAGGTAGCACTGGGCGCAGACATCGGCTGCATCTCTGAAGCACACCACTACGCCAAAGAAGTAGCAACCGGCCACCTCCCGTTCCTCCTCACCTCCTGCTGCCCATCCTGGTCCGTCATGGCAAAGAAATACTTCCCGGCTATGATCGACAACATCTCCCAGGAGCTGACCCCGATGGTGGCAACTGCCCGGATCGTAAAAAAACGAGCACCCCCATGCGAAAGTAGTCTTCATCGGACCATGCGCCTCCAAAAAACTGGAAGCCATGCGACATTCCGTAAGAAGTGATGTAGACTTCGTGATCACCTTCGAGGAACTCTGGGGCCTGTTCGACGCCAAAAGTATCACCCCATCCACCTGCGAAGAGCTCCCGGAAGAAACCCAGGCCGCAACCGCAGCAGGACGAGGCTACGCCATTGCAGGCGGCGTAGCCGGAGCCATCGAAAACTGTCTGAAGGAATACTATCCCGATGTACCAGTCCACATCGAACACGCAGAAAGCCTTGCCGAATGTAAAAAAGTCCTCACTCTGGCAAAAGCCGGCAAGATCAAAAACTGCATGATCGAAGGAATGGCCTGCCCCGGAGGCTGCATCGGAGGCGCCGGAACCAACGCCGGCTTCGCAAAAACCTCCAAGGCCCTCAAAAAATACGTAGACAGCTCAGAACCAAAACTCCCCTCACAGGAACTGGAAAACCTGGAGTTGAACTAACTACCTCAAAATATTCCACTATATAATTCCCAAAATATTTCAATTTGAATAAAAAACGGAGATGCAACCTAGATCTTTAATCTTCAAGGTTACATCTCCATTATTTTATCAACCAGGACAGGGCAAAGCCCGCCTCCATCCCTCATCCACATCCTATCGTTTAGCCAGACAACTTACCCCAACCAACGCACAGGCCCGGAAGGGAGTGCGGTACTGTCTGCGGACGACTCTGCAGGAGGTGTGCTGGATCTTAGGCGGCGGGACTTCTGCGTTATTTTTCAAAAGCCAGCTGTCTGAGCGGCAAAAAGCCGCGAGTTCTGGCTTTTGGAAAATGGTTTTAGCAGAATCCCGGCGTCTTAGATCCAGCCGCCGACGAAGCCCGGCCGCGGACAGAACCGCACTCCCTTCCGGGCCGTCCCGTTCGCCACCACCACTACTTCTCCACCGTCTCCGTACTCTCCGGCCAGGTATACTCTTCCCCCTTCAGCTCCGCCAGAAGACTCCTAAGCTTATATCCATAACTTCTCCCGGCGGCCCATCCGCCTCCATAAGGATTCTCCTGGATCCCAAGCCACTCCACATAAGGCGCACTCTCACGGGAAACATACTGGAACCGATTATCCACACAAGCCTGATTCAGCTCCTCCGAAGAAGCATAAGCCTTCAGATGCTGCACCTGCGCTCGGATCCCTGTCCTTACATCAGGAAAAGAATTACCGGAAACACCACCACCGGTAGTTCCCAGCCCCGAAAAATTAAACTGCACCGCACTGGCATCCCCGCCAAACTGAAGCCATCCGGTCTCAAGCATCGCCTGCTCAAAAACAACCTCTCCACGGACGCCCTCCGCATCCGCTTCCTCTATCACAATCGTGCAAAACGTATCAATATCCGGTGCACCACCCTCCGTCAGGATGCCGGAAGGATACTCCACATTCTGCGCCTCATACTGCGCTACCATATCCTCCGCATCCACTGTGGTACACCCCATGATCGTATAATATCCATAAGTATTATCTGTGGAATCATCCACAAAACCCTCTGTATCACTCTCTCCAGATGACTGAGGCTTCGAAATCTGACCCTCCATAGAATGATCCGCTTCCTCTGCCAAAACACCTGCAGGCGTTCCGAACACCAGAACGCCTGCAAGTACCATCATCCGTAAACAAAAACTATTTCGGAATCTGTACATATATAAATGATCAATCCTTTATTACTGCGCTTTTCTCATTGCAGCTTCAACCACATGACCTACAAGAACAGAAGTTGTAACACTTCCTACTCCGCCAGGAACCGGTGTGATCGCATCAACGATCGGCTCAACTGCCGCATAATCAACATCACCACAAAGCTTGCCCTCTGCATTGACATTGATACCAACATCGATAATAGTCTGTCCCTCTCTGACATAATCAGCGCCGACAACACCAGCACGACCAGCTGCAACGATGACGATATCCGCCTCTTTTGCAACAGACGGCATATCAACGGTTCTTGTATGGCAGATCGTTACTGTCGCATTTTTCTTAACAAGCATCATGGCAGCCGGTTTACCAACTACAAGACTTCTTCCGATAACAACCGCTTTTTTGCCTGTGCAGTCGATTCCATAGTGATCAAGGATCTCCATGCATGCCTGCGGTGTACATGGCGGGAATCCGATCTTCTTGCCTGTAAATACACCAGACATGGAAAGATCTGTCATACAGTCAACATCCTTCTCTGCTGCAAGTGCATTCTCGATCACTGCCTGATCCAGATGTTTTGGCAGCGGACGGAACAGAAGAACTCCATGGATCTTGTCATCTTTGTTTACTTTATCGATGGTTGCAAGAAGCTCATCCTGGGAAACATCCTCCGGAAGAAGGATTTTCTCACATGCAACACCAAGAGTCTCACAGCGCTTTGTAGCACCTCTCTCATAGGAAATATCGCTTGGATTCTCACCAACACGGATAATGCAAAGTGTAGGATCTACACCTTTTGCCTGAAGCTCTGCAACGTTCGCTTTGATCTTTTCATTGAGAGCCGCTGTTACTTCTTTACCTAATAACTGCTTTGCCATTTGTCTGGTTCCTCCTATTTCAGTCTTCCGAGAACACTGTCAAATGTCTCGTCTGCGATCTTTGTATATTTCTCAAGCATAGCGTCTGCTTTTTTGTTTAATTCCTCTGCATACGCACGGTCAGCCATAGATTTTGTGTTAATGTACACATTCAGGCTTGCTCCCTTAAGAGCTGCTTTGCAGAATGCAGCACCTACACCAGCATCACTGATTGCAAGCTTAGAACCTTTTGCTCCGAACTCAACGATAAGTTCAATAGCCTCGCAGCATTTCTCCATGATCTCCATAGGAACAGAGCATGCTTCCTTGAGGGCAGCTTCCATTACTCGAGCCTTCTCAGCCTTCTCTTCTTCTGTCTCTCTCGGCATTCCGTAAGCCTTGGAAAGAGGCTCAAAAACTTCCGCATCTCTCTCGATCAGATGAAGGAAATCTTTCTGAAGCTGATCACATTTCTTTTTCAGCTCCCACATTTCATCTTCTACATCTGCATATTTTTTCTTACCGACAGTAAGGCTTCCAACCATGTTTCCAAGAGCTGTACCAACCGCACCTACAAGAGCAGAAGCGCCGCCGCCGCCTGGAACCGGTGCCTTGGAGCTTAATACCTCGACAAATTCAGTACAAGTACTTGTAGAAAATCCCATAGGACTCTCCTCCTTATATTCTTATTTTAGCACTCTTTAGAGCCCATTGGGGGCTTTATAAAAAGCCCCCTCCGGTTGTTTTTGATCTTATGTTCCGATTAGAAGAGACCTGTGATCTTACCTGTCTCATCTACATCGATCTTGGTTGCTGCCGGAACTTTCGGGAGACCTGGCATAGTCATGATCTCACCTGTCAGAGCAACGATGAATCCTGCACCTGCGGAAATCTTCAGGTTACGTACTGTTACCTCAAAGTCTGTCGGTGCACCAAGTTTTGTCTGATCATCAGTCAGACTGTACTGTGTCTTAGCAACACAGATCGGGCAGTTGCCAAATCCAAGTGCTTCCAGCTGTTTTGCCTGTTTCTGAGCATTTGCTGTAAGAACAACTTTCTTACCACCGTAAACTTTCTGTACGATGTTATTCAGTTTATCCTCGATGGATCCCTCAAGCTCATAAGCATATGTGAAGTCATTCGGCTCCTCAACAAGACGGATTACTTCCTCAGCAAGCTTCATGCCGCCTTCGCCGCCTTTTGCCCATACCTCGGAAAGTGCAACGTTAACGCCAAGCTCTTTACATTTTGCCTCAACCAGGTCAAGCTCTGCCTTGGTATCGGTCGGGAATGCATTGATAGCAACTACACATGGAAGTTTGTATACATTCTTGATATTGCTTACATGTTTCAGAAGGTTTGGAAGACCTTTCTCAAGAGCCTCAAGGTTCTCGTTGTTCAGATCTGCCTTCGGAACACCACCGTTGTATTTCAGCGCACGAACAGTAGCTACGATAACAACTGCGCTTGGATGAAGGCCTGCCATACGACACTTGATGTCAAGGAATTTCTCTGCACCAAGGTCAGCACCGAATCCAGCCTCTGTGATAGCATAATCTGCAAGTTTCATAGCCATCTTTGTAGCTGTTACGGAGTTACATCCATGAGCGATGTTTGCGAATGGTCCGCCGTGTACGATTGCAGGAACATGCTCCAGTGTCTGTACAAGGTTTGGTTTCAGGGCATCTTTCAGAAGTGCTGTCATAGCACCCTCTGCATGAAGATCACCAGCTGTTACCGGTTTCTGCTCGGAAACTTTACCATAGGTATATCCGATGATGATTCTGGAAAGTCTCTCTTTCAGGTCTTTGATGTCACTTGCGAGGCAAAGAACTGCCATGATCTCAGATGCAACTGTAATGTCGTATCCGTCTTCACGAGGCATACCGTTTGTTCTTCCGCCAAGACCATCTACTACATTACGAAGCTGACGGTCGTTCATGTCCACGCAACGTCTCCATGTGATCTTTCTCGGGTCAATGTTCAGGTCATTACCCTGGAAGATATGGTTGTCGATCATTGCTGCAAGAAGGTTGTTTGCCGCACCGATCGCATGGAAGTCACCGGTAAAGTGAAGGTTGATATCCTCCATCGGAACTACCTGTGCATAACCGCCGCCTGCTGCACCACCTTTTACACCGAATACCGGTCCGAGGGATGGCTCACGAAGAGCTACCATTACTTTTTTGCCCATTTTCTGCATTGCATCTGCAAGACCAACGGTTGTTGTTGTTTTTCCCTCTCCTGCAGGTGTCGGGTTGATAGCTGTTACGAGGATCAGCTTACCATCTTTCTTGTCACTCTCTTTTAACAGATTGTAATCAATTTTTGCTTTGTACTTACCGTACTGCTCCAGATATTTGTCGTCAATACCTGCCTTCTCTGCAATCTGTGTAATTGGAAGCATTTCGCACTCCTGTGCAATTTCGATGTCACTTTTAAATCCCATAATGTTACCTCCCTTTAGGTATTTTTACAGTTTTTAATCCCTTAAAACTGCATCTCTATAAAAACAGGTCCCATCCTGTTCTTAACTATTTTTCATTTTTAAAGACATTTCAGAAATGCCTTTAAAGACCCAATGATAACGTCTCCCATAACGGCCATATCCTCAGCCGCAAAGGAAACCGGAAAATTATCAGAAAACAAGATCTGTGAGGACGGCGGAAATTCATCATCCCCCTCCCAGAGGATCATCTGAACTACATATCCTGGAAAGATCTCCACCTGGTATGCAATATCTCCATGATCCACGGGAACCGCATGGATGTGTTCCATGATCTCCTTGAAATCCTTAAGTCTGTTTCCGTATGTGAAAGCCAGGCGTTTGATGCACCTGCCATCAAACTGACGGAGATAAACCTCTCCCCAGGGCATTTCCCTGTATGTTTTAAACCTTCCGCTTCCCTGAGATACATTCCCGTTCAGCAGAAAACGGATAGCAAGGATCTTTGCATAATGCATTTCCTCAAGAGGATAAAATCCCGCATCATCTTCCTTATGAGTTACCTGAAAATCCGGCCAGGAAATATAATAAACGCTTCCCAGGAATTTCAGAGTCAATTCTTTCTTCTCTTCGTCATAAGGAAGTGAAAGACGTCCGGCAATTTCTGCCGGGTCTGCCTTAGCGAACTCCTCTGTATAATGCTCCCAGGGCATTCTTTCTTTGCTGTCTTTTTCATAATTCAAGTCATTTATACTAAAAGCCATGTTTTACCTCTGCTGTTTTAGTCTGCTTTATCTCTTCTGCTGTTCTTCCATAACAGACGGAAACAGATTTGTGTCCGTATGCGGAATAAAGCATGCACCTACAAACTCATCCATATAGGTAGGAACTGTAGAAAGCTCCAGGTAAGTCATATTTGAAGCCAGTTCATAGGTTTTCTTCTCTGCTGATGTGGAATGAAGCATCAGATAAGCACCCGTCAGAGAAGAGTTCCCAATGTAATGGAACTTCTCAAGAGGGATATCCGGGAACATTCCGATATGCACTGCATTAGCCATATTGATCCCGCTTCCGATTCCACCTGCAACATATACGTCATCGATCATGGACACATCGAAATCAAGAGAATTCAGCATAGTACGGATTGCAGAGAAAATAGCACCTTTGGCACGGATAAAATTATCAATATCTACTTCTGTGATCTCAACATCCTTGGCAGAACCGGCTTCCTCCTCAAACGCGATCACATAGCTTCCCATGCCATAATGATCGTGACGGATTCTTTTGCCCTCACGGACAAATTTCCCCTTCGGATTGATGATTCCTGTCATAAAAAGTTCACTGATCACATCAATGATACCGGAACCGCAAAGTCCTACCGGTTTGGTTCCAGGTTCACCTACAACCTTATATGTCGGCTCCATAGTTTCTTTATCAATGGTACATGCCTCAATAGCACCGTCTGTAGCACGCATACCGCAGCTGATATCTCCACCCTCAAAGGCAGGACCTGCGGAACATGCACAGCTCATCATAAAATCGGAATTACCGAATACAAGTTCTCCGTTAGTACCAAGGTCGATAAACAGAGAAAATTCCGGTCTGTTCCAGATCATACTTACCAGTGTACCGGCAGTGATATCTCCACCTACATAGCTTCCGATATTCGGAGCCATGATAATATGTGCATCCGGATTGATCTCAATTCCCACATCCGATGCAAACAAGGAATTTGTTTTGAAAAACGTAGGAATATACGGTTCCATACGAAGCGGATCCGCATTGATCCCTGCAAACAGATGATTCATGGTTGTATTAGAAGCAACACACATCCGGTAGATCTGTTTCTCCGGGAAATGAATGCTTCTGCACATCTCATGGATCATCGGGTTAATGGTCTCTTTGATCACCGCGTCCTGAAGTTTCTTTTTTCCGCCAGGTTTCTGAGATTCGATGATACGGTTGATAACATCCGCACCAAAACGGATCTGTCCGTTTCCGGAAGAACTCTTGGCCAGGATCTCTCCTGTTTCCATATTGATCAGGACTGCCGAAACGGTTGTGGTACCGATATCTACAGCAAGACCACCGATCACAACATCTTTCTTACTGTCAAAAATATCATAAACATACATGTCATTTGGTGCTGTACGAACCACGCACTTCACAGAGAATTTACTCTCACGAAGTACATCTGGAAGCTTCTTAAGCACCGCATACGGAATTCTGACACGCTTCAGGTTCATAAACTTCTGAAGTGCACGGGTCAGCCTTTCATTATCCGGCATGGTATCATCCAGTGATGGAATATCCATCTGAAGTTCCACAACATCAAGACTGTTTGTAAGTTCTATGCCAGCCATCTCAACTTCATGCTTGGCATTTTCAAAAATAGCGATTTCTTCTTTTGAGCTCAAATCAGCCACTTTCATTCGGCTCTTATATGCGGATGCAATATCCGGAACAAGAACCTCCACATCTGCACTGATCTTGCTCATACAGGCCAGACGCCAGCCTGCGCCATATTCTTCATCCGAAATATGAAGAGTTTTCTTTGAGTCCAGTTCTCCGCTTTTTAACTGTACCCGACATTTTCCACAGGCTCCGTTTCCGGAACATGGTGCATCGATAGCCACATTGGCACTACGAGCAACCTCCAGTAAATTATCCCCCGCATTGGCAAATGCTTCTACCGTACTGCCATTTTCAAAAGCAAAAGTCACCTTAAACATTCGGCAACCACCTTTCTCGCCTCGTAAAAGTTATTCGTCTTCCACCTGTGGCGTTGGGAGTTAGACTAAACTATATTAGTAAAAAAGAGGCTGAAGGCCGAAGCCCCCAGCCTCTGAAACAGCGCTCCTGTTTTGTTCACACGCCAAATTAGATCTCAAGGTAAGAATCTGCGTAAAGTGTGTTACCCTTGAATACGTCACAGGATTTGATTGTCTCCATAAGACGAAGGTCGTTAGGGTTAACGATTGCAGATGTAAGACCATTCATCATAGCCATAGCTACAAGAGCAGAGTCCATGATCGGACGGATATGTTTTGGCATACCGTTACTGTTGTTGGAAAGACCGCCAGTGGAGTTCAGACCCATCTCGGAGAACATCTTGATTGCCTCAAGAACTTCCATCTGTTTGTCCTGCATTCCTTTTACAACAAGGAAAAGCGGATCAAACCAGAGATCCTCTGCTTCCATACCAAGGCCAAGACCTCTCTCAAGCATGTTCTGGCAGTGCATCATACGCTCGTCATTGTCTGATGCAACCATACCGGAAGAGCAAAGTGCGATACAGATCGCATCGTTAGCTGCTGCAAGGTCGATATTGGAAATTCTGTCTCCAGCATCTGCAGAGTTTACGATCGGTTTACCTTTGCTTCTGTTGTATACGGAAATACCAGCCTCAATAGCTTTCTGATTTGTAGTATCCAGAGCAAGCGGAACATTGTCAAACTCAGACTGAAGGAGCTGTACTGCCCATTTCATAAGGTCCTCTCCATCGTTCTCAGCCGGTCCGATGTTTACATCAAGATATGTAGCGCCCGCATCAAGCTGCTGTTTTGCTCTTTTGATGATCGGCTCAGGATCTCTCTCAGTAAATGCTTTATTTACTGCCGGTGCTGTTGTTGAAAGTCTCTCCCCAATTGTTACAAATTTTGCCATACTCGTGTTCTCCTTTACATATTAGTAGGATATGGCTGTGCAGCAAACCTGCACAGCCGTTTATAACTGCCGGCGATATTGCCGGACAGCTGATTTCTTAAACCTTAAGTTTATGCATCAAGGTCTTTTAAGAATTTCACAAGCTGTACTGCTTCTCTTGGTCCTACGATGATCTCCCATCCAGGAAGCTTAGCCTCAAGATCGCCCTTAAGAACTGCTACTTTACCAGGAATAACCAGTCTTCTACATTTAACCTTCGGCTCAACATTCTCTTTGATATACTCGGAGATGCTGTTTCCGGAGAATTTACCTGCTGCCCAGGATGTAAGTACGGAAAGTCCGCCTGCATCATTGATCACCAGGTTAAGCGGAACACCGGAACGCTCCAGCTCGCCAGATACTACGAAATATGTAAGAGCAAAGTCTACTGTTGTTACAACGAGAGAATTCTCGTCTGCTCCGTTCAGAGGATAAATGCCCGGTTCTACCTTCATTGGCTTCTGCGGGTCTGTAAATACGTTCTGACGAAGACCGAACAGCGGAAGTGCCTCTGCATATGTCATCTGCTCCATAACGATGATAGAACCATATTTCATAGTAAACATGGAAGCAAGTGCTGCCTGTAAATGTTTGTCACCCTTCGCAAGTTTAACAAGGTTAACGATAGAAGGATAACCAAATGTTCTGTCCTGATTCTTAAGAGCTGCACGACGAACCTGTACAGTATTTGCAAAGGTCTCTTTGATGTCAGCTCCTGTTGTATCAAGTACAAGATTCTTGTTGCCAAGTTTCTCAATAGCTGCTGTAGTATCATATAACTCATTGATGTCCTTACCGGATACACCGAGAACTACGCCTGCATCTGTAGCAACCTTGCTCATTGCCTCGTAGTTGGAAGCGTTTGCTCCGTTAAGAACCGGTTTGCCGTCCTTACATACTTCAAGGGCAGCTTTTGCGATCTCAGGATCTGTACAGCCAAGGATCAGTGTTCTTCCAAGACCTTTAGCCTTCTCTACAAGTGCTGTAAATTTTGCAGCATCTGCATTCTCATCGCAGTTTACATACACAAGCTCTACATGCATTCTCTCACCGATACGATCATAGTCAACGTGTGGGATCTCTGCAAGTTTTGCTTCTACTTCTTCATCACTCATGCATGTGCAAAGTGATACGGCATATCTTGTTTTGCTTACAAATGTCTTCTCATGTCTGAAAAGAACAGTCTCTCCACCAAGTGTAAACTCTCCATCGCCTGTTCCGATCTTGATAGTTTTCATTGGCGGTGCAGTTGCCTCAGAAAGAGATGCTAATGCATCCTCGGACATATGAGGACACTGCTCAATTTTCATAGCGCCCTGTGCAACTTTCATAGAGAAAGCCATACATGTAGGGCATCCACATTCCTTACAGTTTTTCTTTGGTGTTAATTTAAAGATCTGAATACCATTCAGTGCCATAGCTCTTTATCCTCCTATTTATTACGCAAGTGCTTTGATCAGCTTGGAAATTGTCTTAACAGATTCCGGATGTCTTAAGATAACTGCATCAGAACCAGCTGCAAGATCAGCTGCTGCTGTCTCAACTTCCATGTCGATTCCACGCTCGTCCTGTGGTCCCCATGCCGGCATGTCTGCTTCAGAAGCCATTGCCTCTTTAACATTCCATGTCTCAGCGGATACAGGTGTAATAATAGGCATCTGCAGCATGTTATCATTCTGCCCTAAAGCGGCACCTTTGATACGGTCCATAGTAGATACTACGTACTCATATCCATAACCAACTGCTGCACTACCGATATTCATAACGATCTTCTTAGCATCTACACCAAGCTGTGTAGTAACAACGTTAAGCTGTTTAGCAAGGTTGATATCAACGGCAGACTCAGCGCCTACGATCTGATTGTAAGCAAGACCTGCTGCTGCACCGATTGCTTTGTAGTTCTCCTCTTTCTCGGAAAGGATCAGTGCATTTCTGCCCTGAAGAGCCTCTGCAACCTTCGGAAGGAGCTCTGCATCCTTCTCAACATTCTTGCAGCCCTCTACAACCAGTGGACAGTCAACTGCATCTGCAACTTCTTTAACAACTGCAATCAGCTCATCGATAGATTTGTTAACACCGTTCGGGTCGCCGCCCTCAAGAATAAGTGCAACAAAGTCAGCACCCTCCATAGCTGCAGCTTTCTTAGCAATGTCAGCCATTGTAGTAGCGCCTTCATAGTAAGCTTTGATACCTTCAGATACGCCCTCAAGACCCATATCAGAGATCTCTACACCGATCTTCGGGCAGTTCTCTGACTCTGCGTCAAAGGAATAAAATGGGAATGTACAATCCCCACCAATTGTCACAGTCTTATCTCCGCTTCCGATTGTGACAGCATTAATCTTTGCATTGAACTTTTGTGGTTTCTGATTAAACGGCATTTTTCGTTAGCCTCCTTAAAAATAATAATTAAAAAACTACAGAGCTTTTTATATTATACTACATAGCACCAGTTATTGGCAAGATGCAGCACTATATTTCTGTTAAAAAAATCAACAAACTTTTTAACAGTTTACAGGAGAAAGGATGTCCGCACATCCTTTCTCCCGGATAAATTACATCATCGGATCAAGTCCGAGAGCCGGATGACCTTTTTCTGTAAGGAATGCAACCAGTGTCTCCGGATCTTCTGCGATTGTCTCATCACCGATCATATCTGTAAAGTTATCAATTCCATAAAGCTCTTTTGCTGTCTTGTTAAGTCTGTCAGCTACGAATTCTTTCAGTTCTTTTGGCATCCATACGATACGCTCGATACCGCCCTCAGCCTTCATGAACTTCTTGGAGGAAATGAAATGTTTACCATGTCCCATGAATCCAGGTGTCTGAACACCGCCACCTGTCATAGATGCCATCTCAGGGAATGTCATTCCAAGTGGTGTCATACCAGCATACTCACGGTTTGCAATAACAACACCGTTGGAGAATGGCTCGATACCGCAGATACACTCGAAGCATCCGCAGGAAGTCATCGGATCCTGCATGATGGAGTACAGTGTAACGTGCTCCAGAGCACCCTGGGAGAATTTCTGAACTGCCTCATCAACGTCCTCATAAGAACCAAGATTCTCATCGATCGGACGCTCTTTTGTGATGATCTGGCAAGGACCAGCCGGGTCAAGCTGATGTGTAGCTTTTGCATCCAGCCATGAAACAGCACCGCAAAGCCAAGTCTCTCAGGTGTTACTACACATACGTGGCTTGGTGCGAATGCCTGGCAAAGGATACAGCTGTAATATACGTCAACAGACTCATCTGTCAGAGTATCAAGACGCTCATCACGTTTGTCAAAGATCGGAATTGCAACCTCATGACGGATTCTTGTACACTCAGCAGGATCTGTATAGATAACAACCTCACATTTATCAACAACTGCATCGAACTCATTCTTAACAGATGCATAAAGAACTTCACCGATATGTTTGATTCTGAATCCTGCATTAAATGCGTCAATGCTGATACGGATACGCTGCATATCACGCTGTCCTGTATGGTATACACCCTCGATACAGTTGATGTAGTTGTGGAATTTACGCTCGATAACCGGTTCAAAGTCAGGCTGCATGTTCTTACCTGCAACTTTAACAATATATGCAATGCTGTTCTTGCTGCCGAATTCCATCTCATCTACTTCAGGTCCGATCACTGTGATCTTGTGATCCTCGATCTCAGAAGCATCGCAGGTCTGTACAAGCTCTGCACAGTCTACACGGGAACCATCGAACTCAACCTGCATATCTTTACGACGGATGATCTCACCCTCGAATGCAGATGCAAAAGCAACCGGAATATCGATATTTGTGATCTTGATCTTAATATCACGCGCCTCAAGAGAAGTAGCGTTAAATTTGCTTACGTCCTCCTGAACGATAAGGCTCTTCGGTACACGGAAGATATTCTCTGTCTCATTTGTAACAACCGGGAATCCAAGTGCGATAGCGCCTGCACCGCATGCTACGATCACATCATCCAGAGGTTTGAATGCGTTAACAAATGCCGGTACACGATCCATTGTGTATTTCATAAGTGTTCCTGCATCTCCAGGTGTTACGTTACCGAAGATCAGCGCTGCACGGATTGCAACGGAAACTACATGAACAACAGATGTAACATCTTTTCCAAGAGGAATAACACGAACGTTGGCACCTGTCTTCATTCCGGCTTCTGCGACCTGATCAATGATTCCGCCAACAAGTGTTACCAGGATACCCTGTGCCTGATAGCTCTTTACAAGAGCAACACCCTCTTCTGTAGTAGGAGCAGCACCAAGGATAACAGCAACGCCTGGGATATCGCCTGTTACGAGCGGTACACCGAGCTCACGGATAACAGCATCACCAAGATGTCCATAGCATGGCTCTTCGTAAGGAGTTGCTCCGTCGATATATTTCAGAACCTCGATGAACTCTGCGCAGAGTGCTGTAGCAACACCGGACATGAATGCATCGTTCAGTCTTTTCTCTCTTGTCATAAGTGTTTTTACAACGCCAAGAGCTTCTTTTAATTCTTTTAATGTTGTAACTTTTGTTCCTGTTACAGCATAGTAGCAAGGAAGGCTGTAAGCGGTATTCGGGAAGCTGACAGCTTTGTCTTCGCCATACTGAGCGATCGCGCCGTCAATAGCACCCTCTGTTAAACCATATACAGCATCGTTTCCGCCGAATACTCTATCAAATAAAGTCACTGTAATACCTCCTATTTTTACAGAATTGAATTCTGATCAATTTTGTCTTTGATTTTTCTGATTTCAGCTGTTACAGTTTCACTGAAATCGTAGGGAGATTTTCCCTGACGATCAGCATCTATAACTTCTGTATTGTAGTGGATCATTCCAAGCAGATCCTCTGCCGGGATCTTACTCCGAATAAATTCCTCATCCTCCGGATTTCTTACCTTATTGGCCACGACCTTAACCTGAGAAACTCCCAGATCCTTTGCAAGACGTTTAACATTCTTATATGTCTGTACACTTCTTGCCCCTGGTTCGATCACTACAATAAATTCATCCATGCTCTCCGTGGTGCCCCGGCCCAGATGTTCCAGGCCGGCCTCCATATCCATGATCACCACATCATCTCTGTGGATCACAAGGTTATTGATCACTCTTTTAAGCATCACATGTTCAGGACAGACGCATCCGCCTCCACCTGTTTCCACAGTTCCAAGGACAAGCAGCTTTACGCCATTACAGGTTTTTCCATAAGTATCCGGAATATCGTCTACCTTTGGGTTCAGTTTATAAAACTGATTCTGGCTGTTGGCTCCGGTGCGTTCTTCTATGAGCTTACGCATTTTTGAGATTGGAACAATAGAGTCCAAGGTTTCCTCGTCAAATCCAAGGGCAAGACCCAGGTTCGCATCCGGATCCACATCCGCCGCAAGGACTTTTTTTCCCTCATCTGCGTATAGTCTTGCAAGTGTTGCTGCGAAAGTTGTCTTTCCTACTCCGCCTTTACCGGTTACTGCTATTTTCATTTTACGTCTTCCACCTTTTATAACATTTTAAAGATCGCAACGGATTAGATTCCTAATGCTGTTCTCTTCTCTTCAATTCTCTCGATCATAAGATCAACTAATTTCTCGATGTCTGTCTCTACTGTGTAAGCAGCACCTGTCCATTTTCTTGTTCCCTCTGTAAGAAGCTCGCACATTTCTGAAGAACCGGAAACATATGGATCAACGCCAAGGAATGTATCAATACCAGTACCAACTACGTAGTTACCGATGGATACAGCTTTTTCAGACATCCACTCAGGAGCACATCCTACTACAGGAAGCTGATTGATCTGAAGTCCTGCATCTTTTGCAAGTTCAGCAGCCAGGATCATCATACGGGAGATATCTACGCAGGATCCCATATGAAGTACTGGTGGGATATCAGCCAGCTCACAGACACGTTTCAGACCTGCACCGCAGAGATCTCTTGCGGATTTGTCCATCAGACCAGCTTTAGCAGCTGCCTGTGCGGAACATCCGGAAGCGATGATAATGATATCATTTGCGATACACTTCTTCATCAGTTCGATATGTGCATAGTCAGGACGGATCTTAGGATTGTTACATCCAACCATAGCAACAGCACCACGGATAACACCGGAAGTGATGCACTCAAGTAATGGTTTGGTTGTTCCTGTTACGTCAACCTGAGAGTTTGTAACACCATCAAGAACTTTGACGATTGCTTCTACTGAGTAACCAACAGTAGCTTTCTGTTTCAGCTGCGGGATATGTACAAGCTCAGGTTTTCTGTTCTTGAAGTTATCGATAGCCATCTTAACGATTGCTTTTGCATTTTCTCCTGCTGTCTCAGCGTTGAATCTGATAAATTCAGAATCCGGCATCTGAGCGATCGGAGAAGTTGTAACAAATTTAGTATGGAAACATTTGCTCAGAGGTCCTAATGCAGGGAAGATACACTGAACATCAACTACGATCGCCTCGCAAGCACCTGTCAGTACTACGTTCTCCTGCTGCAGGAAGTTACCAGCCATCGGAACACCACGACGCATAGCTACCTCGTTAGAAGTACAGCACACACCGGAAACGGTGATTCCTTTTGCTCCTACAGATTTTGCATAATCGATCATTTCTTTGCTGTCTGCATACTCACAGATCATCTCAGAAAGACTCGGATCATGTCCGTGTACAACAATGTTTACGTTCTCTTCAACCATTACTCCAAGGTTAGCCTCTGTATCAAGTGGCTTCGGAGTTCCGAATAATACATCAGAGAACTCTGTTCCCATCATGGAACCGCCCCATCCATCAGCCATACCGCAGCGAATAGACTGTTTTACAAGTGCCTCCGGAAGAGATGAACATCCCATATGAGACATATGCAGGGAGCTTGCAACCTCACGGTCGATAGCACGTGGTGCGATTTCGTTCTCGATCAGTTTTTCTTTCTGTCCTGCAGGCATTCTGTCAAGGAATCTCTGATATCCGAACGGTTTACCATATTCCATAAGACCGATCTCAGCCATCTCATGAGCCAGATCATAGATATCCTTGCCTTCTGTCTCCACGCCCCACTCTTTAGCGATGCGAAGCAGTTTCTCAGGATCTTTTACCTGATAATTTCCGCCCTCTTTTGCACAGTACAGTGTATGGCAGATCTCACGACCATGATCGGAGTGAGTAGCTGCACCACCGGCTGTAAATTTAAGGAAGTTTCTTCCTACGATACCATGAGCATCACATCCGCAGATTCCTCTTGGAGCCTTCGGTGTAATACGACACGGTCCCATTGCACAGATACGGCAGCAGATACCCTGCTCACCGAATTTACAGTGCGGAGTCTGGTTCTTTGCACGGATCTGCCATGCATCTGCTCCTACCTTTGCACCTGTCTCGAGAAGACGGGCTGTAGCGGCTTCAAATTCCTCCACTGTAGTTAATTTGAATTCACTCATTATAGACCTCCTTTAATAGCACATCTATTTTTATTTTCTTTTATAATAAGCCCAGGGCAGGAACCCATCCCCACCCATAGGTTATTTTCTTTTTAAAAAAACGGTTTATATTTCGTTATAAACCTAATTTATCAAAAATTTCAAAAGCTGCTTTTCTCATCGGATTATCCTCAGGAAGAGTAACGGTTGGTTTACCATCGCAGTCATATTCATAAACTGCCTCATCCTGTGGCACCACACCGATCAGATCGAGTCCCTGATTCCGGATTTCCTCAAGGATTCCTGAATTCAGTTCTGCTTTTGGCGCGCGATTGATAATAAGACCTACTCTGGAAGGCTTCATATCGCATTCCTTAATAAGTTCTGCGATCCTGCCAACTGCCTGAACGCCTCTTCTGGAACAGTCACTTACAAGAATTGCTGTCTCCATGCTCGGAAGGATTCCTCTGCTGATATGTTCCATTCCAGCTTCGTTATCCACAACAATATACGGATAATTTTTCTGGTATTTGGCAAGCTGTGCCTGAAGCAGACCATTTACAAAGCAATAGCAGCCTTTTCCCTGGGTTCTTCCCATTACAAGAAGATCATAATCATCTTCCTCTGCAAGAGCATCCTCAAAACGTACCTCCGCATAATCTGCCTTGGACATTCCTTTGGGGATCGGGCTTTTCTCTGTCATCTCAGCATGTGCGATCTCCTCGCGGACATCGCCAAGAGTCGTATCTACTTCTACGCCAAGAACCTCATTCAGATTTGAATTGGCATCTGCATCTACAGCCAGTACAGGTCCTTTTTTCTTTTCGCAGAGATACTGGATCAGCATTCCGCATAATGTAGTTTTTCCAACGCCGCCTTTTCCAGCGACTGCAATAACATGTGCCATAAAACGGGCACCTCCTGATTTTATATCTGTTATGCCGGCGCATAAGGGAGGTGCCTGATACTGTTCTGGCACCTCCGCATCGTGCCGGAATTCTTATTTATTTCGTTGATGATTAGATAAGTGTACGAAGTCCGGATCTGTCAATGATCTCGGATACATCCTTCCATTTGTTTAATGCATAAAGATGGATACCGTCAACACCAAGAGCGCGATACTCATCAATCTGTCTGATGGTGTATTCGATTCCTTCTTCTTTGAATCGTTTAACCTTGTCCTCATAGAACATGTCAAATGGTTTACCATCAGCATCTTTAGCGTTAAACGGATTCGGGAACAGCCAGTTTCTGGAGATCAGCCTGCAAAGCTCACTGTCCATTACACAGCCGTTACGTGAAAGAGCCATATTAATGGTAGCTGCCTGATCCAGGATCGGCATTACACCAACATCTACAGGCATTGTCACTCCAGCCTCGCGGATAGCGTCCAACCAATATTTAAACTGTTCCATATCCCAGCAAAGCTGGGTCATGATATAATCAGCACCATTGTCCTGTTTCTGTCTCAAAACAGCAATATCAGCATCCAAGCTTCTGCATGCGATATGGCCTTCCGGTGAACCGGCTACTGCGATCTCGAACTTATCGCCAAATTCATCACGGACAAATTTAACAAGGTCTGTCGCATAATTGAAGTCTCCGCAGGTTGTTGTCTCACCAAGTGGAATATCTCCGCGAAGTGCCAGCATATGGTCAACGCCATCTGCCAGATACTGTTCCAACTGCTGTCTGATTCCTTCTTTTGTGTTCTTGATCACTGTGAAGTGTGTTACAGGAACAGTTCCTGCATTCCTGATCATCTGGCATACTTCCCTGTTGGCACCGACATTTCCGCCGCCGGCACCGTATGTACAGGAAATATACTCCGGTCTATACTTCATGAGATGTTCAATGGTTCCCGGCAGGTTTGCCATACCTTTTTCTGTCTTTGGCGGAAAAAGTTCAAAGGAAAGCAGCATTTTTTCTCTCATTGCTTCAGATAATTTCATTGATCGTCCTCCACGTATTTGTATCAGTCACACTGCAGTTTCACGATGCTGTTTGCAAGATCCACCATAAGGATACTGCCTTCTACCACGCGCTCATCTCCCATGATATCTCGAAGAATCAATTTATTTCCGTCCACATCGATCCGGCTTACATTCTTAAAGATCACAGAATTATCTTCTTCCTTATATACTGTTGCAAGACACATAATCATTCCTCCAAATAAGTGGCATCATTTAACCACTATGCTAGTCAAAACCTATTCTGTCGGTTTTTATTTCAACTCTTCCTTAACAAGTGTAAGGGCAAGTCCAAGTCTCATATTGCCTTTCTGAAAATCTGCAACAGCTTCCTTAAATAGTCTTACATGCTGCATCCATT
>ENA-OQMY01000115-OQMY01000115.1-human-gut-metagenome-genome-assembly--contig:-NODE-115-length-27181-cov-3.439011_pt1 | contig 27181 bp, 19 predicted proteins | sample MGYA00242623_ERZ504868 | MGnify/ENA primary metagenome ERZ504868 (study PRJEB26092, sample SAMD00036386) | human gut metagenome | host: Homo sapiens | study: EMG produced TPA metagenomics assembly of...
ATTGTCAAGGACAGCAATGCAGTCGTAACAAACCTGAAATCCGGTACACTGGACATGTATGCACGTCTCAGTTCCACACAGACAGCGCAGCTTGCCGAAGATTCCGATTTTACGATTTATGACGGCGGTATGAACCTGGTACAGGCGCTGTATCTGAACAATGCCGTGGAACCGTTCAACAATGTGAAGGTGCGCCAGGCGCTCTGCTATGCGGCAAACCGTCAGGAAGTGCTGGATATGATTGCGGACGGAAAAGGAACGATCATCGGAAGCAGCATGTTCCCGGCATTTGGAAAATATTATGTGCCGGAACTGTCAGAGCGATATAATCAGGATATTGAGAAGGCAAAAGAACTGTTAAAAGAAGCCGGATACCCAGATGGATTTGAGCTTACGATTACAGTGCCAAACAATTATCAGCAGCATATCGATACAGCCCAGGTTCTGGTAGAGCAGCTTAAAGCGATCGGTGTTACTGCCAAAATTCAGCAGGTCGAGTGGGACAGCTGGCTGTCGGATGTATATGCAGACCGGAATTTCCAGTCACGGTTGTCGGCGTTGATGCGGCCTATCTGACCGGACGCGCACTCCTGGAACGGTTTACCTCAACATCATCCAAGAACTTTATCAACTACAGCAACGAAGAGTATGATAAACTGTATCAGCAGGTTAAGACCAGCACGGATGAAGAGGAGCAGGTTGAGCTTTACAAAAAAATGGAAACACTGCTCTGTGACGATGCGGCAAACCTGTATATCGAGGATATGGCATGCGAGGTTGCTCTTCGGAGCGATTTTGCGGGCTATCGGTTCTATCCGCTGTATGTGCAGGATATGGCTAAAATTTATAAAGTAAAATAAAAATCAAATTATAGGGGACTCGAAAGGCAGAGGGAAAAGAAAACTCTCATTCAATTGTCAAATGCTGCCGGAAGAGTCCCCTGTAATTATTAGTAGAAATCCCGAAAATATGTTAGGCTTGACTTTTTTTCCGACACTGCCTACTATAGAAAAAGACAGAGAAAACGTAAGGGCTCCGCGGCAATGCAGGAGGCCTTTTTTTAAAAGAAGGGGGAACCATGACAGATTTTCTGGTAAGACGTTTTGTAAAAGATTATGAGAAAACCGACAACGCGGATGTGCGCACGAGCTACGGCATTTTGTCAAGTATCGTGGGAATCTGCTGCAACATTCTGCTGTTTACGGCAAAGCTGCTGATCGGTGCCGGAATGAACTCTCTGGCGATCATGGCGGATGCGTTCAATAACCTTTCCGATGCGGCATCGTCTGTGATCAGCTTTGTTGGTGTCAAGATGGCAAACAAGCCGGCCGACAAAGAGCATCCGTTCGGGCATGGACGGATCGAGTATATTGCAGCGCTGATCGTTTCGTTTCTGGTTATTGAAGTCGGCTTTACGTTTTTAAAGAGCTCCCTGGAGAAAATTCGCAATCCGGAAGAGATCACATTTCAGATGGTTCCGTTTTTGATTCTGGTGCTCTCGGTTGGTGTAAAGCTGTGGATGGCGCTTTTCAACCGAAAACTGGGAAACCGCATTCAGTCGAAGGTGATGCTGGCAACGTCGGCGGATTCCATGGGCGACGTGATCACGACGAGCGCAACGATCGCTTCTACATTGATCTGCCATTTCCTTTCGGTTAATATCGACGCAATCGCAGGACTTGTTGTGGCGGTACTCGTTATGTGGTCCGGTATTTCCATTGCAAAAGATACATTGGAACCGCTGATCGGGCAGGGCGCAGATCCGGATCTGTATGCACGGATCATGAAAGAGGTTGCTTCCTATGAAGGAATTGTAGGAACCCATGATCTGATTGTCCACAACTACGGGCCTGGCAGAAGTATGGCATCGATCCATGCGGAGGTGCCGCGAGATGTCGATATCGAGGTATCGCATGATATTATCGACCGCATTGAACATGAGGTCGGTGAAAAATTGGGGATTCTGCTGGTCATCCACATGGATCCGGTGGAGATCCACGATGCGACGGTTCTTGCGACAAAGGAGAAGGTAAGAAACGTAATTTCCATTCTCGATCCGGAGCTTTCCTTCCACGATTTCCGTATGATCAGCGGGGCGGAGAAAAAGAAGCTGATTTTTGATCTTGAAATCCCGTATTCTTATAAGAAGAAAGACTGTGATCGCGTGATCGGGCAGATTGGGGCGCTGATGAAGGAAATGGATGAGAAGTATGAATGCGTCGTCAACATCGACAAAAAATACGTGGCGGGAGAGTGACAACGGCCGGGTTGAGCCGTCAAATCCCTTCCAAAATGTTCCAAAGTCAGTTTTTGAAAAAATAAAAAATTTCAAAAAAGGTGTTGACTTTTCTCTTGCGATAGTGTATTATACATCTTGTCGCAAGGCAATGGGCTATCGCCAAACGGTAAGGCAACGGACTCTGACTCCGTCAGTTCCTGGTTCGAATCCAGGTAGCCCAGCTCATTGAAAGGTCTCAGGTCTCGTACCTGAGGCCTTTTTCGATGCTCAAAAACAAATACAGCAGGAGGAACGAAACGATGAAGTATTCCTTTACGAGCAGAATCCGCTACAGCGAAATCGGTGAGGACGGAAATCTCACCCTGCCGGGGCTGATCAATTACTTTCAGGACTGCAGTACCTTCCAGTCGGAAGCGATCGGCGAGGGCGTTGCGGAGCTCAAAAAACGAGGCTGCGCCTGGGTGCTGTCCGCGTGGCAGATTCATGTGCGCCGCTATCCATCCCTCGGTGAAGCGGTAAAAATCACTACATGGGCGAGCGGCTTCAAAGGATTTCTTGGCATGCGTAACTTCACGATGGAAACAGAAGACGGCGAAATACTCGCCTGTGCCAACTCCATCTGGTCTTACGTCAATATGGAAACGGGTCATCCCGTCCGCGCACCGAAAGAGACGACAGACGCCTACGGCATTGACGATCCGATCAACGAGGATTTCGGCGAGCGCAAAGTGAAAATGCCGGAAGCAGATTTCATCGGCGAACCGTTCCCGGTGCGGCCGCACAACCTCGATACGAACCACCACGTCAACAACGCACAGTTCATTTCCCTTGCCGGTGAATGCCTTCCGAAGAACTTCACCGTGCGCCGGATGCGCGCCGAATACAAACAGCAGGCGCACCTCGGCGATGTCCTGCATCCGTTGCGCGCTGAGACGGAAAACGGCTGTTTTATCTCGCTGAACGATGAAAAAGGACAGCCATACGTAGTTGTGGAATTTCAATGATTGTGGTACAATCGGAAAGAATAAGATACGAACGTAATAAACACAATGAGGAAAGGGGAATTTGCCATGAGAGCGCAGAACCTTACACTGTTAACCGATTTATATGAACTTACCATGATGCAGGGCTACTACGAGAACCCGTCCGATCAGATCGTGGTATTTGATGCATTTTACAGAAAGAATCCATGCGGCGGCGCATACGCCGTATGTGCAGGACTTGAGCAGGTAATCGAGTATGTCCGCGATCTTCACTTTTCACCGGATGACATCGACTATCTCCGTTCCCTCCATATTTTCAACGATGATTTCCTGGAGTATTTAAGAGGCTTCCATTTCACCGGAGATATCTATGCGATCCCGGAAGGAACCGTCGTATTTCCAAGAGAACCGCTCTTAAAAGTTGTCGCTCCGATCATGGAGGCACAGCTTGTAGAGACCGCGATTCTGAACATGATCAACCATCAGAGCCTGATCGCGACGAAAGCATCCCGCGTTGTTTACGCGGCAAAGGGCGACGGCATCATGGAGTTTGGACTCCGCCGTGCACAGGGACCGGATGCTGGTATCTACGGCGCGCGTGCTGCCATGATCGGCGGCTGCATCGGAACCTCCAATGTCCTGACCGGACAGATGTTTGACGTTCCAGTCAAGGGAACCCACGCACACAGCTGGATCATGAGCTTCCCGGATGAGTACACCGCATTCAAAACGTATGCGAAAATGTATCCAGAAGCATGCATTCTTCTCGTAGACACCTACGATGTTCTCGAATCCGGTGTTCCGAATGCGATCCGCGTCTTCAAAGAGATGAGAGCAGAGGGCTTACCGATGAAGGGCTACGGCATCCGCATCGACAGCGGTGACCTGGCTTACCTGTCGAAAAAAGCATATCAGATGCTCGAGGCAGAAGGTTTCGGTGATGCCATCATTTCCGCATCCAGTGACCTCGATGAGTACCTGATCGACAGCCTGAAAACCCAGGGTGCGAAGATTAATTCCTGGGGTGTCGGCACAAATCTGATTACCTCCGGTGACTGGCCGGCATTCGGCGGCGTTTACAAGCTGGCAGCAGCAAAAGATAAAGATGACGCAGAATTCACACCGAAGATAAAGCTGTCCGAGAACTCCGAGAAAGTAACAAACCCGGGCAATAAGACGATTTATCGTATTTATGATAAAGAAACCGGAAAGATCCGTGCCGACCTGATCTGCCTCGCAGACGAGACCTTCGACGAGAGCAAAGATATGATCATCTTCGACCCGATCGAGACCTGGAAAAAGACGAAGATCAAAGGCGGAACCTACACCTTACGCGAGCTCCTCGTTCCGATTTTCCAGAAGGGCGCATGCGTCTACACTTCTCCATCCGTCATGGAGATCCGCGACATCTGCACCAGAGAGAAAGATACCCTCTGGGAGGAGTCCAAACGTCTGGTCAATCCGCATGAGGTTTACGTGGATCTGTCCGACAAGCTGTACCACATCAAGAGCGACCTGCTCGAGGAGATGAGCATGAAGGCTCTCGGCGAGCAGTAAGAAAGGAAGTCAAATGTTAAATATAGGAAGAAAGCAAAAGCTGGTAGTAGTAAAGAAAGTAGAATTCGGTATTTATCTTGGGGAGACCCGGGAAGCAGGCGAGAAGGAACGCGTTCTTCTGCCGATCAAACAGGTGCCGGAAGGAACAAAAGAGGGAGATGAGCTGGAAGTATTTCTGTACCGCGATTCCAGCGACCGTCTGATTGCGACAACCAGAGAGCCGAAGCTGGTGCTTGGAGAGCTGGCTGTCTTAAACGTAGCTGCTACCGGAAAGATCGGAGCATTTCTGGACTGGGGTCTGGAAAAAGATCTGTTTCTTCCGTTTAAACAGCAGACCCGCCGCCTCCATCCAGGTGATGAGGTTCTGGTTTCCCTCTACATCGACAAGAGCGACCGTCTCTGCGCAACGATGAAGGTTTACCATTTCCTGAAAACCAATTCTCCGTACGTCGTAGGCGATATCGTAAAGGGAAGAATCTACGAGATCAGCGGAAACTTCGGCGTTTTCGTTGCTGTTGATGACCGCTACTCCGGTCTGATTCCAAAGAGAGAAGCACAGGCAGACTATCATGTCGGCCAGGAACTTGAGTGCCGCGTTACCGAAGTCAAAGAGGACGGAAAACTCTCCCTGTCCGCACGCGGAAAAGCGTACGAGCAGATCGCAATCGATGCAGAGAGCGTTCTTTCTGTGATTGAGGAATTTGCAGGTGTCCTTCCATTTGATGACAAAGCATCACCGGAAGTGATTCAGAGAGAATTCGGCCTCAGCAAAGCAGCATTTAAGCGCGCGGTCGGCCATCTGATGAAAGAAAAACAGGTTGTCATCCGCGACGGTAAAATCTGGACGGCAGAAAAAGCAAAATAAGAAAAAATCGGGCACTGGACAGGAAGCACATCCTCTCCGGTGTCCGGTTTTTTTGTGTCAGACAGCAGATAAAATTTTGAAATTTTTTCTGCGCCCGGTTTGCGGTTGCGCGAAGAGAGGATTGCGCTTATAATATGATCTATATGACAAAAAATGACACAGGATCTGATGGAGAGCGATGAAGAAAAAGAAAAGTAAGAAAAAAACATCCTTTATTTCCAAAACCGCAATGACGGTTTTGACGATCATTCTGATTATTCTGTTTTTCTGCATTATGTCGATGGTCGAGAAAATACAGGGAACGGCCCGCGTTGTCAACTATGCCGGTCTGGTACGCGGAAAAACGCAGCGGATTATCAAGCTGGAGGATGCGGGAGAACCGCAGGATACGATGATTGCAGACATCAACGCTTATATCGACGGTCTGCAGAACGGAAGCAGCGAGCTGGATCTGGTGCGCCTGGATGACCGGGATTTTCAGGATAAGATGACTGAGCTGGCATCATATTTTGAAGAGCTGAAGGCAGAGATTCTGCTGGTGCGTGAAAAAGGATATGAGAATACCGCGATTATCGAAAAGAGTGAGACCTTTTTCAAAATTTGTGACGAGGCGACGGGCCTTGCGGAAGCGTATTCGCAGAGAATGGCGTCTTCGCTGAAGAAGCTGGAGCAGGTGGTAGTAGGAGATATCATCGGCCTGGTGTTTGTCATCGGCATGGAGCTGATCAAGGCCGTCCGCTATGCGGCGATGAACCGTATTCTGCAGAAGAAAGTCTATCTCGATGAGGCGACGGGCCTGCCAAATAAAAATAAATGCGAAGAGATTCTGGAGGGAAGCGACGGAGGAGAAGAAATTTCCGGCGTGTATGCGGTCTGCGTGTTTGACCTCAACAATCTGCGCACGATCAACAACAGTCTGGGTCACGACAAGGGAGACGAATATATCCGTTCCTTTGCCGTTCAGCTTCGAAAAGCAGTCCCGGAGGAGTATTTCGTCGGAAGAAACGGCGGAGATGAGTTTCTTGCCATTCTGCGCGGACTGAACCGTGAAGAAGTGGAAGCGTGCATGAATCACATCCGCACGCAGACGGCAGAATATTCCCGCCAGCACCCGGAGATGCCGATCAGCTACGCCGGAGGCTATGCACTGTCCACGGAATTTGAAGACTGTGATATCCGGGAACTGTTCCGCCATGCGGACCAGAACATGTATATCGACAAAAACCGCGCGAAGATGGAAGAAGCCGCCGCAGAGCGGAAGATCAGCCTGGAAGCGCTGGACGTCGTAAAGAAAAAGGGATATCATTTTTCCAACTGTATTTACTGCAATGCAAGACAGGACCAGTACCGGATTCTGCGCGCCGTTTCGGGCTTTTTCCTTGCCGAGGACGGCAGCTATACCGGTGCGGCCGAGCATATTGTGCAGGGAATCACGGATGAGGAAAAGAGAAAGGAAATGCGTAGAATGCTGGATCTTACCCATCTGAAGGAGTGCTATCAGAAGGGAGAAGAGAGCGTAGAAATTCTGTACGAGTATCGGGAGGGAAGCGAAGGGGAAGCGCTCTGCCGGGGAAAAGTCACCATTCTGTTCTACGACGCGGCCGAGGACGGCGGACTGCACCATTTTCTGATGGGCTTTGAGCGGTTCCGCTCCAATGAGGAAGCTGCTCGGAATGAAAAAGAACAGCTCGACCAATACTATGAACAGATGAAACAGTCGATCATTGAAAACAGCCACTACGCCGAGGCACTTCTCGAGACGGCCGAGGCCGTGTTCGCCGTTGATCTGACGAATGATTCGATGGAGCAGATTTTTTACCACAGCGGGCAGAAGAAATTTGACCTCAATATAGATCTGCCGTGTTCCTACGAGAAATACTGCGGGGAATGCAGTGCGTTTGTCGCGGAGGAGACATTGGAATCATACCGCATTGTGGATTCCTCGAAGAAACTGCTGCAGCGCTTTGAAAACGGAGATAAGCAGGTAGTCGTGGAGTATCAGGAAACAGATGAGTCCGGCAGAAGAATATGGTTGCAGGAAGACGGTTCTTATGTCACAGGATACCGTCTACGACCGAAAGACAAAGCGGGAGAGCGTTGTGGTACACGGCATGATCCTTTTCCGTGATACGTCAGAGTTCCACAGCCGGGAAGAGAGGGAGAAGATACAGCTTCAGGATGCCTTTAGAGCTGCAGATAGTGCAAGTCGTGCAAAAACAGAATTTATGAACCGCATGAGCCACGATGTGCGCACGCCGATCAATGGCATTATGGGCATGCTGGATATCATCCGCAAAAACCGGCAGGATGAGGCAAAAGTGGACGACTGCCTCGATAAAATCAATCTTTCCGCAAGCCATCTGCTGGCACTCGTCAACGATGTGCTCGATATGAATAAGCTGGAGTCCGGAAAAGAGACGATCGAGAGCGTTTCTTTTGACCTGACGCATCTGATGGATGATGTGTCATCCCTTGTCAATGCGCAGATTACGGAGATGGGCATTACCCACCGTACGCACCGCGGTGAGCTGACGCACACGAGACTGATCGGCAGTCCGCTGCGCCTGCGGCAGATTATGCTGAATCTCTTCAGCAATGCAATCAAGTACAACAAGCCGGGCGGAACGATCGATACGTATGCGGGCGAAGTCTCCTGCGACGGAACCCGGGTCGTCTACGAGTTCCGCATCACGGACAGCGGCATCGGAATGAGCAGCGAATTTATCGAAAAAGAGCTGTTCCATCCGTTCACACAGGAGAAGTCCGGTGCGAGAACGCAGTACAAGGGAACGGGCCTTGGCATGTCGATCGTCAAAGAACTGATCGAAAAAATGCAGGGCACGATCGAGGTAACGAGCCAGCAGGGCGTCGGAACGACGTATGTATTCCGGCTTCCGTTTTACATTGACTGCGAGGGACAGCGGATTCAGGAAGTAAAGACACGGATCGCAGGAAAAGAGCTTGTCCGCTTCCACGTTCTGCTTGTCGAGGATAATGAGATCAACATGGAAATCGCCGAGTTTTACCTGACCGATCACGGTGCGACGGTGGAAGAGGCATGGAACGGCCGCGAGGCGGTCGAAAAGTATGCGGCGAATCCGCAGGAATTTGATGTGATTTTAATGGATCTGATGATGCCTGTGATGGGCGGCCTTGAGGCAGCGCGGCAGATCCGCGCCATGGAGCTTCCGGAAGCAAAACAAGTCCCGATCATCCCGATGACGGCGCAGTCTTCCGAAGAGAGCAAAGAGGGATGCCGCGCAGCGGGCATGAACAGCCATCTGACCAAGCCGATCGAGCCGGACAGCCTGGTGCAGACGATCTTGGAGACAGCGGAACATGCCTTTGGAAAATAGAGGAGAAAACGATGAGTTTTACGCATTTACATGTACATACCGAATACAGCCTTCTGGACGGATCGAACAAGATCAAAGAGTACGTTGCCAGAGTCAAGGAGCTTGGCATGAACAGCGCCGCGATCACCGATCACGGCGTCATGTTCGGCTGTATCGATTTTTATAAAGAAGCCCGCGCGCAGGGCATCAAGCCGATCCTCGGCTGTGAGGTTTACGTGGCGCCGGGTTCCCGTTTCGACCGCGAAACCAGCCGCGGAGAGGACCGGTACTACCATCTGGTTCTGCTGGCGGAAAATAATACGGGCTATTCCAATCTGATGAAGATTGTTTCGGCGGGCTTTATCGATGGATTTTACTATAAGCCGCGTGTCGACATGGAGATTCTGGAAAAGTATCACGAGGGCATTATCGCGCTTTCCGCCTGCCTTGCAGGTGAGGTGGCGCGTGCGATGGTGCGGAACCAGTACGAGATGGGAAAAGAGGCCGCACTGCGGTATGAGAAGATTTTCGGAAAAGGCAATTTCTTCCTGGAACTGCAGGATCACGGCATCTCGGAGCAGCGGATGGTCAATCAGCAGCTGATGCGCCTCTCGGCAGAAACCGGCATCGAGCTGGTGGCGACGAATGATATTCACTACACGTACGCAGAAGATGCGGATTCCCACGATATTCTTCTGTGCCTGCAGACCGGAAAGAAGATCACGGATGAGGACCGCATGCGCTACGAGGGCGGCCAGTATTTCGTGAAATCCGAGGCGGAGATGGCATCGCTCTTCCCGTATGCACCGCAGGCAATCGAAAATACACAGAAAATTGCAGACCGGTGTAATGTGGAGATCGAATTTGGTGTCACAAAACTTCCGAAATTCGATGTGCCGGAAGGATACACTTCCTGGGAATACTTAAATAAGCTCTGCTACGACGGCCTCGAGGAACGGTATTACCCGGCGACGGATGAACTGAAAGCGCGGCTGAAATACGAGCTTGATACGATCAAAACGATGGGTTACGTCGATTACTTCCTGATCGTGTGGGATTTCATCAAATTTGCGCGCGACCACGACATCATGGTCGGACCGGGACGAGGATCGGCGGCCGGAAGTATTGTTTCCTACACCCTTGGCATCACACAGCTGGATCCGATGCGGTACCAGCTCCTGTTCGAGCGTTTCCTGAACCCGGAACGAGTTACCATGCCTGATATCGACGTGGATTTCTGTTTCGAACGCCGCCCGGAGGTCATCGACTATGTAACGAGAAAATACGGCAAGGACCGCGTTGTACAGATCGTCACATTCGGTACACTGGCGGCGCGCGGTGTCATCCGCGATGTCGGCCGTGTGCTGGATATGCCGTATGCACAGGTCGATTCGATTGCGAAGATGATTCCGAATGAACTGAATATCACGATCGACAAGGCACTGCAGATGAACCACGAGCTGCGGGAGCTGTATCAGGGCAATGAAGAGGTTGCACATCTGATCGACATGTCACGGAGACTTGAAGGTCTGCCGCGCCACACGTCGATGCACGCCGCCGGTGTTGTCATCGGCTCGCGTCCGCTGGTGGAATTTGTGCCGCTCTCGCGAGGAAGCGACGGAACGATCGTCACGCAGTTCACGATGACGACGCTCGAGGAACTGGGACTTCTGAAAATGGACTTCTTAGGACTTCGGACCCTGACCGTCATTCAGAATGCGACAAAGCTCGCAGAGCGTTACAGCAATAAGAAAATTGATCTGCTTCACATCGATTACAACGATCCGAAAGTGCTCGGTATGATCGGCGCATCGAAAACGGTCGGTGTGTTCCAGCTCGAGAGTGCGGGAATGAAAAACTTCATGAAGGAGTTAAAACCGCAGAGCCTCGAGGATATCATCGCCGGAATTTCCCTGTACCGTCCGGGCCCGATGGATTTTATTCCGCAGTACATCAAAGGAAAAAACAACCCGGAATCCGTTACGTACGATACACCGCTCTTAAAACCGATTCTGGAGCCGACGTACGGCTGTATCGTCTACCAGGAACAGGTTATGCAGATCGTACAGGCACTGGCGGGCTATTCGCTTGGACGGGCCGATCTGGTGCGCCGTGCGATGTCGAAGAAAAAGGCATCTGTCATGGAAAAAGAGCGCCAGAATTTCGTTTATGGAAACGAGGCCGAGGGCGTGCCGGGCTGTATCAAAAACGGCATTGATGAGAAGACAGCGAACAAGATCTACGACGAGATGATCGACTTCGCGAAATACGCCTTCAACAAATCCCATGCGGCGGCGTACGCGTTCGTATCGTACCAGACGGCATGGCTGAAATACTATTACCCGGTTGAGTTCATGGCGGCTCTGATGACCTCCTGCATCGATAACCCCGGGAAAAGTCGCAGAGTATATCTTGAGTTCCCGGCAGATGGGCATTTCCATTCTGCCGCCGGACATCAACCGAAGCGAAGGAAAATTCACGGTAGACGGCCAGGCGATCCGCTATGGCATGGCGGCGGTCAAAGGCATCGGAAAGCCGGTCATGGAGGCGATCGTGGAGGAGCGGAGTGCAAACGGACCGTTCCGCTCGTTAAAGGATTTCGCGGAGCGCCTGAGCGGAAAAGAAGTCAACAAGCGGACCGTCGAGAACTTTATCAAGGCGGGCGCATTCGACTGCTTCGGCGTGACGAGAAAGCAGCTCATGTTCGTCTACGCCAATGTGCTCGATGATGTGGCGCGCGAGAAAAAAGATTCGTTAAGCGGCCAGATGAGTCTGTTTGACTTCGTAGATGAGACGACCAAACGGTCGTATGAAACGGTGTACCCGGATGTCGGAGAATACGAAAAGAGTGATCTTTTGGCGCTCGAAAAAGAGGTGCTCGGCATCTACGTCAGCGGTCATCCGCTCGAGGAGCAGGAGGAGTGCTGGCGGAAGAACATTTCCGCGGTAACGACAGACTTCCAGCCGGATGAGGAGACGGGTTTCCCATCCGTCACCGACGGCGCGAAAGAGATTGTCGGCGGCATTATCACGGATAAAAAAATCAAATATACAAAGAATAACAAGACAATGGCATTTCTCACACTCGAGGACCTCGTCGGCAGTATGGAAATCGTCGTATTCCCGCGCGATTACGAGAAAAACGCACCGATGATGCAGACCGATGCGCGTGTCTTCATCCAGGGCCGTGTTTCCGCGGAGGATGATAAGCCGAGCAAGCTGATCTGCGAGAAAATTTTCCCGTTTGCTGGCATCCCGAAAGAGCTCTGGATCCAGTTCCCGGACAAGGAAACGTACGAGAGAGAAGTGGCGGATCTGTACCAGATGCTGCATGAATCCGACGGCAAGGACAGCGTGATTCTCTACATCAAATCGATCAAAGCGATGAAAAAACTGCCGCCGAGCCGCAATGTGCAGGCAGATGCCCGTCTGGTGGCGTCACTTCAGGCAAAATTCGGTACCGGAAACGTGAAAGTTGTAGAAAAGAGTATTGAAAAAAGGGCCTGAATGCTTTAAAATAAAACTGTGTGTGATTAATAAATAAAACTACTCGTTTATTAATGTGTGTGATGAGATGGAGGAATTCATATGGCAACGACTAACAAGGTAAAGACAATCGGAGTGCTTACCAGCGGTGGTGATGCACCAGGTATGAACGCAGCGATCCGTGCAGCCGTAAGAAGAGGTCTGCAGAAGGGCGTTCAGATGAAAGGTATCCTGAAAGGCTACGACGGACTGATGAACGAAGAAATCATCGACATGACAGCCCGCGATGTATCCGACACCATCGAGCGCGGAGGTACCATCCTTTATACCGCCCGCTGCGCAGAGATGCGTACACTGGAAGGCCAGAAACGTGCTGCAGATGTCTGCAGAAAACACGGCATCGACGGACTGGTAGTTATCGGCGGAGACGGATCTTTTGCAGGAGCGCAGAAACTGGCAGCTCTTGGAATTAACACCGTAGGTGTACCGGGAACCATCGACCTGGATATCGCCTGCACAGAATATACCATCGGTTTTGATACCGCGGTAAACACTGCAATGGAAGCCATTGATAAAGTAAGAGATACTTCCACTTCCCATGAGAGATGCTCGATCATCGAGGTTATGGGACGTAATGCCGGATATATCGCTCTTTGGTGCGGTATCGCAAAACGGCGCAGAGGATATTCTTCTTCCGGAGAAATACGATTACGATGAGCAGAAGATCATCAACAACATCATCGAGAACCGTAGAAAAGGCAAAAAACATCATATCATCGTAAATGCTGAGGGCATCGGCCATTCCACCAGCATGGCGCGCAGAATCGAAGCTGCAACCGGCATCGAGACCCGTGCAACGATCCTTGGACATATGCAGCGTGGAGGAAGCCCGACATGTAAAGACCGTGTATATGCGTCCATCATGGGTGCTTACGCAGTTGACCTTCTTCTGGAAGGCAAAACAGACCGCGTTGTTGCATACAAGAACGGTGAGTATGTAGATTACGATATCGATGAGGCACTGTCCATGACAAAGACTCTGCCGGAATATCAGTGGGAGATCGCAAGAGCTCTTTCTTATAACTATACGAAATAAAAAAGTATCACGAAACAGACTGTTTTTAGCAAGCAGTCTGTTTCATTGGTATAATAGCGGGAATAAAAATGTTTCCGCGGACGGAATAGAGAGACAAAGTAAAAAAACAGGAGGAACTTAACAATGGTTACCTGGAACAATCTTGATAAACTGGCTTCTTTTGAGGAGCTGAAAAAAGTGGAGCGTGTCAATCTTGCCGAGGTGATGTCCGGCGAAAACGGAGCAGAGCGCGTAAAATCTTACAGCGTTCCGATGGCAGAAGGACTTGCGTATAACTACGCAGCAAAACAGGTGAATGAGGATGTCCTTGCCGCACTCGTAAAACTGGCAGAAGAGGCACAGCTTTCTGAAAAATTTGAGGAGCTTTACAACGGTGCTGTCATCAACACCGGAGAGAACCGTCTCGTGCTTCATCAGCTGACCCGCGGCCAGCTCGGAAACACCGTTACGGCAGACGGCGTAGACAAACGTGCTTTCTACGTAGAGCAGCAGAACCGCATCGCAGAGTTTGCGAACAAAGTACATGCAGGTGAGATCACCAACGCAGCAGGTGAAAAATTCACCACCGTTGTGCAGATCGGTATCGGCGGAAGCGACCTTGGCCCGCGTGCGATGTATCTGGCTCTGGAAAACTGGGCAAAGAAAAACGGCTGCTTCAAAATGGAAGCAAAATTCATCAGCAACGTTGACCCGGATGACGCAGCAGCTGTTCTGAATTCGATCGACGTAGCACATTCCATCTTCGTTCTGGTATCCAAATCCGGAACCACACTGGAGACTCTGACCAATGAGTCCTTCGTAAAAGACGCTCTGAAAAATGCAGGCCTGGATGCATCCAAGCATATGATCGCCGTTACCAGTGAGACTTCTCCGCTGGCAAAGAGCGACGACTATCTGGCAGCATTCTTCATGGATGACTATATCGGAGGCCGTTATTCTTCCACATCCGCAGTCGGCGGCGCTGTTCTGTCCCTGGCTTTCGGACCGGAAGTATTCGCAGCATTCCTCGAGGGCGCTGCAGCAGAAGATAAACTTTCTGCAAACAAAGACGTATTACAGAACCCGGAGATGCTCGATGCGCTGATCGGTGTTTACGAGAGAAACGTTCTTGGCTATCCAAGCACTGCAGTTCTTCCGTACTCCCAGGCACTGAACCGTTTCCCGGCTCACTTACAGCAGGTAGATATGGAGTCCAACGGTAAATCGGTCAACCGCTTCGGCGAGCCGGTCAATTACCCGACCGGTCCGGTTCTCTTCGGCGAGCCAGGTACCAACGGACAGCATTCCTTCTATCAGCTGCTGCATCAGGGAACTGATATCGTTCCGCTGCAGTTTGTAGGATTCCGCAATAACCAGATGGAGACCGATGTCGACATCCAGGGCAGCACCAGCCAGCAGAAACTCTGCGCAAACGTAGCAGCTCAGATCGTTGCATTTGCCTGCGGTAAAGCAGATGAGAATAAAAACAAAAACTTCGAAGGCGGCCGTCCGTCCAGCATCATTATCGGAGATCAGGTAAATCCGAAGACGCTGGGAGCACTGCTTGCACACTTCGAGAATAAGATCATGTTCCAGGGATTCCTGTGGAACGTAAACAGCTTCGACCAGGAGGGTGTACAGCTTGGTAAAGTCCTTGCAAAACGCGTTCTGGCTCATGAGACAGACGGAGCACTGAAAGTATTCAGCGATCTGCTCAACATCTAAGAAGTTTAAATCAGAAAATTTAAGATATGAAAAGGCGGCATACCGGATTTTCTTTCTGAAAGTTTCAGGGGAAAACGGTATACCGCCTTTTTATTACTATATTATGGGGTTATCCCAGCTTCGCCGGAAGCGACGAGGACACTGTGGACTGATGCTCCTGCCGGAACTGCCGCGGGGTGATCTGATACCGTTTTTTGAACGTACGGATCAGGTGGCTGCAGTCTGCAAAGCCGGTCTCGGTGGCAATAAAGTTCAGGTCATAATCGGTAAAGAGGAGCAGGTTCTCGACCTTGTTCAAACGGATAAATTCGATATACTGCTTGCAGCTCTGCCCATAGTGTTTTAAAAACAGCTTGGCAAAGTACGAATAGCTCATATTGTATTTATGCGCCAGCTCTTCGATGTTGATATTCTCCTGTGAATGACGGTCGATGTAGACGAGAATGTCCTGCATACTTTTCTCTTCACTCTCGGAGATGGTTTCGAGATCAAAACAGATTCCCTGGCAGTGCCACGTCCGCAGAAGGCGCAGGAACAGTGTCGAAAACAGCGAATAAATATACGCGTCGTAGCCGTACTGTTTCGCATGGGATTCTTTTTCAATGGTTGTGAAAAAATCGTTCAGGTCGAGCCCCGGAAGATCCATCTGCGTAAAGAGCAGGGAAGGATGCGTCATGGAGGCAACCTTATGGAACGCAAAGCTCAGGTTCGGAAGATAGCTTCCGGTGAGATGAATCCGGTTCAGATTGAATTTTACGCAGAAAAAGCGAAACGGTTCGTCATGATCCGCGGCAAGCGCATGGACTGCCTGCGGCGGAAAAAGGATGAAAGAGCCGGCCTCCATCGGATAGACAACATCGTTGCAGCTCACAAGGAGCGAGCCTTCCTGCAGATAAAGTACTTCAGTAAAATAGTGCCAGTGTGATACCACCGGCATGGAAAAGGTTTCCGAGCTGCAGGAAAATGCCTCGATCGGTGAGCGCAGGATATCACTGTATTCAAATAGATTTTTCAAAAGTAAATTCCTCCTGTTCCGGTTAAAAAGTTCTGCAAAAAATTACGAGGATTATTCAAAAGAATCATGCATGAAGATAGAAACGTTCTATTTTTATACAGTCGCATTATATCATAATGAAATGAAAATTGATACAATGGCGAAAGCATTTGAAAGAGAAAAATGCAGAAACCTTTTGATTTTCAGAAGATAAGGGGGGGATATGAAAAAATGAAAAGCAGCACAAAACCATTCCCGAAAACCAAAATCCAATGGCTGTGGGAAAACATGGAAGGAAAGCGTGCGCTGTATCTGATCGGCATGATCGGAACGGTATTATATAACGTTCTGCAGCTTACGATTCCATATTTTTCGGGAAAAATTGTTGACCTGTTTCTGACAGGTGAAAATGCAGTGCAGAATCTGCAGACACACCGGGATCTGTTTTACCGCCTGTTGATTGCGATGATTGGCTTCACGTTTCTGCGTGTCGTTATTGTCTACGGCAGCTGTATGATTTACGAGCACGTATCACAGAGCGTCCTGTACCGGGTGCGGAATTACCTGTATGACAAAATCCAGCGGCAGGATATGACGTTTTACAGCACGTACCGTACCGGCGATCTGATGACGCGTCTGACCGGAGACCTCGATGCCGTCCGCCATATGGTCGCATGGGTCATCCGAATGGTGATTGAGTCGTTTTCCTTGTTCGCGGCAGCGGCCATTTTCTTCCTGTACACGAACTGGAAGCTGGCGCTCTGCATACTTGTGATTTCGCCGTTTGTATTCTGGATCATCTACCTGTTCCGCAACCGTGTTGCCCCGATGCATGCGGCACTGCGTGAAAAGCTGGCACAGATGAATACGTGTGCGCAGGAGAATATCTCCGGAAACCGCGTCGTCAAGGCGTTTGCAAGAGAAGAGTACGAGATCGAGAAATTCGACCGCGCTAATACCGATTACGCGGAGACAAACAAAGCAACCGCGATGGTATGGCTGAAATTCTTCCCGTTTGTCGAGAGTATCGCTAACCTGATGCCGGTTGTCCTGCTGGCAGTCGGCGGTGTCTTTATGATTAAGGGCCAGCTGACCATGGGTGATTATGTGGCATTCTCCGGCCTCATCTGGGCAATCGCAAACCCGATGCGTCAGATGGGAAATATCATGAACGAGTTCCAGCGGTTCTCGGCGGCTTCAAAAAAAGTCATGGAGCTGTATTACTCCGAGGCGAAGATCAAAGACGAGGAAAATGCAGTGGCACACCCGGAACGCTTCGAGGGAAAAATCGAGTTCGACAACGTTTCGTTCCAGTATGAGGACGGTGATCTGCCGGTTCTGCATAACATTTCGTTTACGGTTAACCCGAATGAGACCGTGGCGGTCATGGGAGAGACGGGATGCGGAAAGACATCCCTCATCAACCTGATTCCGCGTTTCTACGAGCCGACAGAAGGTCAGATCCGCATCGACGGTATTCCGGTGGAAGATCTGAAGCTGTATGACCTCCGGAAACACATCGGACTTGCGACGCAGGATGTCCTGCTGTATTCTGATACGATCGAGGGCAACATTGCTTACGGCGATGACTCGATCAAGATGAATGAAGTCATTAAATTTGCAAAATATTCTGCCGCGGCAGACTTTATTTCGAAGATGCCGGAGGGCTATGACACTCTGGTCGGTGAGCGCGGCGTCGGTCTTTCAGGCGGCCAGAAGCAGAGAATTTCCCTGGCGAGAGCGCTGGCCATCCGTCCGTCGATCCTGATTCTTGACGACACGACATCGGCCGTCGATATGGAGACGGAAAAACAGATCCAGCATTCCTTACGAGAACTGGATTTCCCGTGCACGAAAGTTATCATCGCGCAGCGAATCTCCACCACAAAGACGGCGGACAAAATTATCGTGCTGCAGAACGGTTACATCAAGGAGATGGGAACGCACGAGGAGCTGATGGAAAAGAAGGGCTATTACTACGAACTGGTGAAACTGCAGACCGGTGTGGATGAACTGTAGGAGGGGGAAGCAATGGCAAAAAATACATACAAGCAGGATGAAGTGCTCGAAGAACCTTTTGACATCAGACACTTACTCCGGGCATCATCTTATATTAAAAAATACGCGGGCCGGATGGTTGTGGCGATTCTCTTAAGCGGCATCGGCGGCGCGTTCGGCTACGTTGCGCCGATGATTATCCAGCGGGCACTGGACCTTGCGATTCCGGACAAAAACGAGAAACTTCTGTTTTCTCTGGTCGGAATGCTCGTCGGCATCTATGTCGTCAGCGTCATTTTCACGACGATCCGAAGCCGTATCATGGTGGATGTCAGCCAGAATATCATCTACGATATCCGAAAAGACCTGTTTGAGCATCTGCAGGAGCTGCCGTTCCAGTATTACGACGACCGCCCGCACGGCAAAATTCTGATCCGTGTGGTCAACTACGTCAACTCGGTATCGGATATGCTTTCGAATGGACTGATCAACATTGTGCTGGAGTGTTTCAATCTGCTGTTTATCGTCATTTTCATGTTCCTGGTCGATGTGCAGATGGCGCTCGTCGTTCTCTGCGGCGTGCCGGTGCTGTGCGTGTTCATGGTCTGGATCAAGAATAAACAGAGACGGGCATGGCAGGCAGTTTCAAATAAGAACTCGAACCTGAATGCGTATCTGCAGGAAAATATCGTCGGAGCCCGCATTACGCAGATCTTTGCGAGAGAGGATGAAAATGCGGAGATCTTCAAAGATCTTTCACAGGACTGCCGCAGAACGTGGAACACGGCGGTACGCTATTCCAACCTGGTATGGCCGGGCATCGATTCCATTTCCGTCTGCGTGCGCGCGGCAATCTTTTTAGCAGGCCTTGTGCTGTTCGGACAGGGTAGCAAATCGCTCGGTACCATCGTGGCGATTTCCAGCTATGCATCGTACTTCTGGCAGCCGATCATGAACCTCGGAAATATCTTCAACAACTTTATCAACAACATCGCTTACCTGGAGCGTATCTTCGAGACAATGGACGAGCCGGTAACGGTAAAAGATGCGGAGAACGCCGTAAAAATGCCGGAGATCCGCGGTGAGGTGACGTTTGACCATGTCAACTTCTCGTACGATGAATCGAAGCAGATTTTAAAAGACGTTTCGTTTACGGTAAAACCGGGTGAGAGTGTGGCGCTTGTCGGACCGACGGGAGCCGGAAAGAGTACGATTGTCAATCTGATCTCCCGGTTCTACAATGTCAACGGCGGCCGCGTCCTGATCGACGGCCAGGACATCTCACAGGTGACAATTCATTCGCTGCGTGAACAGATGGGTATTATGATGCAGGACAGCTTTATTTTCTCGGGAGACATTGAGGACAACATCCGTTACGGAAAACTCGATGCGACACTGGAGGAGATTGTCAATGCGAGCAAAACCGTGTGTGCGGACGAATTCATCAGCAAAATGCCGGACGGCTATCAGACAGAGGTGCGTGAGCGCGGTTCCATGCTGAGCCAGGGCCAGAAACAGCTGATCTCGTTTGCGAGAACGCTGCTTTCGGATCCGGCGATTCTGATTCTCGATGAGGCAACCTCGAGTATCGACGTGCAGACCGAGAAAGCACTGCAGACGGGCCTCAATGCGATGCTGAAGGGCAGAACATCGTTCATTATTGCCCACCGTCTGTCCACGATCCGCAACTGCGATAAGATCATGTATATCGACAACGGCGGCATCATGGAGAGCGGAACGCACGACGAACTGATGGCAAAGAAGGGATATTATTACAAACTGTATACGGCACAGCTCGACGAAGTACAGAAAGCGGGCTGACACCATTTCAGGACAGCAAAAAGGCTTCTGCCGGCGGATGAAAATCCGGGGCAGAAGCCTTTTGAAATTGCGTGATATTTTATTTTCCGGAGAAGTATTTCTCTTTGATGATCTCAACCGGCATATCCTCGCCAGTCCACAGTTTGAAGGAAGCAGCTCCCTGGTATAACAGCATGTACATACCGTTTCCGGTCTTGCATCCAGCCTCTTTTGCCTCACGCAGCAGGCGGGTTTCCTGCGGATTGTAGATCACATCGAAAACGAAGAGGCTTTGTGGAACATCGTTGTGTCGGTGATGATGGTGTTCTCCGGTTTTTGGAGCCATTCCGACGGAAGTTCCGTTGACAAGAATGGCGCTGTCTGCGATGGATGCGCGAAGGACTTCCGGATCGGAGAAGTCGTGCAGGGTAACCTTGCAGGAAGTACGCTCATTGAGTTTTGCAACGATTTCCTCGGCTCTTCCGAAGAAATTGTCTCTGACGTTGAATACATTGATCTCAGCTACGCCGTCGAGGGCTGCCTGTACCAGGATTGCAGTAGCAGCGCCGCCGGCACCGAGCAGAGTCATCTTTTTGCCGATGATGTCTACGCCGTTTTCTGCAACTGCTCTCATGAAGCCGACACCGTCGGTGGTGTAAGCGGTGAGAACGCCGTTGTCGTTGACGATGGTATTACATGCGCCGGAGATCTCCGAAGCAGGAGAAACCTTGTCTGCCAATTTGCACATGATATTTTTGCCAGGCATGGTGATGTTCCAGCCTCTTGCACCCATGGTGCGGAGTCCTTCGACTGCCTGCGGCATTTTGTCTTCCGGTACATCAAAGGCAAGGTAGCTATAATCAAGGCCGAGCTGGTCGCATGCTTCGTTGTGCATTTCCGGAGAAACACTGTGTGCAACCGGGCTTCCGAGTAAACATAATAATCCGGTGTGTCCTGTGATGTGTTTTGACATAGTTTGAAATCCTCTCTCTCCTCGTATTTCCGCATGATGATAAATCGTGCTGTAGCACTTTAAACTGCTACTATATGAAGTGAATTATACTCCAGATGCCGAAAGAAAGCAAGAAAAAAAGAGGAAATGACGCAAAGTTCATTTCCTCTTTTCGTGTTGGTTTTTGATTAAGGTTTAAGATGGAAAAGATTCGCCCGGAAATCAGATTCCAAGTTTCTCTTTCATGTAGTCAACCGGAGTATCTTTTCCGGTGTACAGCTTGATTGCGATGAGTGCCTGGAACAGCATCATGCCCATGCCGTTGAATACTTTCTCACATCCTGCTTCTTTTGCCTGTTTCATCATAACGGTTTCGCGCGGAGCGTAAACGGTATCCGTTACGATGAGATCTTTTTTAAAGAAGGAAGGATCAGGAATGTTGGAAAGGTCTTCGAGTGGATGCATTCCTACGCCGGTAGCATCGCAGAACAGGTCAGCTGCGTGCATTTTTTCTTTCAGGAGGTCTTTGTCTGCCAGATCGTTCATGGTAGCCTTGCAGTTGGTGTTCTTATTGATCAGATCAACAATTTCCTCTCCACGGCTGTAGAATTTGTCTTTGATGTTGAAGATTTCAATTTCTGCAACTCCATCCAGAGCACCGCGCACTGCAATTGCAGTAGCAGCACCGCCGGTTCCGATCAGGACCATCTTCATTCCCTTGAAATCGATGCCCTCTTCGGTCAGTGCCTGCCAGTATCCCATACCATCGGTGTTGTAGCCTTTCAGTTTTCCGGTTACCTGACCGTTTTCGTCGCGGAGGTTGACTACGGTATTGATAGCGCCGCATAACTTAGCTGCTTCATCTACTTCGTCCAGATATTTGTGGACAACAGTTTTGTTTGGCATGGAAATATTGGAACCGAGCATTTTCAGCGCGCGGATACTCTGCACAGCATCTTTTAAAGAATCGTTATCAACTTCGAAAGCAAGCTGAATGACGTCATCTCCGTTTTTGTCGTATGCAAGGTTGTGGGTTGTCGGAGACTGGGTGTGACGGATCGGGTAAGCCATTAATCCAACTAATTCGGTATGTCCTGTAATATTTGGCATGATATTTTCCTCTTTTCTGTTTTTTTATATTGTGTAAGAAAGTGATTCAGTGATTACTCAAGCGGCTCCAGATGCAGGTAGCCCTGGGACTCCAGTACATTCAGGATCGCGCGGCCTTCCATGGTACCTTCCATGATGCGGCGTGCGCGGACGGAATCGCCGATGGTATAAATATAAGTATGGGTATCAGCGAATGCTTCCTGAAGCTCCGGCAGAATCGGGTTATTGGAGCGCATTCCAAGACAGTTGAATCCGTAATCGAAGGTGAGATCCTGGATGGTTCCGTCCGGAAGCTTTACAGTGAATGCGTTTTCTTTTACTTCCTGAAGAGCAGTGTTGACATATTCTTTTACACCGTATTTGTCGTGTGTCTCACGCATGGAGCATTTGGTGATCGGGTCTGCAAGCATACCGATCTGCGGCAGCATATCGATGATGGTACACTCGGCGCCTCTCGGTGCAAAGTATTCAATAACGTCAAGTCCTACGGAACCGCCGCCGACTACAACGACTTTCTTGCTCTGACAGGCTTCTTCCGGATATTTTCCGGCGTTTACATTGTTGATCATACCAAAGATGGTATTTACGTTTCCGGCATCGATGTTCTCTTTCAGGCCTTTGATCGGCGGAACAAGCGGAACGGAACCGGTGGAGTTTACAATGATGTCCGGTTTGAACTGTTTGATCTTATCCACCGTAGCTTCGGTGTTGAGGAAAATATACAGGTTTTTCAGTCTTGCAGCTCTTGCCTCAAGGTATTTCGGGAAATCTTTCATACGGGTCTTGCTTGGAAGATCGGAGATGAAAGTGGAAAGACCGCCGATGTGATCGTTTTTCTCAAGTACGAAAACGTTGCATCCGACTTCTGCTGCGGTGCAGGCTGCTTCCATACCGGCAGTACCGGCGCCGACAACAACAACGTTACAGTTTTTATTTACTTTCAGTGCTTTGTAAATATCGCCTTCCGGAACAGCCGGGTTTACGGTACAACGGATCGGGCGGTTGACGCCGATACGGTTTCCGGCACAGCCAACGTTACAGGAGATACATTTCCGAAGAAGATCTTCCTCGCCGTTCTCAACTTTTTTCACCCAGTTCGGCTCAGCGATCAGGCCGCGTCCCATTCCGACGATATCTACATCGCCGCTCTCGAGAACTTTTTCAACGACCTTCGGGTCACGGTAGTTACCAGCATTGATCACAGGCTTTTTGAATTTTATTTTTTTACGGCTCTTGCCATGTAGGAACGCCATCCATCCGGCAGGAAGTTGGAGTCGATCTGATACTGCAGGGATGGGTTGAGGCCGCAGGATACGTCATACATATCTACGAACTCATCCAGGTACTCGAGGTACTCGAGGGTATCTTCCAGAGTATTTCCTCCCGGAACACGCTCCTCAGCAGAGATACGAACGATGATCGGGAACCACGGTCCGACGTTTTTACGTACTTCTTCGAGAACCATACGTGGGAAGCGCAGGCGGTTTTCTACAGAACCACCGAATTCATCGGTTCTTTTATTGTAATACGGGGAGATGAACTGGCTCATCAGGTAGGAGTGGCCGCAGTGGATTTCAATGGCATCAAAGCCGATGGCCTGCACACGTTTTGCAGCCTCGCCGTATTTTTTCACGGTTGTCATGATTTCTTCTTTTGTCATCGGGCGAGGGGTTTCTCCGCCGGCTTTTGTCGGGATGTTGGAAGAAGAAACGGTTTCCATACCGGTTCTTGCGGAAGATGCGGAAGCTCCGGCGTGGTTGATCTGAATTGCTACGGTAGCACCGTTTTTATGAAGATTTTCGACTAACTGATAGTAGCGCGGCATAAAGCTGTCGTGGTCGATACGGATCTGGCTGGTTCCGTTGGAACCGACCGGGTACTCGATGTTGGCGTTCTCCAGAATAATAAGACCAACGCCGCCTTTTGCGCGGAGAGAGTAATAATTCATATGACGGTTACTCATCTCACCGCTTGTCTCACCGTAGTTGGTTCCCATCGGGGTCATTGCAATACGGTTTTTAATCGTTGTTCGTTTGATGGTAATTGGTTCAAAAATTTTTGGGTAAGCACTCTTCATGAAAATTTCTCCTTATTCATTACATGAGCGGTAATCCTCTGTTTGTGACAAATCCATCATAACTCTTTCGACTAAAAATTAACAATATCTTTCAGATAAACTTTTGATACGTTTTCGCTATCGTTTCTGGACTCTTCGATAATGTCAGCGTGCTGTTTCATGTATTCGGTAAACCGTTCGACAGCCGGAAGCCGGTAGCGGTTCTTCATCCAGAACATAAAAGTCTGATGATAAATCTCGAGACCTTTCAGTGTATGGATGCGGATACCGTCTGCCTGTTCCAGAATATCGGTTCGCGGCATGAGCGCGATGCCGAAGTTTTCGCGTACCAGTGCCACAATCGAATATTCATCCGGGCATTCCATGATAATATTGGGATGAAGCTGATATTTGCGGTAGAGATGACCGGTGTAGGCCCCCATCCAGGATGCGCGGTCGTAGCCGATCACCGGATAACGGGTAAGCTTTACAAGCGGAACCTCCGGTTCGTCGGCAATCGGATGCTGTTCCGGGGACACGATGACAAGCGGCTGCTGGATCAACGGAAAAAACTCCATGTCGTCGCGCTTTAAAAAGCCGCCAAACCCAAGATCGAGTTCGCCGGATTTCACCTTCTGTGCAATGGCCGGGGTATGGTTCTGCCAAAAGCTAAAGGCAACATTTTTGTTTTCTTCTTGGTCCAGAAAGGTGCGGACATTGTGCGGAATATAATGTCCGGCAAGTGGAAAAATATAACCGATGTTGATTTTTCCGCCACCGGAGGCGAGTTCTTTCATCTTGCCTGCCGCAATGTCACAGTCGCCTGCGATCCGGTCTGCATGCTCCAGGAAAAGACGGCCGGCATTGGTAAGGACAACACCGCGCCCTTTCTTTTCAAACAGCGTGATTCCAAGCTCACTTTCAAGGGCGGCCATCGAACGGCTCAGGGATGGCTGGGAAATATAAAGCTCCTCTGCCGCCTGGTGATAATTTTCCAGCCGGGCGACCTTTCGGAAATAGAGAATCTGATTCAGTGTCATGTGGTTTTTCCTCCTGAAAAAAACTGGTTCCGTAAGAAAGTCTTTGCTTCCTCTTATTATGATAACTCAAGTATACCATATCAATGCATTCAATGCATTGATTTTTTCCTTTAAAAAGCATTAGACCGCACACACTTTCACTGTTAAAACTAAAGGCAAATGTTATTTTTTTAAACATTCACGAAACTGGTAATCTGTTGTTTGTGACAAAACAAAAGGATGAACCGAACAGAGGAAAAGACAATTTGACCTCAACACATGATCTATTTAAAAACGGAGAGAAACCATGAACAAGAAATACCTGCCAAGTGCATTAATTTAGTACTTGAACTACTTATCCACGGTGTTGGTATGCTCTATTCTGGGCCAGGCAGTCATCAAAGAGGCTCTGGCAGCAGCATGGGGAGTGGAAGCAATGGCAATTACCGCAATTTCCGCAGCACTCGGTCTTGGCCGTCTGATCGCACTGCCATTTGCAGGTCCTCTGTCCGACAAGCTCGGACGTCGCATTTCCACCGCAATCGGAAGTGCTTCTTATGCAATTTATCTGATCGGCCTTGCCCTTGCATTTAATGCAGGAACACACGGTGGTTATACCATCGCTTACGTATGCGCCATTATCGGCGGTATCGCAAACTCCTTTCTGGATACCGGTATTTACCCGGCAGTATCCGAAATTATTTACAAAGCTCCGAGCGTTGCTACTATGGGAATCAAATTCTTCATCGCAATCGCACAGATGCTGCTTCCATTTGTTCTTGGTGTAGCGGTTACTTCTACCGCAGCCGGCTTTACCTCCTACAATCCGTTATTCTATGGATGCGGAATTGCGTATATCGTACTTTTTGTACTGGTATTCCTGTTCCCGCTGCCAGATGCTGACCAGAAAGCATCCGGCAAAAAAGAGGGTCTGATCGACAGCCTGAAGCATACCCATTTCTCTTTCGAGTCCATCGCCATGATCCTGATCGGATTCACCTGCACCGGTACCTTCCAGCTGTGGCTGAACTGCGCGCAGAACTTTGCAAAAGAAAATGTAGGCTGGGCGAATCCGTCCATCATGCAGACCTACTATTCTGCAGGAACTATGCTGGCACTCGTTGTAACCGCATTCCTGACCAGAAAAATCAAAGACGTTCGTTTCATCGTTGTTTACCCGGCTATCTGCCTTGTAACAATGATCGCTGTCCTGATGGGACAGAGTAAACCGCTGATGATCGCCGGTGCTTTCATTATCGGATGGGCTGGTGCAGGCGGACTGCTTCAGATCGCAACTTCCGTTTGCAACATGCTGTTCCCGAAAATCAAAGGAACCGTAACCGCACTGGTTATGATCGCATCTTCTCTCTGCAACTACACCATCCTGACCGCAGCATCTAAAATGCAGCCGTCCGGCGTTATGACCATGAATATCGTTCTGACCGCAGTTGGTGTTGCACTTGGACTGTTTGTAAATATCCGCTATAAAAAAATGGTTGAACTTGCACAGCAGGACAATTAAAATGAGGTTAAGGATTGCGGAAGTACGAAGTACCAAGGAATCCGGACGTGAAAAAGAAAAGCCTGCAAAGAAAAGTCAGGGGTTAAATTGAAGAAAGAAGGAAAAACACATGAATACAGTAAAAGTTCGTGATATTGAAATCGGTGCCGGCGCACCGAAAATCATCGTTCCGATCGTAGGTGTTACCAAAAACGATATCATCGAAGAAGCAAAAACCTTCCATTCGATTCCGGTTGATGTTGTAGAATGGCGTGTAGACTGGTTTGAAGGCGTATTCGACTTTGCGCAGGTAGAGGACGTGTTAAAAGACCTCCGCGAAGCACTCGGCAATATTCCGCTTCTGATGACGTTCCGTACCTCCAAAGAAGGCGGCGAAAAAGCTATCGAGCCGGCAGCCTATGCGGAGCTGAACATCAAAGCAGCACAGACCGGATATGTAGATCTGATCGACGTTGAAATTTTTAC
>ENA-OQMY01000119-OQMY01000119.1-human-gut-metagenome-genome-assembly--contig:-NODE-119-length-26907-cov-3.424421_pt1 | contig 26907 bp, 26 predicted proteins | sample MGYA00242623_ERZ504868 | MGnify/ENA primary metagenome ERZ504868 (study PRJEB26092, sample SAMD00036386) | human gut metagenome | host: Homo sapiens | study: EMG produced TPA metagenomics assembly of...
GAGCTCTCCCGCGGCCGTGGCGGCCCGCGCTGCATGAGCATGCCCTTCTGGCGCGAGGACCTCTAAGGTTTTAACGGTTCCGGTGCGGTCCCCCTACAGCCGCACCGGTTTCGCCCGTCAAACGGGCACCACTTTTTAGTAATTCACTTTTTCGAAAGGAAACGAACCATGGGTGTTAACCTCTCCGGCCGTAGCTTCCTCAAGCTCCTCGACCTCACCACCGAGGAGATCGAGTACCTGCTCAAGCTCTCCAAGAACTTCAAGGACATGAAGCGCGCCGGCGTTCCTCACCGCTATCTCGAGGGCAAGAACATCGTCCTGCTCTTCCAGAAGACCTCCACTCGTACCCGCTGCGCCTTCGAGGTCGGCGGCATGGATCTGGGCATGGGCGTCACCTACCTCGATCCGGGTTCGTCGCAGATGGGCAAGAAGGAGTCCATCGAGGACACCGCCCGCGTTCTCGGCCGCATGTATGACGGCATCGAGTTCCGTGGCTTTGCCCAGGACGACGTCGAGGAGCTTGCCGCTAAGTCCGGCGTGCCCGTGTGGAACGGTCTGACCACCGAGTGGCACCCCACCCAGATGCTCGCCGACATCCTGACCGTCCAGGAGAACTTCAACTACGACATCAAGGGCAAGACCCTCGTCTTCATGGGCGACTGCAAGAACAACGTCGCTCGCTCCCTCATGGTCGTCTGCTCCAAGCTCGGCATGAACTTCGTGGCCTGCGGCCCCGAGGAGTGCATGCCCGCTGACGACGTCATCGAGGCCTGCAAGCCCATCGCTGAGGCCAACGGCTGCACCATTAAGCTGACCACCGACGTCAAGGACGGCGTCACCGGCGCTGACGTTCTCTACACCGACGTGTGGGTCTCCATGGGCGAGCCCGACGAGGTCTGGGCCGAGCGCATCGCTCAGCTCACCCCGTATCGCGTTACCTCCGAGGTCATGGCTATGGCCAACCCGGGTGCCATCTTCCTGCACTGCCTGCCCAGCTTCCACGACACCAACACCACGATTGGCGCCGAGAAGTGCGAGCAGTTCGGCATCACCGAGCAGGAGGTCACTGACGAGGTCTTCGAAAGCCCCGCTTCCAAGGTCTTCGACGAGGCCGAGAACCGCATGCACACCATCAAGGCTGTCATGTACGCTACGCTCAAGTAAGAGCATCTAGCATCTCGCTCGGGGTGCATTGCTGCGCACCCCGAGCGCTTTTGTCTGGTAAAAATCTCGCACCGAGCGACATGCACGGCACGGAAGAGCCGCTTCGGGCGAGATCAGTAAATGATTTATGAAGGGGGGATGAGAACTATGACTGAGACCGCTAAGAAAAAGCGCGGTATGCCTTCATCGTTCACCATTCTTCTTGCTCTGCTGGCAATCGTCGCGGTTATTACCGTTATCGTCTCCGGTACGTCCGGTGGCGCGGTTACCGCTGCCCGCCTGAGCGATTTCTGCACCGCCCCGGTCAAGGGCTTCGCTGACGCTCTGCCCGTCTGCCTCTTCGTTATGATCCTCGGCGGCTTCCTCGGCATGATGACCGAAACCGGCGCCCTGGACAACGGCATTGCCGTTCTGGTGCAGAAGCTTAAGGGCAATGAGATCATGCTCATTCCCGTGCTGATGCTCATCTTCTCCCTCGGTGGTACCACCTATGGTATGTGCGAGGAGACCGTTCCCTTCTACGCCCTGCTCGCCGCTACCATGATGGCTGCTGGCTTCGACCCCATGGTCGGCGCCGCTACCGTCCTGCTCGGCGCTGGCTGCGGCTGCCTCGGCTCCACGGTTAACCCGTTTGCCGTCGGCGCTGCCGTCGACGCTCTGACCGGCGTTGGCATTGAGGTCAACCAGTCCATCATCATCGGCCTCGGTGCCGTCCTGTGGATTGTCACCACCGCCATGTCCATCTTCTTCGTCATGAGCTATGCCAAGAAGGTCAAGGCTGACAAGGGTTCCACCATCCTTTCGATGCAGGAGCTCAAGGACGCCGAAGAGACTCACGGCAAGGCTGCTTCCGAGGTTAACAAGGAGGTCAAGCTCACCGGTCGTCAGAAGGGTGTTCTGATCGCCTTTGCCTTCACCTTCGTCGTCATGATTGTCGGCTTCATCCCGCTGGCCGACCTCAACGAGGGCGTCGCCAACTTCTTCGATGCTGGCGCTGTCTATGACGCCGACGGTAACGCCATCGTTCAGGGCTGGTCTGCCCTGATCACCGGCCTGCCCATTGGCCAGTGGTACTTCGACGAGGCTTCCACCTGGTTCTTCCTCATGGCTGTCCTGATCGGTATTATCGGCGGCCTGTCCGAGAAGCAGATCGTCAACACCTTCATCACCGGCGCTGCCGACATGATGTCCGTTGTCCTCGTCATCGCTCTTGCCCGTGGTATCTCCGTCCTCATGGCTAGCACCGGCCTCGACGTCTACGTCCTCGACGCTGCCGCCAATGCTCTGTCTGGCCTGTCCGGCGTGATCTTCGCTCCCATGAGCTTCCTGGTCTACTTCGGCCTGTCCTTCCTGATCCCCTCGACCTCTGGTATGGCTACCGTGTCCATGCCCATCATGGGACCGCTGGCTGTCAAGCTCGGCTTCTCGCCCGAGGTCATGGTCATGATCTACTCCGCCGCCATCGGCATCGTGAACCTGTTCACCCCGACCTCCGGCGCCATCATGGGCGGTCTCGCCCTGGCCAAGATCGAGTGGACGACCTGGCTCAAGTTTGCTCTTAAGCTCATCGTCGCTCTCTCCGTCGTCTGCGCCATCATCCTGACCATCGCTTGCGTGATGATCTAAGTACCCCCTGGGTACCCCACGGAAACCATGACGATCCTATAACGGATCACCTGGTCATCGTCTGTCCGGTCGGGGTCAACCCACCGGTAGACTCCTACCTTTAGACCCCCTCCCGTTCCGTGCGGGGAGTTACGCGGTAGTTCGTTGCGGCGTTTTACCAAACGCCGTAACGACTCGACGCTACAAACGCCCCAGAGCGGCAATCTGACGTTCAATCGTCGGGCATGGCCAGAAGGCCTATGCCCTCCTCTTTCACGTCACCTTGCTCGCTCTGGTGGGCTTTCGCTGACTTATGCTCAACCTGCGGCGCTGCCATTGTTGGCGCAGGGGGCGGCTTGCTCGCTCTGGTGTCTGTTCGCTGTTCGTTCTCTGCCCGCGACGTTTCTGCTGTTGGTGCAAAGGGGTCAGGTTACTTTGCGCCAAAAGGGGAAGTTGCGGTGGAATAGTTCCCGTTTGGCCGTCTTGAGGGGTTAAACAGGAGCTATTTCACCGCAACTTATCGATGGCGTGTTTGGTTGGTGCCTGTTGATGGCCTGGGCATCGGGGAGGGCAGGCTCCGTTATAATCGCGTAGGAACTTAATTTACGAAACGGGACGGGAGCCATACATGCGCCAGGGTTTCGACAACGCGAAATATATCGAGCTGCAGGCCGCTCATATTAAGGAGCGCATCTCGCAGTTTGGCGGCAAGCTGTATTTGGAGTTTGGCGGCAAGCTGTTTGACGACTATCACGCGAGCCGCGTGCTGCCGGGTTTTGAGCCGGACAGCAAGTTTCGCATGCTCAAGAGCATAGCCGACGACGTCGAGGTCATCATCGACCATTAACGCGAACCACATCGAGAAGAACAAGGCTCGCGGTGACCTGGGCATTACCTATGACGAGGACGTTTTGCGCCCTGGTCGACCTGTTCCGCGGCAACGGCTTTGCCGTCGCGGCTGTGGTCATCACCCAGTACGCCGGCCAGCCCGCTGCCGATGTGTTCCGCAACCGCCTGAAACGCGCTCGGTATTCCCGCCAAGCTGCACTATCCCATCGAGGGGTATCCGCACGATGTCGATCTGATCGTGTCCGACGATGGCTATGGCAAGAACGAGTTTGTCGAGACCACCCGACCGCTCGTTGTGGTCACTGCCCCCGGTCCTGGCTCGGGCAAGCTTGCCACCTGCCTGTCTCAGCTCTATCACGAGCACAAGCATGGCACGGCCGCCGGCTATGCCAAGTTCGAGACCTTCCCGGTCTGGAATCTTCCTCTGACGCATCCGGTCAATATTGCCTACGAGGCCGCCACGGCTGACCTCGATGACGCCAATATCATCGACTCCTTCCACCTGGAGGCCTACAACAAGACCACGGTCAACTACAACCGCGACGTCGAGGCCTTCCCGGTAGTCCGTGCCCTGATGGAAAAGATCCTGGGCAAGAGCCCCTACCAGAGCCCTACGGACATGGGCGTCAATATGGTCGGCTTTGCCATCACCGATGACGATGCCTGCCGCGACGCTTCCAAGATGGAGATCGTTCGCCGCTACTTTACCGCGGTCGAAAATGTGCGCCGTACCGGCGTGGGCGATGAGCAAGTCGACCGTCTCAAGATTATTATGAAGAAAGCCGGCATCGATAAGAACTACTCACCGGCGCGCTCGGCGGCCCTCACCAGGGAGCAGCTGACGGGTGGTCCCGTGGGTGCCATGGTCATGCCCGATGGCTCCGTGGTGACCGGTAAGACCTCCACGCGCCTGGGCGCCGCAAGTTCGCTCATTATGAACGCCCTCAAGCATGTCTCGGGCGTCGACCTTGAGCTCGAGGTCATTAGCGATGAGGCGATCGAGCCCATCAGCAAGCTCAAGACGCATTTCCTGGGCAGCAAAAACCCGCGCCTCCACACCGACGAGACGCTTATGGCGCTGTCGATCACCTCGGCCACGAGTGAGACGGCCGCTCGCGTCCTTTCGGGCCTGGAGCAGCTGCGCGGTTGCGATGCCTTCTTTAGCGTGATTATCTCGCCGACGGACGAGACGGTACTGCGCAAACTGGGTATCAACGTGTGCTGCGAGCCCAAGTTTGAGCGCCGCGGTTTCTTCCATCGCTAAGTTTGAAGCACCGCGGTAATTGCATTGCATTTTGGCCGTATCGGGTTAGCGCCCGGTACGGCTTTTTGATCAATAAAGCGTCTATTTCGGCGAAAAATAGCTGTTTACCTGCCTAGAAACAATTTGAGCGGTATACAATAACCGTAACTGTTTCATCCTTAGCGGGATGCCGCATGATGGATATTACCTGCCATCGTGAGGTGTGTCGGTCGCGCACGGCGCGTTAGATGCTCGTGCTCGGTTTGAGGAGGCTGCTATGGCGGGCAAGGGTCGTGCGAGTGTCAACGATATGAAGCGTGTCGAGGTGCTGGTGTTGATGGAGATCGACCGGCAAACCGAAGACAATGGCGGGCCGTATGGTTTCTCGCGCAAAACGCTTGCCGAGCGCGTGGGGGTTTCGCCGTATCGTGCCCGCGCCGCAATCGATCGCTTGGATTCCGAAGGCATGATTGATGTCGTCTCGCGTTATAGCGACGACGGCGGTCAGCTTGCAAATGGCATTTGCCTCACCGAACATGGCAAGTGGTATCTTGAGGGCGTCCGTACCGGCATGCTCGTTCAAGAAATGCTCGAGGACGAGGTTGCTGATCGATAGCAGCATGTAACCCTTGCCATAGCGACGCCGCCTGGGAAACCGGGCGGCGTTTTGTTTCAAGATTGAGAAATGCAATCGCACGCGAGAAAAATTGCGAACGGTCCGCGGCGCGAGTATTACAATGAAGACCCGTAAGATGTGGATAAACAACTTCTACGGGAAGCGCAGGTAACTCAATATGACCAAGCATGTGTTCGTAACCGGTGGCGTGGTTTCGTCCCTGGGCAAGGGTATTACCGCGGCCTCGCTGGGCCGTCTGCTCAAGTCGCGTGGCTACAAAGTAACGATGCAGAAGGCCGACCCGTATCTGAACGTCGACCCCGGTACCATGAGCCCCTTCCAGCATGGTGAGGTCTTCGTTACCGAGGATGGTTACGAGTCCGACCTGGACCTGGGTCATTACGAGCGCTTTATTGATGAGAACCTGACCCGCGATTCCAACTTTACGACCGGCGCCATCTATAAGAGCTTGATCGCCCGCGAGCGTCGCGGCGACTTTTTGGGCGGTACCGTGCAGGTGATTCCCCACGTCACCAATGCCATTAAGGACAAGTTCCGCCGCATTGAGGAGCAGACCGGCTCCGATGTAGTCATCACCGAGCTGGGCGGCACGATCGGTGACATCGAGTCCCAACCGTTTGTCGAGGCCATCCGTCAGTACCGCAAGGAGGCCGGCCCCGAGAACGTCTGCTACATCCACGTGTCGCTCGTTCCCTATATCGCCGCCGCCCACGAGGTCAAGACCAAGCCCACGCAGCATTCCGTCAAGGAGCTCCGCAGCTTTGGCATCCAGCCCGATATCATCGTGCTGCGCTCCGACCACCATATCGATGACGCTATCCGCGGAAAGATCGCAAGCTTCTGCGACGTTGACACCGATTGTGTCTTTACCAACGAGGACTGCGCGAGCATTTACGATGTTCCGCAGCTGCTTGCCGAGCAGGACTTTGACCTGCGCATTTGCGAGCGTCTGGGTCTGGACCCGCGTGAGCGCGACATGAGCGAGTGGAACGAGTTCCTGCGCAAACAGAATCACGCCAACCATCACGCCGACAAGGTGAAGATTGCCGTCGTGGGTAAGTACACGCAGCTGCCCGATGCGTACCTGTCGGTTATCGAGGCCCTGCACCATGCGGGCGTCTTCTACGATCGCCATGTGGACGTCCAGCTGGTCGACGGCGAGAGCCTCGACGAGCAGAATGTCTCCGAGGTTTTGGGCGACGCCTCGGGCATCCTGGTCCCCGGCGGCTTTGGCAAGCGCGCCCTGGAGGGCAAGATCCTCGCGGCCGAGTTTGCCCGTGAGCACAAGATTCCGTATCTGGGCATTTGCCTGGGTATGCAGGTGGCCGTGTGCGAATTTGCGCGCAACGTCGTCGGCCTTGCCGGCGCCAGCTCCTCCGAGTTCGATCCGGATGGCCCGTATAGCGTCATCGATCTGATGAGCTCGCAGGAGGACGTGACCGAGAAGGGCGGCACCATGCGCCTGGGCGCCTATCCGTGCAAGCTCGCCGCCGATACCCTTGCTCGCGAGGCATATGGCGAGGAGCTCGTCTACGAGCGTCACCGGTCACCGCTTTGAGTTCAACACGCCTTCCGTGACCAGCTCGAGGACGCCGGTTTGGTTATCTCGGGTCTGTCGCCTGACGAGCGCCTGGTCGAGATGGTCGAGCTGCCGCGCGACGTGCATCCGTGGTATGTGGCAACCCAGGCTCATCCCGAGTTCAAGAGCCGCCCGACCAACCCGCAGCCGCTGTTCCGCGAGTTCGTGCGCGCTTCGATCGGCCAGCACGAGGGTGTCGACCGTCTGCAGGTGACGCCCATGAACCTCGCTACGGACTAAGGGTGCCGGCGAATAAGGAACATACCGAAGCTACTCCCTCGTCGCTCGCCGTGGCGGCGGGGGAGTATCTCGATTACCTTGCGGTCGAGCGGGGTTTGGCGCGCAACACGATTGCGGCCTATCGTCGTGACCTGACGACGTACTGCGCCTATCTGGAGCGGGTGGGTATTGTGTCTTTTGAAGAGGTGACCCGTCAGGTCGTGGAGGGCTTTGTCGCCGACCGTCGCGATGGGGGCTATTCGGATGCCTCGGTGGAGCGTGCGCTTGCGGCCGTGAAGGGCCTGCATGCCTTTTTGGTGCGCGATGGGGCTGTGGCCCAAAATCCAACGGCGGCGTTGCGCCTGCCTAAAAAGGCTGAGCGTTTGCCGGAGTATCTATCGGTGGAGGATGTCTCGGCGCTGCTCGATCAAGACTTCCCCGAGGGCGAGATGGGCTTGCGCGACCATGCCATCTTGGAAGTGCTCTACGGATGCGGTTTGCGTGTGAGCGAGTTGGTGGGACTCGATGTGGGCGATATCCATATCGACGATGGCTTTGTGCTCGTTCGCGGTAAGGGCTCGAAGGAACGCCTGTCCCCGCTGGTGGGAAGCGCGGCGCGAGCTCTGACGCTTTATGTAACTGAGGGGCGTTCTCGCTTGGCGGCCCATGCCCGCGGAACCGAGACCTCGGCGGTCTTTTTAAATAAGAACGGCCGCCGTCTGTCGCGCCAGGGCATCCATGCCATCTGTGAGCGCTACGGGCGCCAGGTGGGACTGGTGGGGCTCCATCCCCATACGCTGCGTCACTCCTTTGCCACCCATATGCTTGCGGGCGGCGCAGACCTCCGTGTGCTACAGGAGATCTTGGGACATGCCGATATATCGACCACGCAGGTCTACACGCATGTCGATCGTACGCAACTGACCGAGGTCTATTTGGCGGCGCACCCGCTGGCACATCGTTAACACATCGCTGACCTGCATATTTATAGGTATTTGGGGACGGGCTCCAGATTGCCGCGGCGTGCTTTTGCGCGCGCATGGGCAATCTGGGGCCCGTCCCATTTTTCGCCACTTGGCGTCGCGGTGGTGGGCCGCACGGGCCTTGGGTGGGGGAGTTTGGGGGCGATGTGAACGCCATGTAAAAGGACGCAAAAATCGCCTCAAGGTCAACTTGAAGGTTGAGGTTGAAAGGCGGGGTGCCACAGGTGGCATCCCGCCTTTGCTGTAAACACAACATATTGTGTTTTCGAACATATGCTCGGGGGTGTTTTACAACATATTGGGGGTGGAATGGTGGGGCGGGGTGGGGGAAGGGGTGGGGAAAGGTGTTGAAAAATGGGGCGGTTCCCCATATTATTGATGACGTCGACAGGCGGGGTGGTTTCCCGCGTACGTGCCATCTGAGTAACCGAGGGGAGGGCGCACATGGGAATGACTGGTGCATACGAGCGCAATCTCGATGCAAAAGGTCGTCTATCCCTGCCTGCGCCCCTTCGCGAGGAGCTTGGAGAGCACGTTCGCGTGTTTAAAGCCCTGGATGTCGATGCTCTGTACGTGTTCTCTGCCGAGGCCTTCGATAAGTGGGTCGAAGGACTCTTCGCGGGTCGTGAGGGCCACGAGGGTTTTAACCCGCGTGACATTAATGACCAGAAGCTCATGAGGGCGATCAACAAGCGCACCACGTCGATGGACGTGGACAGCGCCGGTCGTATCGGTCTTTCCGAGTCTCTCCGCAAGCAGGCGAACCTCGACCGCGAGGTTACGGTTGTGGGCAACTACGACCACCTTGAGGTTTGGGATCGCGCCGCGGCCGATGAGGACGATGACGATGAGGCCCTGCTGGACCTCTTCTTCTCGTAAGGGCAAGGCACGGGTAACGGATGGAGCGTGGGATCTTGACACAAGAATATCGGCATGAACCTGTCATGCTCGGCGAAGTGCTTGAGTCGCTGCGGCTAAAGAGCGGCTCCGTTGTCTGCGATTGCACCCTTGGCGGTGCCGGCCATTCGGTAAAGATGGCCGCGCAGGTGGGGGAGACGGGCCTTTTGCTCGGCGTCGATCAGGACGACATGGCCCTCGAGGCCGCTGGCGCCCGTCTGGACCGCGAGGTTCCCGGAGTTCCGCACCAGCTGCTGAAGGGCAACTTCGGCGACTTGGACGAGCTGCTTTGCTCGGCCGAGGTGCCCGGGGTCGATGGCTTCCTGTTCGATTTGGGCGTTTCGTCACCGCAACTCGATATCCCTGGCAGGGGCTTTTCGTATAACGAGGACGCCCCATTGGACATGCGGATGGATCCGGGTAATAACACCTTAAACGCAGCTGAGGTCATCAACACCTATAACGAACACGACCTCGCCCGGATTCTACGCGTCTACGGCGAAGAGAAGTTTGCCTCGCAGATCGCGCGCGAGATCGTGCGCCGCCGCGAGCAAGAACCGATCGAAACCACCGGCCAATTTGTCGAGATCATCAAGGCGGGTATCCCGGCTGCCGCTCGTCGGCATGGCGGACACCCGGCCAAGAAAAGTTTCCAGGCCATTCGCATCGAGGTCAATCACGAGCTCGATGTGCTCGAACGAGGGCTTGATGCCGCCACCAGGTGGCTCAACCCGGGCGGACGTATCTGCGTCATCTCGTATCACTCGCTCGAGGACCGTATCGTAAAGAACCACTTTAAGGAGATGAGCCAGGGGTGCACGTGTCCGCCGGAGATTCCGGTGTGCGTGTGCGGCAACGTGCCGATACTCAAGGTCATCACCCGCAAACCCCTGGTTGCCCAGCCTGATGAGGTTGAGCGCAACCCTCGGGCGAGATCAGCCAAAATCCGCGTGGCGCAGCGTCTGTAGGCGCGACCGCGCGATATTGGACCTCCCGCTCGCACCATAAACGAAGCTTAAACACACTACCAACGTACTCGGGATGGGAGGCGGCATATCATGGGCTACAACACTTCAAGCGCAGCACTCGCCTATGATATGAACGCCATGCCCGCCTATCGTGAGACGCCGCAGGCCCCCGTTGCTCCCCGTGAGCAGCGCACGCCGCGCTTTGATGTCTACACGGGCGCGGGCCGTCAGGCAAACCAGGCGGTAAGCCCGGTTTTCATGAGCGTTCTTAAAACGTTTTGCATCATTGCGGCTATCTTCATGACGATCGGCGTCGCCCGCGTGGCGCTCGCCGGCGTTACGGCCCAGGTGCTCAACAGCAACGCCGAGCTTACCAACACGCTCGAAAAGGCGACCGATGAGAGCTCCGACCTGGAGGTCATGCACTCGGTCTATGGCGCCGACACGCGCATTCGCGACCTTGCGGGCGCTTATGGCATGGTGGAGCCCAGCGAGAGCGTTACACTTGACTTTTCGCAGGATGCAGCCGCGGGCGCCAACGCGACCGCGACCGCTCAGTAGCAAGACGGTAGCTGAGTATGACAAATGACTATCGCCGCGGTTCCGATAGGGGCCGCGGTTCTGGACGTCCCTCGTCGCGGGGACGTTCTGGTTATCAAGGAACGGGTCGGCAATCTTACAACGCCGGGCGGTCCCGTGGCAACGACCCGGCGTCGCGACTTCGCGGCTCGGGCGGCCCTCAAGTGCATAACACCAGGTCGCGCAAGAGTTCGCCGACCGAATGGCTCACAGGCACGCCTCTGCCTCGCCGCAAAGCCGTCATGGGATTCATTGGGCTTGGCTTGGGCTTGGGCGTCTTTCGCCTTGCCGACTATCAGGTTGTCGAAGCCGATAAACTGCGCGAGCGTGCCGATGCGCGTCGCCTGCTTGCGCAGACCCTCTATGCCAAACGTGGCACCATCTACGACCGCAACGGTAACGTGCTGGCGTCGTCGGTCGAATGTCGCAACATCGCCGTGAACCCGCAGCTTGTCGAGGACGTTGACAAGACGGTGTCGGCGCTGGTCAAGGCAACTGGAATCGATAAAAAGACCTGCCGCAAACTCGTTGAGTCCGATGGAACCTGGGTGTATATCAAACGCCAGGTGGACGAAGACGATGCTGCGACGCTGGAGAAGAAGAACCTGCCCGGTGTGCTTTTGAGCAGGCCATGAAGCGCGTATATCCATACGGCAATCTGGCATCGCAGGTGCTGGGTGTAGTGAATGTGGACAACGATGGCTTGACGGGTCTCGAAAAGCAATACAACAAGCTTCTGACCGGCACGAACGGTTCTCTCGTACGCGAGCGCGCGAGGGACGGCAGCTATATCGCGGGCGGTGCCTATAAAAAGGTGGCTGCGGTCGACGGCGTTGATATCGTGACGACGCTCGACGTCAATATCCAGCGTGCGGCCGAGGATGCCCTGGCAGAGGCAGTTGAGAAGACTAAGGCCAAGAACGGCTCGGCGCTGGTCACCGATCCTACGACAGGCGAGATCTTGGCAGCCTGCTCGTATCCGACTTACGACCAGACCAATCTGGAAAACGCCAAGACCGAGGATATGAACTTGCGCCTGGTCACCGACGCCTACGAGCCCGGCTCGGTCTTTAAGACGCTCGTGGCGGGCGCCGGCTTCGACTTGGGCGTCGTGCGATCGAGTACGTCGTTTGAGGTGCCGGCGAGCATCAAGGTGGGCGACGATACCGTCACCGATGCCGACAAGCGCGACTACGCCATGACCATGGATGTGCGCGAGATGATGCGCCGTTCGTCCAACGTGGGCTTTGTCCTGGTGGGGCGCAAGATCGGTGCCGATGACTTTGCCGCTTATGTGGACAAGTGGGGCATCGGTCACAGCTCTGGTGTCGATTTTCCGGGCGAGAGCCTGGGTATCGTCAAGGAGCGTGACCAGTATGACGGCGCCACGCTGGGCTCGATGAGCTTTGGACAGGCGCTGTCCGTCTCGCCGATTGAGATCGCACGCGCCGTGGGCGGCATCGCCAACGGCGGCGTGATGATGACACCGCACTTCTATAAGTCCAGCAAAGGCGACGAGAAGGACTGGGGCGAAGGCGAGCGCGCGATTTCGGAGGACGCCGCATCCCAGGTGACATCGTGCATGCAGACGGTCGTGTCCGAGGGAACGGGCGTTGGCGGCGCGGTTGACGGCTATGACGTGGCGGGTAAGACCGGTACGGCCGAACGCGCCGACGAGAACGGCGGCTACCTCAAGGAGAACTACATGTCGTCCTTTATGGGCTTTGCACCGGCACAATCGCCCAAGGTGCTGTGCTATATCACGCTCGACGGAACGCCGAGCGGCTCAGATGCCGCTGCGGTGCCGTTCCAGTCCATTATGGCCAACGCGCTCGACGTGCTGGGTATCCCGCACACGAAGTAGGGGGTTACAATCTTTGGGGCGTGGTTTGTTGTCCCATATGAGGGGTGTTCACATGCCCTGCACCACGCATGCGCGGCGCTGGGATACAATACGCCGATAGCATTATTTAGGTTTACAGGGGAGCTGCAATGATAGAGATCGCCGTCAACAACCTCGCGGCCGCAACAGGGGCCCGAACCGTGACGGGAGAAGTCGATCGGGTATGCCGCGGGTGCGTTATCGACTCGCGCCAGGTCGAGGAAGGGACGATTTTCGTCGCCTTTCCCGGTGAAAACGTCGACGGCAATGATTTTGCTTCCCGTGCGGTCCAGTCGGGTGCCGGCGCCGTCGTGATGACGCGTGAGCCCGAGGCCGAGCTGGTCTCGCTGGCGCAGGACAAGGGCTGTGCCATCTTGCTGACCGATGATCCCGAGGAGTTTCTGCTGCGTTTGGCGCATGCGTATCGCCTGGAGCTTGGCTGCCTGGTCGTTGGCATTACCGGCTCTATCGGCAAGACAACGACCAAGGACGTGCTCGCCGCGGTGCTCGCCAAGCGCTATCGCGTTTGGGCAACCAAGGGTAACTACAACAACCTGATCGGTATGCCGCTCACGGTGCTGGCGGCCCCTGCCGACACCGAGGTTCTGGTGCTCGAGATGGGCATGAACCATTTCCACGAGATTGAGCGCATGTCTCAGTCCGCCAATCCCAACCTTGCCATCGTGAGCAAGATCGGCACCTCTCATATCGGCATTTTGGGCAGCCGCGAGAACATCGCCCGCGCTAAGGCCGAGATTGTACAGGGCATGTGCGCCGCCGGCGACTATTTGCCGCTGCTGGTTTTGGGCGGCGAGGACGATTTTACGCCGTTCATTCGCGATACGTTCGCCCAGCCTGCTGGTATCGACGTGATGCTGGCCGGTGTCTCTGACGATGATGAGGTCCGCGCCCGCGACGTTCGCGTTGATGACGAGGGCCGTCCGGTCTTTACGCTCGATTTTGGTCAGGGCGAGACAATCGATACCATGCTTGCCATCCCCGGCGTGCAGTCCGTTCCTAATGCCGTTAAGGCCGCCGCGGTTGCCTATCGCCTGGGCGTGACGCCCGAGCAGATCGATGCTGCCTTTAGGGGCCTCACGATCACCGGTCACCGCCAGGAGATCAAGCGCGCCAAGAGCGGTGCCCGCGTCATCGATGACTCCTATAACGCCAGCGCCGAATCGATGGCAGCCGGTCTCGACCTGCTGTGCTCGCTTTCGTGCACGGGGTCTCGCATGGCGATCCTGGGCGAGATGGGCGAGATGGGCGATGAGGCTCCTCGCATGCATGAGCTCGTGGGCGCTTATGCCGCCGCCAAGAAGCTCGACATGCTGGCGTGCGTGGGTGGTGAGCTGGCCCAGCTTATGGCCGATGCCGCACGCATGATGGGCATGGACGAGGACCGCATCCAGGTGTTCTCCGATTATCAGCAGGTGCTCGACCGCATGGGCGGCGCGCTTGAAAAACATGATGTTGTACTGGTCAAGGGTTCCCGCTTTGTTGAGCTCGACCGCTTTGTGGAAGGTGTGTGCTAGCCCATGTTCGGCAATCCCTCGTATCCAACGTATCAGGCTTTTTTGGGGCTTGGCATCGCCGCAGCCATCGCGCTGCTGCTCATGCCGTGGTGGATCAAGCTGCTCAAGGTCGAGGGTATCGGCCAACAGGTTCGTGCCGACGGCCCCAAGCGTCATTTGGTTAAGCAGGGAACGCCCACCATGGGTGGCGTTGTCATCCTCGTCGCGATCTCGCTGACCTGCCTGCTGATGGGCAAGCTCACCACCGAGCTCGTACTCGTGCTGCTCGCCACGCTGGCGACCGGCGTGCTGGGCCTGATCGACGACCTGACCTCCGTTACGCATGGGCGCTCGCTCGGTCTGACGCCCCATGCCAAGATGATCGGCCTAACCATTATCTGTGTCACCTTTACGGTACTTGCCGTCAACTGGTGCGGCGTCGCCCCCGAGATTCGTTTTCCCGGTGGGTTGACGATCGACCTTGGCGTGCTTTCGACCACCATCTGCGGCTATTCGTTCCCGTGGCTCTATATTGTCTTTTGCTGGTTGATGATTGCCGGTCTTTCTAATGCCGTGAACCTGACCGATGGCCTTGACGGTCTTGCTGGCGGCACCTCCATGATCGCCATGCTCGCCATGGCTGCCATGGCGTTTCTGCACGGAGACGTGAACCTGTCCATCTTCTGCACCGCGTGTGCCGGTGCCTGCTTGGGCTTTCTGTGGTTCAACTGCTATCCGGCGAGCATCTTTATGGGTGATACCGGCTCGCTTGCTCTGGGTGCCGCGTTTGCCTGTACGTCCATCATGACTAACACCGAGGTCGTCTCCCTCATCATCGGCGGCCTGTTTATCGTTGAGACCCTGTCGGTCATGATTCAGGTTGTCTACTTCCACTTTACGCACAAGCGCGTCTTCCTTATGGCGCCCATCCATCATCATTTCGAAAAGAAGGGTTGGGCCGAGACCAAGGTCGTCATCCGTTTTTGGATTATCGCTGCGGCATTTGGTGCCGTTGGCCTTGCTCTGTTCTTCCAGTTGGGATAGTGGTCTTTCATGCCTCTTGCTGAAGTCTTTAGCCTGCTCGTTTTGGGTCAGGGCAAATCCGGTCTCGATGTCGCCCGCTGGGCGCTGGCACATCCCGAGCGCGTAAGCGCCGTTACCGTGTATGGCGGCGGCACCTCTGAGCCCAATGACGCCACGCGTGCGCTCGAGGCTGCTGGTGCGTCGTTTGTCTATGGGACCGAACAGGTCGAGGGCGCCTATGACGCATGCGTGACGTGCCCGGGCATCTCGGAGTTCTCGGGCTTCTTTAAGGCCGGGCGCGAACATGCCGCCCAGATTATGGGTGAGCCAGAGTTTGCCTATCGCCTGTCGCCCGATAACTGGATTGCCATCACGGGCACCAACGGCAAGACGACCACCACGTCGCTGACCGATTATCTGCTCAAGGCTGCCGGCGAGGCCAGCGTAGCTGTCGGCAACATCGGCGAGCCGCCGGTCAACGAGATTGACGGCCGAGCCCGCAACGAGTGGTTTGTGGCTGAGCTCTCGAGCTATCAGATTGCTACGACCACCGAGCTCCACCCTCGTGTGGCGGTGCTGCTCAACATCACTCCCGACCACTTGGGCTGGCATAAGAGCCATAAGAACTATGCGCTTGCCAAGATCAAGCTGTTTGACAATATGGTCGATGACGATCTGGTGGTTGTCGACGTCGAAGACGCCGGCATTCACGAGTTCGATGAGTACATCTATACGCCGGGTCGCCGCATCTGCAAGGTCGCTTTTGACGAGCCCGAGGGTGCAGACGCCGCCTTTGTGCGCGACGGCAAAATGGTCGTGCGCCTGAAGGGCGTCGAGACTCAGCTTGTCGCCACGTCCGAACTCAAGATCTCGGGCCATCACAATGTTATCAATGCCCTGTGCGCTGCCACGGCTGCCCTGGCAGTCGGTGCCGATGTCAATGGTGTCTGCCGCGGTCTGGCCTCGTTCCAGCCGCTCGAGCACCGCGTGGAGCCGTGTGGCGAGATTGACGGCGTGCGCTACGTCAACGATTCCAAGGCGACCAACACCGATGCGGTCGAGAAGGCGCTGACGGCATTTCCCGATGACGACGTGATCTTGCTGCTCGGCGGCCACGATAAGGGCACGCCGCTCACGGACTTCGCGCGCGTTGTTATGGATAACGTACGCTCGGTCGTCTGCTTTGGCGATGCGCGCGAGCGCTTTACCGCCGCTATGGACGAGGCCGATGTCGATGGCGATGTGGATATTGCCCAGGCGGATGACCTGCGCGATGCCGTGGACGTCGCCCGTTCGCTGTCGAGCCGTGGCGACGTGATTTTACTTTCTCCTGCCTGCTCTTCGTTCGATGAGTTCTCGGGCTATGAGGAGCGCGGCCGCGTGTTTAAGGACTATGTGGCGCAGCTTGCCGCTGCGGCGAAATCGCAAATGGAATAGGGGTTGCCGGTGAGAGAGGAGAGCCCCCGACAAGGTATGAGGAGGCCCGACTCGGACCGTGCTTCCTCGCGGCGTAGCACACCGCGTTCCGGTCGCGGCGGGCAGTCGTTTAGCGAACGCTATATTGCCGGCGTTCCCGCCCGCATCATGCGCCCCCGTCTGATATTTATGGCCTGCCTGTTTACTTTGGTGTGCTTTGGTCTGCTGATGGTGTACTCGGCGTCTTCGGTCGAGGCGCTGCACGAGAATGGCTCGGCGACGTTTTTCCTGGGTCGACAGGCCGCGTTTGCCGTGGTTGGTGTTCTGGCGCTGATTGCCATCGTGCGCGTTTTGCCGGACAGCTGGTTTGGGGAGGATGTGCTTAGGATCTTCCTTATCGGCATGATAGGGCTACTGTTTCTGGTGTTCTTGGTGGGCAGCGGCAGCCGTGGCGCCACGCGCTGGCTCAACATCGCCGGTATTCAGTTCCAGCCTTCCGAGTTTTTAAAGCCATTTGCCATTGCGTATTCGGCCATCATGCTTGATCGCTTCTTTTCGCCCGGTGGCAACATAAACGAATTCCTTCGCAAGATGGGCATCTACCTGGGTATTTCGCTCTTTCTGATCTTTATCCAGCCCGATTTCGGTACTGTCCTGATCATCCTGTTGACCCTCATGTGCATGGCGTTGTTTGCGGGTCTCGACCCGAGATTTATCATCGGCGTGCTAATCTTCGGCATTCTCGTGATCGTGATTGCACTTGTCGCAGAGCCGTACCGTATGGTGCGTATTCAGGTTGCCTTGAACCCTTGGGCTGACGAGTATGGTGACGGCTATCAGGCCACGCTTGCCATCATGGCCTTTGCCTCGGGCGGTCTGTTCGGCCGTGGCATCGGCAACTCAACCATGAAGTACTCGTATCTGCCCGAGGCGCACAATGACTACATCCTGGCCATCATTGGCGAGGAAGTCGGCTTTGTCGGAACCGTGCTGTTCTTCTTGGTGTTTGCGATGCTGATCTACTCGGCGTTTCGCATTGCCGAGCAGGCGACCGATCGTCGGGGCGCGCTTATGGCGTCTGGCTCCGCGGTCATTCTCGCGGTGCAGTTTTTGATTAACGCGCTGGGCATCCTCAACGTGTTTCCCATGACGGGCAAACCGTTGCCGTTTATTAGCTACGGCGGTTCGTCGATTATTGTGTCGCTTATGCTTGCCGGGTTGATCCTGCGCGTTTCGTACGAGAGCGCCCGCCGCGATGAGTATGACCGCCGCCGTGAGAGCTTTGCCGTTATGGACGAGAGCACCGCCGGCGTGGCCCATGTGCGCGGTGAACGACCTTCGCGTAGCGGCTTTACCGTTCTGGATGGTTCTGCATCCGAGCCGGCAGCTCGTCCACGCTCGCGAACGGCTCCGCAAGGTCGTCCGCAGCGCCCCAGCCCTCGCAACGCGGGCGGCGGATATAATCGAATCGATTTGAACTCGGACCCGTCGGCGCGTCTGCGCACCGACGACCAGGGACCGCGTGTACGAAGGGACTACCATGACCGATAAAATGACCGTTGCTATTGCAGCCGGCGGCACGGCAGGACACATCAACCCCGCGCTCGCCTTGGCCGAAGAACTGCGTGACCGTGGCCACCACGTTGTGTTCGTGGGCCAGTCGCGCAAGCTCGAGGGTCGTTTGGTCCCCGAGGCTGGGTTTGATTTTGTGCCCATTACGGTCACGGGCTTCGACCGCTCCCGTCCTTGGACGGCGCTGACCTCGCTGTGGCGTGTCAATAAGGCCAAGCGTGCGCTCGCCAATCATTTCTCAAAGGTCGGCAAGCCCGATGCCGCCATCGGTTTTGGTGCCTATGTCGAGGTTCCGCTGTTGGGGTGGTGCAAGGGCGCAGGCGTTCCGTATCTGCTGCATGAGCAGAACTCTGTTCCGGGCCTGGCCAACAAGATGATGAACTCCCACGCCGCCCGCGTGTGCATCTCGGTGCCGGCAGCGCGTTCGGTCTTTGAGCGCGAAGGTGACCCTGACCACGTGCTCATGACCGGCAACCCCGTACGTCGCTCGGTGATCGAGGGCGATCGCGATCGTGGCCGCAAGGCACTTGGCGTTCCCGAGGACGCTACGCTGCTGCTCGTCTTTGGCGGTTCACTTGGCGCCCAGCACCTCAACGAGCGCGTGACTTCGCTCAAAAACGAGCTGCTTTCGCGCAAGAACCTCTATGTGTTGCATTCGACGGGTGCCGACGGCTTTGAGGAGACCGAGCGCGCTTTGGCGCTGACGCCCGAGGAGGCGAAGCGTTACCGCGTCCAGCCTTACATCGACAACATGGGCGATATGCTGGCTGCTGCCGATTTGGTGCTCTCGCGTTCGGGTGCATCGAGCGTGGCCGAGATCGCTGCGCTCGCCGTGCCCTCGGTGCTCGTGCCGTATCCGCATGCGACGGCCGACCACCAAACCACCAATGCTCGTTATCTGGTCGACGCCGGGGCCGGCGTGCTCTGCGCCGATGCCGATATCGACGGTTCTGCCTTTGCCGATGAGCTGCTGCACCTGGTCGATGACGCGGCGGCGCGCGACGCCATGCGTCAGGCGGCGCGTGGTCTGGCTCAGGATAGAGCCGCCGCTCTTCTGGCGGATGCGGTAGAGGGTTTGCGTTAGTTAGACGGGATATCTTCGGTCGCCCTCGCGCTGATGCGGTAGGTGCGGTACAGTTAACGGGTTACAGGCAGTGTTTACGCAAGGAGTACACGAGCACATGGCTGATTCCCAGACTGCAACCTCCGCGCCCGAGTTTAAGAGCGCCCACTTTATCGGTATCGGCGGCGCCGGCATGAGCGGCATCGCCCTCGTTCTGCACGAGCGCGGTTATGCCGTTACCGGCTCCGACCTTAAGACGTCACGTTATATCCGCCAGCTTACCCGCGCTGGTGTGAAGGTGCATGTGGGCCATGAGGCCGCCACGATCGACGAGGTCAAGCCCGACGTGGTTGTTGTCTCCACCGCTATTCCGGAGTCCAACCCTGAACTCGTGCGTGCTCGCGAGCTTGGTATTCCCGTGTGGCCCCGTGCCAAGATGCTCTCTGCTTTGGGCCACGGCTACACCACCGTCGCTGTTGCCGGCACGCATGGCAAGACCACCACGTCTTCGATGTGTGCCACCATGCTCGACCGCATGGGTCTGGATCCGAGCTTCCTGATCGGTGGCATCGTCGAGGGCTATGACACGAACGGCAAGAACGGCTCGGGCGACTACTTTGTCGCCGAGGCCGACGAGTCCGACAGCTCCTTCCTGTTCCTGAACCCCAACGTGGTCATTGTGACCAACGTCGAGGCCGACCACCTCGATCACTACTCGGGTATCGAGGAGATCGAGGCAACTTTCGCCAAATTCATGAGCTTGGTGGGCGAGGACGGCACCGTCATCGTCTGCGGTGAGGACCCGCATCTGGTCGAGCTCGCCAAGTCGACGGGCCGTCACGTGCTTTCCTACGGCTTTGCCGAGAGCAACGACATCGTCTGCATGCACCCGGATGTCAAGGGCATCCAGAGCGACTTTATCGTTCGCTTTGAGGACGGCACTGAGCACGCTGTGGAGATCAAGAGCAATCCCGGTCGCCACAACATGCTCAACGCCACGGCGGTGCTCACCGTCGCCCATGTCCTGGGCCTTGACATCGACGCCGCCGCCAAGGCGCTCTCGAGCTTTGAGGGCGTCCGCCGTCGCTTTACCCACGTGGGCGATATCGATGGCATCACCGTGGTCGATGATTACGGCCATCACCCCACCGAGATCAAGGCGACGCTTGCTGCTGCTTCGTCGCTGGGCTACAAGCACGTCGACGTCGTGTTCCAGCCGCACCGCTATTCGCGCCTGCAGGCCCTGTGCGACGACTTTGCCGATGCATTTGCCAATGCCGATAAACTGCTGCTGATTGATGTGTTCTCGGCTGGCGAGATGCCCATTCCGGGTGTCACCTCTAAGATGCTCGCCGATACCGTGCGCGCCAAGCATCCTGGCAAGGAGGTCGTGTATTGCTCCAGCCGTCTTGAGCTCAATCAGGAGCTCGAGCAGATGGTGGGCGAGGGCGACCTGCTGCTCACCATGGGTGCCGGTGACGTTACGACCGTCGGCCCCGAGTTCATTGAGTATCTGACTGCCAAGAAAGACGCTTAAGTCTAATGGGTCTGTTTAACGCCGTCATGGCGCTCTCGGGCATGATCGACACGGATGTGATCGAGGACGAGCGCCTTGCGCGTCATACGAGCTATCGTATCGGCGGCAAGGCCGACCTCTTTGTGACGTGCCATAGCTATCATGCCCTTCGCCGCGCCGTGGCGGTGCTCGATCGCGAGCAGGTGCCGTGGGTCATCATCGGCAAGGGCTCCAATCTGCTGGTTGCCGATGGCGGTTATCGCGGTGCCGTCATTTCGCTCGGACGTGAGTTTCAGCGCACGGTTGTTGCCGATGACGGTTGTACGCTGACGGTCGGTGCGGGCGTGATGTTTGCGCGCCTGGTCAACGATGCCCTGTCGCGTAGCCTCTCGGGCCTTGAGTTTGCCGTTGGCATCCCTGGGTCGGTCGGCGGTGCGATATCTATGAATGCCGGCACACGGACCGAGTGGATTGGCTTGCTGGTTGAGGATGTCGTAACGTTTGACCCGGCATCCGGTATCAAGCATTATGCGGGGTCCGAGATCACTTGGGGCTACCGCGAATGTAGCCTTCCCCGCAATGAGATCATCCTCGAGTGCGTGCTCAAACTTAAACCGGCGCCCAAGGCCGACATTCGCGAGCGCATGGAGCGGTACCTTACAAGGCGCAAGCGTACGCAGCCCATGGGTCGCGCATCCTGCGGGTCTGTCTTTCGCAACCCGCCCGATGCGAGTGTGGGCAAGCTTATCGAGGATTGTGGATTAAAGGGTTTTTCGATTGGCGGCGCGGAAGTTTCGCCCGTTCACGCTAATTATATCGTTAATAACGGAACTGCCTCGGCCGATGACGTTGCCGCGGTTATCAGACATGTGCACGGAAAGGTGAGGGAGGCGTATGGCATCGAGCTCAGACCGGAAGTTAAATTCCTCGGCTTCTAGAGCATCGAAACCAACCTTCCGCCGCGCCGGAGGGCGTTCCGGCGCGCCTGCCAAACCTCAACGCAATACCGTCGCGCACTCTAAGCTTGTCGGGCATGCTCGACAGACCAGTCGTCCGGTTGTCGGCTCGCAGCTCGGCAATCGTCCGGCCGCAAAAAAGTCCTCGCGTCCCTCGCTGACGTCAAAGCCTGTTATGGGCGCCAAGCCTGCCCGTCCCATGGCAACTCCTAAGCCCTCGACGGGAACTAAGGCGGCGCGTCCGGGTCGCACGCTTGGCGCATCGAAACCGCGCTCGCTGACATCGGTGCCGGCTACCGCCAAGAAGCCTTCGGGTAAAAAAAGGCGTCAACCCGTTGTCTTCACTTGGGGCGATGGCAAATAAAACGTCAGACGCCGCTTCTGTCGTTACAGGCAAAGGCAAAATCGTGGGCGGCGTTCTGGCCGTCTTGGCCGTGCTCGTCGTCGTTGCCATCGTGGTGATCAACTCTGGACTGTTTACTGCCACTGATATTCAGATTCAAGGCAGCGAGCATGTGACGAAGCACGATGCTATCCAGCTGATCGACTTGCCCGAGGGAACGTCGCTTTTTAACGTCGATCCCGACCAGATTACCGAGGATCTCAAGCAGAACCCGTGGGTTTCGGGCGTGGATGTCCAGCGCCAGTTTCCCCATACGCTTATCATCACGCCGACGGAGCGTAAAGTTATCGCCATTGCGTATATCAGCTCCGACGACCTTGCCTGGGCTATCGGAGACGATGACACCTGGATCGCCCCGCTGTCGACGTCGGTCGAAGTGGACGACCAGGGCAACGTCATCACGACAGGGCAGGGCTCAAATACCTTGACCGGAATCGATGCCGCGCTGGCGCTCGCCAAGCATTATGGCGCGGTGTTGTTGACTGATGTCTCGGCGGATGTCGCTCCGGTTTCCGGCCAGGCGGTGAACTCCAAAGCCGTTAAGGCCGGCCTGGATTATGTGCGTGGTTTTTCGAGCGAGTTCTTGGGACAAGTCAAGGATATTTCCACGCCTTCGGTCGAAGCCATCTCGGCAAACCTCAATAACGGCATTGAGGTGTCGCTGGGCGATTCGGACGATATCGCCAAGAAGGAACGCGTAGTCACCAAGTTGCTTTCGCAGGTAGAGGGCGTAACGTATATCAATGTGCGCTCTCCGGGCAACTACACATTTAGGAATGCTCCGACCTCGTAGCGCTGGTTGATGCTTTGTTGAGGGGCCATACCACGCCGTTTATCTGGTTTGTTTGGTTTTCACGGTCAATTATTTGACTGATACGTTCATAATGTGCAAACATAATACGGTTTACCTTTGCATTTACTTTCAACCTGAAGGTTAATGTGCGCAGGGGTCGACCCATGCTATGGCTATAACCTTTGTTCGGAGGACCGACATGCACGAGACAGAGATCAACAACTACCTTGCCGTCATTAAGGTGGTCGGCGTCGGCGGCGGCGGTACCAACGCGGTCAATCGAATGATCGAAGAGGGCATCCGCGGCGTCGAGTTTGTTGCCATCAACACCGATGCTCAGGCACTCGCGATCTCTGATGCCGATATCAAGGTGCACATCGGCACCGACCTTACCCGCGGTCTGGGCGCCGGCGCCAATCCCGAGGTTGGCCGCAAGGCTGCCGATGAGTCCCGCGACGACATCGCCGAGGCGCTCGCTGGCGCCGACATGGTGTTTATCACCTGCGGCGAGGGCGGCGGCACCGGTACCGGCGCTGCTCCCATCGTTGCCGATATCGCGATGAACGAGGTCGGCGCACTGACCGTCGCCGTCGTGACCAAGCCCTTCACCTTCGAGGGCCGCAAGCGTAAGAAGAGCGCTGAGGAGGGCATCAAGACCCTCTCCGATTGCGTCGACACCATGATCGTCATTCCTAACGATAAGCTGCTCGACATCGCCGAGAAGAAGACCACCATGCTCGAGGCCTTCGCGATTGCCGATGGCGTCCTTTCCCAGGGCACCCAGGGCATCACCGACCTCATCACCGTCCCCGGTATCATCAACCTGGACTTCGCCGATGTTAAGACCATCATGAAGCAGGCCGGTACCGCCATGATGGGTATCGGTACCTCTTCTGGGGATACTCGTGCCGTCGACGCTGCCCAGCAGGCCATCTCCAGCCCGCTGCTCGAGAGCTCCATCGATGGTGCCACGCGCGTGCTGCTCTCCATCGCCGGTTCCAAGGACCTGGGCATCCAGGAGATCAGCGACGCCGCCGACGTTGTCGCCAACGCCGTCGACCCCGAGGCCAACATCATCTTCGGTGCCGCCTTTGACGACACCCTGGAGGATGAGCTGCGGGTCACCGTCATTGCCACCGGCTTTGACGAGAAGGAGGAGGCTGCCGCCGCTCCTGCTGCTGATATGTCCCAAAAACCCTTCTCCCAGGCGGGAGACCGGGTGAAGGAGAGCCAGCAGGCCGCGCCTCAGGGCGAGGCTTCTGCCGCCCCTGTGGTTGAGCCCGAGAAGGCCGCTGTCAGCGATGACGACTGGGATATCCTGGAGCGCATTTTCAGCCGCAAGCGCTGATTCCGCCCTACATGTACGTGTTCACCCCGGAGAAGGTTCCCCTTCTCCGGGGCTTTTTTCTTAAAGGAGTACGCCGTGCTGATCTATCTCTCTATGATCGAAGATGCGGAGGACCAAAATAAATTTGATCAAGTGTACCTCCGGTATAAAAATCTCATGTTTTATGTGGCACACCGCATTCTGAACGACGCTCAGGAGGCGGAGGACGCGGTCCACGACGCCTTTGTGCGCATTGCGGAGCACATCGACCAGGTTGGGGAACCGGACTGTCCAAAAACCAGGGGCTTCGTGGTTATTATTGTTGAACGGGTGGCGCTGAACCGTTTGGAGCGCCGCCGACGGAGGGAGGCTCTGCCTTTGGAGGAGTGGACGCCCACTGTCCAGCGGGAGGACCCGGCGCCGGAGGAGGAAGAGGCCTTCAGCCGGGCCATGGCACGCCTGTCCCCACGGTACAGGGAGCTGCTGCTTTTGAAGCACTGGCAGGGCTTTTCCGACCGGGAGATCGGAAAGATGCTGTCCATGTCCCAAGGCAATGTGGCCAGGACGATCCAGCGGGCCAAGGAGAAACTGCGGGAAGCGCTGAAGGAAGAGGGGGTGGAGGTATGAACGAGAAACTGGACCGGCTGCTGGAGCAGTACAGCGCCGCCGCGGGCGAGCGTTGGCTGGAGGAAAGCCTGCCTGAGGACATTCCGGAGTATACCTTTTCCCACAAATTCCAGCGGAGGATGGACAAGCTGCTGCGCCGCCAGCGGCGCTCCCCGGCCGTGCGGGCGGCACTGACCTATGCCAGGCGGGCAGCCATTTTTGTGCTGGTCTTTGTGGCCCTGTCCTTCTCGGTACGCATGACAGTGGATGCCGCCTTCCGACGGCAGGTATTACAGGTGGTGGTGCAGGTGTTCTCTGACTTTACAGAGTTCCGCTATACCTCCGATGTGAAAACTGACGAGCAACCCGGAGAGCTGGAGTTTACCTATCTGCCGGAGGGGATGGTGGAGACAGACAGAGAGCTGGATACACTTGGATTTTATATATGCTGGAAAAAGAAATCTGGAGAGTTTGTAGAGCTAGATCAGGTTTTGGTGGATGACAATACGGATATGAAGCTTTACTTAGATACAGAAGATGCTGAAATTACCCATTTCCAAGTTCACGGTGAGGAGACCATAGGGATTGAAAAGGGCCTGGATCATACTGTCCAGTGGACAGAAGGTCAGTTTGTGTATACCCTGTCCGGTACCATTCCGATGGAGGAGTTGGAAAAGGTTGCGGAAGGGATTCAGATAGACAGGTAAGCATGAAGCGGCTGGAAGCCTTGGAATACAAGGCTTCCAGCCGCTTTCCTATATGGTCTGAAAATTTTCTGAAAAGTTTTAAAAAGCAGTGTCCAAAATCGCAGTTCTCATTGGTTATAAAGAATAAACATAGAAAGAAAGGATATGATCCCCATGTTCCACAAAAAAGAGCTGCTCCCGGCCTTGTGTGTGTCCCTATGCCTGTGTGGCGCGATGGCGCCAAGCGTATCAGCGGTGGAGATTCCTGAACTGTCCAATCAGGAGGAAATCACTCCCTATGCTCTGTATATTCGAAAGGCAGAGTGCACTTTGTCGTTGAATGGAGGAATTGCTACAATAAGAGTATCGGTCACGGGGCAAAACCGGGGTAGTGGACCGCTGTCAGGTAGTCGTTACCCTTGAGGAAAAAAGCGGGACTACATGGGAAAACCATTGCCACATGGTCGGATGAATCCGACGGCGGGCGGGCCTCCGTGTCAGAAACAAAGGCGGTGACGGCAGGCAAGACCTACCGGGCCAAAGTAGTGGTGACGGCCTGGTCGGGAAGCAAGTCGGAGACGAAGACAATCTTGTCCCCGGAGAAGAAGGCTTAAGATTCATTTAGAAAAAGATAATTTATTTGCATTGTATATGAGAAAGGAGTACAGTAAACATGAAAAAGCGATTTGTATCTTTTATGCTGGTCATGGCAATGGCACTGGGACTGGTTTCCAGCGGATTTGCAGCAAGTGCGCCCAATGATCCTGGACCAATGCGTGATCCAAACCGGTACTACTATACCTATGAGACTAAGCCTTGGGAAAAGAAGTTGAAATAACTGTTTCTGAGACAGAAGCGAAAGTGAAGGATAAAATTAAAGCGCTGATGGTAGAGGCACTTATGTCTGCATTCAGCAGTGGCACGGTGACAGATTTGGTGATAAGTGGCATTGCAGGAGAATTTGCAAGCAATATTTATTCCAAAGAACCTTTTGCCCGAGCAGGAACCTACAAAATCTGGAATGAAATGGAATATAAGTACCAGGTAGACCGTCTGGATAAGACAAAACGGAGTGTTGTAGGAAAATGGTTGAAAGGACATTATAGTTTGTACCAAAACGGGAAATTAGTTGATTCTTATACATATAAGATGGCCATGAAATAAAAAGGATAAGCGAATGTGAGGTGCAAATCCATGTCACTCAGGACGAAAAAAATTCTGGAAGTACTTTGCTTTCTTTTTTCCTGCGGCGTTGCGATAGCACTGTGCTGCGTGCCCATGTCGTTTCCTGTGCAGCTTATTTTACTAATTGCAGTGGGAGTGTTTCCCGGAGTACCTACCTTTGGTTGGGGCAGGGAACGGTGGGAATTCCTCCAGCGTACCCGGTTGTTCCGACGCCGGATCATGCCTGACGTGGATTTTTGTTC
>ENA-OQMY01000130-OQMY01000130.1-human-gut-metagenome-genome-assembly--contig:-NODE-130-length-25123-cov-2.994759_pt1 | contig 25123 bp, 22 predicted proteins | sample MGYA00242623_ERZ504868 | MGnify/ENA primary metagenome ERZ504868 (study PRJEB26092, sample SAMD00036386) | human gut metagenome | host: Homo sapiens | study: EMG produced TPA metagenomics assembly of...
AGCATGAGCGAATCGGAAACAGAAATGATTTTGGCTGTGGTGCCGCAGAATGACAGCATCGTAAAAGAAACACTGTATGAGAGATCCGGTGCCAAAACATGTTGTGACATGAAAAAAAATGGCGAAACTATACAGCTCCAAATTTCAGGAAAAACAGTAGAGCTTTATGTAATGACTGGCGGGAATTCATTGGAAAAATACAGAAGCTATCGTAAACGGAAGAACATTAACAAAAGTGACTGCGAGAGAAGGTCTGTATTTCACGGAAGGTTATCTGGAGTTGGAAGAGGGTATCTTGGTGAAGATTAATCCATCTGCCGAATCTGTGATAAAAATCAAAAAAAAACTAAGATAAACATTAAGGAAAATCTGATAAACAGTAGAATGAGAACAGAACATATAAGTTGCGATTTGAAATCGCCCCCCGTTTTGTTTGGGATACATCGATCTTGGCGTAAAAAACTGTGCGTTGTCATCGTTTGACTGTAAAAACGTAACAGGTTTTTACCAAGGTATCTTAATAATTATGAAAAGGGTCTGAACAGTCATACTGTACAGCCCTTTTACGATTGTAAAAAACTTTACCGCTCTTTCTTCATCTCAAACACCAACGCAATCGGTGCGGAGCCACGTCTGTATCCTGCCGGGACAGTTATGCAAAGGCCGCCTTCAACTTCTTTAAACGCAACAGTTTCACCATTTTCCACCATACAGATCTCTGAAATTTTCGCCTCGGTATACGGTACGAAAATTTCCGCCTCTACCGATTCCTGTACCGTCGGATACAGTCGGAACACATAGACGGAATCTCCTTTCTGTGTGAACGAAAGGGTTCCGCTCTGGTACGGCGCGCAGACGCGGGTTCCGTAGATGGCATCGCCGAAGGTTTTCATCCACTGGCCAAAACCGTTCAGGCTGTCCCAGGCATCGACCGGGATGCGGCCGTCCGGCTGTGGGCTGACGTTCAGCGCCATGTTGCCGCCTTTGGCAACGATGTTGACAAGCATGCCGACAAGCTCACGTGGAGATTTATAATGGTCGCCGTATTCGTATGTAAAGTCAACGCCGAGGGTAAGGCAGCTTTCCCACGGAACGTTCAGCGGTTCTTCCGGAATGCAGAGCTCCGGTGTCACGTAGTTTTCGTAAGCACCGCCGATTGTACGGTCAACGGAGAGAATCCACGGCTGAATCTTACGTGCTTCCTCAACGATCTTTCCAAGCTCAATATCCTGGCCGTTGCTCTCAGAGACCCAGCCCGCGTCGAACCAGAGAATATCCAGTTTACCGTAATTTTCACAGAGCTCCAGAACCTGATTTTTCGTATATTCTTTAAAACGGTTCCACACTTCCGGATATTCCTTTGGATCGTAGGAAGGTCCGCGGGATGTCAGACCATCTTTTCTCAGATCTTCTTTCCAGTAGTCCGGGCAGTGCCAGTCGGCTTTGGAAAAATAAGCACCGATGCCGATGCCTTTTGCACGGAATGCATCAAACATGGATTTTACAATATCCGCATTTTTATGTTCATGGAACGGGCAGTCCTCTGCAGTTGTTTTATAATCTGTATATTTGGTGTCCCAGAGGCAGAATCCGTCGTGATGCTTTGTGGTCAGAAGAAGATAACGGAATCCGCAGTCCTCTGCCATCTGCGCCCATTCCTCCGGCTGAAAGCGGACCGGATTAAACGAACGATTCAGGCCGAAATACTGTTTTTTAAAGGTTTCGCCGTCCGTCCAGTTTACCTGGTGGCGGGACCAGTCGGAATCCTTGTCACTTAATGCCCAGGAAGCAACCATGCCGGGCTGGCAGTACAATCCAAAATGCATCATCAGCGCAAGCTTCTGATCCCGGAACCATTCGAGCTGCTGCAGAACAGCCGGATCGGTCGGGCACACATATGTTTCAGCGGCGCTGTAGTTGTGGACACCCTGGGAAACAATTTCCTGTTCTGGATCAGCGGGCGCTTCATTGTCCCGGATATCGATGATCGGTTCCGTTGTTCTGTTTTGTTCTTCGTGTTCTAAGTTCTCTGTGCTCATAAGAGAGTCTCCTTCTCGTCAAGATGAAATTCACACCAATACTCGAAAATACAGCCAGAATATAGCCAGAACCCGTAAAGGGCCGGTTTTGGCACTACAATTAAGAAAGAATCCTGCCCGGAGGGCTTTTTTCTGTAGAAAAAACCGCGGCGACCCGATGACGTGCAGGCGGCCGCGGATCGGACAGGAATCCTGTCCTCGAGATAGTGTGTGTACGGACTCCCGACACCGGGATATCCGTCTGTGTTGTCTATAGAATACCATATAAATGTTAAAAAGTCACCCTTTAATTTTAAACAAATGTTCATAAAAAATCGGTAAAAGTGAACAAAAAGATCGCGGAAAAATCTGAAGAAATAACCCCCACGGGGGCTTGCAGGACGAATTTTAGCGTAGTAAAGTAAAAAAGAAAAAACCAGAAAACGAAAAGGAGGAGAACATTATGCATATGGCTGATGCGCTGGTTGCGCCTGCAGTGGCTGCAACAATGTATGTCTGTTCCGGCGGAGCAGCTGGTTTTTCTGTTAAAAAACGTACGCCTGGAGAGCGACCCGAAAAAGATCCCAGTGATGGGAGTGATGGGTGCGTTTGTCTTTGCGGCGCAGATGATTAATTTTACCATTCCAGGCACGGGTTCGAGCGGCCATCTCTGCGGCGGTATGATGCTGACGGCACTGCTTGGACCGTACGCCGCATTCCTGACGATGATCGGTGTGCTGCTGATTCAGTGTCTGCTGTTCGCGGATGGCGGACTTCTGGCACTCGGGTGCAACATCTGGAACATGGCTTTTTACGGGTGTTTTCTTGGATATTTCCTGTTCTGGCGTCCAATGATGAAAAAGGGAATGTCACGGGGAAAAATTGCCGGAGCTTCGATTCTCGGCTGTGTGGTGACCCTGCAGCTTGGCGCTTTCAGTGTGGCGCTGGAAACGCTCGCATCCGGTATCACAGACCTGCCATTCACCGTATTTGTGGCAACGATGCAGCCGATCCATCTGGCAATTGGGCTGGTAGAAGGTCTGATTACAGCGGCTGTTCTGCTGTTTGTTTATGAAGCGCGCCCGGAAATGCTTTCCTGCAGCGAAGCAAGAAAGGAGAGCCGCTTCTCCTTCCGGAAAACACTCGTGATTTTAGGAATTGCAGCGCTGGTGATCGGCGGGGCTGTTTCTCTTGCAGCGTCATCCAACCCGGACGGCCTTGAGTGGTCCATGGAGCGTCTGACCGGCTCGACAGAGCTGGAAAACGATGGTACCGGCGCACATGCGGCGGCGGAAAACATTCAGGAAAAAACAGCACTTCTGCCGGACTATGGATTTAAAAATTCCGATTCCACACTGGGAACCAGCTTTTCCGGAGTTGCAGGTTCCGCAGCCGTTCTCGTTGTCTGTGTCGGCGCATGCTATGCATTTCGATTTTTCAAAAAGAAAAAAGCGTGAGCAGCATGGAACAGGAGAAAAAATGAACAAACTTGGCAATGCATTATATGAAATCCATCATATGGACATGCTTGCAGCGAAGGACCAGTGGGTGAACAAGATTCATCCACTGGTTAAACTTATTTTGACGATCGCTTTTCTGACTGTAACCATGTCCTTTCCCAAATACGATCTGACCGGCTTGCTGCGTATGGGAATTTACCCGATTGTGCTCTTTATTGTCGGTGAAATTTCCTTCCGCGACAGTATTCACCGGCTTCGGATTGTCCTTCCGCTCATCTGCTTTGTGGGGCTGTTCAATCCGATCTTTGACCGTCAGGTAATCGGGCATATTGGTACTGCTCCGCTGACAGCAGGGATGCTTTCCATGGTGACGCTGATGATCAAAGGTATTTACAGCGTACTGGCGGCGTATCTTCTGATTGCGACAACATCCATCGAGAAAATCTGTTATGCACTGCGTCTGGTTCATATCCCTGCCATTCTGGTGACACAGGTGCTGCTGACGTACCGCTATGTCACGGTGCTTCTTGAAGAGGCAAACCGTATGACCCAGGCGTACAGTCTGCGCGCGCCGAATCAGAAGGGTGTTCATTTCAAGGTATGGGGAACACTGGCCGGCCAGCTGCTTCTGCGCAGCATGGACCGCGCAAATGAGGTGTATGAAAGCATGACTTTGCGTGGCTATCAGGGAGAATTTTACTATACAGCGAAGGAGCCGTGCAAAGCGAAGGACTGGCTGTATATGGGTGTGTGGCTTGTACTTTTTGCCGTACTGAAAGTAACGGGATGAAGCACTGCGTGGGAAGACATCTATTTGCAACAAGTCGGAAGAAGTAGAAAAGCAACCTGGTGCAGTTGCCTGCACGCGGGAAGAGAAAAGAATTGTCGGGAGATATCAAAAATGAGCCATATTCACATCAATTTTGAACATGTTAATTATTCTTACGAAAAATCAGTCCCGATTCTGCAGGACATCACATTTACCGCACACGAAAATGACAGCATCGGGCTGATTGGAGCGAACGGTGTCGGGAAATCCACGCTGCTGAAATTGCTGGTCGGGCTAAATCCGGACTATGAGGGCAGCATTCGTGTGGAGGAGATGCCGGTTGTGAAGGAGATGCTTCCGAAAGTGCGCGAGAAAATCGGATATGTCTTTCAGGATTCGGACAGTCAGCTGTTCATGTCGACGGTATTCGCGGACGTGGCATTTGCACCACGCAATTACGGACTGCTGGAAACAGAAGTGGAACAGCGTGTCAGCCATGCACTGGAACAGATTCATATCGGGCATTTACGGGACAAGCAGATTTATAAGCTGTCGGGCGGTGAGAAAAAGATGGCATCGATCGCCACGATCCTCGCAATGACACCGGATATCATTCTGATGGATGAACCATCGATTGCACTCGATCCAAAAAACCGTAGAACGTTAATTCATATACTGAACGATTTTGAACATCTGAAAATCATCGCATCGCATGATCTCGATATGATTCTGGAAACCTGCAATCGCGTGATTCTGATGGCCGGCGGACGGATTGTCTGCGACGGGGATACGAAAGAAATATTGACAAACAAAGAGCTTCTTGAGGCAAACGGACTGGAGCTGCCGTTTTGCCTGCAGAAGCCGATGTGGTAGAAGGTTTTGCGGAAGAAAGTGATGAAACACATACGTTGTGGATTTCTCGCGGTGATGGTAGTAATGGCGGGAATCGGAAAAAGTTCGCGTGGACATGGACGTTGGTTCGCTGTCCGTGAAGGTGGTAGAACAGTAGGATCAGGACGTGTTGCTACAATCCTTCATTGAGCAATGACTGATTTGTGCGAAAAATGTAGAGTACCGCAAGGTATATTGTTTTCAAACGCAAGACGGGTCTGTCACATGAGCAAATATTTTTTTGCTGATATGCTCCCTTCCGGGTAGACAAATAAAAACTTGTCTCCCAGGAAGGGAGCATATTTTACTTTACAGGGGAAACTCTATCGCTGGATATCCATTTTTGTGGGTTGACAAATGTTCAAATTAGAACTAAAATACAAGAAGTTCAAATTAGAACAAGAGGAAGGTGGAAGCATGTTTGATGAGCAGTGGCAGTTTGCCGTGGAAGTAGAACGGGAATATGCACAGTACCGCAAAAAGGTGATGATGCGTTATCATTTGTCTGCCGCAGAAGTAGATATTTTGCTGTTTCTTGCAAATAACAGTCAGTTTGATCTTGCAACAGATATTGTACGTGTGCGGAAAATGCAGAAATCACACGTTTCGCTGGCCGTAAACGGGTTGTGTGAAAAAGGCTACCTGCGAAAAGAGGGCGATATGGCAGACCGGAAGAAAGTGCATTTGAAGCTGGAACCGGCTGCGGCAGAGTGCGTTTGTTACGGACAGAAATGTCAGAAGGAATTTGGAGAATCTCTGTTTTGCGGAATTTCAGAGGAAGATAAAAAAGAATTTTTGCGGCTCTGTGAGCTGATCCGGAAAAATGTAATCGGGAAATAGAATGGAGAAAGAATGGAGAAAGAAGGAATTTCATGACTATTACAGAATTAATCGTATGTATTGTGGCCGGCCTCGGTGCCGGCCTTGGAACGGGTCTTGCGGGACTTTCTGCGGCGGCGGTCGTTTCGCCTATGCTGATCACATTTCTGCATATGCCGGCGTACCAGGCGATCGGGATAGCACTTGCATCGGATGTCCTCGCGTCGGGGGTCAGTGCGTGGACATACAAGAAAAACAAAATATCGACATTCGCCATGGCGTGATTATGTTGATCTCCGTATTGATTTTTACACTGGTCGGAAGCTTCGTTTCCTCCCTTGTGCCAAACGGAACAATGGGCGGATTTTCAAAAGGTATGACACTGCTTGTCGGCCTCAAAATTTATGATTCGCCCGATCATGACAACGAAGGAAGTACAGGCAAACAAATCCGAGGAACAGAAAATCCGGCAGTCCATTCTTTGCGGTGTGTTAATTGGCTTTATCTGCGGTTTTGTCGGTGCCGGCGGCGGTATGATGCTGCTTCTGGTGCTTACAAGTGTGCTTGGCTATGAGTTAAAAACGGCGGTTGGAACGAGCGTCTTTATCATGACCTTTACTGCGCTGACCGGAGCTGTTTCACATTTCTATATCGGCGGAAAACCGAACCTTCCGATTATGATTGCCTGTGTGATCAGCACACTGGTGTTCGCGCAGCTTGGAGCAAAATGGGCGAACAGCGCAAACGTAAAAATGCTGAATCGCGTAACCGGAATCCTGCTGTGCGTGCTGGGAATGGTGATGCTGTTCTTCTGAAAAAAATCCTGTCCAATACAAAACCGGACAGGATTTTTTCTTACTATGAAAGCATGCAAATCAGGTTCTCATCGCTCCGTCCACGGAAAGAATTTCACCCGTTATATAGGAAGCCATGTCGCTTGCCAGGAAGAGAAATGCATTTGCGATATCTTCTGCCTCGCCGATTCTTCGAAGCGGGATGTGGCTGATCAGAGGATCGATCATTTCCTTCGGAAGTGCTGCAACCATATCAGTTCTGGTGATACCGGGGGCAACGGCGTTCACGCGGATGTGAAACGGTCCGAGTTCTCTTGCAAGTGACCAGGTGAGACCATTGACAGCATATTTGCTGGACGGATAGGCAACGCCGCCTGGCTGGCCACAGATGCTGACCATAGAGCTGGTGTTCAGAATACATCCGCCGCCCTGCTCTTTCATGATAGCAGCGGCCGGCAGGATTCCGTTCATCATGGCGTTCACATTCAGATCCATTACGTTGGCGAAATGTTCTGCGGTGTATTTGTCGAGCGGTGTGCTGTCGGAAACGCCGGCATTGTTTACGAGAATATCAATTCTTCCGTATTTTTCCTTGATTTTAGCAATCTCATCTGCCATGGCGGCCGCATCGGTCAGCTTTGGCCATGCGCCGGAAACGTCCCAGTCCGGGTTTTCTTCTTTCAGGGAAGCAACCGCTTTTACAACGGTCTCCTCGCGGGAGCCAAAAAGTACAACTTTCGCGCCGTTCTGTAAGAATTTTTGAACAATGGCATAGCCGATTCCCCTGGTTCCACCGGTAACAACTGCTATTTTATTCTGTAACATAAAAACCACCTCACAATCTATTTTCTTATTTCTATCATAATGGATTCCGTTGGTGAACAGTCAATACATATTTTTTGCCGGAAAAAACAGTGAATTTTTCTTAAAATCAGACGAGTTGTTACAGTGCGCCGGAGATCAGCAAACTGTAACGACGATTTTTGCGGGTAGATGAAATTGCGGTGTGGATTTCTTTGCCATAAATAGTTATAATAAAGCTAAAAAAGTGTCCAGTAAGTGTACACTTTGAGCAGAACGTATCAGAAAAAGGTGTTTTGCGGGCTGCGACTTTCTTGTTTGGAAAATATTTTCTGAATGTGCCGGGAGCAAACAAGACGGCGCGGCAGATGATAGGGTTCGCTTTGGAAGACGTTCGATGCTCCGGAAAAGATGAGGGAAACTGACAAAAAGGGAAAATGATGTACAAGGTGTGAATTCATGAGAATACAGGAAGTAATGGGAAAAACGGGACTGTCCAGACGGACGATCCATTATTACATCGATCAGAAATTAATTATACCCCCCGGTGAATGAGGGCAATGGGTATCATGATTTTACAGGGGAGGATGTACAGAAGCTTTTTATTATCCGAAAGCTGCGGGAGGCGGGGCTTTCTCTTGCGGATATCCGTGCAATTCTGCGTAAGCCGCGAACAACGCCGTTTTATCTTCATAAGCAGATGAATGAGCTGCAGACGCAGATGCTTACGATACAGAAAACGATCAGCGAGATGGACCGCTTAAGCGGCCAGCTCCCGGTCTGCCAGTCGCTCGACCAGCTTGCGGGAATGCTGGAAGACACGAATTTCAGCCCCGATGAGCCGCCGCAGTTTCAGATGGAATCGAGAGATGCCAGGCTGCTGGCGCAGTATCTCTGGATGGCTTATCTGGACACGCCGGTCACGGAGTATCAGCAGTTTCTGTGGCAGAAAATCATGCAGCAGACCATGGAACATGCGCGGACAGATCTGAAAATGATGTCCCGTTATCTGCAGTCTATTTCCCCGGAGCGGATTGATGCGACGAATATTAACCAGTATCTGCGGAACCAGAAAATCATTGCTCTCACGGGGGCGGATTATCCGACGTTTGTGGAAGAATTGAAAACTTCTCTCCTTGCGTTTGCCTCTGACCCGGTACAGCAGGAAAAATGGAGTCTCCTCTACCAGCCGCTCATCCATCCGATCGCCGCTTTCTGCGTCTCTGTCAGCGGCTGGATGCGCGAGTTCCACCCGGCATACCGCCGCTATTATGAAAACACGCACACCTGCTGCCGCATGCTGAAAGATTTCATGGACAGTCCGGAGGGAGCTTTACTGAATGCTGCGCTGAACAAAGCATTCAACGGAAACTGCGATGTGCGCACCGGTTACTACGGCGAACTCGAAGTGGCGGCAACATTTCACAAAAGCATTTATGCACTTCTGTCACCGGAACAGATCCGTGAATTTCTGGCAGGGGTGGAAGGGTAATTTTCTGAATCCATTTTAGTGTTTCGTTTTTTGCGAGAATATGAAAACAAAATTTAACGGAATCAAGCAAGTAGCGAAGCGGATTGCGAGTATCCGCTTTGACTGAGCATCTGACCTTGCTTCGGAAACAGAGTTTGTGTCAAATGGGAATACAAAACAAAATAGACAATCGCCTCACGGGTCGGAAGCCCATGAGGCGATTGCGGTTTTCGAGCATGATAAAAAAAGATTCTTCAATCATGCTCGGAAATGGAAGACAGAGTTTTTTTTCGACGATGCGCGCGGAACGATCGTTACCGGAAGAATGATTTTTTCCGTCTCGGCGGCGGGATTTTTGAGGGCGGAAAGCAGAATCCGTCCGACTTCGCGTCCGATTCCGGCAAAATCCTGATGGATGGAGGTTATGCCGAGGCTTCGGCTGACATTTGTATCGTCGAAGCCGCAGAGGCAGAGATCCTCCGGGATGCGAAGACCGATTGTGCGGCAGGCGAGGAAAATCAGCTCGGCGATGCGGTCATTTTCGGCAATGATGGCGGTGATGCCGTCGCTGTGCATGGCAAGAAGCTTCTGCTGAAACGGTGTGCGTTTTGTGGAAAGTGTGGCATCATCGGAAAGCTCCTCGCAGCAGGTGACAAGCTGATGCGGGTCCGGCGCGATCCCGGCGGCTTTCATTTCATGCAGAAATCCGGCAAAGCGGTCGCGTACCGATGAAGTCTCAGAGAGTGGCGCCGCGGTGAAAAACGCGATGTTTCGGTGTCCCTGCCCGAGCAGATGGCGCGCTGCCTGTCGTCCGCCGTCATAGTTGTCGCAGACAACATTGTTCAGATACGGACAGTCCGTCTGCTTGTCAACGATGACGATCGGACAGCCGGAGAACATGAAATCGTTCAGCTTTTCCAGGTGAATGTTGTCGCGCTTCGGATAATAGACAAGCGCGGCAATATTTTGAGACCGGAGCAGTTCCAGTGTTGTGCGTTCCTTCAGTGAGGAAGAGCCGGTGACGTGAATGCTTAGAAAATAGCCACATTCAGCCAGTACAGCGCTTAAGCTTCCGATTGCCTCTGAAATATTTCCCTGTGTGGTGGCGAACGGAAGAAGAAGAGAAATCATTTTCGGCGCATCGGTTGTTTTGCTGACCGGTGAAAGGCTTCGAGAAACAAAGCTTCCGACACCTCGCTTCCGGTACAGAATCCCCTGCTGTTCCAGATCCTCGATAGCACGCTTTGCGGTAATCCGGCTGACGTGGTGTTGCTCCGACAGCATTTTTTCGGTGCAGAAGGATTCGTCAAACGAAAAGTCTCCGGCGTGAATGCGTGCAAGCAGGGCTTCTTTGATGATTTCATATTTTGGTTTTGTTTTTCTGGTCTGTGAATCCATAAAATTCCTCTGGGATAAAAAGATATAAAAACGTTGACTTTGTCTGCGTGTTTCTTTTGTTATTATAACGAATGCAAAAAAGCAAGTCAAATAAGAGCTGCTCGCGCCGGAATTATTTTCCTGTACACCGGAACAGCAAGTGCTCCGGTGCTGCGTGAATTGTAACAGGCCTTTTCAAACACGATTTATTGCCAGATCAGGTGTGACATGAGAAAATGGCAACTTGATATATCATATAGAAAAGAAGTGTAAAATACTTGACAGAATATCGTCTGATTTTTATAATATGATATATCAAATAGGTAGAAAGGTATTTTGAACCATTTGATACCAGACTGCAAAGAAACGAAAGGAAACAGATCATGATGAAAACAACCGTACATATTATTTCCCATTCCCACTGGGACAGAGAGTGGTATCAGTCTTTTGAAACACACCGCATGAAACTGATTGAGCTGGTGGACAATATTTTGGATAAGGCGGAAAACGACCCGGAGTTTGGAGGCTTTTTCCTCGACGGACAGGTCATCGCAATCGATGATTATCTGGAAATCCGTCCGGAGAAGCGTGCGCAGGTGGAAAAATGTATCCGCGAGGGCAAAATCCAGACCGGTCCGTGGTATATTCTGCAGGATGAGTTCCTGACGAGCGGAGAGGCATGTGTCCGCAATCTTCAGGTCGGCATGCAGGAAGCAGAACAGTACGGTGCAGTCGGAAACGTTGGCTATTTCCCGGATGCGTTTGGAAACGCAGGTCAGATGCCGCAGGTATTGAAGCAGGCAGGCATGGAGGCAGTTGTCTTCGGGCGGGGCGTCAAACCAATCGGACCGAACAACGAAGTTACCGGCGGACAGTATGAGTCTACATATTCTGAGATGATGTGGGAATCCCCGGATGGAACGAAGCTGCCGGGCATCCTGTTTGCAAACTGGTATAACAACGGCGTTGAAATTCCGGTAGACGAGGCGGAAGCGAAGGTTTACTGGGATAAAAAGCTGGCAGATGCGAGAAAATTTGCTGCAACGCATCAGCTTCTGCTGATGAACGGATGCGATCATCAGCCGCTGCAGAAGAACATTACGGAAGCAATCCGCGTGGCAAGAAAGCTGTACCCGGACATCGAGTTTATTCATTCTGATTTCAAAAAATATGTAGAAGCAATGGAGAAGGAAATCTCTGAGAACTTCTCTACGGTTAAGGGTGAGCTGACAAGCCAGGAAACCGACGGAAGATGGACGCTGGCAAATACAGCGTCTTCCTGGATCGGATTAAAACAGGATAACCGCGCGGGAGAGACGGCACTGGAGCGAAAAGCAGAGCCTGCGGCTGCAATGGCACAGGTGTTTGGGAAAACATATCCGGAGGACCAGATGACCTACAGCTGGAAGAAGCTGATGCAGAATCATCCGCATGACAGCATCTGCGGCTGCAGTGTGGACGAGGTCAACGAAGAAATGAAGACTCGTTTTGCAAAGAGCAGACAGGTTGCGGATGCAATTTACGAGGAGAGCGTGGAGTATCTGACGAATAAGGTAAACACGGCGGCACTTCCGGGGGACGGCGAGAAAATCCCGTTTGTGGTATGGAATACATCGGGAACAGCGAAAACACAGGTGGTGGAGAAAGAAATTCACCTGTTCCGGGATTACAATCTGTTTGTGTGGGATGGCTATGAGGCGGCAGAACAGGTGGAGCTTCCGGCAATGGTGCTGCGCGATGCGGACGGAAATGAAGTTCCGGCGAAGATTGCGGATGCGGGGATTGCGTTCGGATACGATCTGCCGGATGACCGGTTCCGTCAGCCATATATGGCGAAGAAGGTACGGGTGACGTTTGAGGCAGAGGTTCCGGCTCTTGGATACCGTACGTATTATTTGGAAACCGCAGAACAGCTGCAAAACGTGGACGTAGTTTCCGGTGACGCGAATGTGCTTGAAAATGATGCAATGAAGGTTGTTGTGAACGAGGATGGTTCTTACAGCCTTCTGGACAAGAAGACGGGCAGAACGTATGAGAACCTGGGTTGCTATGAAGACACCGGGGATATGGGCAATGAGTATATTTATATTCAGGATACCGGAAAACAGGTGATTTCCACGAAGGGCAGAAAGGCGGAGGTTTCCTGCGTGGAGCGAAATGCGTTCCGTACAGTGGTTGAAATCCGCCACAAAATGATGGTTCCGTCCGGAATGGGTGAAGAGCTGCAGCGGCAGCGCGAGATGTGTATTGATCCATATACGCGGGTGGCAAACCGCTCTTTTGAGCTGGTTGAAATGGATGTGAAGACGGTGCTTACGCTGGAAAAATCGGCGAAAGGGCTGCGTGTGGCTACCACCATCTGCAATCAGGCGAAGGATCACCGGGTTCGTGTGATTTTTCCGACGGGACTGCATACATCGATGCATATGGCGGATTCTGCGTTTGAGGTGGTTCGGAGAAATAACCGTCATAACGATACCTGGACAAATCCATGCGGATGTGAGAGACAGCAGTGTTTTGCGGCGATGGAGGACGAAAAGGGCGGCCTTCTGGTTGCCAACCGCGGTTTGTATGAGTATGAGATTCTGGAAGAGCAGGAGAATGCAATTGCGGTGACGCTGCTTCGCTGTGTTGCGGAGATGGGCGATTGGGGATATTTCCCGACACCGAAGGCACAGCAGCTTGGAACATTCTGTCTGGAGTTTGAGGTTGTGCCATATGCGGCCGGGGAGACCGGCACTGCATTTGAGGAAGGCTATGCGTTCCAGCAGGATCTGACGGTGGCACAGGCCGGGCTGGAGAGAGCGTTCCTTCGGAAACCGGGTCAGGTAAAGCCGGAGCTGATTGAAGGTAAACTTCCGTTAGAGATGAGTTTTCTTACATTTGAAGGCAATGGTATTCATATGACTGCATTTAAGAAAGGTCAGAAGAAGGACGATCTGTTTGTGCGGTTCGTGAATCATATGGAGCAGGGAGAGATCCTTTCTTTTAAGAAAGAAGATTGGATGAAAGAGGTTTATCGCAGCAATGTCATCGAAGAGAAGGACAATGTGCTGACCCCGGATGCGGACGGTATTTATCATGTGTCGCTGAGGGAATTTGAGATTGCTACGTTTGGGGTTGTGAGATAAGCGGACGCTTCGGCAGGAGGGCGTGCGGTCGTTGCAAAAACGGGGAAAAAGCAAGAATAAGGTGGACTTTAGGGCAGACAAGTTATATGCTTTTGGTATAAGTAAAAATGATTTTTACAGGAGGGTTTTTACATGAAAAAATGGACAGACCGAATGGAAACTCCGATTCAGGCGGAGCTGATCTGTTATGATGTGAATGGAATTCACATTGTGTTTGGGGTGACAAAAGAGAAGGCGTTAAAGCTGTTTCATTTTTCGAGTGCGCCGTTTGATGCAGAGAATCTCTGCCGGAAGCCGGATAACTGGTGGCCGATGGAGGGAATGCGGGAGGCTCAGATCGAAGAGAGCTTCCAGCTGGTACAGGTGAATTTTTCCGGTTATAACCGGCCGTATGAAAAGCACGGAAATAAGTACATTGTGACAGCGCCTGGCTTTATGCTGAAATTTGACTCGATTTCGGAAGAAAGAAACGAAGATGGCGATCTGCTTCGCATTGTACAGAAGGATGATGTGACGGGAGCAAGGGTAGAGTCGGTTATGCAGTTTTATGACGGCCTTCCGGTTGCAAGAATGTACAATACCGTGACGAATGAGGGCAGTGAGAACCAGACACTGGAATATATCTCAAGCTTCAGCTACTGGGGCATCGAAAAAGAGCAGAAAGAGGGCATTCCGGAGTTTATCAGCTCAGATGATAAGATGTCGATGATAGTGGTTCACAATGGCTGGCAGAAGGAGCTGACGGTGAAAAAATACCGCTTTGCAGATCTTGGCATGGCGCAGACGCAGTCGCACAACTATCAGAGAACATCGAAGACGATTGAGATTACAAATACGGGTAACTGGTCGGCGAAGGAATATATTCCGATGGGATATATTGGGAACAGCGCAGCAGATGCGAGCCTGTTTTTCGAGATCGATCACAGCGGTTCCTGGCATTATGAAATTGGAGATCAGAACTGCCACTTTTACCTGGCTGTGAGCGGCCCGACGGAAATCCAGTCGCACTGGTCGAAAAACCTGAAGCCGGGAGACAGCTTTACAACCGTGCCGGTGGCTGTCGGTGTCGGTCATGATGATTTTGAGGAGGCAATCGGTACCTTAACGAAGTACCGCAGAAGAATTCGCCGTCCGAATAAGGACAATGAGAACCTGCCGGTTATTTTCAACGATTACATGAACTGTCTGTTTGGAGATCCGACGACAGAAAAAGAATTTCCGCTGGTGGATGCTGCCGAAAAAGCAGGATGTGAATACTTTGTCATCGATGCCGGCTGGTATGCGGACGGCAACTGGTGGGACAGTGTCGGCGAGTGGCAGGAGAGCAGAAAACGTTTCCCGAACGGCGTTCGTGAAGTGACAGATTATATCCGTTCCAAGGGTATGATTCCCGGCGTATGGCTGGAGCTTGAGGTTATGGGTATTAACTGTAAAAAGGCTTCTATTCTGCCGGATGAGTGTTTCTTCCTGCGCCATGGAAAACGTGTGTATGACAGAAGCCGTTATCAGCTTGACTTCCGTCATCCGCTGGTCGTTGAGCATGTAACGGAAGTGATCGACCGCGTGGTCAGAGATTATGGTGTCGGCTATATTAAGATGGATTACAATATCGAACCTGGTATCGGTACGGAAGTGGATGCAGACAGTTTTGGAGATGGTCTCTTAGAGCATGAGAGAGCATATCTGGCATGGCTGGATGGTATTTACAGAAAATACCCGGATCTCGTGATCGAGAACTGCTCAAGCGGCGGTCTTCGGATGGATTATGCGATGCTGGCAAGAAACAGTATTCAGTCCACCAGTGATCAGGAGGATTACCGTAACTACGCGACGATTTCGGCGAATGCGGCGATTGGTGTAACGCCGGAGCAGGCTGCGATCTGGTCGTACCCATTGCGGGACGGTACCGAAGAGGAAGTTATTTTCAACATGGTCAACGCGCTTCTGCTTCGTATTCACCAGAGCGGTCATCTGGCAGAAATTTCGCCGGAGCGGTTTGCACTGGTAAAAGAGGGAATCGACTGCTACAAAGAGATCCGCAGCGGAATCAAGGATGGTGTTCCGTTCTGGCCAATGGGATGGGCGGATAATGAGGACAAGCATCTTGCAGCCGGAATCCGGGTACCCGGAGATGTGATTTACCTTGGTGTATGGAGACGCGGCGGAGAGACGGATTTTGAAGTTCCGCTTGACCGTGCCTTTCCGGGAAAAGAGCTGGAAGTAAGCTGTATTTATCCGAAAGCGTGCGGAGATGTATTCCATTACGATGATTACAGCAAAAAACTGAAGGTCCATTTTCCGGAGACGTATATGGCGCGGCTGTTTCAGATTAAAGTGAAATAAAGTAACGATTGAGAGCCCCATTTCGCATGGCGCTGAATCGTTACGAAATAAAAACATAAATCCCCACCCACGGAATAAATTGTATGGAGTGTATCTTCAGCAATGTTTTCCGGGGAGGGGATTTTTTGCGTATTCTTACGGTACTTTCAGATCTTATGGTTCCCCTGCTGATCTTTTATGTGGTCGGATTGGGGCTTTTGATGAAGCAGGATGTGTTTGGAGATTTTTTGAACGGGGCAAAGGATGGCATGCGGACTGTGATCGGGATTGTGCCGACGCTGATCGGGCTGATGGCGGCGGTCGGGGTTTTGCGGTCATCGGGATTTCTGGAGGATTTTGGAAACCTGCTCGGAACTGTGCTGGAACCGACGGGAATCCCATCTGCGCTGGTTCCGCTCAGTGTTGTGCGTCTGTTTTCCAACAGCGCGGCGGTGAGCCTTTTGCTGGATCTTTACAAGGAGGCGGGCTGCGACTCCTTTGCCGGACGGGCAGCTTCCATTATCATGTCGTGTACCGAGACCGTTTTTTATACGATGACGGTTTACTTTGGTGCGGTTCGGATCTAAAAAAACGCGGTATACTCTGGCTGGCGCCTTGTTTTCTTCTCTTGTTGGAATGACAGTCGGTGTTTTGCTTGCACGGTTGATCTGACCATTTTTTCTGATCATACCAGTGAAATGTGTTGACATTTCAAAACGATTGGAATAAGATGGAAACAACTTAAAACATACAAAATCAATAGGAAATAAGGAAATAAAAAAGTGCAGAATAAGGAGGAAATGAACGATGGCAAAGGTATATGACAGCATTTTAGATCTTGTAGGAAAAACTCCGCTGGTAGAGCTGAAACGGATCGAAGAAAAAGAAGGACTGCAGGCGAAACTGATCGCAAAAGTAGAATCCTTTAATCCGGCAGGAAGTGTCAAAGACCGTATTGCAAAAGCGATGATCGAGGATGCGGAAGCAAAAGGTCTCTTAAAGGAAGGCTCCGTTATCATTGAGCCGACCTCCGGAAATACCGGAATCGGACTGGCAGCGGCAGCAACGGTAAAAGGCTATCGCATGATCCTTACTATGCCGGAAACGATGAGTGTAGAGCGCCGGAATATCGTAAAGGCATACGGCGCAGAGGTTGTTCTGACGGATGGAACAAAAGGAATGAAGGGCGCTATCGAGAAAGCCGATGAGCTTGCAAAAGAGATTCCGAACAGCTTTATCGCAGGACAGTTTGTGAACCCGGCAAACCCGGAGACACACAAAAAGACAACCGGACCGGAGATCTGGGAAGACACCGATGGAGCAGTTGATATCTTTGTTGCGGGCGTTGGTACCGGTGGAACCATTACCGGAACGGGTGAGTACTTAAAAGAGAAAAAACCGGAAGTAAAAGTGGTAGCGGTAGAACCGGCATCCTCACCGGTGCTGTCGGAGGGTGTTTCCGGACCACATAAGATTCAGGGAATCGGTGCAGGCTTTGTGCCGGAGACGCTGAATACCGGCATTTACGATGAGATTATCAAGGTAGAAAATGAAGACGCTTTCAAGACCGGCAGAGATCTGGCAGCCGAGGAAGCTATTCTTGCGGGAATTTCCTCCGGAGCAGCTCTGTATGCGGCGATCCAGCTGGCAAAACGTGAGGAAAATAAAGGAAAAACCATCGTTGTGCTCCTGCCGGATAACGGAGACAGATACTATTCCACAGCTCTGTTTGCCAAATAAAAGGGAACAGCCTCAGATTTTAAAATAATAGATATCAGTGAACACTGCCATCCGCGGCACTTTCTCTCCACCGCGAATGGCAGTTTCGCATATTAATTTATACCAGAAAGGGAACTTTACTTATGACACTACAACAGCTTCGCTACGTAATTCAGGCCGCAGACTCCAGATCCATGAATGAGGCGGCAAAGGCACTCTATATTTCACAGCCGAGTCTCTCTGGAGCAATCAAGGAGCTGGAAAAAGAGATCGGAATTGAGCTGTTCAAGCGCAGCAGCCACGGAACAGTACTGACCCCGGAGGGCGAGGAGTTTCTGGGTTACGCACGTCAGGTCACAGACCAGTATCAGCTTCTCGAAAACCGCTATATTTATCGCACCAAGGGAAAGAAAAAATTCAGCGTGTCGATGCAGCATTACAGTTTTGCCGTAAAGGCGTTTGTGGAGCTGGTGAAGCAGTTTGGTATGGATGAGTACGAGTTTGCGGTTTATGAGACGAGAACGTATGATGTGCTGATGGATGTAAAGAACTTCAAGAGCGAGCTTGGGATCTTATATCGGAATGACTTTAATGCGAAGGTGCTGAACAAGCTGCTGAAGGATAATAACCTCGAGTTTCACGACCTGTTTTCCTGCGGAACGTACGTCTATCTATGGAAAGATCATCCGCTTGCGGATCAGGCGGAGATCACAATGGAGGAGCTGAAGGAATATCCATGCCTGTCATTTGATCAGGGAAGCAACAATTCGTTCTTCCTGGCAGAGGAAGTGCTTTCGACGTATGAATATAAGAGAATCATTAAAGCAAATGACCGTGCGACCATGCTGAATCTGATGGTCGGACTGAATGGTTATACGCTTTGCTCCGGCATTATCTGTGAGGAATTAAACGGCAGTGACTACCGCGCTGTGCCGCTTCACGCGGAGGAAAACATGATGATCGGTTATATTTCCAGGAAGGGTATGTCGATCAGCGCACTGGGACAGCAGTATTTGGAAGAAATTCGGAAATATAAGGAGCTTGTGCTGTAAAAAACGGAGAAACAAGAAGACTTTAACCGAATCAAGTAAGTCCCCTGCTTCCATTGCGAAAAGCAATAAGCAGTGGTGGGGACTTGCTTGTATCAGGAGTGGTACAAGCCACTCCTGATAAGCTGCGAAGCAGCTATTCGGTTATGAGCAAGTAGCGAAGCGGATTGCGAATATCCGCTTTGACTCTCTGGAGTGTGTTTGAAAAAGGCTTTTCGCAAGCTGCGAGTCCCATCTTGTGGGAGATGAATTGCATTTGTTATCTTGTTTTATGTAGCATGATTGGATATAGAAATTTCAGAAGAAAAAATATTGGCGATAAAGAATAGCTATAGGGAAACCCTATAACCAGCCATCAATTTTCTATATTGGACAAAGCAGAAGACTGTCGCTATAATAATCCTTGTAAACAGATAGGAAATATCACAAAAACGAGAGGAAGCGAAGAGAATGAGAGCAGTTTTCGCAGAGAATCGAATCGTGATCTATGATGTCATGTGTTGCAGCGTAAGCAGATAAAACCGAAAGAAAACGGAGCCGCATTGCAGCATAGACAGAACAGGATGACAACCGGTTCCGATAGATAATAGAAAATCGAACATGAAAAGAAATAGAAAAACGAAAAACAGAACAGGAGAATACAATCATGAGCAAAAAAACAAGAGCAGAAAGAAATCTTAAATTTGAAACCTTACAGCTTCACGTAGGACAGGAAAATCCGGATCCGGCAACCGGAGCAAGAGCAGTTCCGATCTATCAGACCTCTTCTTTCGTATTCAATAACTCCGATCACGCGGCAGCAAGATTCGGACTTCAGGATGCAGGAAACATCTACGGTCGTCTGACTAATCCGACAGAGGACGTCTTCGAGCAGAGAATGGCAGCACTGGAGGGCGGCGTTGCGGCACTTGCAGTAGCTTCCGGAGCAGCAGCCATCAACTACACCATCATCAACCTGGCTCAGAAGGGCGACCACATCGTATCCGCAAAGAACATCTACGGCGGTTCCTACAACCTGCTGGCACACACCCTTCCACAGTACGGCATCAGCACCACATTTGTTGATGTATTCGATCTGGATGAGGTTCGCGCAGCCGTTCAGGAGAACACAAAAGCCATCTACATCGAGACCCTCGGAAACCCGAACTCTGATGTTGTCGATATCGAAGCACTTGCAAAAATTGCACATGAGAACAAAATTCCGCTGGTTGTCGATAATACCTTCGCAACTCCATACCTCGTTCGTCCGATCGAGTACGGCGCAGACATCGTTGTTCATTCCGCAACCAAATTCATCGGCGGCCATGGAACTACTCTTGGCGGTGTGATTGTAGACAGCGGTAAATTCGACTGGGAGGGATCCGGAAAATTCGCATCCCTGACCGAGCCAAACCCGAGCTATCACGGCATCAGCTTCACAAAAGCAGTTGGACCGGCTGCATTCGTTACAAAAGTACGTGCCATCCTTCTTCGTGATACCGGAGCTACGCTTTCTCCGTTCAACTCATTCCTGCTTCTGCAGGGACTTGAGACTCTGTCTCTCCGCGTAGAGCGTCACGTTGAGAACGCACTGAAAGTTGTAAAATATCTGGAGAGCCAGCCGCAGGTTGAGAAAGTACATCATCCGTCTGTATCCGACGATCCCAAGCAGCAGGCACTGTACGCAAAATACTTCCCGAACGGCGGCGGTTCCATCTTCACCTTCGAAATCAAAGGCGATGCACAGAAAGCAAAAGATTTCATCGACAATCTGGAACTGTTCTCCCTGCTGGCTAACGTTGCCGATGTAAAATCTCTGGTAATCCATCCGGCAACCACCACTCACAGCCAGTGCACCGAGGAAGAACTGCTGGATCAGGGAATCAAACCAAACACCATCCGTCTTTCCATCGGTACCGAAAATGTCGATGATATTATCGAGGATCTGGATGAGGCATTTAAGGCAGTTCAGTAATTGGAAAACAGGTTATAGTAAATAAAACGTACGCCTCTGGCACAGTTCAAAGTGTCAGGGGCGTATTTTTCGCGTGCAATGAGGAAAAGTCCGTGCTTGCATGAGACCTTGACGAATGCCGCGATAACGAGTGAAGCGAGTTTTGGTTATGTGGGATCTTGAATGAAAGAGGAAAAAGATTTTAATGCTGGTTTTTTTCATTGTTTCCGTTCGGAGCGGATACGCTGCACCGATTACAAGCGGTGGTGCGTCGAGAAGAGGAACGGCGGTGACATTTGGATGGCGGAAAAGTTCAAAGTTGCTCTCGGCAAAGAGACTGAAAGCCTCGCCGATTTCCACAGAGCTGATCGTGGATTCCAGGCGGGCCGTGCGCAGGATCTGCGGTTTTACACCTGCCTTTTCAAATAGCTGCATGCAGAGCTGATAAATCGAGGTATAGGGGTGCATGAGAATCAGCGGTTCGGCGGCAAGATCAGCGATGGTAAGAGCAAGGCTTTTCGGCAAGTGGATGATCGATGGGCAGCATCACGCAGAGGCGGTCTTCTGTGATGGGTTCCGAAGTGGTATTTCTGCAGTGAAATCATGGAATCCCGCGCGATCACAAGGTCAAAATGGCCTGATTGCAGGCCGTCCATCAGCTCAGTCTCTTCGCATTCTTCCAGAGTCAGCCCAATTTCCAGATGCGCGTGCGTGAAGGCACGGATGCGGGAAGTGAGATGATACTGCGTCAGAAACGGAAGAGAGCCAACGCGGAGCGGCTGGCGCGTGGTTTCCTGGAAGTGATGCATTTTTTGCAGCATCTGGTGATACTGGAGGGAGAGCTCCGCGGCTTCCTGCAGAAATAGTTCGCCTGCCGGAGTCAGTACGGCCTGGCGGCGGGTGCGGTCGAAGAGGGGAAGATTCAATTCAGTCTCGAGCTTCTGGATCTGTTTCAAGAGCGTGGACTGTGCGATATGAAGATTTTCCGCGGCCTCTAAAAAGGTGTCGCATCGAACGGCCATCAGAAAAAACGTCGATCTGTTCCAGAGTCATAAGGGGAGCCTCCTTTTTGTTTGATTCATTCCATTCTGGAAACAATTGTACCACAAATCGAATTGATTCCACAAAGGTTTCTTTTTACAATAAGGGTAGAAAATGAGGATGAAAAGGCATCCTTCGGGGCGCCGTCGATAGAATAAAAGGAGAAGAACTATGGCTGAAAAAGTAAGAGATCTGCGTAGTGCGCTGGAACGATTGAGAAATATGCCGGGACAGCTTGCCGAGACAGACGTTGAGGTTGATCCGATGGCGGAGCTTGCCGGTGTTTACCGTTACGTCGGTGCGGGCGGGACCGTAAAGCGTCCGACGAAAGAAGGCCCGGCGATGATTTTTCGCAACGTAAAAGGGCACCCGGACGCCAGCGTTGCGATTGGTGTTCTGGCAAGCCGGAAACGCGTGGCTGCCCTGCTGGACTGCGAGCCGGAGAGTCTTGGAAAAATGCTGTATCACAGCGTAGAAGAGCCGATTGTACCGGTTGAATTTCAGGGCGCGCCGCCATGCCAGGAAGTGGTACATCTGGCGACCGATCCCGATTTTGATCTGAACCGTCTCGTCCCGGCGCCGACGAATACGCCGGATGATGCCGGCCCGTACATCACGCTCGGCATGTGCTACGCCTCCCATCCGGACACCGGACTGCATGATGTGACGATTCACCGTCTCTGCATTCAGGGAAAAGACGAGCTTTCGATTTTCTTCACCCCGGGCGCACGCCACATCGGCGCAATGGCAGACCGCGCGGAGGAACTGGGACAGACACTTCCGATTTCCATCAGTATCGGTGTTGATCCTGCGATTGAGATCGGTTCCTGTTTCGAGCCGCCGACAACACCGCTCGGTTACGATGAGCTTTCCGTTGCGGGTGCACTGCGGAAAGAGCCGGTAGAACTGTGCCGCTGCGTTTCCGTGAAGGAGATGGCGATTGCAAATGCAGAGTACGTCATCGAGGGCGAGGTCATCCCGGGTGTGCGTGTGCAGGAGGACCAGAACAGCCATACTGGCTATGCGATGCCGGAGTTCCCGGGCTACACCGGCCCGGCAAGTGATCAGTGCCGTCTGATTAAAGTAAAAGCCGTGACACACCGCCGCAGTCCGATTATGCAGACCTGCATCGGACCAAGCGAAGAGCACGTTTCGATGGCTGGTATTCCGACCGAGGCGAGCATCTACGGCATGGTAGAAAAAGCGATGCCGGGACGGCTCCAGAATGTGTACTGCGGTTCCGCAGGCGGCGGAAAGTATATGGCGGTTCTCCAGTTCAAAAAACTGAGTCCCAGCGACGAGGGAAGACAGCGTCAGGCAGCATTGCTGGCATTTTCGGCGTTCAGTGAGCTGAAACACGTTTTTCTGGTGGACGAGGATGTGGACTGCTTTGATATGAACGATGTGATTTGGGCAATGAATACGAGATTCCAGGGTGACGCGGACATCATCACAATTCCAGGCGTGCGGTGCCATCCGCTCGATCCGTCGAACGATCCGACGTGTTCACCGTCGATCCGCGATCATGGGATTGCATGCAAGACGATTTTCGACTGTACGGTGCCGTACGATCAAAAAGAACGGTTTGTGCGGGCGAGATTTATGGAAGTCGATCCGAAGCATTGGCTGGATGAGGAATAAAGAATACGTTTTTGGGAAAGGGAGAGCATTGTGATATGCTGAAATTTAAGAAAAATCATTATACCATAGAAGAAGTAACACTGTGCGGGGAGACGGTCCGGTTTCGGGCGTTCCGTGACCTGGTTTATGTGGAAAAACCGGTCAATGTGGAGTTTCAGAAAATGAATCTCTTTGTGCCGGAGAGTTATTATGAGGGAACGTCCATCAACGGTTACGATTTACTGAGCGCGCCGGTTTTCATGCCGAATACTGTTGGCGGCTATATGCCGGGTCCGGCGGACGAGCCGGGAGCGAATCCGTTTTTACAGGGAAAACCGAATACGATTTTCCGCGCCTTACAGCACGGCTATGTCGTAGCATCTCCAGCGATCCGCGGCAGAGTGCAGAAGGGTGAGGACGGTCATTATAATGGGAAAGCACCTGCGTGCGTAGTGGATTATAAAGCGGCTGTGCGGTATCTTCACTTTTTGGCGGATGAGCTGCCTGGCGATGAAAATAAAATCATCACCAACGGAACGAGTGCCGGCGGCGCACTGTCATCCCTGATGGGAAGCACGGGAAACCACCCTGACTACGAGCCGTATCTGCAGGCGCTCGGCGCAGCGGATGCTGGGGATGATGTGTTTGCGGCCTCCTGTTACTGCCCGATCATCAATCTGGAGCACGCGGACATGGCGTATGAGTGGGAGTTCTGCAGTGTGAATGATTTCCACCGCGCAAACATGAAAATGGACGAGGGCGGCCGCCCGGTTTTCACACCGGTGGACGGCGAGATGACGGAAGAACAGATCCGCGTGTCCGTTGAGGAAAAAGCCCTGTTTCCGGCGTATGTGAGCAGCCTTGGATTAAAAGACGAAAACGGAGCTCCGCTGACGCTCGATGCGGACGGCGAAGGTTCTTTGAAAGAGTATGTCAAACACATTGTGATGGAATCCGCACAGAGAGCGCTTGACGGCGGCGTGGATTTAGCGGATAAAACGTGGCTGACCATCGAAAACGGCAAAGTGCAGAGCATGGATTTTGCGGCGTATGTCAAAGACATCACCCGCATGAAAACCGCACCGGCCTTCGATGCGCTGGATCTGGAAAGCCCGGAGAATGATCTGTTTGGAAATGAGATGACGAACTGCCGTCATTTCACGGAATACAGTGCGGCCAACACCAAAGTGCAGGGTGAGCGCGCAGAAAAAAACGATCGTGAAAATGCTGAATCCAATGGAATATGTCATGGATGAAATGGCGCAAAAGGCACACCATTTCCGCATCCGCCACGGCGAGTGCGACCGCGATACCTCGCTGGTGATCTCGGCGATGCTGGTATTAAAACTTCGTGAGGCAGGCTGTGAGGTGGATTATCATTCCCCATGGAATACACCGCATGCGGGCGACTACGATCTCGACGAGTTATTCGCATGGATTGACGGAATCTGTGGATAAAGGGAGGCGTGTGACGGATGGCTGTGGAAAAACAAATTGTAGTCGGCGCATCGGGGGCGAGCGGAATGCCGCTGCTGATCAAATGTCTCGAAATTCTGCAGGATAACGAAGAATACCGTTCCCTTCTGGTGATGAGCCGCAGCGCGAAGCTGACGCTGGAGCAGGAGACGGACTGGAGCGTTTCGCAGGTGGAAGCGCTGGCGGACGAGGTGCTCGATCCGGACAACATCGGCGCAGGCCCGGCGAGCGGGTCGTACCGGACAGAAGGCATGGTGATTGTGCCGTGCAGCATGAAAACAGCGGCAGGAATTGTAAGCGGATACACCGACAATCTGCTGCTGCGTGCGGCGGATGTGACGATCAAGGAGAAACGCCGCTTGTACTGGCAGCACGGGAGACACCGATGAGTGAAATTCATCTGCGGAATCTGTACGAACTGTCGAGATTGTC
>ENA-OQMY01000131-OQMY01000131.1-human-gut-metagenome-genome-assembly--contig:-NODE-131-length-24785-cov-2.563833_pt1 | contig 24785 bp, 31 predicted proteins | sample MGYA00242623_ERZ504868 | MGnify/ENA primary metagenome ERZ504868 (study PRJEB26092, sample SAMD00036386) | human gut metagenome | host: Homo sapiens | study: EMG produced TPA metagenomics assembly of...
CCGTCACCGCATCGGCTAAAAACGATAGACGCGGCGCCAGCGCACGCAGCGGCCCGCCCAGCACACCCAGCACCAGCGCGGCACTTACCGGGAACAGGCTGAACAGCCGGTAAAGCGGCTGGCGGTACCGCGCCCAGACGGCGCACGCCAGAAGCACGCAGAATACAAAGAACAGAAGATGCGGCTCCAGCACCATCCGGGACATGGCAGCAGAGATCCCCAGCTCAAAATTCTGCCACAGGGAACGCATGCCATAATCCTGAAACCAGGATGTCACCTCATTGCCGTACCGCAGCGCTGTGCCCGGACAGGTGAGTGCATAAACGATATTGGCCGCGCACAGCCCAAGCTGCGCCCACGCCAGCCAATGGGGCCGCCGATGCGCCCACAGGCACCAGGCCAGGTATGCCAGCAGCAGAAGCGTCAGCAGACCCGCCAGCAGCTCCATGTTGGCGGCGTACAGGGTAAGCGGCAGCGCCGCGGCACACTGCCATGCCCGCGGCCTGTTTCCCCGGCAGAGATTCCCCCCGAGCGGCAGCAGCGCCGCCAATGCCGCCAGCAAAGGCCACACGAACACCAGCGTGGTACACACCCAGCCTGCGCTGCTCATATCCTGCCACGGATAGCACAGCGCCAGCCCGCAAACGGCCCAGCGGCCCGCAGGGCGGTCTTCCAACCGCGCAAGGCGCACGATGCACGCGGCGCACAGCGTGATGCACAGAGGGTCCGCCAAGCGGCGCCACACTATTGCGGGCAGCGCCTCCACGATGCACACCACCGCCTCGATCAGCGTCCGGGCTGACCAGGTATAGTAATGCCACAGCGAAAAATACGCCAGCGAGTATTGGTCCAGCATGGCGGCATACATAGGATCGTCACCAGTGCCCAGCGTAAATTGCAGGTGCAGTGCCAGCAATACCGCATACAGCGCCACATACGGAACGATTCGGCTGCGCACAGCGCGGCCCACCGACCGCCGAAGCATGTTCATCCCGTCACCTCCGCTGTTTTGCCCGTGGAGGCCAAAAAGTCAAAGCCGCCGACGCGGTAGGCGATACAGATCTCATATTCCGCAAGCGGATGTGCCAGCACCTTTTCCGGAACGACCGCCGTGAAACCGCCCAGGGCATAGCCGCGCCCGTCCGCCACTGCCGCGGTGGCCGCTTCATCCGGCGTCATCTGCGTGGGAATACTGTAATAAGCGCCGTCTTCCGCATGATACAGCACCACACGGATATCCACATCTGGAAACGGCTCTCCCTCCACACAGGCCCAGCCTGTGAACACCGGCGCGGCCATCCTACCCGCGACACCGCCGCTTCCCAGCGGAAACCCCTCCGGCGCCGCGCCTGGATAATCCGCCGGGTCCACCGGCCTCACCGCCGTCAGCGAATGGTACAGCGCCAGACAAAAGCCCGCCATGACCCGCCAGCACCAGAACAGCCAGTGCCAGAACCACACGCGGGCGTGCGGGTACAAAGCCGTCGGGGCCCGGCGCAGGCGCACGGCATGTTCCTTTTGCGCGTTCCCGTCCATCGGGACACTCCGTTTTTTCACAGTATGGATGCGGCCATCCAGCCGCGCCGCCGCTCTATTTCCGGCCGCCGAACAGATTTTTGAAGAAATTCACCGGGCCGCCATAGCCGTTGGCCTTATCGTTTTTCAGCTTGTCCACACACTCCCAGCGCCCGGGCCTGCCGTCAAACACAAGCCCCCCCTGCCCCGCGCCCGTCAGCTGGTGCGGCACCTCGTCCCGGGCGTTGGTGACATTGCATTTTGAAAAATCCCATTGAGGCGCGCCGGTATCGTCCGCGCCCGGCGCCCACAGCTTGAACACCAGGCCCGCTGCTTCGCCATAACAGAAGCGCTCGAACAGCAGGCGGCCGTCCCGGTATACCGTGATGCGGTCGCGGTAGCGCTGGTGCCCGGCGCGCTGGTACCGGAAGCCCGCGCACTTCGCGGCCTTCACATCGGCGATGATGGGTGCAAAATCCATACTATATTTCCCCTTCCTGTTGCCGCCCCTGCGAGGGTGCGTTTTCAAAACGGCGCGTGGCCTCGCGCTCGCGCTGCAGCTCTTCCAGCAGTGCCAGCACGCTCCATGTCTTGTTGTGCTTCGTCACAACGGCTTTCAGCGGAACGTGCACGCCCGCTTCCCGCAGTGCGTCCAGCACCGCATTGAGCTGAGGGCTGGTGAAATTGCTCATGAGAAGGAGCTGCGCATCCGGCGCTTCCCCACTGTAAAGCGGAGCGGCTTTCCCGCCCAGGCCCGCCAAAGCGCCCACCGGCTGGAGCAGCTGCTCCGGCGCGATCTCCTTGGATGAAAAGCCCTGTTCCTCCAACGCCGCGCGCACGCCCCGGCCCGTTTCCGTGGATTCGGGCAGACCGTACAGCAGCGCCAGCGGCCGGGCCGCCTGTTGGTTGATGTGTGCTTTCATTCGTTTTTCTTCCCTTCGTCCAGCATTGCGCTCAACGCGCGGCGGAAAGCTTCGTCGTCGGCCAGCGTACGCTTTGGCACGGGCGTATAATGCCCGCGCCGCCGCGCTTTTCCGTTTTCATGCCGTGTGTATAACAGTTGTTCTATATTACCGTTTGTATAAAGAAGGCCGTTCTGATTCAAACATCGCGCGCCGCGGCCCAGAGCCATGGCCGCCACGCCGTAGTCCTGCGTTACCACCACATCCCCGGCCCCGCACAGCGTTACAAGCTTGAAGTCCACGCTGTCCCGGCCTTTTTCCACCGTGACCACAGCGGCGTAATCCTCGCGCAACACATGGCTCGTGTCGGTGAGCATAGTCACCGGCACGCCGCGCCGCCTGGCCTCCTCCACGATGATCCGCTTCACCGGGCAGGCGTCCGCATCCACCAGCACCGTCACAGCGCGCCCTCCTCCCCGTTCGTCCGCAGCGCGGCGTCCACCCGGCGCAAATAATAAACGCGGGACGAGAAATCCGGCATCAGGCGCACGTTTTCATTGTAGCCCGTGCCGGTGAACGCCTGCTTCTGCCGGATGCCCGCGTACATGAGCAGATCGCCGTAAGCAGCATAGCGTTCCGTCTCGCAGGGCATCATGTAGCGGTCGGCCACAGCGTGCATCAAATGGCCGCCCGCATTCACCTTGACGGGCAGTATCTGGTTGATAAGGCTGCCGAAGGTACGCACGTCGACGACCTGCGGCCGAACCTCCAGTTCGTACAGAGCATCCTGCGCAAGGCCTGCCAGCCGCAGGGGCGGCTTTTCCGCGTTGGGCCGCAGCAGATGCAGGTACTCGCCCACCACGGCCTCGCTTCCATCCGGCGCAAGCATCATCCACTCGCATTGGTTTTTTCCGAACGGCGGGCACAGCCGCTAAAAAACGGCCGTACTGGAACAGGCGGCGATGCGCCTTATAATAAGCGATCTGCGCCGCCACGGCCTTCTGCTCGGCCGGTGTGAGCCGGCCAAGATCCAGCTCATAGCCCAGCAAACCGAAAGCCGCCACATTAAACCGGCTCTCGATGGGGCTGGTGCGCGCCGTCTGGTGGTTGGGCGAAGCCGAGACATGACAGCCCATCACGCTGGGTGGGTAGCCATAACTGGTGCCCGCCTGAATGAGCTGCCGCTCGTAAGCGTCTGTATCGTCGCTGGTCCAGATCTGCGGCATATAACACAGGATGCCCAGATCGAACCGGTTGCCGCCCGAGGAGCAGCCCTCGAACAGCACATCCGGGTTTTGCTCCACGATGCTTTGCAGCACGCGGTAAAGCCCCAGGATATAGCTGTGGGAAAAGCGTCCCTGCTCCGCCAGAGCGGGGCTGTAATTGTCAGAGATATGACGGTTCATATCCCATTTGACATAGTCGATGGGCGCGCTTGCCAGCGTGGCGTTCACGTTCGCAATGATATAGTCCTGCACCTCGGCGCGGCACAGATCCAGCACATACTGGTTGCGGCCCGTGGCGGGAACATTGCCCGGCGTTTGGACGATCCAGTCCGGATGGGCGCGGAACAGGCCGGAATCCGCGTTCACCATCTCCGGCTCGAACCACAAACCAAACAGCAGCCCCAGAGCGTGTACCTTTTCCGCCAGGCCTGCAAGGCCGCCGGGCAGCTTTTTGCGGTTGACGGTGTAATCGCCCAGGCCCTTTGCGTCATTGTCCCGTGCGCCAAACCATCCGTCGTCCAGCACGAACAGCTCCGCCCCCAGCTTCGCCGCGTCCTTTGCCAGTGAGAGCAGTTTGCGCTCGTTAAAATCGAAATAGGTGGCCTCCCAGTTGTTCAGCAGCACGGGGCGGTCGTTTTTTTGCCCATTTGCCGCGCACGATGTGCTCCTGCACAAAAGCATGCAGGTTTGCGCTCATGCCATTTTTGCCCTCCCGGCTGAAGGTGAGCACGGCTTCGGGCGTTTCAAACCGTTCACCGGGTACCAGCGTCCATGCAAAGCCTTCGGGCTGAATGCCCGCGGCCACGCGCGTTTTCCCCCAGGGGCTCACCTCCACACAGCCCATATGGCTCCCGGAATAAACAAGGTTGAAGCCGTATGCGTCGCCGTTGAATTCCGTCGCGTCCGGCGCGCACAGCATGAAAAACGGGTTGCAAAATGCCGACGAAGCACCGGTGGTGCTGCCGAACACATGCGCTCCGGGCGTAAGCGGAACGCACGCTTCGTGGCGCTCCCGCGCCCACGCGCCCGGAAATGTGGAGAGCACATAATCGCAGCCGGGCAGGTCCAGCTGATAGCTGAGTGCCTTTTCCAGCGTGACAGGCGCGTCTGCGCCGGTTTTTTTATACAAAGGCGCCGCGTGATGACGTCGCAGTCCGGGTACACGGATTAAAACAACGTGACAGCCACGCCCTCCGGCGTGGAAAAGTCCAGCGCCAGCGTCTCTGCTCCGCCCCGGGCCGCAGGCATGCCCTCCGGCGGGACACTTCCCTCCAGCCTGCGGGCGCATACAAAGGAAAAATCCGCCGTACGCGCGCCGCCCGGCATCACGAGCGAAAGGCTCTGGGCACGATAATCTCCCTTTTGCAGCGGCGACAGCTCCAGACACAGATGCTCCAGCGAAAGCGGTGCGCTCTCAGCCCGGTACACCACGTCGCCGCCATATCCGATATCCGTTTTTTCCCGCAGGGGCACGGAATTTTCCACGCGTACCCGCGCGCCGTAATGCAGGTTTTCCACAAGGCCGCCGCGCACGCCCAGATAATAGCCCGTGTTGGCCGTTTCCAGCGCGAACCAGTCCCCGTTTACTGTGATCATCTTCCCGCCTCCGCCGTTTATTTTGTTTCTTTTCTTTCTTATTATCTATTATGCTGGTTTTCTTTGCCTTCGTCAATGTCTATTTTGAGCGATTTGTCAATAAAGCAGCACAAAACTCCATGCACTTTGCCAATAGAAAAACACGGTGCAAGCGGTTATAATAAAGACAGAAGGAAAGGAGTGAGTCCCATGTACTCGACTGAAGAACCCGTGCAGTCGGTGCAGGGCGTGTAACTCGGACGAACCGCTAAAGTCAGATTCGATTAGATGCAGTTTGGTGCCCGGTGTTGCGGGACGAGAAACCGCAGGAGATGCGGCAGCCAAACGTTTTTAGCAAGGTTTCGTCTCAAGAGGATATGCGCCTTGCACGGATAAAAAGCACAGCCAGTGGCTTTGCGCAAAGCGGCTTTGTAAAGAAAGAGCTCTATGCAGGTTTTGAGATCCCGGCAAAAGAAACAGCAATGATCCTACGAAAGGCGCCTTTTAAAAAGACGGCATTCCGGAAGCAAAGCGAATTCTTTCCAAGGAATACGGTTTCAACCAAGCAAACGATCTGGTAAAACAAATAAATACGACGAAAGGTATTGGAACCAATGCACTAAGCAAGCGTTCTCGGGAACTTTTTCAAAAGTAAGAGATACAGAAGCCTGTGTTTCGGAAATACGGGAAAGGAACCAAGACCCATGCAGTTTTAAAGCGGGGTGTATACCCCAAATGCTTCCAAAAACGCAAGTTGCATTGAGAACACAACAAAACATGGAGCCGCAGCGCCTGTTGGCGCTGCGGTTTTTTCATGCCCGGATAACGCGGGCACGGCGGCTCTACCGCTTTGCCCGTTTCCTTTTGGCAGCCCGCACTGCCGCACCCACCGCCATACCGGCAGCCGCGCACAGCAATCCGGGCAGAAAGGCGGACAGCTCCGGCAGATTGAATTTTTGAAACGAGGCCATATTGCTCAGGCCGAACGTCACATAAGGCCCCAGCATGCTCATCGCTCCAAAAAAGAACAGCATTGCCGTTTGCAGCCGTCCCACGCCCGGCCGCATCCGATGAAAAAGGACAGCACCAGCGTGCTCAACGGGAGAACGGCATAAAATACCACCAGCGAGTACCCCATTGCATCCGTTCTGCCGCCCATCCAAAACGCAAGAACAGACACCCCCCAGACCACAAGATACACCGTAACCAAAACAAACCGTAAAAACGCCCGGCGGCTTTTCACCGCATCCTTGCTTTCCTCCCGGTGCGCCAGCAAAGACGCGTCGTCTCTTTCCTGTGTCTGGCCCGCCTCCAGCCGCGCGCCCTTCAGTTTCTGTGCAGGCTTCATTTTACCGCCTCCCTACCCCTTTTAAGGTACGGCAAAAGCATTTCAAATACAAGCAAATCCCTATTCCATTCCATCGGGACAGGTGTCAAATCCCACGTTACAGCAGCCTGCGCAGCACAGAATCCGCCGCCAGCGCATGCAGGCTGCACGCCACATCCTCCATGCGGTGCGCGTCCGACGAGGACAGCACCTCCAGCCCAGCGGGCAGCAACCCTTTCTCCACCAGGCCGTCCAAACGGGAAGCGTCGTGCAGCTCAACGGCTGCAAAGGGCAGATCCTCCGGCAAAAAACCAAGTACTGAAAGCAGCGCGTAGCTGTCCTTTTCCACATGCGCGGGCACAGCAACGCCCCCAAGCGCCTCGCAGGCAGCCTTTACCTCGTAAATATCCATCGACACCGCGCCCGTCAGCAGTTTGTCCACAGTGCGCAGCACTTCGTCGTTTTCATCCATCACCAGCTGACGGCCCCATACGGCGGGATCATACGGGAACTCCGGCAGCGCGGCATACAGCAAGCGGCCGAATTCCAGCGCTGTATCCACGGTTTTGAAGTAACACAAAACATGAATTTCTTCGGCGGTATTTACCTCGACGCCCGGCAGCAGGCGCAGGCCGTATGCGTTGCAGCAGCACTGTACCGCCGGCAGATTGTCCGCGGCGTTGTGGTCTGTCACAGCAATCAGCTCCGCGCCCGCCAGCTTGGCCAGCCCGGCGATGTTCGCGGGCGTCATATCGTCCTCGGCGCAGGGCGAAAGACAGGAATGCATATGCAGGTCATACAGCAAAACCCCATCCCCCGCTTTCTTTCACAGTCGGAGTAAAAGCGCTGTCAGCCTTCTCCGTCCTCCACGAAAAACATTCCCGCCGCCAGTGCGATCACGCCGGCCGCCACTGCCGCAATGGGCAGATGATGGACGACAAATTCACTGTATACATAGCTGATGCTCCAAAGGCGGAAAAATATCCCCACCAGGATGAGACCGATGCCCAGCAGCATCACTTTGACCGAGCGCATGCTTTTTCCTCCTTTTTTTCACCGCTTCATTGCCCTGGCCAGCGCAAAGCCGGCCTCAAACTCGGGCAGATCTGTGGTGAAAATATTGATTCCCTGTTCTTCCGCCCGCGTTTTCGCCACCGCGTCCAGCGCCGCGCCATGGCATAGAACGATGCAGGCGCAGTCCGCCAGGGCAGCCACGGCAACCGCATTTACATTGCCCATCACCGTGAACCAGGCGTCGCCTTCCTTGGCCCGGCCCATCGCCCAGCTCAGCAGGTCGCCCGTAAAAATGCCCGCGATCTCCCGCGTCTCTGCCTCCACAGCGGGCGCGAAGCCGCACGCAGCGGAAAGCTCTTTTGTCGTCATCCCGTCACTCCCCTTTTCCCAGCGCCTTGAGCACGGCCTCCATGCGGCGGCGCATCAAAACAGTGCAGTCGTTTACGGCAGCCTTGCCCCGCACTACGTCCTCGGCCAGCGCGGCACAGGTGGGCGCCCCGCAGCTGCCGCAGTCCAGCCCCGGCAGCTCGGCCAGGATCTCCTCCATCTGGTTGTAGCGCTCAAACCGTTCGGTACGCGTACCGCCCAGCTCCAGTACGGGAGCATAGGTAAGGTCTGTGTCCCACAGCATCTCCGTGGGAATGCTGCCCGAAAGATGGTTCTTGCTCACAGGCACGTAACGCCGCAGGCGTTTGATCTTCGCTTTTGCGATGTACGGGTTTTCCACCTGCAGCACGCCGCCCACGCAGCCGCCCGCACAGGCGTCCAGCTCTACAAAGTCCAGGTCCCGGTATTTTTCATCCTCCAGGTCCTCCAGCACGCGGATGACGTTCTCGATGCCGTCCGCCGCAAGATAGCTGTCGGTGGAGATCAGGCCCGCGGCCTCGCCGCCGCTCTCGGCCCAACCCAGGCCGATGCGTCCGGCGCTGGCCAGATAATCCATCTGCGAGATACGCTTCATGGACGCCAGCAGACGCGGGTACACCTCCTTGATGGCCACCGCGCCATCCACCTCGCTGCGGGACGAGCCGATGGGCGAATGGATGGCCGTCACCTTGGCCGGGCACGGCGTGATGAAAATGCAGCCAATGTCCTCCTTCGGCAGGCCGGTTCTGCGCACGGCCTCTTTTTTGGCCAGGCGCGCGGCCAGCTCGATGGGCGCGACCAGCGGCAGCACATGGTCGATGAGCTGTGGAAAGCGCACGCGGATGAGCCGCGTCACCGCCGGACAGGCCGAACTGATCACAGGCCGTTCGATGCTGCCTGTCTGCAGAATGCGCCGTGTGGCGTCGCTGACAAGCTCCGCGGCCTTTGCCACCTCGTACACATCGTCGAAGCCCATATCCAAAAGTGCTGCCAGCACCACGTCCTGCTCCTCCAAATTGTTATACTGTCCGTATAAACTCGGCGGAGGTAAAGCAATTGTATATTTGAAATCATCCAAAATCGTCAACGGGTCATACAGCGGCTTCTTTGCATGATGCGGACAGATGCGGATGCACTCGCCGCAGTCGATGCAGCGCTCGGCCAGGATATGCGCCTTGCCGTCGCGCACGCGGATGGCCTCGGTGGGGCAGCGCTTGATGCAGTTGATGCACCCTTTGCACAGGTCCTTGTCCAGGGTGACCGAGTGAATGAATTTTTCCAAGCGTGCCGCCTCCTTTCCTCAGATGCTCCGCCGCGCGCGGCGGCGGGCCTCAAATAAAATACAACGCCAGCAGCGCGGCGCCTGCCGCGGTAAGCACCACAGCCCATATGAAATCGGCACGCACAGCGTGCATCGGAGCGGCGTCTCCGTCCAGCGCATATTCGCCGGGGCGCGCAGGGTCATACAGCACCTGCACACGCTGGCCGATGCGCCACGCTCCTTCCCGGCTGCCTCCGGTGGCGATCCATTCAGTCTCCCCGCCGTTCACGGTGAACCGGACGCAGGGGTACCAGTTCCACTGCGTCATCGCCTGCGGGATACTGAGAAAGCCATGTGCACCGTTGGCTGTAGTGCGGCCCCAGTACTGGTACGCCACTTTGGGAACATCGCCCTGCTTTTCATAACGCATCGGCAGGCGGTGGCGCACAAGGCCGCACACCACGCCCTCCGCTTTGGCCGGCGCCCGGCGGGCGCGGCGAAGCATCAGCGCCTCCACAAAGCCCCAGACGGCATTGAATATGCCAAGTACAACGCACGCGGCTCCCAATACCATGATCCACAACATAAGGCACCCTCCTTTCGGCCGGGCCGTATCATACGGCCGTCCGCTTTGAAACGTTTCTTTCCCGCGTCTTCGCACAGAGCGCCGCATCAAGGCACGGCTGCTCCCGCAGCAGCGGCCGGCAGCACCGCAGCCCCACACACAGAATAACGCCTGGAGACACGGCTGCGTTTCACCCCGCAACGAAAAACCGTGCCTCAGTCGATGTTCACAAGCATCTTCACCGTGGTGCCCACGCCTACGGTGGACTGGATGTCAAATTCATCTGAATATTTTTTCATATTGGGCAGGCCCCATGCCCCGCGCCGAAGCCGAGGCTTCGCACCTCGTCGGGCGCGGTGCTCCACCCTTCGCTCATGGCCAGGGCAATGTCCCGGGATGCCTGGGCCCTGATCCGTCAGCGTCATATCCACGCTCTCATCGGTAACGGCCACGTCGATCTCGCCGCCGCCCGCGTGGATGGCCAGGTTGATCTCTCCCTCATACAGTGCGATGGCAACCTTACGCACAGCGTCCGCAGGGATCCCCAGCTTCTTCAGCCGTGCCTTCAAATCGGCGCTGGCCTCCCCCGCACGGGTGAAATCGTCCCCGGGCACGGTATAATGCAGGCGGATCGCGTCCATCACGCCATCCCCCCGCGCAGCCCTTTTTCGTACAGCAGGCCGCACGCCGCGAACATGGGCAGCTTTGTAGCCAACACGGCGATGCCCCGGTCCACCGCCAGCTGCAGGATGGCGCCGTCCGGCTTTTTGCCGCGCACAAACACGATGCAGATCATGTCCATCATGTCCGCGGTGCGCACCACCTGCGGGTTGTTCAGGCCTGTGACAAGCACGGCCTGGTCTTTCACATAGGCCAGCACGTCGCTCATCATGTCGCTGCCGCAGGCCGCGTGCACCTCACGGGTGAGGTCCGCCTCCGGCGTCAGCAGCTCGGCGTCCAGCGTTTCCATTACTTGCTTGATGGTCATTGCGCTTCCACTCCATTTCTGCCCGCGCGGCTGCGCGGCGGCATAAGCAGCCCCGGTGACAGGGGCTCACCTTAAGTATACGGGAAACCCGTTCCGAAAACAAGCGCGCCGGGCCGCTTTGCCGTTGTGTTTCTGCACAGTTTTTTACGCATAAATTCTACATCTGTGCTATAAAGTAGCAGCCGCTAACTTGTCGTTTTTTTAAACAAATTTCTGTTATAATCAAATACAACTGGGCCAAAGCACGGTTTGTTTGCCCGTACCTGGCCCAACTTACAAACGGGAGGACTATATATGAGGCGCTTTTCCACTGTGCCCTTCAAGGGCACAAAAGAGCAGGAAGCCGAACTGGTGGCCTGGCTCGAGGAGCACAAAGCGACGCCCGGCGTGGCCATGCCGGCGCTGCAGAAGGCTCAGGAGATCTATGGGTATCTGCCCATCGAGGTGCAGCGTATCGTGGCCAATACGCTGGGCAAACCTCTGGCGGAAATTTATGGAATTTCCACGTTTTATTCGCAGTTCAGCCTTTGTCCGAAGGGTGAATACAAAATCAGCGTTTGCCTGGGCACGGCGTGCTATGTAAAGGGCAGCGGCAAGATCTACGAGAAGCTGCAGGAAAAACTGCATATTTCGGGCGGCGAATGCACGGAAGACGGCAAGTTCAGCCTGGACGCATGCCGCTGCATCGGCGCGTGCGGCCTGGCCCCTGTCATGACGATCAACGACGATGTATACGGCCGCCTGACGGGCGACGAACTCGACGAGATCCTGGCAAAATATTGAGCTTATACTTATGTTAGGATGAGGTAAGCACACCATTTACCGCACCACACCGGACACGAAAGGCGGGCGCCGATATGCAGGAACTTTCAATGAACGTTCTGGACGTGGCGGAAAATTCCGTCGCAGCCGGGGCTACGCTGGTCGCCATCACGCTTTCCATTGATACCGCAGCAAAACGCATGACGCTGACCATCACGGACAACGGCAAGGGTATGCCGCCGGAGATGGCGGCCCGTGTGACAGACCCGTTCTGCACCACGCGCAAAACGCGCAAGGTCGGGCTGGGCCTTCCGTTTTTTGAAAATAGGCGGCCGAGATGACGGGGGGCGCGCTTTCCATCGAAAGCACAGTTGGAAAAGGTACCTGTGTAACGGCCTGGTTCACACTGGGCCACATCGACCTTGCTCCGTTGGGCGATATGTCCGCCACGGTGGCGGGGCTCATCCAGTGCAGCCCGGACATCGACTTTGTGTACACCGTGCAGGCCGACGGCGAGCAGTTCGCCGCGGACACGCGCGAGCTGCGTGCGGTGCTGGACGGCGTGCCCCTGAGCGAGCCGTCCGTAGCGCTTTGGCTGCGGGAATATCTTGCCGAGAACACCGAACAACTTTTACAAAAGGAGAACGCTGTATGAAAAGCTTAGAAGAACTTGCCGCCATCCGCGACAAGATGAAACAGACCGTGAATACGCGGGAAGCGGCGCACGATTCCACGCGCGTCGTGGTCGGCATGGCCACCTGCGGCATCGCCGCAGGCGCGCGCCCTGTGCTGAACGCCTTTACCGAAGAGGTCGCCCGGCGCGACCTGCACGGCGTGCTCGTCACCCAGACGGGCTGCATCGGCATCTGCCAGTACGAGCCGGTGGTGGAGATCACCTGCCCCGGCCAGGAAAAGGTCACCTATGTAAAAATGACGCCCGAGAAAGTCGCGCGCGTCGTGTCCGAGCATCTTGTGGGCGGGCATCCCGTCACCGAGTACACCATCGGCAACGTACGGTAAGGAGGAGAAGCAATGTTTAGAAGCCATGTAATGGTCTGCGGCGGCACCGGCTGCACCTCCTCCGGCAGCGACAAGATCGCGAAGGCCTTCGAGGACGAGATCCTTGCCACCGGCCTGGAAAATGAAGTCAAGGTCATCCGCACGGGCTGCTTCGGCCTGTGCGCGCTGGGCCCCATCGTCGTCATCTATCCCGAGGGCAGCTTTTACAGCATGGTCAAGGAAGAGGACGTTAAAGAGATCGTGGACGAGCACCTGCTGAAAGGACGCCCCGTCACGCGCCTGCTGTACGACGAGACCGTTGCCGAGGACAACACCGTCAAGAGCCTGGACGACACCGCGTTTTATAAAAAACAGATGCGCATCGCGCTGCGCAACTGCGGCGTTATCAACCCCGAGAACATCGACGAATACATCGCCTTCGACGGCTATCAGGCGCTGGGCAAGGTGCTCACTGAAATGACGCCGGACGACGTCATCCAGACGATCTTGGACTCCGGCCTGCGCGGCCGCGGCGGCGCAGGTTTCCCCACCGGCCGCAAATGGCAGCTTGCCTCGGGCAACCGCGGCAATGTGCAGAAATATGTATGCTGCAACGCCGACGAGGGCGACCCCGGCGCATTTATGGACCGCAGCGTGCTGGAGGGCGACCCCCACGTTGTCATCGAAGCCATGGCCATCGCGGGCTATGCCATCGGCGCCTCGCAGGGTTATGTGTACATCCGCGCCGAGTACCCCATCGCCGTGCACCGTCTGCAGGTCGCCATCGATCAGGCGCGCGAATACGGCCTGCTGGGCAACAACATCTTCGGCACCGATTTCTGCTTTGACCTGGACATCAAGCTGGGCGCCGGCGCCTTTGTGTGCGGCGAGGAGACCGCTTTGATGACCTCCATCGAGGGCAAGCGCGGCGAGCCGCGTCCCCGTCCCCCGTTCCCGGCCGTCAAGGGCCTGTTCGGCAAGCCCACCATCCTGAACAACGTGGAGACCTATGCCAACGTGCCGCAGATCATCCTGAAGGGCGCGGACTGGTTCGCCAGCATGGGCACCGAGAAGAGCAAGGGCACCAAGGTGTTCGCGCTGGGCGGCAAGATCAAGAATACTGGCCTTGTAGAGATTCCCATGGGCACCACGCTGCGCACCATCGTCGAGGAGATCGGCGGCGGCATCCCGGGCGGCAAAAAGTTCAAAGCCGCGCAGACGGGCGGCCCCTCCGGCGGCTGCATCCCGGCCAGTCTCATCGACACACCCATCGACTACGACAACCTGCTTGCCATCGGCAGCATGATGGGCTCCGGCGGCCTCATCGTCATGGACGAGGACACCTGCATGGTGGATATCGCCAAGTTTTTCCTGGAATTCACCGTAGACGAAAGCTGCGGCAAGTGCACGCCGTGCCGCGTGGGCACCAAGCGTCTGCTGGAGCTGCTGAACAAGATCACGGACGGCAAGGGCACCATGGAGGATCTGGACAAAATCACAGAGCTGGCCGAATTCATCAAATCCAACAGCCTGTGCGGCCTGGGCCAGACAGCCCCGAACCCCGTCCTCTCCACACTGCGCTACTTCCGCGACGAATATGTGGAGCACATCGTCAACAAGCGCTGCCCGGCGGGCGTGTGCAAGGCGCTGCTGAACTACAAGATCGACCCCGTCAAGTGCAAGGGCTGCACGCTGTGCGCGCGCACCTGCCCGGCCGGCGCCATCAGCGGCACCGTGCGCCAGCCGCATACCATCGATACCGCCAAGTGTGTTAAGTGCGGCGCCTGCATCGAGAAGTGCAAATTCGGCGCCATCAGCAAAGGTTAAGAGAGGGAGTGACAACGAATGGAAACCGTACATATCAAGATCAATAACGTGCCCTACGAAGTCGCTGCCGGCTCTACTATCCTGGAAGCGGCCCACAGCGTGGGCATTGAGATTCCGACCCTGTGCTATCTGAAAGAGATCAACGAGATCGGTGCGTGCCGTATCTGCGTTGTGGAGGTCAAAGGCGCGCGCAGCCTGGTCACCGCGTGTGTGTACCCCGTCAATGAAGGCATGGAGATCGTGACAAACAGCGAAAAAGTGCAGGCGTCCCGCAAGACGAACCTGGAGCTGCTGCTTTCCACCCACGACCAGAACTGTCTGTCCTGCGTGCGCAGCACCGACTGTGAGCTGCAGAAGCTCTGCCGCGACTACGGCGTCAACGGCATGCGCTTCATCGGCAGCCGCGAGCGCTATGCCATCGACGATTCCGCGCCGCATATGGTGCGCGACGACAACAAGTGCATCCTGTGCCGCCGCTGTGTGGCCGCCTGCAAGGCCAACCAGGCCGTGGGTGTGATCGGCGCCAACGAGCGCGGCTTCTCCACGCACATCGGCTGCGCGTTTGAAGCGCCTTTGGGCGATTCCCCCGTGCGTTTCCTGCGGCCAGTGCATCACCGTGTGTCCCGACCGGCGCGCTGACGGAAAAACGACGACACCGCCAAGGTGTGGGCCGCGCTGCGCGACCCGTCCAAGCATGTTGTGGTGCAGCCCGCGCCCAGCGTGCGCGCCACCTTGGGCGAATGCTTCGGCATGCCCATCGGCACCAACGTGGAGGGCAAAATGGTCGCCGCGCTGCGCCGCCTGGGCTTTGACGGCGTGTTCGACACCGACACCGCGGCCGACTTCACCATCATGGAGGAGGCCACCGAGTTTGTTCAGCGCGTGAAAAACGGCGGCACGCTGCCCCTGATCACAAGCTGCAGCCCGGGCTGGGTAAAATTCTGCGAAACCTATTATCCGGACATGATTCCCAACCTGTCCAGTTGCAAATCTCCGCAGCAGATGTTCGGCGCGCTGACCAAGACCTACTATGCCGAAAAGATGGGCCTGGACCCCCACGACATCGTGTGTGTGTCCGTAATGCCCTGCACCGCGAAGAAGTTCGAGATCGGCCGCGACGACATGAGCGCAGCGGGCGACAATATCCCCGACGTAGATATCTCCATCACCACCCGTGAACTGGGCCGTATGATCGAGCGCGCGGGCATCAAGTTTACCGAGCTGCCCGACGAGGATTTCGACCCGGCGCTGGGCGAGAGCACCGGCGCGGCCACCATCTTCGGCGCTACCGGCGGCGTGATGGAAGCGGCCCTGCGCACGGCTGTGGAACTTGTGACGGGCGAGACGCTGGAGAAAGTGGAATTTCACGACGTGCGCGGCACCGACGGCATCAAGGAGGCCAGCTACGATGTGGGCGGCCTGCACCTGAACGTGTGCGTGGCCAGCGGCCTCACCAACTGCGACGCAGTGCTGAAGGCTGTGCAGAGCGGCGAGAAGCACTACGACTTCATCGAATTCATGGCATGCCCGGGCGGCTGTGTAAACGGCGGCGGCCAGCCCACGCAGCCGGCCAGTGTGCGCAACTTTACGGACCTGAAGGCCCTGCGCGCCGCAGCCCTGTACGGCGAGGATGACGCGAAGGCCATCCGCAAGAGCCACGAGAACCCGCTGCTCAAGAAAGTGTACGCCGAGTATCTGGGCGAGCCGGGCGGCCACAAGGCGCATCATATCCTCCACACCTCCTATGTAGCACGCGAAAAATTGTATTAAGCAAACGCCTGCGCCCGCGTGGAAATTTCCGCGCGGGCGTAATTTTTCAATTTTTCCTCTCGTTGTACATACAATGAGCCGGAGGCATATCCTTTTTATGGAAGGGAGCTTAGGGATGAAGCATTTTTTCCGCTTTTTTGCAGCAGCCGCCTGTACGGTGCTGCTCCTCGCGCTGTGCGCCTGCGCGCCAGACGGTACATCCTCCCCGGGTATCCTCCTCCGCGACGGAAGGCGTTTCCTCTGAAAGCGCGGCGCAAAGTATTCCCGCCCCTGAAAGCGCATCGGGTGAGGGTGCACAGGCGCTTTCGCTTCTGCCCGCGGACGCGGCGAATATCCAGCCGGATGCTGTGCCTGAATTTCTCACCGCAGACCAACAGGAGCTTTACCGCGCGGCCTATTATCTGTATTATCATTTTGATGTATCCAGTGGATTTGCTTTTGATACGATCGATGAAAACTCTCCCTTTATTGTCGGAGATACCGGACGGAGCTACTATCAAGATACCGGGTTTGCCAATTATTCCGCCTTTCGCACAGCACTGGATTGCGTGTTTACGTCAAACTTTGCCGACAGTCTTATTGACAAATATCAAAACTATATCAAGGGCGATGACGGCCTGCTTTATTTCAGCTTTGGCGACCGGGGCGGCAATATTTTCTACAAAAGCAGCGAATTTTCACAGATCAGCGAGACGGCGGATGAAATCCGCTTCCAGCTCATCGGCCATTATGACGAGGCGGGGCCGGGCGGCTCCGCCAGCAGCAGCCCCTACACCGAGACCTGCGAGGTTAAGCTGGTAAACACCGAAAACGGCTGGCGCTTTGCCGGCTTTGCAATGGCCTATTGACAGGCCGCAGCGAAAAGAGGAGGATGTATATGCGTACAGAGCGCGAAATGACGGCGCTCATTTTGGGCGTAGCCGAACGGGATGCGCGCGTACGCGCTGTTTTTATGAACGGCTCGCGCGCCAACCCCAACGCGCCCCGGGATATTTTTCAGGACTACGACATCGTGTATGTAGTGGAGGAAACCGCATCCTTCCGGGCGCAGCCGGGCTGGGTCGACGTGTTTGGGGAGCGGCTCGTCATGCAGACGCCCGACGAGATGGACCATGCGGCGGGACAGCCCACAGACCTTGCGCGCTGTTATGGTTATCTGATGCAGTTCGCGGACGGAAACCGCATCGACCTCCGGCTGATGACGCTCCCCCGTGCGCTGGAAGAATGCCAAAGCGATTCCCAGACCATTGTTCTGCTGGACAAGGACGGCATTCTGCCGCCCCTGCCGCTGCCCTCGGACACGGCCTACCACATCCGCAGGCCGGACCAGACTGCGTTCGCGGGCTGCTGCAACGAGTTCTGGTGGACGCTTCCCTATGTGGCCAAGGGCCTGTGGCGCGGCCGCGTCACTTATGCGCTGGACACCCTGAATGCCTGCGTCCGGCCCCAGCTTCTGCACATGCTGTCCTGGCTGGCCGGCACGCGCACGGGCTTTGCCGTCAGCGCAGGCAAAAGCGGTGCGGACCTGCCCGCTTACCTGCCCGCCGGCTGTTGGGAGCGTTACCTTTCCACCTATGCGGACGCAGAACCCGGCCATGTGTGGGCCGCGGTATTTGCAGCGGCCACCCTGTTTTTGGACGCGGCGCATCAGACTGCCGAGGCGCTGGCTCTCCCGGTCAACGAAGCGGAGGCCGAAGGAAGCCTGCGTTATCTGTACCGAGTGCGTGAGCTGCCCGCGGATGCTTCAGAAATTTTTTGAGCAGCTGTTTCCACCGACCGCATCTGTTTTTATTCCGTTCAGAAAAGGCGCGGCTCTGAAAATGAACCGCTCCAGTAAAACCGTACAATAGACAAAAGGCCCCCTAATGTAGGAAAATAAAGCTACATTAGGGGGTCTTACTATGTCCGGGGAAAGCGGAGTTGCAGCTCCACAGCGACCAGGGGTTCCAGTACACCTCGCAAGCATACTTCAACCTGACAAAATCTTATGGCATTACGACCCTCCATGTCAAGACGAGCACCCCCATATGATAACGCTATGGCAGAAAATTTCGTTTTCCATTCTCAAGACAGAGTGTATCTACCGCCATAAACCGGCCTCATTCTGCGAGGCCAATGAGATGATTGACCGCTACATCAAGTTTTTACAGCTACGAGCGCATCCAGGTTTAAAAACTGGAGTGGCGCCGCTCACGCTGCACCACTCCGCTTAATACTTCATATTTCCCTACATAGAGGCCTTTTGGTGCTGTCCGCACAATCTGGGGCGGTTTTAAAATGAGCCGCACCTTTTCCGGTTTTATTTATGCCCTTTTCGTTTTTGCCCCGGCCCAGCAGCTGCTGCACCGTGCTCCACAAATCACGGAAATTGATGGCTGCGATGAGCACCACAACCAGTGAACACCACACCGGCCAAAGTTTTACCTGCCACATCATCAGCGCCGATTCCAGCACCAGCAGGCCGAAGTTGCAGCACAGCTTTTCGGGTGCGAAATCCACGCGGATGAGCCCGCGCGTGTTCACTGCCCGCAGCAAAAACACGACAAAATAGCTGACGAACGTGGCCAGCGCTGCGCCGTTGACGCCCCAGACGGGGATGAGTGTGAAGTTGAGCGCAACGTTGATGCCCGCGCCCACAGCCATGGTGGTGAACGAAAGCGTCGAGCGCTTTTCAACCATATAAATACTGTTTAAAAAATTGTCGAAGCTGGCAAATGCCGTTGCCATCGTCAAAAGCGGGATGAATTTCCAGCCGATAAAATAGTCGTCGCGATAAATGGCCATAAAGGGCTGCGCCATCAGCACGATGCCCGCCGCCGCCAGAAAAATCAGGCTCTGGTAGGCGCTGAACACGCGGGAAAAAAACCTGTTCGCGCTGTGAATCCGTTCCGTCTGTGAACGCAGAGATCTGCCACGCTTCGGTAAAAATAGTGGAAACGATGGACAGGATGGTGGGCAGCTTATAACTGGCCCCCAGCACCGCCGTCCAGGAAGTGCCGTCCTCCAGCATGGCGGCCACGAAAAACTGGTCGCTGGCGTTGGTGATCCACCAGAAGATGGACGCAGGCACCAACGGCAGCGCATAGCGCAGCATTTTTTTCAGCAGCTTGGTATCAAAGCGCTTGAAATCCAGAAAACGCCAGGTCTTTGTCACTGCAAACAGGAACAGCGCACTGAGACCATCGGCGCAGATGATCGCAAGCAAATAGCCTGTGGGGCCCATATTCAGCACCCGCAGAAACAGCACATAGAACCCGCATGTGGTTATGGTACACAGAATACCGTCAATGGCATACAGGCGGTTGAGCTGGCGTGCACGGCAGAACTGGCAGTTCAGCGTGCGCAGGCAGCTCACCAGCAGGTACACATACAACAGAGCAATATAGTCCCGGAACAGTGCAATACGGGACAGCAGCGGATACAACAGCAGCAGCAGTACGAACCCCATACCAATGGATACAAGGCCGTTCATATAAATGGCGCTCTTGCGGATGCCCTTTTCCAACCCAAAACGGATAACGGCGTTGGCGATACCCAGGCTCACCAGCGGGATCAGCAGGCTGGCGCACTGGTTCAGCAGCTCCTTGATGCCGTTCATTTCCTGCGTTTCAAACCAGTAGCTGAACAGCGGAGCCATCACAAAGCTCAGCAGCTTAGACGAAAACGTACTGATCGCAAACAACATCGTGTTTGAAACAAGGCGCTTGTATTTATCCATGCAGCACCTCCGGCTTCCGGAAAATTTTTACTCTAACTATAATAGTATATCATATATCCTGCCAGTTTTTAAAACCACGGCCCTGTGCCGGCAGAACCAAAACTGCGAACAAAGCGCCGTTTTTCCGTTTTTAATATGTAGGCGGCGGTCCCTCCGGGCTTTCCATTCCGCCTTGCACAGACGGCGCCAGCAGCCTGCGGCGCGCCTTATAGTCCGGCATGTACCGCGCTACCACAGCCCAAAAAGCGGGGCTGTGGTCTGCCCGGACAAAATGTGCATATTCGTGCAGCACCACATATTCGACAGCCGCGCGAGGCTTTTCCGCCAGGCGCAGACTGAACGTGATCTGCCGTTTTGCCGGCACACACACGCCCCAGCGCGTTTTCATCTGCCGTACCTTCAGAACGGGGCGCTGCCCGTTCAGCACCTGTGCAAACAACGGAAATACCGCATCGCTTACCTGTGTGAACAGAGCCAGCGCATCCTCCCTGGACACGGAACAGGGGCGCTGCTCTTCCTCGCCGCGCGCAAGAGCGCGCACGCGCGCCGCCTCGATCCATCGAGCCCGTCCGGCCACGAATGCATCCACCTGTGCCAGCGGCGCGCCCAGGGGCGCCGACACGGCAACGCTTCCGTCAGCCCGCACGCGCAGGTTGATATTTTTGACCCGTTTTCGCTTAAACTCATACCGCACACCGCCTGCGGCGCGATACTGCGCGGGTTCTTTGTTTTTCATCCGACCGGCTCCTCCTGCAGTTTCCCCGCCGCCGCCCGCAGGGGCGGCGGCTTTTTATGCTTCCGTGTTCCAGGGCCTTTGCGCACAAGAGCCCTGGAACATTATACCCCCGACACAAATGCAATTGGCAAATCCGCCAAAAATGCCGCGGAAATTTAGCATGGATTCTGCTTGACATGATACTATATCTAGTGCGATAATTATACCCGGCATCAATATTTAGCGAGCATACCAAAGAGTGTGAGTGTGCGCGGAATCGGAGGAAAACCATGATCAAAAGCATCATCAAGCGCGATGGACGCGTCGTTTTGTAACGACGAAGGAAAGATCGCTTCGGCCATTTTGAAGGCCATGGAGGCAGCCCAGGAGGGCGACGCTTCACAGGCTGCGGCTGTCGCCAATGCAGTGGAAGCGGCTCTGGAGGAGCGTTGCGGCGCCCAGCCGCCCCAAATCGAGCAGATTCAGGACGAAGTGGAAAGCCAGCTGATGCAGATGGGCTTCGACAACGCCGCCAAAAAATATATTTTGTACCGCGCGTCCCGCACCCGCGTGCGCGAGATGAACACCCGTTTGATGAAAGTGTTCGACGAGCTGACCCATGCCGACGCCACGGCCAGCGACATGAAGCGCAGCAACGCCAACATCGACGGCGACACGCCCATGGGCACCATGCTTCAGTACGGCAGCGAGGCAGCCAAGGACTATTATGACAAATATCTGCTGACACCCGAGCAGAGCCGGGCGCACCGGGAGGGCTGGATCCATATCCATGACTTTGATTTTTACGCCCTCACCACCACCTGCTGCCAAATCGACCTGCTCAAGCTGTTCAAAGGCGGTTTCTCCACGGGCCACGGTTTTCTGCGCGAGCCCAACGACATCCAGAGTTATTCCGCCCTGGCATGTATCGCCATCCAGTCCAATCAGAACGACCAGCACGGCGGCCAGAGTATCGTAAACTTTGACTACGGCCTGGCGCCGGGCGTTGCCAAAACATACAAAAAGCAGTATGCCGTCAATATTTTCAAGAGTCTCGAGCTGCTGGCTCCCGAGGCGGGCGTGACGCTGCAGCAGGTGAAGGACACACTGCGCGCCATTGAGGCTGAACAGGGCCTGCGGCCCCAGCTCGCCACTGATATGGATTACCTGCGCGCCGAGACGGAAGCCCTCACTCCGCTCGTGAGCGGAGACATTGCAAAAAAAGCCCAGGCATTCGCGCTGAAAGAGACGGAAAAGGAGACCGAAAAGGCTACCTATCAGGCCATGGAGGCGCTCATTCACAACCTGAATACCATGCATTCCCGCGCCGGTGCGCAGACGCCGTTCTCGTCCATCAACTACGGCACAGACATCAGCCCCGAGGGCCGTATGGTGATGCGCAACGTACTGCTGGCCACGGACGCGGGCCTGGGCCACGGTGAAACGCCTATCTTCCCCATTCAAATCTTCCGCGTGAAGGAAGGCGTCAACTACAACCCCGGCGACCCCAACTATGATTTGTTCCAGCTTTCCTGCAAGGTGAGCGCCAAGCGGCTGTTCCCCAACTTCAGCTTTATCGACAGCCCGTTCAACCTGCAGTATTACAAGCCCGGCCATCCTGAGACCGAGGTCTCGTACATGGGCTGCCGCACCCGTGTGATGGGCAACGTCTACGATCCCTCACAGGAGATCGCCAACGGCCGCGGCAATCTCAGCTTCACCTCCATCAACCTTCCGCGCCTGGCCATTGAGAGCCACGGCGATGAAGCGCTGTTCTATGAAAAGCTCAAGGATATGATGGAGCTTGTCATCGGCCAGCTGGACGACCGTTTCGCCATCCAGAGCAAAAAGCGCGTATACAACTTCCCGTTCCTGATGGGTCAGGGTGTCTGGCTGGACAGCGAAAAGCTGGGCCCCAGCGACGAGGTGGGCGAGGTACTCAAGCACGGAACATTGAGCATCGGCTTCATCGGCCTGGCCGAGACGCTGATCTCTCTGTACGGACACCACCACGGCGAGAGCGACGCAATGCAGGAAAAAGGCCTTGCCATCGTCCAGTACATGCGCCAGTATCTGGATGCGCGCAGCGAACGCACCCATATGAACTACAGCTTGCTGGCCACCCCGGCGGAGGGTCTTTCCGGCCGTTTTGTACGCATGGACAAAAAGCGCTACGGGCTGATTCCCGGCGTGACGGACAAGGATTATTACACCAATTCTTTCCATATCCCTGTGTACTACAATATCTCGGCCTATGAGAAGATCCGGAAGGAAGCGCCCTATCATGCACTGACCAACGCGGGCCATATCAGCTATGTGGAGCTGGACGGCGACACCGCCAACAACCTGGAAGCGTTCGAGAGTATCGTGCGCTGCATGCACGACTGCGGCATCGGCTACGGCAGCATCAATCACCCGGTGGACCGCGACCCCATCTGCGGGTATGTGGGCGTCATCGGGGAGGTATGTCCCCGCTGCGGCCGCCGCGAGGGCGAGGCCGTTTCTCCCGAACGCATCAAGGAGCTGCGCAAGCTGTATCCCGGCACCTTTACCTACTGCGGCTGCGAATGATCTCATCCGCGCCGAAGCAATAGCACAATTTTTCAACATCTTTTCGTCTTTTGAAGGAGGACTTGACTTATGGCACAGATCGAAACCAACATTGAGGCAAAAAACGGCAAGGGTGTGGGCTTTGAGCGCATCCGCCGCATCACCGGCTACCTTGTGGGCACTCTGGACCGCTTCAACGACGCCAAGCGTGCCGAAGAGCACGACCGTGTGAAGCACGGCATGCAGCATTAAGGAGCGCTTTTGTTTTGATACAGCAAACGATCAATATCGCAGGCATCATGGAGGATTCCATTGTAGACGGCCCGGGCCTGCGCACAGCTATTTTTGCGCAGGGCTGCCCGCGCCGGTGCGAGGGCTGCCACAACCCGGAAAGCTGGGCGTTCGGCACGGGCACGGATATGACAGTGCAGGACCTGTTCTGGCGTGTGAAGAAAAATCCGCTGGTGCGCGGCGTCACCTTTTCCGGCGGCGAGCCGTTCAGCCAGGCGGAGCCTTTTACTGAACTGGCAAAGCTGCTGAAGGCCAATGGTTACGAGGTTGCCAGCTATACAGGCTACACCTTTGAAGAACTCCTGGAAAACGGAACGCCGGCCCAGAAGCAGCTGCTGGCCGCGCTGGACATTCTGGTGGACGGAGAATTCGTTTTGGCACAGCGCAATCTGGACCTGCGGTTTCGCGGCAGCGAAAACCAGCGCATCCTGGACGTACCCCAGAGCCTTGCCCAAGGCAGAGCCGTATGGTGTACGGCGGCGCGCTGGGTGGGAGAACGGCAGTCATAACGCGTGCACTGCGTCCCCGCGGCACAACCGAAACCCTAGCCGCGCCCATCTCATGCGGGCGCGGCTCTGCTTGTCGAAAAAGGGCAATTTTGTGTGCGAAGTGCGCAAAATTGCCCTTTTGTGCGCCGGAAAGGAGCGCTGAGGGAAACCGGAAAGCGTCTGCACAGCACAAAGCGTCTGGCGTCTCTCAGCGGTTGACGGCTTTGCCGACAGCCTCAGCCGCATTGCGCGTAAAGATACTTTTTGCTATAATAGGTACGTTCATCACAAGACCAGTAAAGGAATGAAGACCACTCATGCGCATGCGTTTCAAACCCTATGCCGGGCCGGAGCTTGCGGCCTGCCCTTTTCACATGAACGACGCCACCCGGTACAAGGGCCGCTGGCGAGAGACCTTTGCCCGGCCCGGGCAGCCGCTTCACTTGGAGCTGGGCTGCGGCAAGGGCGGATTTCTCGCCCGGCTTGCCTCCCGCAATCCGGACGTCAATTACATCGGCGTGGACATCACCGACAAGGTGCTCATTCTTGCCAAACGCAACATCGAACGCATCTACGCCGAACAGGGGCTTCCCATCGACAACGTGAAGACCCTGGCTCACGACATCGAACGTATTCCCACACTGTTGGACAAAGCGGACCGCGTGGAGCGCATCTACATCAATTTCTGCAACCCATGGAACAAAAAGGCCAACCACAAAAAGCACCGTCTGACGCATACCCGCCAGCTTCTGCTGTACCGTCCGTTCCTTGCAGACGGCGCGGAGATCTGGTTCAAATGTGACGACGACGATCTTTTTAAAAGATACGCTGCGCTATATGGCCGAGGCCGGGTTCGAGGTGACTTGGCAGACGAGGGACCTGCACGCTGATGAACCGTCGTGGAACATCCGTACCGAACACGAACA
>ENA-OQMY01000134-OQMY01000134.1-human-gut-metagenome-genome-assembly--contig:-NODE-134-length-24678-cov-3.940817_pt1 | contig 24678 bp, 16 predicted proteins | sample MGYA00242623_ERZ504868 | MGnify/ENA primary metagenome ERZ504868 (study PRJEB26092, sample SAMD00036386) | human gut metagenome | host: Homo sapiens | study: EMG produced TPA metagenomics assembly of...
AAGGGCCCCAGCGCCTGTGCGCTGAGAACGCGAAGAAGTCGGCGCCGAGTTTCCGCACGTCGACGGGCAGGTGCGGCACCGATTGCGCGCCGTCCACCACCATGAAGCCGCCGTGGGCATGCACGCGCTCGGCCATGGACTCGATGGGGTTTCTCGATGCCGAGGACGTTCGACACGTGAGCGGCCGCGACGATCTTGGTGCGCGGGCCGAATCTTCGCGCCCAACTCCTCCTCGCCGATCACGCCGTCCTCGTCGGGGAACAGATACACGAGGCGCGCGCCCGCCGCGCGGCACGCCTGCTGCCAGGGGATGAGGTTCGAGTGGTGCTCCATGATGGTGATGACGACCTCGTCGCCCGGTTCGAGCACTGTGGGCGCAAAGCTCTTAGCGACCAGGTTGAGCGACTCGCTCGTGTTGCGGGTGAAGACGACCTCGTTGGCCTGTGAGGCGCCGATGAGGTCAGCGATCTGCTGGCGGACCTTCGCGATGGCGTCGGTGGCCTCGACGGACAGCGAGTACAGGCCGCGCAGGGGGTTGGCGTTCATGCGCTGGTAGAAGTCGCGTTCGGCGTCGAGCACACGGGCAGGGCGCTGCGCGGTGGCGGCGCTATCGAGGAAAGCGATCTCGGGGTGCTGCTGGAACAGCGGGAACTGGCCCTTGTAGGGGTTGGTCTCGATGTCCACGGTGGGCCAGCCGCGCGAAGCCTCGTCGCTGGCGTCGAGCTCCATGGGCTCGGGGGCGGTACAGGTGTCGCATTTAACGTGCTCGGTGTCGATCATGCGAGCTCCTCTTCAAAGTTGTCGATCAGGTTGTTGCCTAGGCGGACGACGGCGGCGCGGGTGCGCTCGTCGGTGGCGGAAAGCGCGGCGTCCTCCAGCTTGGCGCGGATGAACAGGTCCTCGGCGGCGTTTGGTCAAGGCCACGGCAGGCGAGGTAGAACAGCTGCTCGTCGCGGACGTGACCGATGGTGGCTCCGTGGTTGCCGGCGACGTCGTCCTCGTCGCACAGGATGACGGGGACGGTCTTGTTGTCGACGCCCTTGTTGGCCAAAAGCACCGTCTCGCGCTCGGTGCCGGTTGCACCCTTGCAGCCGTGCACGAGGTCGATGGTGCCGCGGTAGACCTTCTTGGACGTGCCGGTCAGTACGCCGTTGGCGTCGATCTCGCACTCGGTCTTGCGACCGCGGTGGCGCAGCTCGTAGTTAAAGTCGCGCACCTGCTCGCGGGCGCCCAGGTAGTCAGTATCGATGGTGACCTTGGCGGTATCGCCCAGCAGGTCGCCGGCAAGGCCGGTGGCACTGGCGCCGGCACCCAGGACGCTGTGCTGCACGTTGACGCGCGCGCCCTCGTCCAGGAACAGGCCGGTGTCGTCGAGCGCGATCCAGCTATCGTCGAGCGTCTGCGTGCAGGTCACGTTGACGGTGGCGTACTCGTGGGCGCACACGCGTAGCACGGAGCCCACGACACCCTCGCCGGTAACGGGGGAGTCTAGGGCAATATGTAGATCGAGCGTCGACTGGGGACGGGCGACGACGTCGATGGCGGCGATGGCCGCGGCGGCATCGACAGCGCTCACGCGCACGGTAACCGTGGCGTGCTTGTATGCGGGCACATCGATGACGATGCGCTTGGTAGCGTGGTCGGCCAGGTAGGTGTAGGCAGCCTCGCCCATGCCAGTCTCGAAGGCCTCGGCAGGGGAGAGCTCCTCCTCGAGCTTGATGGCGCCGGCCTGGTAGACGGAGGTCGCAGGCACGTCGAGCTCGGTCTCGGGCGTGATACGGGCGCGGTCGGCGGCATCGCCGGGGGCGGAGGCGCGGCGCTCGGGGAAACGCTCGGCCATAGCGTCCATGGCGGCTTCAAACGCGTCTGCCACGCCGGTAAACTGCTCGTCCAAGCCCTCGACCTCAACGGCCTCGGTGGGAGCGGCGGCAAGCTCGTCAGAGAGCTCGAGCTTGGTCTGGTTCATCTTGAGCCAACCCCAAGTGGCAGCCGGCATCGCATTAACCTGCTCAAGGGTGGTAGCAGCGGTGTTGGTGGTCTGTTTCATTATCCGATCGCTCCTTCCATCTCGAGCTTGATCAGGTTGTTCATCTCGACGGCGTACTCCAACGGCAGCTCCTTGGAGACCGGGTTGGCAAAGCCGTTGACGATCATGGTACGGGCCTCTTCCTCCGAGATACCGCGGCTCATCAGGTAGAACACCTTGTCGTCGCCGATACGTCCGATGGTGGCCTCGTGGCCGATGTCGACATTCTTGGCGCGGATGTCCATGGCGGGGATGGTGTCGGAGCGGCTCTGGTCGTCGAGCATGAGCGACTGGCAGCTCACGGTTGCCTTGGAGCCCTCAGCCTTGGGCGTGGCCACGATAGAGCTGCGGAAGGTCTGGATGCCGCCGCTCTTGGAGATGCCCTTGGTTTCGACGGTTGCCGAGGTCTCGGGCGCGTTGAGCACGACCTTGCAGCCGGTGTCGAGGTTCTGCCCGGCGCCGGCAAAGGTGATGCCGGTAAAGCTCGAGCGGGCGCGGCGGCCATTGAGCACGCTCATGGGGTAGAGGTAGCCCACGTGGCTGCCGAAGGAGCCGCTGATCCACTCGATGTCGCCGTCCTCGTCCACGCGCGCACGCTTGGTGTTGAGGTTGTACATGTTCTTGGACCAGTTCTCGATGGTCGAGTAGCGCAGGTGCGCACGCTTGCCCACAAAGAGCTCGACGGCGCCGGCGTGGAGGTTTGCCACGTTGTACTTGGGCGCGGAGCAACCCTCGATAAAGTGCAGGTCGGCATCGTCCTCGACGATGATGAGCGTGTGCTCAAACTGGCCGGCGCCCTTGGCGTTAAGACGGAAGTAGCTCTGCAGCGGGAAGTCGAGCTTGGTGCCCTTGGGCACGTAGACAAACGAGCCGCCCGACCATACGGCGCCGTGCAGGGCCGCAAACTTGTGGTCGGTGGGCGGGATGAGCGTCATAAACTTCTCGTGGATGAGCGGTTCCCACTGCGGGTCGTGCAGGGCCTCCTCGATGCCGGAGTACACGATGCCCATCTTGGACGCGGTGTCCTGCATGTTGTGGTAGACGAGCTCGGAGTCGTACTGCGCGCCGACGCCCGCCAGGTAGCTGCGCTCGGCCTCGGGGATGCCCAGGCGCTCAAAGGTATTCTTGATGTCGTCGGGCACCGACTCCCAGTCGTGCTTTTGTTCGGTGTTGGGCTTGACGTAGGTGACGATGTTGTTCATATCCAGCCCGGCAATGGAAGGCCCCACGTCGGGTCGGGAAAACGGTTGAAGATCTCGAGGGACTTTAAGCGCAGGTCGAGCATCCACTGCGGCTCGTCCTTTTTGGCGCTAATCTCGCGCACGATGTCGGGCGTGATGCCGGCGTCGAGGCGCTCGAATCCCGTCCTCGCCATAGGTGAAGTCGTAGAGGCTGCGGTCGATGTCCGCGACCTCGGTGCGGTTCTGGTCATTGCGTGCCCCTTTACGCCTGCTGCTCGGCAGCGGCGGCCTCGGCCTGGGCGCGCTGCTCGGCGGCCTCGCGCTCGAAGGTCTCAAAACCGTTCTTGTCGATCCAGGGGATGAGCGAGGCGTCGTCCTCGCGCACGATGTGGCCCTTGACCATAACGTGGACGCGGTCGACATCCAGGTGCTCCAAGATGCGCGTGTTGTGTGTGATGATGAGCATGGAGCCGTCGCAGCTCTTGCGGTAGGCGTCCATGCCGTGCTGACGGTGAAAGCGCGTCGACGTCCAGGCCTGAGTCGGTCTCGTCGAGGATGGCGAGCTTGGGCTGCAGCAGCAGAAGCTGGAGCATCTCGACCTTCTTCTTCTCGCCGCCCGAGAAGCCCACGCCCAGCTCGCGGTTAAGATAGGCGGTATCCATGTTGAGCTCGGCCGCGAGCTCCTTGACGCGGCGGCGGAACTCCTTGCCCTTCATCTCCAGACCGGGGCGGCCGGCGATGCTGGCGCGCAAAAAGCTCGACAGCGGCACGCCCGGGATCTCGACCGGGGCCTGAAAGCTCAGGAACAGGCCGGCACGCGAGCGCTTGTCGGTGGTGAGCCCGGTGATGTCCTGGCCGTCAAAGATGATGCGGCCGTCGTTGACGGTGTAGACGGGGTCGCCCATGACCAGGTGACCAAGGGTGGACTTACCCGCGCCGTTGGGGCCCATCAGCACGTGGGTCTCGCCGGCGGCGACGTTGAGGTTGACGTTGTGGAGGATGGTCTTCTCGTCCACGGAGGCAGTCAGACCTTCGATGGAAAGCAGCGGATTTGCGCTCATGCTGTCCCTCTCTGTATATGGTGTACTCATAGGTGTACTAAACCCTAGGAATCTTCTCGGAATAAAGTTACTATGGGTTCGGCGTTAGTCAAGGGAAAACCCGACTAATCCACTCGACTTTTCAAATTCTGGGACAAAATAACCTGTTGTGTTTGTCCCACTTACTTAAGATTTGGGACAAACAAACCTGGTTATGTTGTCCCAGATGCGATGGGAGGGTAGGTATGCTCATTTCTTCTAAGGGCCGCTATGCCCTCCGACTGATGATCTATATCGCAGCGCTGGGCGACGCCGAGGGCAAGATCGCTTTGCGCGAGGTCGCCGACCGCGAGCGTATCTCGCAAAAGTATCTGGAGCAGCTGGTTCGTCCGCTCATGAAGGCGGGCCTACTTAAGAGCGTGCGCGGCAAGGGCGGCGGCTACATGATGGCCAAGGACCCGGCCGAGGTGCGTGCCGGCGACATCCTGCGCGCCGTCGAGGGCAGCACGGCTCCGGTGGCGTGCGATGGCATCGACAACAGCTGCGCTCGCAGCGATCTCTGCTCGACCGTCAAATTCTGGCGCGGTCTGGACGACGTGATCGAAAAGTACGTCGACGGCGTGTCGTTGGCCGACCTTGCCGCCGTCCCAGAGATCAACTTTGACATTAAGCTGTAGGTTGAGCGCAATTCCTTAAGATTTCGCGGAGGGTTGTTGCCGTTTACCGAGGGGTTGTTGTGCAACAACGGGCGAGCTGCAATACTTATTTTTATCTTTGCAAACTGCACTTTAACTACACCAATGCAGGGAGGATCTTATGCAGCCCAAGCATTCTGCGATTGTCGCGGGCCTGACGCTGGCGCTTTCGTTTGGCGCCGTTTCCGCGCCGGCACCCGCCGCTGCCGAGGAGCCCACGCCGGGCGTTGCCTCGGATGCGACCGATATCGATAAGGGTCTCTATACCCAGCAGTCCTTTTCGGGCGTGCTGAGGTCGGTCCAGGGCGTTTCGTTTGTTAACGTGGCTCCCGAGATGAAGTACTTCACCAAATATGAGAGTCACGGCAACTATAACCAGGGCTTTTCGTACGGTGACGGTTATAACGCGCTGGGTTATTACCAGTTCGACCGTCGTTGGTCGCTCATTCCGTTTATGAAGCAGGCCTACAACTACAACCCCGAAAAATACAGCATGCTCAAGGATGCGATTGATCGCGGCAGCGAGATTTCCAACATGAGCAATGCCATGTACGAGAACGGCCAGCTCACCGAGTTGGGCCGTATTGCGCAGGAGGCCTTCCAGGGCGCTTATAACATCGATCCTGTTGAGTTCTCAGCTCTTCAAGATGCCTATGCGTACAACTCGTACTATGCGGTGACCGAGGCGTGGCTCAAGAGTGGCCTGGGCATTGATATTTCGGGCCGTGCCGATTGCGTTAAGGGCATGGTGTGGAGCATCACCAACATGTGCGGCACCGGTGGCTGCAGGGACTTCTTCCGTTGGGCGAATCTCTCCAACGATATGTCCGACCGCGAGTTTGTGACGGCGCTTTCCAACAGTGTGGTCAATAACGTGGCGACCAAGTATTCGAGCCAGCCCCAGTATCATGAGGGCTGGAAGAACCGCTACCGCAATGAGCTGAAGGACTGCTTGGTTTATATCGCCGAGGACGAGGCCGCTGCGACGCCCGTGCAGCCCGAACCTACGCCGGCGCCCTCGCCGACGCCTGATTCGAATGACGACTCGAGCGACGATGCCAACGATGACAGGATGGATGCGCCCTCGACCGGTGCTGACGGTGATGGCTCTGCTGGTGGCACTACCAACAACGGCTCTACCTCGAACGGTTCCGATTCAAACGGCTCTGCTGCGGGCGATTCGTCTTCAAGCTCTGCCGGCAATACGGACAGCGACGCTTCTGGTTCGACCGGCGCTGGCACCTCTAACTCATCCACCGGCTCGAGCGATTCGTCCGTTGGCACCGGCTCTAACAACGGCTCCGGCTCTGACGCAACCCCTGGTTCCGATGCTTCCAAGGATGACTCGAATAAGGCGCCGGACGTTCCCGTTGCTTCGCCGGACAAGAAGCCTTCTTTCTCCGAGCAGCTTGGCTCTACGCTGGGCTCTTCGCTGATGGCTGGCGTCAATAACGGCTCGACCCAGAACAAGGGCAACTCTGATCAGGTTTCCACGGAAAAGATCGAAGCCGCAAAGGGCGACTCCAAGGACAAGGCTTCCGAGAAGACCGAATCCGATAAGGGTTCTAGCTCTGAGGAGAAGAGCGACAAGTCCGAACAGAAGAAGGACGAGGATAAGAAGTCTGAATCTGAGGAGAAGGACAAGAGCAAGGCCGAGGGCGAAAAGAAACAGTCCGAAGACGACGACAAGAGCGGTGCTGACAACCAGGTCCAAGAGCAAAATGACTCCAAAACGGTGACCACCACGACCACGACGACTACAACTACCAAGTCCTCGGGCGGCAACATGCCCAAGACGGGCGATCTGATTGTGATGGCGAGCCTTGCCAGCGCGAGCTTGGCCACACTGGGCGCTACGTCTATCGTAAGTGGTAAGCATAAGCTCGATCAGCAGAAGAAGGCTTCTGGGGAGGACGGCTCGGAGGAGTAATCTTCTAGATCGTTTTCTATAAGAGTTTGAGACGGGGTCCGGTGCGGCGGCATCGGGCCCCGTTTTTGTTGTGCAACGATTTGTTATGCCCCCTCGGGGGTCTGTTGCTACCGTTGCCCGAAACGTTTGCATGTCGATATTGTTGCGCTCTACCCGCTCGCTACAATGGGCATCGTGCTGCGTTAGAAGGAGAGTTTACGGTGTCTGAACAGGCGAATTATGGTGTTGCTCATGCGTTTGGCGCACGGTTGCTTAGTTATGCGGATAACGCAGCTCTGCCGGTTGATGTACACGACTTTTCCGATGCAATCAATCGGTGTTTACTCGTCGATAAGACTATGTTTATTGCCGATATATTGGACAGCGAAGCGCCTGTTGCGCTTTGTTGTCGGCCCAAGGGTTTTGGCAAGAGCATGAACCTATCGATGCTCAAATGCTATTTGGAACGACCTGATCACCGGCGGCCGGACCGAAGTCCGTTCGTCGGCACCCAGATTTGGCAGGCGGGTGGCGGTCGCTATCGTGATGAGTACGCGCGCTATCCGGTCATCATGCTCGACTTTTCAGCTGCCGCTGTGAGGCGCGACGCTGATGCTGCGGCGGCTATTCGCAGCGCTGTCGCGCACGAGTGCGCTCGATTGCTGCCGCTGTTTGCCGCGCCTGATTTGTCAAGACGTGAGGTTCGTCTTATCGAGAGGGCGGCGCGTGGGGTGGCCAGCGATAAGGAGATCGATGCGGCGATTAGCGTGCTTATTAAGCTGCTCCAGACAGCTTTCGATGAGCAGGTTGTTCTTCTGATAGACGACTACGACGTGGTATGTCCAAAGCGCTTGGACGCCAAGGACGACGGTAGCGTGGATTCCCTAGAGTCGCTCAGCCGAATATTGTTCGACACCATTGCCGACGCCGGCGACTTGTTGCGATTGACGTGTCTTATGGGCGAGCGCCCCGGTCCCGCCGAGTTTGCGTTGTCCCAACGTGGGGTTTCCTACCGATCGGCGACGCCGCTGTCGAGTTGGTGTGATCGATGGTTCGGTCTTTCGGACGATGAAGTCCAGGTGCTGTTGGATCGCATCGGTCGCAACGGCTGTCTGGATGACGCGCGTGAGTGGCTCGAGGGCTATCTGTTTGGTGGTTTTTATTGCTCGATCCCGGAGCGCGTGGTGGACTACGCATATCGCGGTTGCGTCGCGCCCGTTCGGGCAGATCTGTATGGTTACGTCGACCGTCTGAGCGCATGCGTCGGTGACTGGAATCTCATGCGCCTGTCCGCATTGTTCGATTTGCTTGAGCCGCATGGGTTTATTGAGGCGCCAGTGCATGTGCATGCCGAGGTGGCCGATGTCGCCAAGCCCGAAGATATCTGGACAGCGCTGTATCTGTCTGGATTTCTTACGACGGACATGACGGGGCATTCGGAGGACGGCGCGTGCCTTCGTTCCCTGCGTCTGCCTAACAACGAAGTGCGTCAGGCGCTCCGTCTTGTAATTCTGGAATGGTTTGAGTGTGCCGTTGAGGACGTTGGAGTTATCGACTCGTTCCATGACGGGCTGTGTCGAGGAGACGAGGACACTGTAAAGCAAGCTTTGAGCTGTGCTATCGGCGATCTGGGCATCGATGTGGGCCAATCAGATGTGCCGACAGCCTATCATCTGGCGCTTCAGGGGCTCTGCTTTGGACTGCCCGGCTATTGCAATCCCAGCTCCAAGCGAAGTGGCGTCTCGGATCGCTGGGATATCCAGGTGATTCCCACCGGTCGGGTGTTTGACGTGGCCGACACGCTCGGCATGCTCGATGAGCGACCGCTCATTACGGTCAACATGTTGTACGACCCTGGCGTCGATGCCCTGGGCCTGGAACTGTTGGCGGTTCAGGCGCTGCTCGACATAGAGCGCGACGGCATCGATGATATCCGCGTGCCGCGCCCCGCCGTCGGGCGCATGCGTTGGGGCTTTGGCTTTGACGGTCAGCGTGTGTCCGTGGTGTGTCAACGACTGTAGCGGCGGGCGAAAGCCCTTTACTACTCGGCGTCCTTCAGGGGCGGCATGGGCTTCCAGTTGGGATCCTTAACGATCTTGCGGGCGTCCTTCATGCCGCGGCGCAGCGCCGGAATGCCGGTCTTAAAGCATTTGTCGACTGCTGCCAGACGAATGAACTCCTTGCAGAAGGTCGCGGCATTGCCCAGACGGAACAGCATGGGGTGGTAATCACCGTAGATCTGCATATAGCGAGCGAGGAAGCCTCGGTTGCGCATGATGTAGTAACGGTTGGTGTCGCTCGTGGAGTTGAGCTGTCGTTTGCCGGCGATATCCCAGTTGGAGACGGCGCGGGCGCGCTTGAGCACCACGTCGGCAACCACGGCGGCGGGGAAGTGCTGGCTGGCCACGTAGCCGTAGCAGGCATCGTCGCCGTAGATAAAGAAGCGCGCGTCGGGCAGGCCAATCTTGTCGACCACGCGGCGCGAGAACATGCCGCCCTCAAAGCACAGTTGGTTCATGTTGCGGTAGCCCTCGGGCCCCAAGTCCCACTTGGCGATGGGGTTAGGGATGCCGAGTGAAAGGATGAGCTGGTACTGCCAAAAGAAAGCGCCGCCGTCAAAGTCCAGGCGCGAACCCTGGATGACATCGTAGCGGTCGGTCCACTTGGCAAGACGCTCGATGCCTTCGGGGATGACGAGCACGTCGTCGTCCATCACCCAGAACCACTGGGCGCCCAGGTCGTAAGCGCATTTAGTGCCAGCGGAGAAGCCGCCCGCACCGCCGCCGTTTTACGAGCTGCGGGGCGTAGATGACACGGTCGGTGCCGCCCTGCGCGTCGGGCTGCTCGGTGTCGATGCCCCGACAGGTTGGCCAGACGCTCGTTGAACTGCGGTGCACATGGCCTCGGTCTCGCGCGAATTCTCGTTATCGACAATCACGATGCGCCAGGGCGTTGCCGTGAGCTCGGTCATGGAGTCGAACAAGTTGGCCAGGAGTTCCTGGCGCTTGTACGTAACGACAACGATGGCGAGCTTATCGATGGGGGCGGGAAGGGTTGAAGTCATGGGGCAATATATCCTTTCACGCGCGGCGGGCGAGCGCTGCGCGGAAGCTATCGAATACGTCCTTGGGACTGTCCTATTGTAAAGGCTCGCCGCACCTTGACGGCAAGCTTTGAATAAAACGCAGGAACCTGCCACGGGTGTAGCGGCTTTGACGTCTGACGGCAGCGTGTCTATTGCCGCTTGAGCTTGCGAACGATAAGGCTTCTAGCTGCATCGATGATGAGGAGCGCCAGAGCAAAGACGATGCTAATGACGGTACCCGTGATGATACATATAGCTGCCGGGCTGTTTTTGGCTGACCAGCATGTTTGCGAGCAACGTATTGAAGACGGGACGCCACAGGCTACTGGTGAGCGACTGCATCACATAGAAACCGAGCGTGGCGGTCGATAAGGTGACGATGACACCCGCAGTCCGCGGATTGCCTGAGGCACTGCGTCGGGTTGCCGAAAAGAGCAAGGAGGCGGCAGCGAGGGCAAACGAGATCAGCGAGGTCGACTTGTAGGAGAGGACTGCCATCGCCGTGAGGTTGCCGGTGAAGGAGAGTGCTCCTTCCAGGATGGTGGCGAGCGCCAAAATCGCAGCGAGCGACCGCATGCCCAAGGCGCCCGCCCTGTCCGAATCCATGACATCGGTAACGTCGCGGAGCAGACCGCCGATCAAAAACGCGATTACGTACGTGGCAGCGCTCATGAGCTTCTGGAGCCAAGAAAACTCGCCGGCGCTTGTCGTACTCATGGCGGCTATATACCCGTTAACAACAAATGCGAGGATGCCAACGGCGATGACCGTCGTCGTGTAGCTCTTCTGGGAGAGTCGACTCTTAGCCAGTCCAAACCATGGCGCCATGAAGACCGTGGCGGCATAGACCCAGATAAACTCAAGGCCTAGCGTGTACCAGTAGTGCGTGTTGAGGGTAACATCGGGAATGGGGGAGACGACCGTGGACCACGCGAGCGCCACGAGGCAATAAAACGTAGTGGGCATAACGACCTTGCCCAGGCGCTGCGTCGTCCGTTGCATTTGCGACTTCCACGTTGCTCCACCGTCCCAAGCACGCGCGGCAGAAGCGATGAGAAAATAGCCCGAGATCATAAAGAAGACCTCGTTGGCCCAGCAGCCCAGCAGGTTAATAAAACCGAGCACGCCGGAATAGGGGAAGGCGGCAAGCGGCGCGTATTCCGGCAAGCCGACACAGGTTGCCTGGAAGGTCCACTGAAAGGTGTGGAACACCGCGATACCGGCGACTGCGACCAGGCGCAAGGCCTCGATGGATATGTTGCGTGCGGCTTTGGGCTGCATGACGTCCTTTCGTATCGGTTTGCCTCTGCGAGCTCCATAGATTATATAAACGCCCGCTGGCGCGCTGACCCTTTGATACCATGAAACGACAGGTATTTCCTAAGGAGCACATTTGTCTACTAACGTCTCTGGCAGCCCTGTTCTGTCGCTGCTTATTCCCATTTACAATGTTCAGCGCTACCTGCGCGAGTGTCTCGATTCCGCCCTGGCGCAGACGCTCAAGGATATTGAGATCATCTGCATTAACGACGGGTCGACCGACAACTCGCCGGCGATAATCCGCGAGTATATGGAGCGCGATGGGCGCGTCAAGATGATCGACAAGGCCAACAGCGGCTACGGCGACTCGATGAACCACGGTCTGGAGATGGCGCGTGGCAAGTACGTTGGTATCTTGGAGTCCGATGACTTTATGGCGCCCGACGCACTCGAAAAGCTTGTCTCGGCCGCCGATAGCAATAATGCCGACTTTGCGAAGGCGAACTTTGATTTCTACTGGTCTAAGCCCGAGGAGCGCCGTTCGCTGCACGAGATGTTTAAAGCCAAGGACTGTGGCAAGCCAGTGCACCCGAGCGATACGACGCAGTTCTTTAAGCAAAAGCCGTCGATTTGGTCGGCCGTGTACCGTCGCGATTTTCTTGAGCGCAACGGCATTACGTTCCTGCCGACTCCGGGGGCATCCTTTCAGGACACGTCATTTGCCTTTAAGGTGATCGCGTGCGCCGATAAGGCTATTTACCTGCACGATGCCGTGTTGTCGTATCGCCAGGACAACGAGAATTCCTCGGTCAATTCTTCAGCTAAGGTCTTTTGCGTCAATACCGAGTATGCCGAGATTGAGCGTTGGATTCGAGAGGATTATGCCCGCGACCACGCAAGCGGCGATGTCGCGCGCATGCTCAAGTTCAACCAGCTCATTAAGTACGATTCATACATGTGGAACTACGTGCGCCTGGCGCCTAAGTTCTATAAGGAGTTCCTGGTTCAGATGGCTAAGGAATTTCAGGCGGCCTTGGACGCGGGGGAGTTTTTGCTTGACGACCTCAAACCGTGGAAGCGCGCAAATCTCGCTGCCATCCTCAAAGATCCCGAGGGCTGGGTTGACGAGCATCCGAGTTTTGCGACGGATGGTGCCTTGGGGCGTGCTAAGTATTACGCCTCGGTTGGAGGCCCAGGCGTGGTCGCCGCCTTCCTCATCGAATCGCTGAGGGGGTAGGTCGGCATGGGAGAGGCCTCGTTTCCTAAAGTTACCATTGTCGTCCCCGTTTACAACTCTGCACGCTCCATTCAGCGATGCCTCGATTCGCTGTTGGTCCAGTCTGAGTGTTCGATTCAGGTTGTCTGCGTCAACGACGGTTCGACTGATGATTCGTTGAACGTGTTGCGCCAGATCGCGCAGGCCGACGATCGCGTACTGGTGATTGACCAGGAAAACGCGGGTGTCTCGTGTGCTCGAAATGCCGGTATCGATGTCGCCGAGGGCGAGACCGTCTTTTTTGTGGACGCCGACGATTACATCGATGCCCAGACGGTCGAGCGCGTGCTGCATGCCATGGAGTCTGCGGATGCCGAGGCCGCCGTTTTTGGCGGCGTCTGTGAACCTGCCGATGCTGCCCCCAAACGCGTCCAGCAACTCATGAGCCCCAAAGCTGGTACCTTCGGCGCCCGCGATCCTCAACTGCTGTTCCATTCGAATGCGCAGCCCTATGCCTGCCGTGCGGCTTTTTCGCGCGAGCTGCTCAATCGCGAAGGCATTCGCTTCGCCCCCGGTTTGGCTTTGGGCGAGGACGTCGTCTTCCAATTTGCGGCTTATGCGCTTGCCCGCAGGACCGTCGTCATGCCTGACAAGTTCTACCACTACGTGATGGAGAGCGAATCGGCGACGCACGAGTTCAACAGTGCCGAGGCGCGCGCCAAAAAGCTTGACTCCCACATGAAGATGCTCGAGGAGGTCTTGGAAGACTGGGCGGCCTATGGTCTTTTGGACCTGTGTCCCGGCGAGCTGATAACTTGGTTTTTGGACCTAATTGTGTTCGATCTGGCGCGCTTGGATGCCGATGACTTCCATCGCGTGGCGGCTCGCGTCAACATGGACCTCACGACGTTTTTGGGAACGGAGTGGGCGGATATGCCTGCTAAGGGTGCCGTTCGCCGTGTTGCCCACAAGCTCGTTGCGGCGACCTCGGGCGTTTCGATGGCAGACGCCACGCTGTTCTATCTTTCGACTCGCGGTCTCAAAGCCTGCCTGGAGCGCTTTCTATAATTCCAAGCGCTGCCGCCCGCCGCAACTCGGCTGCTAAAATAACCCTGTTACACGCTATTCAACGGGAGGTTCTCTTGCAGAACTCTGATACCCCTAAAGTTTCGCTGCTTGTCCCCATTTGCAATGTCGAGCGCTATCTGCGCGTGTGCCTCGATTCCGCCGTGGCGCAGACGCTCAATGACATCGAGATCATCTGCATCAACGACGGCTCCACCGATAGCTCGCCGGATATCATCCGCGAGTACATGGAGCACGACCCCCGTGTAAAGATGATCGACAAGGCCAACAGCGGCTACGGCGACTCGATGAACCGTGGCCTGGAGATGGCGCGCGGTGAGTACGTGGGCATCCTTGAGTCCGACGACTTTATGTTTGAGGATTCGCTTCAAAAGCTGGTCGCCAAGGCCGATGCTGAGCATGCCGATGCGGTAAAGGGCGACTTTTATCTGTATTGGTCCACGCCCAGCGAGCGACGTGAGCTGTTTGGGATTATCGACGAGCATATGACGGGCGCCGCGTATCGCCCCGTCGATCGCCCGGGCATCTTCTACCGCAAACCTTCCATTTGGTCGGCTATCTATCGGCGCGCGTTCCTCAACGACAATCAGATTCGCTTCCTTCCCACGCCGGGTGCCTCGTATCAGGATGCGGGTTTTAACTTTAAGGTCTGGGCATGCGCCGAGCGTGCTGCGTTTATCGCGGACCCCATTTTGTGCTATCGCCAAGACAACGAGAAGAGCTCCGTTAATTCGCCCAACAAGGTATTTTGCGTGTGCGACGAATACGCCGAGATGCAGCGCTTTTTGGATGAACGCCCCGAGCTTAAGGCTCAGCTTCAGGGTATTTTAATGCGCATGAAGGTCGATACGTACCGTTGGAACGATGAGCGCCTGGTCGATGAACTGCGCGAGCAGTTTTGGAAGAAAGCCTCGTCCGAGCTCAAGGCCGACTGGGATGCCGGTCGCTTTGATCTGTCGCTGTTTGATCCGCGTGGCGAGACCGACTTGCGCCTGATGGTCAAGTCGCCCCGCGCCTATATCGATTCGCGCTTTGACTTTAAGAAGCCGGGCAAGCTCAATACGTTTAAGCATTACTTTAAGATTGGCGGCCTGCCGCTGGTCTGTCGTGTGCTGACGTATCAGTGCACCTACGGCGACAACCCGCACCCCGATGACGTTCCGGCCGCACAGTAGGAGCGAGTGACTATGGCTACCCCCAAGATTTCCGTTGTCGTTCCCATCTATAAAGTGGAGGAGTGCCTGGCCTGGTGCCTGGACTCCCTGCTTGCGCAGGACATGCCCGATTGGGAAGGCGTGTTAGTCAACGATGGATCGCCGGACGGTTCGCGCGATATTGCGGCTGCCTATTGCGAAAAGGACTCGCGCTTTGCGCTGGTCGATAAGGAGAACGGCGGCCTGTCGAGTGCGCGTAATGCAGGCATCGCCGCGTCCACGGCGCCTATCGTCGCGTTTTTGGATTCCGACGACCGGTTTACGCCCGATGCGTGCCGTGTGATCGTCGATGCCTTTGAGCGCGAGGATTGCGACGTGTTGACCTTTGGCGCGAATCCGTATCCGCTCGAGGCAGGGTATCCGTGGCTTAACTATGTGCTGAGCCCGCGCGATGTGTCGTTTGAAGGCTATAGCTCTGACCTGCTGTTTAAGGAAGCATCTCGCCCCTTTGCATGGCGCACCGCCTGCAAGCGTGAGTTTTTGCTGGGTAACGGGATCGTGTTCGACGAAACCGTCAAGTATGGCGAGGACCAGGTCTTCGATTTTGCCGTGTACGGTCGTTCGCGCAAGACCGCGCTTATCTCGAACAAGCTGTATGACTACCGCGTGGCGCGCAAGGGCTCGCTTATGGACACCATGCGCTATGACGACGAGACGCGACTGCTGGAGCACGTGAAGATTTACTCCGCGGTGCTGGCTGACTGGCAGCGCGATGGTCTCGATGCCCAGCATGCCGAGGACCTGGCGTACTTCCTCTGCGATCTGGTGCTGTACGATGCGCTCAGGTTGCTGGGTTCGGACTGCGGCAAGGTGGTTGCTGCCGTTGCCACGGCGCTTGTCGGTTCTGCCGTGGGTAGCGATGCCGCGCTCGCACAATGCGCTCCTTCTGTTGCTGCTATGGTGCGTGCGGCGCTTACCGGCAAGGCCCCCAATGCCCGTGAGTGCAAAAAGCTCATGTTCGATTACGACGTCTTGAGGTTTGGGCGCCTGGGTGCCTGCAAACGCATGGCAGCGAACGCTCTGGGAAAGCGAGAAGTGTAGATGAGTATCAAGCGTTTGGCACTTTGCCGCAGCCAGGGCCGTCTGTTTGTGCTGCTTCGTTTTGTCGGTCAGGATGTCGCCGCGCTTATTGAGCGGGAGGGTTCTCAAGCGTTTGCCCATGCGACGACGAGCGGTTCTTGTGTGCCGTCGCTGGTGCTCCCGGTCGATCATGGCCGTGTGCTGGCGCTTTGCCCTTCCGTTTCCGATTACGAGCGCGAGCTCGCTGTCTTGGTGCTTCCGTTTTTGGACGGCTCTACGATTGACGTCACATTTGCATCCGGTGACCAAAGGTTGGGCTCCATTCGCCTTGATAGCCGCGTGGCAAAGCTGGAATCCAAGATTAACTACAAAACAAAGCCTGCACTGTGTGCGCTTATCCGCGATGCGCAGCGTGGCGAACGCTGCGGTTGCTACGAGATCGATGCCATTCGCTATTTGCCGGCAGACGCCGGCGCGGTGTGGCGCTATGAGGTTATCTGGGCGGGAGACCCCCAGTGCGCACCTGAGCTTCAGATCTTCGATACGCATATGAACGCCATCGATGTCACCGTGCATGTGTTTGAGTCGCAGGCCGATGTGCCGCAGCGCAACGGTTGCCGTGTCAATAAAACGTATCTGAGCGTAGAGATGCCTCAGGATATACGAGATTTTGTCGCGATTGTGAGCGATTCCACGGAGCAGATCCAGAGCGGTTTTTGCGCCATGGATGGTCGCCTGTACAACGGCATGGTCGACGACAGCTGGAACCGTATGAAGGACGCGCGTGCAGACGACGCAGCTTATCGACGTTGGTTTGAGCAGCATCGCGCAAAGCCGGGCGATTTGGCGTGCCAGCGTGTCGCTTCGGCGGCCTTTGCCTATAGACCGCTCGTGAGCATTGTGGTGCCGTGCTACAAGACTGATCGGGTCTACCTGCGCGAGCTGCTGGACTCGGTGCTGGCCCAGAGCTATGACAACTGGGAACTGCTCCTTATGGACGCCTCACCCGAATGGGATGCGGTGGCCAATCTTGCGGCGGATGCCAATGACGAGCGCATCCGTCGCATCGAGCTTCCCGGCAACGGCGGCATTGTGGTCAATACCAACTCTGGTATTGAGCAAGCGACGGGCGACTACATCGCGTTCTTGGACCATGACGACATTCTGGAACCGGACGCGTTATTCCACTATGTTGCCGCGCTGAACAAGGCTGCCGAGGGCGAGCGTCCCCAGGTCCTGTTCTGCGACGAGGACATGTTCCAGAAAGCAGGGGAGTGGGGCCAGCCGGTCTTTAAGACTAAGCTCAACGTCGACCTGCTCTATAGCCATAACTGCGTGACGCATTTCCTTATGGTGGAGAAGGCGCTCATCGATCACATCGGTACGTCCCCAGAAGACGTCACGGGTGCCCAGGATTACGACCTGACGCTTCGCTGTCTTGCAGCCGGCGCGCGCTTTGAGCACGTTGCGCATGTGCAGTATCACTGGCGCGTGCATCCGGGATCGACCGCCGACGGTTCTGCCGATAGCAAGCCGTATGCTATTGAAGCCGGGCGCCTTGCGCTTCAGCGCCACTTTAACGCGCTGGGCATTTGCGGAACGGTCGAGGAGACCGAGACGCCGTTTGTCTACCGCATGCGCCATGCGCTGCCGGAGCCTGCGCCGCTGGTGAGCATTGTGATCCCCACCAAGGATCACATTGAGACGCTCGATGCCTGTGTGATGTCGATCGCCCAGAAGGCCACGTATACCAATTACGAGATCGTCTTGGTGGAGAACAACAGTGAAGCCCCGGAGACGTTTGCGTATTACGAAACCCTGCCAGAGCGCGTGGCTGCAGCATCCGAAGGCAAGGGCATCGCGCGCGTTGTGTACTGGCCGGGCGAGTTCAATTACTCTCAGATCATCAATTTTGGTGTGAAGCACGCCAAGGGTGACTACCTGCTGCTGCTGAACAACGATACCGAGGTCATAAGCCCGGACTTTATCGAAGAGATGATGGGCTATCTGCAGCGTCCCGATGCGGGCGTGGTGGGCGCCAAACTCTACTTTGCCGATCATCTGGTGCAGCATGCCGGCATTTTGATTGGCGTGCGTGGCGCACTTGCCCATGCCAACCAGGACTTCTCGGCAAAGCGCGAGGGCTATCTTGCCCGTGCCGTGCGCCCGGGCAACTTTAGCGCCGTGACGGGTGCCTGCCAGATGGTGCGACGCGACGTATTTGAGCGCGTCGGCGGCTACAACGAGGAATTCGCCGTCGGTTTTAACGACGCAGACTTTTGCCTGCGCGTGTGGGAGGCGGGTTACCGCACCATCTTTACGCCCTATGCCGAGCTGTACCACTACGAGTTCACCTCGCGCGGCAGGGAAGAGGCCAACGAGGAAAAGCTGCGCCGCTGGAAGCGTGAGCAGGCGCTGTTCATGCAGCACTGGCCTGAGTTCTTCCTCGATGGCGACCCGTGGCTCGGACCAAACCTATCCTCCGACAGTGAGTACTTCTCGTTTTAGTGCGAAGTAATGCCAAGTTCCGGCAAAGTATCCTCAAGAGCTGCAAGGGCGGTGGGGTTCAAGTACTCCTCGTTCAAGCAGCTCTTGTCATATCGAAAACGTGCCTCAAGAGTTTTTACAGGTGGTTGTATTAAATCGGTTCGCTCATGCGCTCAGTTTGCCTTAGAAGCTATTTGGCGTAACGGTTGAGGTGTGGCGACTCATATTTAAATTGCAGTCACAAAGACACCTTTTATCGATTTCCCGTTGAAATACTGAATTGATAGTTTAAAAATAACTTAAGAGAGCCTTAAATCTCGGAAAAAGGATGTCGTATGAAAAACCTTCGAGAAAGATGGCACGGACTAACAGTGCTGGGAGTTGTTGCATTTGCTGCTGCCTGCATGACGGTTGCCCCGGCGCCCTCATTTGCTGATATTGCTGGCGGTGGCGGAGGCGGTGGACCGATTACGGAATGGTGTTCCGACGGTCGTCTGAAGACTGGACTCGTTCGGTGCGAGGACGGCAACCTTCGCTATTTCGATCCCGAAACTGGCGCCATGGTCACGAACCAGTGGCATAACGAATACGAAGCTGTCTGGTACTATTTTGGCGCTGACGGGACCGCGGTGTCGGGCTGGCAGTCTATCGGTGGGGACAAGTATTACTTCTATCCCGAAAACCATGATATGGCATACGGCCGAGTTCAGATTGACGGCAAGAACTACTTCCTGAACACCCCTGGTGCCAACGCCGATGGCCGCATGCAGCATAGTGGCTGGTTCTACGACTCCATCTACGGAAAGTGGTCCTATGCGACCTCCGACGGTGAGCTATTGACCGGTTGGCATAATCTCGGCGGGGCTTGGTACTATTTCAACGAATCTGGGGTCATGCTGACTGGCTGGATCAACGATTCGGGTACCTGGTACTACACTAATGCCTCCGGTGCGATGGTCACTGGCTGGCTCAACATCGGCGGTACGTGGTTCTACCTCGACGGCTCGGGCGCCATGGTCGCTAACAGCTGGCGCAGCCTCGGCGGCTCCTGGTACTGGTTCGGCGACTCCGGTGCAATGGCCACTGGCTGGTTCTTGGCAGGCGGCTCTTGGTACTATGCGAGCGGTTCGGGCGCCATGGCAACCGGCTGGCTCAGCAATGGCGGCACGTGGTATTGGCTCGGAGGTTCGGGCGCTATGGCCTCTAACTCTTGGGCTAACGTTGGTGGAGTTTGGTACTGGTTCGACGATTCCGGCGCGATGGCCACCGGCTGGCGTCAGGTCGGCGGCGCCTGGTACTACTTTAGCGGTTCCGGCGCTATGGCTCACGACGCCTGGGTCGGCGACTACTACCTCCAGTCTTCCGGTGCCATGGCTACGAATGCCTGGGTTGGCTCCTACTATGTCGGCGAGGACGGCAAGTGGATTCCGGGCTACGGTTTAGTTTGGTATAAGAACGGTAGCGATGTTTACCATACGCATAAGTGCCGTACCGTTGGTAAGGACGCAAAGGGCTATTCGCAGATCTCTATTCAGGAGGCCCAGAGGCGTGGCGCTTCACGAGAGTGCAAAAACTGCCAGCAAATTGGCTAGCACATTACTGAGCTAGTTTTGATTGAGGCCCCGTTGCCCTGAAGCGACGGGGCCGCTGCGTGATTGGATACCGTGCTGTTATGAAGAAATGGTCATTCGGAGTGCTGGCTTTTTCGGGCCTCATTTCTTTTGGGCTCCTTTTGGGTTCGCTCTCGATGTTATACGCCCTTGATTCGAATAACACTGACGAAGGTCCCGCATCTAACGTTGCTATTGCTTCTGTCGAGTCAGGCGTTGATGCTCAGCGCGAATCGACCTTCGCTGTCGAGCAGAACTCTCAGGTGGATAATGAGACCCCTTCCGAGGTTTCGAATCAAATTATTTGGCATCAGGGGTGGATATCACCCGAAGAAGGGGCTGGTTTTTGGCGTTGGGGCTTGTCCGACGGAACAATCGCTGTTTCTTCTTGGAGACATATAGACGGTAGCTGGTACTGGTTCGACGACGAAGGTCGAATGGCTCAGGATGGGTTGGTTCAAGTCGGGGGTGCGACGTATGCCTTCTCCTCTTCGGGCGCAATGCGTGTCGGCTGGTACCTAGATTCTACGGGCTCCACTTCTGCTTGGCGTTATTTCTCCGGTTCTGGCGCCATGGTAAAAGGCTGGCTTTCAGACGGCAGCAACTGGTATTGGCTGGATGATGAGGGCAAGATGGTCCACGATGCGATGCTGCAGATTGGGGGAGCCACGTATGGATTCTCTTCTTCTGGTGCAATGCTTATCGGATGGCATCTTGATGCTTCTGTCTGGCATTATTTTTCCGGCTCTGGCGCTCTGGTAAAGGGCTGGCTCTCGGATGGGGGTCGTTGGTACTGGCTTGATCCTGCAGACGGTTCTATGGCCACCGGGCTGAATGAATGCAATGGCACCTCTTATATCTTTAACAGTTCAGGGGCCATGCTATCCTCCCAGTGGGCACTTATTGACAACAACTGGTATTACGCTGACTCCAACGGCTTACTGCATGGAGGTTGGTTACTTCTAGGGAATTCTTGGTATTACCTGGATCCAGGAAGCCATATTATGCTCACGGGCTTTGTGCAAGTGGGCTCGTCCACCTATTTCCTTACGAGCTCAGGTGCCATGGCAACAGGCTGGGCACTTGCTGATGGTACTTGGTATTACGCCGCATCAAACGGAGCTATTCAACGAGGGCGATGGATAAAGTCCGGAAGCGCCTGGTATTACCTTGATGATGTATCCGGCGCAATGCGTACTGGTGAATTTGCGGTAGGAAGCAAGCGCTATTTTTCTTATGATTCCGGTGCAATGGCATCTTCGTGCTGGATCAACTTGAACGATGGTATGGCATGGGCGAATTCGTCTGGAGCACTGAGCGAGCCGTTGCCTACTTCATCTGATGGATCTCCTGTAGTCGCTGATCGTACTGACTCGTCTTCATTGCCAGGTGTGATTCATATTGGAGATGCGGTTTTCTATGCGGATGCGAATGGTGTCGTTAACGTGGCGTCTGGTTGGATTATGTCGAAAGACGCTTCTGACGAAAGTGGCAATACTTGGTACTACGCATCTTCCAATGGTGTCCTTAAGTCTGGTTGGCAATATGTCAACGGTGCGTGGTATTGGATGGACCCTTCCACATTCAAGATGAAAACTGGATGGCTTAATGACGGCGGTACGTGGTACTGGCTCCAGCCTTCGGGTGCCATGTTTGCTAACGGGTGGCTGAAAATCGATGGCGTTGACTATTACTTCAATGCAAGTGGTGCATGGTTGAATACGTCTGGTTCTGTTTTGGGGGTCAATAGGTCCAGCTTGGTCAATTGGCTTATGAGCCACGAAAACGACGGCTATTACCGTGGAACACGCTACGACACGCATCTCAGCCAGGAAACGTGCATGTACCCAAAGGGTGATCCGCGTTGGGACGGTTATACGGGCATGAATTGTGGTGGATTTGTATCGCATGCATATATGAAGGCGGGCGGGAATTTAGCTCCCATTGCCGCCGAGCAGAGCCATTCCCCTTGGAGTGGAGGTCCCGGAAGGGGCGGCTGCGTAAACGCTTATCGTTGGTACGGCTACGCTATCGATACGTGTGCGAACGTGACTTATTTTAACTCTATTGATGAGTTGTTACGTAGTGGTTTGGCTCGTAAGGGGGACATTGTGTTCTTCAATCCTTACAACCCATATGCGGACGATAGCCACATTGGCTTTTTCTGGGGCAATTCGCCGAGCGAAAATTTGTTCTGGCATAGTGATGGTTATGGAAATCGCATCTCCGGTTTGACCGCTTTGGGCCCATCGAAAGTAATACTGATTCGTTAGAATTCCGAGTTGTAGGGGACTCTCTGGGCCCCCTACCTTTTTGACATCTGGTTTGAAAGTTTATTTGAAGTCGGTATTCTTGGGGGCAAGAGGAGGGGGCAATGAGCCTGCGGGTTCAACCCTGCCGGTAAGTTCTTCTTTTCTTTGCAGCATTGCGCCCAACTATTTATTGTCCTAGATGGCATCTTGTCCTGTTAGATGTTCGGGAATCTTTCATAGCTATGCTGTAAGCTAGACGCAATCAAGAGCGAATGACGAGGTTTACATGAACAAACATCTTAAGTTGTTTTCGGCATTGTTGGTGCTGATGCTCTTTGCGCCCGTTTCTATGTTTGTATGCCCTGCGGATGCAGAGGCTGCTCAGACTCTGGTTGAGAATTCTTGGCGTTATGAGGGTGGACAATTAGTTTCAGATGATGCTTCTTCCGAAGAAGACGGAATAGCTTTATTGTCTATGGACGCTCTTCCCGATGGGGTTACAGCTCAGGGCATTGACGTCAGCGAGCACCAAGGGCGTATTGATTGGGACGCAGTTAAAGCTTCTGGCATCGATTTCGCTATTCTGCGCGTTGGGTTTGGCGCTCCGTCTTTCGGCGGTCGAGTTGACTATCAATTTAATCGAAATATTTCTGAGTGCGAGCGACTCGGAATTCCCTACGGCGTCTATGTCTATTCATATGCTTTTGATAATCAACAGGCAGCCGATGAGGCGTCCATGGTGATTGACTGCCTATCGGGGCACAATCCTAGGCTACCGGTGTATTACGATCTTGAGGACAAGACAATTATTGCAGATGGTCGTCAATCCGGAATTGCATCTAGAGCTCAGACATTCTGTAATAAGATTTCTAGTGCTGGATATAAGCCAGGCATTTATGCAAACCTAAATTGGTTTAACAATATATTGACCGACCCTGTATTTAAGAGCGGTTCTTGGGATCATTGGATTGCTCAATACAACTCCCAATGTCACTATACCGCCAGTTACAGCTTTTGGCAGTATACAAGCCGCGGAAAAGTTTCTGGTATTAGCGGAAATGTTGATATGAATTACGCGTATGTTGATGTCTCTCTTTATTACTGGCAGTTAAAAGAGGGCACTTGGTATTACGCAACCTCTGACGGCAAAGCGTATACCGGATGGTTGCGCCAGGGCGGAGCCTGGTATTGGCTCGACCCCGACGCGGGCGGTGTAATGGCCACCGGGCTCTACGAGTGCAACGGCTCCATGTACTGGTTCAACGCCTCCGGCGCGATGGCGACCGGATGGGTCCTCGACGGCGGGACCTGGTACTACGCGACTGGCTCCGGCGCCCTCGCCTCCGGCTGGCTCAACCTAAACGGTGCGTGGTACTGGCTCGATCCCTCGACGCACGCCATGGCCACGGGCGTTCAAACTATCGGATCATGTGAATACATATTTAATAGTACCGGCAAGATGATGGCTAATTGCTGGTCAAACGGTGATGGGTCTTGGATGTATCATTCGTCATCCAGCGGCGCAATTGACCTTAAAGGCATCATGACCGATTCGGGAATCCAGCTGATTGACGACGACGGTAATGCCAGAACTGGTTGGATTGAGAGTCAGGGTGCTCGATATTATTGTTCTGCTAGTGGAGTAATTCTGACTGGGTGGCAGCAAATTGCTGGGTCTTGGTATTACTTTAACCCGGATGGTCGAATGGCGACCGGCTGGCTTAACGATGGCAGCAACTGGTACTGGCTGGATTCCGCTTCTGGCGCGATGAAAACGGGATGGCTTTCCCTTGGGGGCACATGGTATTACCTTGATGCCGCACGTGGGGGAGTAATGTTGAGCAACGGTTGGTATTGGATCGGCTCTACTGACTACAAGTTCAGTTCATCCGGCGCAATGGTTGGCGCTTGGGTCGATGTCCCGTGCTATTCGCAGTACCCGGAACTTCCTACTGGCTGTGAGTCGGTTGCCCTTACAAACTTGCTTAACTACTATGGTTTCGGTTTAGGTAAGACGATTATTGCGGATTATTACTTGCCCAAGGGAAGCAACGGCAACTTTGTTACCGCCTTTGATGGCAACCCAAGGCGTAGCAGCGGGGGTCTCATGGGATGCGTCGCCCCTGCGATTACTATTGCTGGTAATAACTTTCTGCGCGCTGCGGGAAGTATCATGCAGGCAAAAGACGTTTCTTTCTCGTCAATTTCTTCCATTAAGAACAGACTGACCTGTGGACAACCTGTTGAGATGTGGAATACCGAATGGGGAAGTTGGCCAGGAGGCCGTTATGCTGCTCGTTGGTATAACGGGCATTCCTATGGTCTGTGGGGCGGTAATCATGCCGTAGTCCTTAAAGGCTATGATGACGAGCAGGGAATTGTCTATCTTTCGGATTCGATTAACGGCAATGTTACGCGAAATGCCCAGGTGTTCTTCGGCACGTGGCAACAGATGGATAGCCAGGTCTGTGGTAATTGAATAGCCATGATGCTAAAAGGGGAGAGCTCGTCGAGCTCTCCCTTTACTATATTGTAATCAAGCTACGCGTCTATACGTCCAATAGTCGTCCAGTTACTAGCTGCCAAACTGTTCCGCA
>ENA-OQMY01000135-OQMY01000135.1-human-gut-metagenome-genome-assembly--contig:-NODE-135-length-24665-cov-8.810457_pt1 | contig 24665 bp, 40 predicted proteins | sample MGYA00242623_ERZ504868 | MGnify/ENA primary metagenome ERZ504868 (study PRJEB26092, sample SAMD00036386) | human gut metagenome | host: Homo sapiens | study: EMG produced TPA metagenomics assembly of...
GTCAGCATTGCTACATGTGCTGTCTTTGGAATTTCATTGCTTCCTGTGTTTGCTTTTGCTACAGGTGCTTTTACTGCCGGTTTTCCTTCCAGCATGCTTTCCAGAACCTGTTTTACAACTGCTTCCACACTTGCTGAGTTCATTTCCATGTTTGTTTCCTCCTATTTATACTTCCTGACGAAACTGTCTGCATTCCATTAACGAATGCACAGGCTGTCTGTCATTACGCAGCGTCTTCTCTTTGTGAATGTGCTTGCGCTTGTGAGTCCTTCGCCAGTTCTGCTTGCGATCGTAAACGTACAATATCCTTCTCCGCCGAATCCAAGGGCTGCATAAGATGGTCCGTTTTTCACAAGAATTGCTGTATCGATTGCTTTTGCATATTTTGTAATGTTATCCACATTCTTAGAGTGAATATGAGCGGAATGTCTGTTGCCGTGTTCCAGCCATACTGCCTGTTCTACCGCATCATCAAAATCTTTCGCTCTTACAACTCCAAGAATTGGCATCATCAGCTCTTCTGCAATCAGAGGATGTTCCTTCGGTCCTTCAAATGTAATGCATCTGATGTTATCCGGAACTGTGATTCCAATCATTCCAAGAAGTGTCTTTGCATCACGTCCTACACATTTTCTGTTCAAACGTCCGCCTTTTAACACAACTTCTGTCAGAGCATCCTGCTCTTCTTTGGAAATCATGTAACATCCCTGTTCACTTACCATGTAATGAAGAAGTTCATCTGCGATAGAATCCTTAAGCGTGTTCAACATTTCCTTGTGTTGAGATTTACTCATGACATATGTAACACTTCCATCTTTGTTCAGTGTGGCAGATTTAAAAGTTCCTTCCTTGGCTTGTTTATTGAGCTCCTTTTGAGTTGTGCCTTCAACATATTCTGCAGGAATTGTTAATGCAACATTGAACAAACCGCTACTTGATATGAGCTGATAGCTTTCATTTGTATCAGGATCCTTTATTACAACTTCAAGTCTGCCTGATTGAATAGCCCATCTGAAAAACAATGACTGCTATTAAAATTAGTAATAAGAAGAATATGGACATAAAAAGAGGTGCTTTACTATGTCGTTTTTTTGAGTGTTTTTTCTTATTAGCAGATTTATGTGCCTTTGTTGTTGACGGAGCAGTAATACCTTTAACCAGAGGATTACCGCAGGAAGAGCAGAATGTACTTCCAGCCTGGTTAAGAACTCCGCAGTTGCTACAGACTATCATATCTTCATTTCTTATAGGAAAACCACAGTATATACATTTGTCTGACTGATTAGAAATATCTTTTCCACATTCAGGGCATTTAATCATTGCCATATAAATTCCTCCTTAAACTTATGCTATTCATCATGTGATTTGCTTAATTCATCCATTAAACCTGACGTTATTATACCGGCCGGTAAGGCTACAACAGCAATTCCTAGGAAAGATGAAATCATAGTAATAATTTTTATTTTTCTTTTGCAGCAGTTTCTGTTCACGCTCGAGCTGTTTGATACTTTTATCTGGTGTAGGTAAGTCTTCTGGCATTGTGCCACCTAATCGCTTAATGGTATCACGGACTTCCTTGCCAACAGCATAGTGAGTCTGATTTGCATTTTCTTTGCCTTTTACCTGCTCTCTGCGGAGCTTTGCCTCTGTCTGTGTTGCACGGAAGAGATTGGCGGCAAGTTCTTCATGACCCATATAGTCTAATATGTCATCATTCTTGCCTAACTGCTTATGAGCTTTAATATCCTTAGCGGTCATACCACCATAAAGCCCCTTGTAACCACTATTTTGAAATATTGCATAATCAATACCACTTTGCACACCGGCATCCTTGGCAGCGGCTACAAGAAGCTTGTTATGTTCTTTCATTTCTTTGCGGATGGCCAAACGCTTCTGATCCTCGTTGAGATTATCGTAGTTATCAATAAGTTCCTGCTGACGCGTTTTGACAGCAAAGTATGATTGACCAAGTGCGATTACCTTTTTTCGCGGATCTCCATTCTGCACTATAAGATAGCAGGCATAACGGGATAATTCCATATCGTCAATTTCTTTTGAAGCAACTCCGGCAGTTACCATTTTGTTGACGTCAACAAAATGGCTAGAAATAGAGGTATTACTACCATCACATGCTGTTTTGGCTTTCTCAATTACTTTACAAAAGTTTCTCCATTCTTTGTATTCGAGCGCAGCCTGTAGCTCTCTTGCATACCAAAACTCCTGACCATATTCATTTACGTGCCTAATTGATTCAAATAATGATTCAGTATAATTTGTTTCATCATCAGGTGTAAGAGCTTTAGATAAGACTCTTTCAGACAATGCATTTAAACGTTCATCAAATTCCTTTTTATCCATAAGTGCCTCCTTATTTAAATTTTATAATATTCTCTTCAACAGAGTACCTTATGCCTCTTTCAGTACGTCCCCTTTTGTAACATAACCCAGTTCAATAAGTTCATCGGCACGCTCAAGGAGTCGTTGCTTCCCATTGTCGTTCAGAGTATGGTATTTATCGAGGATAGGTTTATCAGCATTTGTTACACCAATCCATGTATTTTCGTTCCAACCCATAAGATAGCCTGGCGAACAGCGGAGAACAGTTGAAAGAGATTCAATCTTATCAATTCCCATATTTTGAATTTCGCCACTTTCATATCTAGAAACAGTCGCTTCAGAAACACCTAGAGCTTTTGCAACATCTTTCAAAGTTAATTGTAATTCTAATCGTCGTTTCTTGATAATGTCCTGTACAGCTATATGTCAACACCACCTTTCATATAATGTTTGTATGCATATAATATAATAAAAATTGCAAAAATGCAAGAAAAACTTACGTAAACGAAAAATAATTGTTGACAACACAAAAAACTGTGTTATTATGAAAATATAAAACTTACGTATACGCAAACGAAAGGAGCTAAAAAACATACGATGATTAATGTCATGGAATTAAAAGCACAATTAAAAAGAACTGGTATGACACAAGCTGATTTGGCTGAAAAAGTAGGTATGAACCCTTCCACATTAAATAGAAAAATCAATAGTATAGAGGGTGAAACACTTACTGTTAAAGAGGCTACAGAAATTGCCAAGAGCCTAGACATACCAAAAGAAAAACTTACGTTTATTTTTTTGCTAACGAACTTACGTAAACGCAAGTTATGAGCGGAAAGGAGTGTGATATATGGGAAATCAAATTTATAAAGAGATTTCCAAGTTTGCAGAAATGCAAAGAGATGAAATCAAGAGAGAAAAAGCAAAAAAGAAAGAAAGTCGGTATGTATAGATCCGGACTCTGTTATAGGAAAGGAAATAATGTACCAGACCGCATTACTGCATGAAATATTAGACGAGATAAGAGGAGGAAAAACCTCCCTTAGAAAAGTTAGATATAAATATGCAAGTAGCATTTAAGAAAGGAAAAGACCATGTGGAAAATATTTTTCACCTACAAGGACAAGAGCAGGTGCACTGTACAGGGAAAAGGAATCATTACACCGGAGCTGGCAGTGAAATGCTATTACCGGTACGGAATCCATGCTGCAGAGAGCATATATCAGCAGTACCCCAAGAAAGACCATGAGCCGGTACCAATGGAAGAGAAGATGCGAGAGTTTGGTGTAGATGCAAAAGAGATGAAGACTGCAGTGCTGCAGTGGGAAACGTTGCTGGACAGGATGCAGGAAAAGGAGAGCAAATGAGAATCGGACTGGAAATAGAAGTCTCGGACAAAGAACTACTCGGAAGACTGGCGAATGTCAAAGAGAAAAAGGAAGCGCTTGATCGGGCAATGGCACAGTTGGAAAGCTGTATCACATCGAGGTACGAGGCAAAGAAGCATATTGCGAAAGAAACATATCGACCAGCTTTATTTGAAGATGCAGAGGAGAAAAAGCCATGACAAAGGAAGAATTGCTCATTCTCGAGAAAATCCTCGAGAAAATAGATAAAGCAGATGAGATGAACTGCAAGAAAGAGGAAGAATACAACAGCTTCTGTACTAACACGAGAGAGGACTGGAATGAGGAACAGTATCAGAAACTCAAGAGAGAGAAAATCCTCACAGAAGCAGCGTACCTTGCAAGCCTTGTCGAGCTCAAGGCAGAAGTCAAGAACATGCTGAATCAATAAAGAATACATCCGGGCTTACCGGAGAGAAATCTGATTTAGGAAGGAGCGTGAGAAAAATTGAAACTAATATTCATCATAGCATTGATAACTTGCTTGATAGGGTGGCTTGAAAATAAGTGGACAAAATATGCGTTGATTGTATGGATCATACAAAAGACGAACACTCAGCCATCAAAAGAGGAGATGGTTGAGTGCAAGAAATTTGTGATAGAGCATGTGATAAAGGATTTATGTAAGCCCAAACTGTGATTTTATGATAGCAGTGATTATCTGACTAGAGATTTGAACCATTGCGGATAGTGATGTAGCACCTATTTCACCAGCAACTTTTTTTGTCTTGTTCCAAATATTGTCGGAACGGATATTAGCAAGATATTCGTGTCCAGATGGTGAAAGATCACTAATTTCTACTATATCGCCACCATAGCAATAAAGCGGTTTTAATATCAGGGCAGAATGTTCACATTGGCGAATGTGATAGAGAACTTCTTCACGTGAGTATTTTGCTAATAAATGTGGAGGTTGAGACTCTATATCATAGGTGAACTTATTTTCGAATGTACATAATTCCTCCAGCGTTAAAAGAATATCACGAATACAATCATTATTTAGTTTCATTTGCAAGATTACCTTTCATTTACTCGGCATGGCAGTGCCTGTAAGGAAAGTATACGGCTGTAGGAAGTAAATATGCAAGTAGCATTTAAGAGAGAAAGGATTGAAAAGGATTGAAAACACTGACAGACCTATTTTATAGTGCGTATTCGCCTCGTCAAAAGCGGTATCATCTCTCAATGACACTGAGGGAAAAAGACGGTGAGCACATAATCAAAATATTACAGAACGGCCGGGAGGTCATCAGAGCCACAGGAGACGAGAGAGAACAGGCATTTCAGATGGCAGCAAGAGACTTAGTAAGAAGATTTCCGGCGAAAGGAAGGTGATAAAGACGGAGAAAGCAGATTTCAAGCTCAAAGAAGTAATAAGCAGAATCGGAATGAGGATTTGGGTATATTAGGAGGTCACTTATGGAGAACAAACTTAAAGAGGCACTCAAAAAACTTGGAATTGAAACAGCAGAACAGTTAAACGCTGCCATCAAGGCAGAGAAGCCACTTGATATCGGCATCATGACATCAGAGGTGGCAAAAGAACAGAAAGCAGCATCATAAGGAGAGAAAAACCATGAAATTATTTAAGAAGCACACAGCAGGAATGAAACAGTACAAGGAATTTAAGAAGTGCATCGGCATGATCGGAAAGATTGAGGAGAGCGCAGATGTAAAGGAAGCTGCACTTACAGCTGGCTACATAATCGGAGTAGTGAAGGAAAGACACGACAAGAGACTCATCACCGACAGCATGTTCGACACGCTCAAGGAGCTGACGGATATCATGCTTCAGGATGTGGATGAGCGCATGGAGAGCAACACACCATATATTATGCAGATTGAGGCATAAAAAAGACCGGTCGGGAAAATCTAATTTCCTGACCGGACTCTGCATAAAAAAACAACACTAAAAGAAAAAATTATAAAAATATTATAACACAAAAAGAGGAAAAATCCATATGCCTAAATATACAAAATATCTTGAATTTTCACAAAAAGAGCGTACTGCCATAAGAGAGCGTGACAATTATCGGTGCATATTCTGCCAGATAGGCTATGAGATGCCACCGACAGCAGTCCCTGAGATGGATATAACAGACATCATGCACTACATACCACGCTCATCCATGGGACTTGGTATCAGGCAGAACGGAGCAGTCGGATGCCGGTACCACCATCATATGATGGACAATGGCAGCAGTGGAAACAGAAAAGAGATGCTCGGCAGGTTCAGAGCATATCTGGATGCGTTTTATCCGGATTTTACAGATACAGAACGAAAATACGATAAATGGAGTTTTTTAAAGGAGAAACCATATGTTTGATAAGTTTGGAGAATTTGATTCGTTCAGTGAGATTAACGAGCTCGCTGAAAACCTGCTTAACGAGGGTGATATAGAATCCCTCAAGGTAGTGGCAAAAGAAAATGGAATACAGGCTGATTTCGTGGACCTATACACCAACGGAGAAATCCCGGAGCTGTGCGATAAGCTCACGGCGGCACTCGGCAAGATTGATGTCGAGGCAGCAGAACTTAAACCGAAAGAAATTATGGAGGACTGGGTGGAGTACCTAAGAGGCCAGTGCATGGAGAATGAGCTCTTAGCTCACAACGTCAGAAAGAAAGGCAAAACATTGAAGGGCTGTATAGCCGCCATCCTGATGTGGTCCTTCAAGAATCAGCAGACGGTGGACAAGGATATCATCAAGGCAGCAGGTGTATCAGCGAGCAAAGTCACGCTCGGCATCCCGGGTATGGCAAGAGCCAAGAAGATAATCACTGACTACTACATGGGAAAGTAGGCACTACAGATGAAGAAAAAAACAATAGAAAAAATACCATACCTAGGACTCAAAAAAATAAGCAGAATAAAATCCGTGAAGTACATTGGTGTTACCGCAGTCAAGAACATAGGACATCAAAGGCACCTGTTCCTTGAGGTGTACGAAAATAAAAAGGAGTCAAAGAAGATTCCTGTGGTGAGAATCACACTCACCAAGAAGGATTTCGGCACATACTGGCCGGACAAACATGTATGGACACGCCAGCAGGTTTCATATTACAGACCAATATGGATGGAAACACACACCGGGGGAATCCTGACAGATGAAAATATACTGCAGAGCCCGGAAGACCTTGAGAGGATAAAGAACTTTTGCGGCACCAAGCTTTTCGATGCTTCTTGGTGGTGGGAGCACATATCAAGATACGAGGCCGACATCACATCAACAGAAAGGATAAACAGAGTAGAGCGAGAGCGCAAGAGACGCCAGGAAGCACTGAAGGACAGACAGGCAAACACCAAGGCACTACCTGAAAAAGCAATACTGTACAGAGCTGATCATGCGTATTTCCATGATGAGCACTTTCTATATTACAAGAAGCATGGAAGCCGGGCTGACATAGCCTGCAGTAAGTGTGGCGGTGTGACCACTGCAAGATGGAAAAGCAGTGGAGCATACGAGGACCAGTTTGAGAGAAACATAGAAGAGCCGCGAGAGAACAGCTTCGGCACATGTCCTATGTGTGGCGCACGCGGGCAGTACAAGTGCAAAGGAAAAGTAAAAGGCAGCATCAGAAAAACCCAGTATCTGTTTCTTGGCCAGAAATATAAAGACAATGGCTTTGTTATGAGGTACATACAGGTGGAAAAAGAGTGGACACTCGGCTTCATTGCCGGCGAGAACGGCAATGAAATGTACAATGCCTATGAAAAGCTGTCGGGGGTTGAACTGGCAAGGGCATATTTCGAACCCGGCAAAAAGGTACAGGTTGACTACAACAAGCATGATCCATATGTAGGAAAAGACTTCTGGGATGACTGCAATCTGTATGGTTTATCAAGCATCAGAATCAATTCCGGGCCAATACTTCCCGAGACATATGATGAGATGACAGGGACCATGTTTCAATACAGTGCTATGAAGGAATACACAGACAGCCTGATGAGTACATGCAATCCGGTTGAGTACCTTGAGTGCTACATGCGTACACCACAGCTTGAAATGCTTGTGAAGATGCACCTGATAGGAGTAGCTGAGAAGCTTATCAAATGCCAATATGGAATCATTGAGGATGAAACAGCAACGAGACCGGATGAGTTTCTCGGCATCAGAAAGGAAAAGCTCAAGCTGCTCATTAAGGAAAAGGGAGACATAGGACTGCTAAGGGTTTTGCAGATGGAAAAGAGATTCATGGAGAACTGGACAGATGAACAGGTACAGCAGCTGGCAGAGACCGGACTCACATACACACAGGTCGCGCTCGCAAAGAAATACATGACATTGCAGAAATTTTTAAACCGCATAAAGAAATATGCATGCTGTGATTACGGAGGCTGCAGTCGGTCGGTATACAGAATCAGACACATGGCTTCTACATATGCTGATTACCTGAGCATGAGAGAAAACAGAGGCTACGATCTGACCAACACGGTATATCAGTTCCCGCATGACCTGGATGAAGCCCACGAAAAGATGGTGGAAGAGGTCAACAAGGAAGAACTGGACAAACATCTGAAGGATGTTGCGGCGCGCTTCCCGAACATTCGACACAGCTATAGGAAGCTGAGAAATAAATATTACTACGAGGATGATACATACATCATCAGACCGGCAAAGTCAGCAGAGGAAATAGTAACAGAGGGGCGAGTACTTCATCATTGTGTCGGAGGAGATAACTACTTAGGGAAACACAATCGGGGAGAGACGTACATACTTTTCTTAAGATTCAAGGACACACCAAATATGCAGTACGTCACTGTCGAGATTGATTCCGAAGTACCGAACATACTGCAGTGGTACGGAGCCCACGACAAGAAGCCTGACCAGGAGAACATACAGAAGTGGCTCAACAGCTACATACGAATGCTTGTGACAGGAACACTGAGGACAGCAGGCATGCCGGCAGCGACTACGGCAGATATGCCGGCAATGGCTATAGCATAGGAGGATATATGGAATACGTGCAGATGACACTAGATGACTGGGTGCAGATGAAACAAAAACTGAGGCAGGAACTCATAGGAGTGAAGCAGAGCTTCGTGAGAATAGGCTATGCACTCAGACAGATTGACGACCAAAGACTTTATGAAAATGATGGCTACAAGAGCATAGCAGAATTTGCTAAGGCTGAGTACGGACTTGAGGCATCCACCACAAGCCGATTCATGAGCATCAACCGTGAATACTCGATTGACGGATATTCAGAACACTTGAGGCCGGAGTATACGGACCTTGGAAGAAGCCAGCTTGAGGAAATGCTCAAGCTCCCTGACTCTGACCGGCAGATGGTACAGCCCGAGACATCAAGAGAGGACATAAGAGAGCTCAAGAGGTTTAACAAGACCGAGCCTACAGAAGGTGTGGCAGATAACACAAGCCAGCTGATAGAGAAATTCTTTGAGGAGAACAAGGATATCCTCAACGAGGTGTACTCAAACGAGTTTGATGAGGAGTCAATGAGCCGATTTGCAGAAATTGTAAATCCGGCCGGAAACCGTTCATTCAAAAAAGGTCTTTACTTTATGATGATGTACGAAAATCGCGTCACAATCAAGAAGTTTGGAGACACGCCAAAAAATATGTCATGGTGGGAATTCTATCAGCGTATGAGCTCCATCTTTGATGAGGATGCAGCAGGCACCAGAACGTGGCAGAACCATTTTGGAGGAGACGATGAAACACAGGAAAATGAGCCGACAGGAGAGCATACTACAGCAGAAACTCCTGAGTCAGAGGATGACAATGCAGCAGTTGGAGAAGCTGGCACTGATGAGGTCGAAGAGACTGAATCGGGAAGCGTGGCAGATAATGAGCCGGCTCCTGGAGCAGGAGAAGAGCAAAAGGATGATTCCACCGACAGAGATACAGACTGCGGAGAAGATAATAAAGAGCCTGCAGACAGGCCCGAGGAACAGACAGGAGAAAAGAGCCTTGCAGAACAAATTGCGCCCGCGCAAAAATCCACGGAAACACTAGAAAAAGAGGAGGTTGAGGATGATGAAACCGGAGAAAATGAAAGCTCAGATGCAGAAAATCAAACAGCAGAATCTGAACCGGAAACGGCCGAGAGAGAGCAGACAGAAGAAACAGAAGTCATAGAGGCGGTATATGGCACCAGAAAAGAGTATATGGACAGGCTGTCAGAGCAGGGAATGGCTGAATATATGGCTGATGAATACAAGAGCCACCGGTTGCTAGTGACAGATCTGGCAAATATATGGAATCTACGCAAATGGCTCAGCGAAAAAGTTGACCGGTTCGGAAAACCGATGGAGGACGCAAGATGATAAAGATGACAAGAGTTTACGGAGATATGTATGCGCCAAGAGAGTATTGCACGTTTACAAATCCGGTAACGAGTGGAGGAACTGAGGAAGTTGACTATGTAGATATGCCATGTGAGAACGGATGTGAAAAAGAGTGTGAGAATTGTACATTGCAGAAAATCATGAATGAGTATGCAAGGCTAACAAGGCAGGATATAGACGAGAAGAAACGACATTGTGAAGAATGTGAAAACTATAAAGAGATCAGAAAAGGGCCGAGAGGAGGGAAGAAAGGAATATGCAGGATACTCAGACCATCGGAAGTGAGAAACGGACGAGCGAGAGCCTGCAAAAGATTCCGAGAACAAAATGAACAAACGACAGGCAAAGAAACAGTATAAAAAAATCCACGGTCACAATTCCCCAAAAACAGCGGTAACGAAGTATACACCGGAAGAAATGGGGCAATGAAAGTATACAATCTCATACCGGAGGATATTGAAAGAATCGGAAACGGCCTGAGAGACGCATTTGCAGAGATGTTCAAAACGCTCCAAAGAGTTGCGGAGAGCATGGCCAGAGCGTTTGAAGATATGGGAAAGAACCAAGTTAGGAGGTAGAAAATGTTTATAGATTGCGCAAAATTAGAAAAAATTTTAAAAGCTGATTACAAAACGTGGGGCGTCAAGTTTGGCCTCACAGAGAAAGGTATGTACATCCTGAACGGTACCGGATGGATGGTGGAAGCCGACAAAGAAAAAATCACAAAGGAATTTTTAGGTACCGTAATCAAGACATGCGGTCTTGCACCGGAAAAGGGCGAGTTCATGACATACCAGAAAGGACACGACCCACAGTTTGAAACGGAAAGAAAGCCTCTCCTGTGGGACATGGCGGAGGATACAAAGGAAGCACTAATCTCACCGATTAAAATCATGCAGAACGATAACATGATGTCGGTAGTTAAAACACCGGGCGGGGTGCGTCTCATCAACGATGCACGCTTGGCCATAGTCAACCCGGACAAGTGCCGTGAAAACGAAAATCCACCAAGCACCTTTGCCGTGCATGGTGACTGGCTTATCTCATACAACGACGAGATGGCAGTCGGAATATGCTTCACGAGTCCTGCCTACAAGCCGGAGCTTGAGGTCTTAAGACTCCTCTCAGGAGTGGATTTCTATTGGATAGAGACACCACACTATGAGCTATAGGTTGAAACACCTGCGAAAGCGAAAGAAACCAGGCATGCGAATTATTTATATCACGAAACTGATTTGTAAGCCATTTATACACAAGGGAGCCCTTACCCAGCTCCCTTTACCTCGGAGGATAATAATATGAAGTGCAAAATATGTGAAAAAGAATTCGAATTAAAGAAAGAAGAAAAATATTTAGCGACAGAGAAAGTAGCAGCTTTTGGAACCTTGGCAAAACTACCAAAAACGTTTGAGGCATTCGACTGCCCACATTGTGGCTGTCAGAACATAGTGAATATCAGAGAGGAAGAGGCAACCGACTATGATGTGGATAAAGTAGTGGAGCAGTTGAGTGATAGAAGCACACTGTCAAGACCTGTTGACTGGTCAAAAGTTGCAGTTGATACACCAATACTGGTAAGAGATAATATTTTTTCCAAGTGGGCTAAAAGATATTTTGCGAAATATGAGAATGGAAGAGTTTACGTTTGGAACAATGGATCAACATCGTGGAGTGACAATAGGTGTACACCGTGGAAACTAGCCAAACTTCCGGATAAGGAGAGCGGTGATGGAAGATGAAAACTTCTTTGAAAAATGCAGAACTTGTCAACACTGTTATACGAAAAATGATGACGATTATGTTTATTGCAGGAAAAGAAATGAAAAATGTGAATACAAACCATGCAAAGAAGAACACAGCAAGTGGGAAGAATGGCTTCGGTCAGAAGCAGAATAGGAGAATAATATGTCAGGAATAGATTTAATAGTATATGGGATGCTCTTAGCGTTCACTATGATTGGAACAACAGAGTTTGTAATAGGGCTGTTATTGCTTAGGGAATACGATAAGCTTCAGAAAGAAAAGGAAAAGTAGCATGGCATGGTACGCACTTTACAAATGGTACAAGAACTGGAGCAAAAAAACTACCCCAATATGATTGACTGGTATTCGGAAGAACTGAACTCACCAAGATGGACAAAATTAGATATATATCGCTTGCATCAGTACAAAACCAAATAGGACGAAACACAATGAACAGAAATGAATGTCAGAATTGCAAATATTATGAAAAATGCGGCAAACCAAGCAGACCAATAAAGTGCATGGGATATGAGCCGAAGGAGGCAGCAGTTGAAGAGCAGAACATTGAGCGACATAAAGCCAATAAAACCCAAAAAGTGTGAATTTGATTCTATCGACTGCACACCGGCCTGCAAATACTATAAGACATGTATACACAGCTTGCACAAGCAGGCTGTGTCTCTACATATATAGAAAGGAAAAATCATGAAAAAAGATAGCGTGAAAAAAGAAACATGGAAAGAATGGGAACAAACGTGCGAAAAATTAAAAAAGTATGAGACAACTCTTAAACGAGTCGTTCTGACAACAGACAAAAAGCTGCTGTATCAGGCCGAATATAACAGAAAGATAAGAGCAGCACAAAGGCAGCAGTAAACCCATAACATAATATAGTAGGTAAAAATTCTTTATCGTCCTTGTAATGGGTATTAACATATGAGGGATTTTTATATTTAAGAGTACATAGTATGAAAAAATACGACAACTACGACTACGAAGAGGCTTTCAAAAAATACATAGATGACACCGAGGAGGAGAGGCTTGAGAAGCTCCTCAGAGAGGGCAAGGTAAACTGCCTGTACAGAACAGCCACCACGAAGTGCACCAACATAAAGTCACAGACCACTCTCCTTGAAGCTCGGATATACCCAAGCTACCCAAGACTCAGTGACATGCCGAAGACCAAAAAGAGACCATCAAGCAAAGCTCAAAGAAATCTGAATGACAAAAATGCAAGGCGGTATCTGATAAGACTTGCGAATATCAACTTTGGAAAAGGTGACCTATGGTGCACGTTCGGGTGGAATGATGACAAGCTCCCGGCAGACGAAGAGAGAGCAAGAAAAGATATCAAGAATTTTATCGCGAAGATAAATTACCGGAGAAAAAGAAAAGGACTGGAAAATATCAAGTACATATATGTGCTCGCATTTGATGGGTATGTGAGACCACACTTTCATATTCTCATGACCGGAGACGGCATGGACAGAGACGAGCTGGAATCGCTCTGGAAGAAATGCGACAGACCAAACACACGAAGAATATCACCTAATGATGATTTTCTCATCACAGGTTTAGGAGAATATATATCAAGAAATCCACACGGTACTAAGCGGTGGGTGAGCTCAAGGAACTTAAAGAAGCCACCGGAGCCGACAAAGAGCTACAGCAAGTTCAAGAAGCGACGTGTTGAGAGGATGGCCAAAGACCACACAGTATTAGAGACAGAACTCACTAAAGCATATCCGGGCTACAAGTTCCTGGATGCGGAGGTCAAGTACAACGGTATCAATGCAGCATTTTATATCTATGCTCGCATGGTTCGGAATTGAGGAGTGACAAATGACGAAGAAAGAATTAACAAGCGTATATTATATCAAAAAAGAAATCAAGATGTGGGAAGAACAACTGGAGCTGATTGAAAGCAAAGCAGAAGGAAAAGCAATGCAGATTACAGGCTTGCCATTCACTCCGGGAACTGGAAGCAGTGACCAGATGGCAGACTTGGCAATTAAGGCTGTGAGTGTAAGAGAGCTGATTGAAGCCAAGAAGAGAAAGCTCAATCAGCAGCAGGACAGAATTATCTCATGGATTATATCAATAGACGACACAGTCGTTCGACAGATTATGTTGTATCGTCATGTCAGGTGCTATTCTTGGAACACAGTGGCACAGAAGATAGGCATTACAGCCGAGAGCGCGCGAAAGCAACATGACAGATATCTGCAGCAGTCTCAGAAAGAAAATAAATAAAGTTGTCCGTTTTGTCCGTTTGATGTGTGATATAGTGTAAGCATAAAGGATTGGCAAAAGGGCCGGTCCTTTTTATTTTGGAATAATGACAGATACAGAAGCAAAGAAGTTTTATGACAGTAAGGCATGGCAAACCAAAAGAATAGAGATATTAAAGCGGGATCGCTTTGAGTGTCAGGACTGCAGGGCAAGAATCCAAAAGGCTGTGGCAAAAGGAAAATGGCTGCCTGAGAAAGAAAAGAAGATAGCAAGGGCGGAGCAGGTACATCACATACAGGAACTGAAGGAGCATCCGGAGCTTGCACTGGATAATGACAATCTTATTAGTCTGTGCGTTCGTTGTCACAACATCAGACATGGCAGAGTGCCTCAAAAGTTCAAAAGAAAAAAGAAACTTGTGAGCCGGGAGCGTTGGTAATACCCCCCCGGTCAATTTTTGCGAAATTTTCTTGAATGGCGAACGGGCATGTGGGCATGACTCCGGAAAAATTTTGAAATCTCGCGTGAAAAGGGCAAGGGGTACCATTTCACAAAATTACTTTAAGAAGAATTTTTTTGAAGAACACAAAAATACAGTTATTTTTTTAATAAAAACCGTTAAAAAATATGCAAATTATACACAAAAAACAGACATATTTTGAGAAAAAGGGAGGTGAGCGGATTGACAAAAACGGAAATAAGAGATTCTCTGGTCAAGCAGTTGGAGCTTCGGGGAATGAATGCAGAGTTTTACAAAGACATGATTGACGATTATGTATATTACTGGTCACTGAAAAAGAAGCTGATTAGTGATATCAAGTCCAAAGGGCTCAGATACAAGACCATTAACGGAAACGGAGTTGAAGTCGAGAAAACAAATGATTCTGTTGTCAATCTGCAAAAAAACAACAGCAACTATGCTCAAGATTTTAGCTGATCTGAGACTTAAGGATCCGGTACCTGAACCGGAAAAAGCAACAGATGGTTATCTGTAAGGAAATTGATGATTATCTCAAATATGTCAAAGAACATCCGCAGTGGATAAATAAAAAGCGAAAACAGCTTATCAAGAACATTGTAAAGCCATTACTTAGGCGGAATGATATTTTTTTCGATAAAAAGACCTATGAGAATTGTCTCGAATACTGCAAAGTAAATTATTATGAGCTATTTCCATACCAGAAGTTTATATATGCGTTTGTATTCATGTACAAAGACGATATTCCGGTATTCCCAAAGTTTTTCATCAAAGAAGGACGTGGAAATGGAAAGGACGGCTTCATTGTTCCCTTGGCAAATTTTATGCAGACACCTCTGTATGGTGTCAGAAATTATCATGTTGAGATTGTGGCCAACTCAGAAGATCAGGTCAAGGACACTTTTAAGGTTGCCTATGACATGCTCCACGAAAATGCAAAGTTCAAAGGAAAATTTTCAGTAACAAAGGAGCTGATTACGAACCTTGCAACAGGCTCTGAAATGAAATATAACACTTCAAATGCCAAAACCAAGGACGGCAAGAGAACCGGATGCTTGGTGCTCAATGAGATTCATGCTTACGAGAATTATGATCAGATAAATGTGTTTGAGTCTTCATTCGGAAAAGTCAAACATTCCAGAGAGTTTATTATCACCACAGACGGCTACGTCAGAGATGGTCCGTTGGATGAGATTTCATCAATGTGCGCTGAAATCCTTGAGACTGGTGAAAATCCACTGGGATATTATCCATTCATTTGCGAAATTGACAGCATGAAAGAAGTTGATATTCCTGATGCATGGCACAAAGCCAACCCATCAATGGAGTATATGCCGATTCTGGCCAATCAGATAATGCACGATTATCTTGAAATGAAAAAGATACCGTCAAAGAGACCGGAATTTATTACAAAACGAATGGACAGATCGGCACGAAAGGAAGAGAAAACGGTCACAACATGGCTGAATGTACTGCGTGCATGTTACGAGGGCAGCACGACAGAGGAATTTGAACTGAAAAAGCCAAGAATGACAATCGATACAAAAGGGCAGCCGGCTGTAATTGGAATCGATTATGCCGATATAAGGGACTTTGCATCGGCGGGAGTTTTGACAAAAACCGAATCAGGAGAATATATATGGCGACAGCACACATGGATTTGTGCTGAATCGCCTTTTTTAGACTCCATCAAGTTCCCGCTTAAGAACATAGGGCAGACCGAATTTAATGATTTCGAGGTGGTACCGGGACCTGTAATCGATGTGAATAGCATAGTTGATTGGTGTATGGAAAGATGTGCTGAATATGATGTCAAGAAGATAGCAATGGATACATACCGTTACACTCTGTTTAAGATGGTATTCGAGGAACGGGGCATTACGATTGAGGATCGTAAGAATCCGAACGGTGTAGTCCGGTTGATCCGGAAGATTACATCAGCAACCGGAATAATTGCACCATTTATCCAATCCATGTTCAGTCAGGGCATGATTAATTTTGGAGCATCAGCAATAATGCGTTGGTACACCAACAACACAAGTGTTACCGAAGATAAATATGGCAATAAGATGTTTGGAAAGGTAGAACCGAAGCTTAGAAAAAATGATGGGTTCATGGCTTTCGATGTAGCAATGTTCTGCAAGGATGAGCTGGAGGTTCAAATAATATACATTTAGGAGGCAGCAATGTTTGATTTCCTGTTTCAAAAAAAGAATAAAGAGATGCAGTCTATGGCAGAGATTATTACGCTTGACTTGGAAAAGCTTAATCTGTCAAAGCTGGCAATTGAAAAAGCTGTGATGATGATTGCAAGGGCAATTGCAAAGTCTGACATAATAGTCCAGACAGACAGCAAACAGAAAAGCAGTATAGAGTACAGACTCAATGTAATGCCAAATGACCATGAGTGTGGAACTTATTTCTGGACAAGGATTATAAGAGAACTGTTATGGACACAGGAAGCACTTATCATCCCAATGAACGGCAAATATTACAAAGCGTCTGCATGGCAGGTGTCAAACAGTGTGCTGTCAGAGCGCATATACAGCAACATAACGCTTGAATGTGCAGGGGAACAGTATGGTTTATACAAAAAATTTATGTCATCAGAGGTGATCCACTTACGGTACGACAATGCAAAGATAAGAGTGTACCTGGAGTCCGTTGTGAATCAATACAACAATACGCTCAATGCAATCAATTACATGATTCGTCTATCCAATCAGCCAAAATTTAAACTGAAGCTGGGTACAGCACAGTCCTTCAGGGAAAAGCAGGCTGATGGAACTGACAAGATAGTCACCAAGGACATGTATGCGGAGAAAATCAAGAGACTGCTTGAGAGCGAAGATCTGACGGTAATGACAGAGTCGGAAGGTGTCTCACTTGAAAATATACAGATAAATGCGAGCGCAAAAGCGGAGGAGCTTGCCAAGGTTGCCTTGGCCATAAACAACGAAGCAGCCAATGCCTTTGACATTCCGGAAGCAGTATTTAATGGCAATATCACAGAGAAGTCAGATGCCACCAATGAATTTATCACCTATGCTGTCGGCCCGGTTGCGGAAGTTATAAACGATACGCTGACTGCCTACATAGTCGGTGAAGATGATTACAGCAGGAAAAATGAAAAGGTAATGGTATGGCTGGCACGCTTTAAACATGTTGATGTGGTGGATAGTGCTGTTAATCTTGATAAGCTTCGTGGAATTGGCTTCTCGTATGACGAAATAAGAGCAATGGTGGGATATCCTTTGCTTAACACTGAGTTCTCTAATGCAAGAGCATTGACTAAAAATTATGGAGAGGAGGGTGACAATGGCACATCAATTAAAAGTGATTAGATGGAGGTGATCCGGATATCTCGGAGCTGTCCGTTAAACAGTAATCAAGAGAAAGGAACAGAATTATGAAGAACGAAAATGTAATTTACAGATTCCAGCAGCAGGACAATGTTCATGAAATTTACATATATGACGAAATCAAAAAGACAGGTCCTTTTAACTGGGAAACATGGCAGTATGAAGATTCTGAAACATCTGCAAAGCATTTTAAAGAACTTTTGGACGCCGTTCCGGAGACAGATGAGATTAAGATTTACTTTAATTCGAACGGCGGAAGCGTTGATCAGGGCACTGCGATTTATAATATGCTCAAGCAGCATGGCTCATACAAGACCGGAATAGTAATGGGAGTGTGTCATTCTATTGCATTCACAATTTTACAGGCGTGTGACAAACGAATAATGGGACAGGGCACCACGGCCATTATTCATGATATGTGGGAAACAGTAACAGGAAATGCAGCAGATTTAAGGGCAGAGGCAGATAATCTGGATGTTGCAATGGAGAGCTGCATAGCTTTATTTATGCAGCGTGCAAAGATTTCAGAGGATGAAGTCCGTGAAATGATGCACAAGGAGACCACATTGTCACCACAGAAGGCATTAGAGTATGGTTTCATCGATGAAATTGGACTGGAAAATCTTGATAAACCGGAAAATCCGGATAATTCCACTTTGCAGCAGGTGCTTACAGAGAATGAGGCACTAAAGAAACAGCTCTGTAACAAGAGCGAACATGAGAGGCAGTTAGCTGAATTTTATCAGTTGACACATAAAGAAGCAGATAAACCTAAGAGCAACGATTGGGGCTCATTTTTCAATTAAGGAGGAAAACAATGAAGATCGAATCTATTAACAAAGAAGTTCAGGAAAAAGTAATGCAGTTACTCAATGAGGCTCCGGCAGAGAAGAAAGCTGAAGCTATCATGCAGTCTATTGAGATGATCCAGGAGGCAGCGCATGAGGACCTTGTAAATCAGGTTGTTGCTGAGGCAGAAAGAGCCAGCCATGATGCCGACTTCAAGAAGCAGCTTGGACTCAGGAATCTTTCACAGGAAGAAAAGAAATTCTATGAAGGCTTCAAGGATATCAAGCAGTCAATCACGGCCAATCAGATTGATATCATTCCGACTGAAATCATTGACAGAACACTTGATGATGTCAAGAAAGCATCACCAATCCTTAATCTTGTCAACATGGCACCTGCCAATGTCAAGAAGTGGATCGTTGCATCACATACAGGTGCAGCAGTATGGGGAGCTCTAACAGACTCAGTTAAGGGTGAGCTGAGCACAGAGATTTCAGCACTTAACATTGACCTTCACATGCTCACCGCTTACTTAGTTATTCCAAAGGCAATCAGAGAGCTTTCGCTTGAGTTTGTTGACCGTTATTTTATGGCAATTCTGTCTGAAGCTATGCAGGATGGTCTTGTAAAGGGATATCTTGATGGAGATGGAAAGACAGGACCGATTGGTATTTTCCGCCAGATTGGAACATCCAACAGCGATGGTACCAACAAGGCTAAGACGGTTGTGACAAACATCACAAAATTCAGCCCTAAAGGACTTTCAGATGTGAGAAAGACTCTTACCAATAATGGTAAGCGTGTTGTAGACAAGCTGTATCTTATCTGTAATCCGTCAGACGAGGCAGAATATGTGGATCCATGCATGTATGGAGAGGCTCTGACAGGCGGCTATGTCAACAAGTCATTCATTGACATCGAGAAAATCGTAGATGCAAATTGTCCGAAGGGTAAGGCTGCATTTACAATTGCAGGATACTACACTATGGGAACAACAGGTGTGAGAGTCAATGAGTATGACCAGACAAAGGCTATGGAAAATGCAGATCTCATTATCGCATCATGTTATGCAAACGGCCGTGCCGTAGATGACAATGTTGCAGTTATCTTTGATGTAACTAAGCTGGAGGAGTATGTGCTCCCTGTAACACAGGCTACAATCGTTCAGGCTGGACAGGAATAATAAAAGAGAGGCAGTAATATGGAGAACACAGAACTGACAGCACTGGTATCAGAGATGAGGGCAGAATTCCAGATTCCGCCATATTACGAAGACAGTCAGCTTGCAAATCTTGCAAGAGAGGGTGAATGTACAGTCGGGAGCTTAAATCCCGGCTGCAATATCACAACAGATCTGACATACAGGATGCTGCTTAAAAATTACATGTATTATGCATATCATCATAGAGTCAGTGAGTTTATGGATAATTATTCAAGTATGATTTTAACGTGGCAGATGGAAACGGAGGTGGAAGCGGATGGCAATGCCTGAATATACAGATGGTGTGCTGGAACTTCTCAGGATAGAGGAGGATTGTTCACAAGACTTTCCGGTGGAAAAAGTAAGATCTACCGGGATGCATATCTGGTACAGGGAGCTTTCTGTATTTGATACAACACGAGCTAAGCTGTCGGCAGATGGAATAGAGGTTACAATGAAAATCAGTATTCCACAGTATAAGCAGGTCAACAGCAAGTGTATCTGTGTAATAGATGGCGCACAGCATGAGATATACAATGTGGCTCACGTGACCACTAAAGACGGTTTCAAAGAAACAGAACTGACACTTAAGACTCCGGCATATGACAGGGAGGTATATGATGACGAAACAGGAACTCAGTGAGATGTTACATGCCACTGGCTGTCCGGTCAATGAAGGAATATCTGATCTTGATAATGGAAAGAAGTTTCCGAGAATTGATTATTGGGAAATAGCATGGGATGATGTGATGGCATCAGGTGACAACTATGAAGATAAAATCACATGGCAGGTGAGCTTTTATTCTCGCACACCAAGAAATGAAAAGCTGATAATGCTGAGAGATATGATGCGCAAAAAGGGACTACACCCAACTATCCTGCATGAATTTATTACAGACGATAAAATTTGGCATTCGTATTTCTCGCTGGAGACAATGAATGAATGATATTACATTTGAAGATTCCGGAATGGAAGAATTTCAGGATATGCTTGGAAGCTATCTTTCAAAAGTGGACGAAAAAAGCGCTCTGGATGCAATAGAGGAGGGAGCAAAGGAGTTTGTTAACGACCTGCTGCGCTTGCCGAAGCCAAGAAGAAAGGTCACAGCTCCGGGATATACACATCTGGTTGACTCATTTAGCTATAAGCGTGATAAGACAGGAATAGATGTGGGATGGGGCAAGTATTACGGACCGATGCTTGAGCACGGCACGAAAAAAATGAGCGCAAAAGCTCACTTGAAACCATTATTTGAACAGAACAAAGAAAGATACTATAAAAAAATGATAGCAGCATTGGATTTATAGAACAGGAGGCAATTATGGCAATTAAAACTAAGAGACCACCAATGAAGGAGACTGTAGGAGCTCAGTATCTGTGCTTCAATACAATGGATACAGATGGCAGGTGGACATCCACATTTGCGGAAGAGGTGGAGAAGACAGAAGTAGTTAAAAGCGTAAAAGTCACGGAAAATGGAGAACCAACTGATACATACGCGTCAGGAGCAGTGTATGACAGTGATATTACAACAACTTCAACAGATATCGAGGTGGAAATTGTTGCATTTCCGGCTGATACACTTGCAAAATTACGTGGTGACAATGTTGATACTGATGGTCTTATTCTTTCAGGTGGAAACAGACCACGACCATATTTTGCTTATGGTAAGGTGGTCAAATTAAGAAATGGCGGATATAGATACGACTGGTATCCAAAGTGCAAGCTAAGTGAGAACTCTGATGATATATCAACATCTGAGGAGAAGGCAAACGAGCAGACAGATACAATCAAAATCAAAGCATATCCATTCAATGAGGATGGAGACATTGTTGCAAGGGTAGAGAGTGCATCTGCACCGGAAGGACTCACAGAGGAAAAATTCTTTAGTAAGCCGGTACTTACAAAAGATGATCTTGTGGTAGCAGCTGGGAAAGTGAGTGGAAAGGTCTGATTAGATGAATAAAGGTAAGATGATAAGATTGACTGATGGAACGGTAATAGAGGCCAAAATGAATTTTAGGAACTATTTATTATCTTGATCAGATAGGTGGTTCAAAGCTTGGACGGAGAATAGACAAACTTGAAAACGATTGGAAAACGCAACAGACAGCGACAAGATGAATTTTGCAGCGAAGCTTATCTATGCAATGGTAAGAAGCAATGGGAGAAAAGTGACATTGATGAAGCACTTCAGCTTGTGCCACCGGATCCAACAGAACTTCTTGAAGTTGTAGAAGGCTTATCAGAAAGAAGTTAGACAAAGTTTAAAAAAAAAGAGGAATCGAAAGCACAGATGAAAGCATTCAGCTCGAGATAAATTGGGCTGAATATATGGTTGATGCGAGAGAGATGGGAATGACAGAGGACGAGTTCTTCCATTCATGTCCCGTCTTTTTTTGCGAACAATACGAGATATTCTGTGAGAAGAAAGCGAGGATGGTGAGAACGTTATATGGCGGATGAACTGAAGAGAGTTGGATTAGTGTTTAAGGCAGATGGTGCAGCAGACTTTCAAAAGACGATGCAACAGGTAAATACAGCCGTTCAGGAAAATAGTAATTCGTTTAAACTTGCAAAAGCGGCATGGGATGACAGCACTACTGCAGTTGAAAAGTTAAAAGACCGTCAGGAATATCTGGCAAAACAGACGGACGTTTATTCTGATAAGGTGGAAATTCTGAAGCGTGAGCTTGAAGAAATGGAATCTGCAGAAAACAGAAATGAGGATGCAATCCGAAAGAAGCAGAACCAGCTTACAAGCGCACAGATTAGTTTAACAAAATATCAGAAAGGCCTTGCTGAAGTAACAGAAGAACTTGAGAGCGGTGCAGCAGAAAGTAAGGAACAAATTAGGAAATTATCTGATAAAATTGCAGAGTCTACAGATAAAATTAAGGCGAATGAGATTGAAATCGAAGCTCTTAAATCGAAATATGACGATCATATAAAGTCGATTGTAAAATATAAAGATGAACAGAAGTATCTTTCAAATCAAACAGAGAATTACGAAAGAATACTTGAATCATTTAAAAAAACAATTGGATATTCTTGAATCTGCTGAAAATAAAGATGAAAAAGCAATTCAGGACAAAAAGAACGAGATAAATGAAACTACTACAAAACTTAATGGTTACAAAAGTAAGCTGGAAGATGTTGAGCAAAAGCTGAAAAGCGGAGCAGCTGTAACGGAAGGTTATGCTGAAAAAGTACAGGCTTTTGGAAATAAAGCAAAAGAGACAGGGGATAAGTTTAGTGGAATATCAACGGCGGCAGCAGGCATAGTAGCGGCAACAGCAGCTACAGTACCTGCAACAGCAGAATATCGTAAAATTATGGGATCGCTTGAGGTGTCGAGCCAAAATGCAGGGTACACAGCAGAACAAACAGCGGAAAGTTATAGAACCTTATATGGTGTGCTTGCAGATGATCAGACAGCTGCAACAACTACGGCCAATCTTCAGGCATTAGGTTTGTCACAAGAAGAATTAAGCACGGTAATTGAGGGGACAATTGGTGCATGGGCAACTTACGGGGATAGTATTCCCATTGATGGACTTGCAGAATCAATCAATGAGACTGTGAAAACAAGTACTGTTACGGGGACTTTTGCGGATATGCTCAATTGGGCGGGAACTTCAGAGGATGCATTTAATGAAAAGCTTGCAGCTTGCGGAAGTGAAAGTGAGAGAGTAAACCTGGTCATGCAGGAAATGGCGAATCAGGGTCTTGTAGATGCAGGAAAAAAATGGCAGGAAAACAATAAGAATTTGGTAGACGGAAATAAGGCAACAGCAGATTTCCAACAGGCAACAGCTGAGCTTGCGGATACAGTTGCACCGCTGATTACCAAAATTACAGAATTGGTTGCCGGATTGATTGAAGAGTTTAATCAGCTCTCCCCGGAAGGACAGAGAGTGATTGCCGGATGCGTATTGGTAGTGGCAGCAGTTGGCCCTGTGTTTTCTATTATAAGCAAGGTATCAGGAGGGGTTTCGTCACTAATTGGTATTATATCTAAAATTGCACCTGTATTGGGGCCTATAAAAACTGGTTTTGCAGCAGTAAATGCAGTCATGGCCGCTAATCCAATACTTATAATTATTGCGGCAGTTGCAGCACTTATAGCTATTTTTGTGACACTTAATAAGTGCGAATGGTTCAGGGATGGTGTAAATGACATATTCGGAGCTGTAGCCAATTTTATCAAGGGAGCTATTGATAAGATTAAAGGATTCTTCGATTTCGATTGGAAATTACCAAAAATAAAGTTGCCTCATTTTAAAGCGAGTGGAGAGTGGTCACTTTCCCCACTTAAGGTACCTAAAATTTCTGTAGATTGGTATGCGAACGGAGGAATCCTGAATAGTCCGACCATATTTGGTGCAAATGGAGATTCCCTGATGGGAGGGGGAGAGGCTGGAAAAGAGGCGGTACTTCCAATTAAACTGTTAAAGGACTACATCAGAGAAGAAAATGATGCAAATAATGCAACATTGGCCGCAATGATCGTTGAAGCATTCAAATCAATATCAATGACTGCGGAGAATAACATTTATATTGGAGATAAGAAGTCGATCACATTACTTACAAATCTCGTTCTTAAGCAGATGGCAAATAAGACATTAGCAACACAGGGGGCGAAAGGAAAATAATGCAGGACATACAATACAATGACATAAGAGGCTCTTCGCTTCAGATTTTTGCCCGGGAGTTGATATCTATTCCTGCCGCTCAGCCGAATATGGAAGAGGTAAAACTATCAGGGCGGGATGGAACCATATACAAGTTTAATGGTACAT
>ENA-OQMY01000136-OQMY01000136.1-human-gut-metagenome-genome-assembly--contig:-NODE-136-length-24646-cov-3.911008_pt1 | contig 24646 bp, 32 predicted proteins | sample MGYA00242623_ERZ504868 | MGnify/ENA primary metagenome ERZ504868 (study PRJEB26092, sample SAMD00036386) | human gut metagenome | host: Homo sapiens | study: EMG produced TPA metagenomics assembly of...
TATTTAGAAACGTTAAAGCTAAAAAATGCTTGTTTGGAGGAATTGCCCCGAAGCAGATTGAAATTGTGATTCAAGAAATCTGTATGCTGTACGATTTGGAACTGTATAACAAAAACAACGAGTTAGAGCAAGAGCGCAAAAAAATGAACAGCAGGACATCAGGATGGAAAAAGTAGCAGAATACGTTCGGCAAGTGTTGGAAACACTCCGGTCTCAAATTCAGGAAACAAACCATCAATTAAATCAGAGCAGTTCTGCCTATAGTGTTTTAGGCCGAAAGATGGAAGAAATGGAACTGCTATTTGCTTCATCAGCATATCAAAGATTACATGTTTTCAAATGTCGGAGGCGCAAAAAACGTGTTGTTCTCAGGAAGGGGGTATCAGAGTGAGTTCTATATGTTTTCATTCGCAAGCGGCCACATGGCCGTAGTATTTCTTGGCTGTGACCCAGCGATTTACTAAAGGAGGAATAAAAAACATGTATAAAAGAAAACGATTGGCTTTTTGTGCTTGGGTATGGTGTTCGCTTTCTTAGTGAACAGCGTCCCCGGATACGCTGCGGAGGGCATAGACAGTCTGCCTGTTGCTGGAACTGTATCAATAGACAATAGTGTTCCAGCAGACCCCTCTTCAATATCAGAAGCTGCTTTTGATACTGACTTGCCGGACAGTCGGTCATCCGCACCAGAAAGCGAGTCTACTTCAGTACCCGCAGATATTTCGAACGAAACCAAACCGGATGACGTAATAGATCCTGCATCATCTACCTCCCGTGTGGAAGCAGAAACCGTCACGGAGCCAATCGAAGGAAGCGAAACGGGCACAGACAGTGAAACCCTTCTTCCAGCAGAAATTGAGCTTAAAAAAATAGCGCCTGTGGATGAATCGCCTTCAGAGACTGCCGCAAGAAGCGCCGATGTAGGGGACATCCCTATTGATGAGCAACACTTCCCCGGTAAAGTGTTCCGGGAATGGTTGTTGGGAAAGCGAGAAGGAGATCCAGCTAATCCCAACGTGTTCGGATCAGACGACGGCGTTTTAACGGAATCAGAACGGGCCGCCGTAAAGGAACTCCGCTTCCATTACAGTACTCAGTCTGGTCCTCTGCCCCCGGCGGAGGGGCTGGATTTAACAGGCATTGAATATTTCCCCAACCTAACAATGCTATCCGTTCAAAATGTTGAAATCACCAAAGACCTCGACGTGAGTCAAAACACGAAGCTCAAAACCCTCTCTCTTGCTTTAACCGGAATCAAAGGTACGGTAGATGTAAGCAGTCTGCCTGATTTGGAAGTATTAATTCTTTCTCGCAATGAAATCACTTCGTTGGATGTCAGCCATAATCCTAAACTAAAAAATTTGGGCGTATCCATGCTTGAAAAAGATGGCCTAACCGGGAAACTTACAGAACTGGATTTGAGTAACAACCCGGCTTTGACATATATAGATATTGACGGAAACAAATTGTCATCATTAGATTTGAGCAATAACAAAGAGCTTACCACTATCGACGTTGACAACAACGAACTGCAGGCTTTAGATGTGAGCATGCTTCCAAAGTTAGAATATCTGTATGCTGAATCAAACGCGCTCCGGAAAATTGATGTTACGAAAAATCCTGCGCTCATCAGACTGTACGTCAGCGGAAATGCCGGCATCACTTCGATGGATATGAGTAATAATCCAAATTTGAAAGAGCTTGGAGTACAACAAACTACCCTTTTCTTTTTAGATGTAAAGAATAATCCTAATCTTGAGATCTTGCATGTTGGCAACAATCCATTGCTAGGGTTTGAGATTCCCGATGGGGGCGGCTCTCTCCCTATCCTGTATTATAATTTTTTGCGGGCAATTACAGTAAAAGCAACACCGGAAGGCACTTTTGACTTGGGGCAGTTGGTTCCCGAGCTTGATTCCAGCCGTATCTCTGATTTGAAAGGTGCTGACAGAATTGAAGGGACAACACTGTATGGCTTAAAGGACGGAGTCGATGTCACCTATTATCCTCCTATTTCTGTGCAAAAAGTTGTGTTTCAATATCTGTAATCGTAATGTGCGAGAGGTAGGCGGCGCACTGCTCGTTCATGTTCCGGTAGAGCGCATCCATCACGCCCGCCATGCCGGAGCAGATGGCGCAGTTCCGGTCAATGTCGCCGCTGTGCCACGCGCAGTCCACAAAGCGGGTATTTACCGCCTCCGCCACCTGCCGCAGGGTCAGCGTCGCCGGGTCTGTCGTCAGGCGGTAGCCGCCGTCCAGGCCCTCCCGGGTCTCCACCATTCCCGCCTTTTTCAGCCCCGCCAGCACCCGGCGGACGCGGGTGGGATTGGTGCAGATGTTCTCCGCCAGCGCTTCGCTGCTGAGAGAGCGTCCGCTGTGGCTCAGGCAGACCAGCGCATGGACGGCCAGATTAAAAGAACTGTCCACTCTTACCCCTCCTTCACAAGCTCGTAGGGCCAGTCGATGACGCCGCCAAAGTCGTAGACGCTCTGATACCCCAGCGCCAGCAGCTTTTGGGCGGCATCCTTGCTGCGGCGGCCGCTGCGGCAGTAGACCAGCAGCGTGGCTTCCTTATCGGGGAGAGCCTCGGGCATTTCACTGCCGATGCTTTCATTGGGGACAAGGACGGCGTTTTCAATATGCCCGCCGTCGTATTCCTCCCGGGTGCGGACGTCCACCACCACGACCTCCTGCGAAGCCATCATCTCATAGGCTTCCTCGGCGCTGATCTTCTGATACGCTGCCTTGTCTGTCATGTCCTCCGCCGTGTCCGCTTTTGCCTTGGACAGCGCGCAGCCGCTCAGCAGCGCGAGCGAGGCGGCAAGAAGCGCAAAAAGCAATATCTGACGCATAATTAACCTCCAATGCAACTGTGTTCACTACTGATACAGTTTATACTGTGACTATAGCAGATACAGTTGAGATTGTCAAGGCTTTTTGAAGCAATTTGGGGGCGCAAGACCCTTGTGGCTGTTGACAGAGAAAAAAACTATAGGTATAATAAAAGCAAAAGAATAAGACTTATTCTTGTATTTGGAGGGTTGGCAGTATGCCAAAATACGCAGAGGAGATATTGGCCGCCGTAACGGAGCTGCAGCAGCATCCCACGGCGGAGCAGGTGTTTCTGGAGATGAAAAGGGAGCATCCCAGTATCGCCATTGGCACCGTGTATAAGCATCTGAATGCCTTGGCAGAGGAGGGCCTGCTGCACCGCATCACGGAGTCGGGTTCGCCGGACCGGTACGACCGAACGGAGCGGCACGATCACTTGATTTGCAGCCGGTGCGGGAAAATCGCAGACGTTCACCTGCCGGATATGCAGAGCCAGATCGAACGGGCGCTGGGACGGGAGATCCTCTCGTATGATCTTAAAATCCGGTATATCTGTCCCGATTGCAGGGAACAGGAAGAAAACAACACTGAAGGAGGAGACCTATGAACGCAAACGTATCGAAGTTGCTCAACGAGCAGATCAACAAGGAGTTCTACTCTGCCTATCTGTATCTGGATTTTGCCAACTACTACGCCTCCGTGGGCTTAGACGGCTTTGAGAACTGGTACCGGGTGCAGGCGCAGGAGGAGCGGGATCACGCCATGCTGTTTTATCAGTATTTGCAGAACAACGGCGAGGGCGTCACCTTTGAGGCCATTGCAAAGCCCGAGTGGGAGCGAGGCGGCCACATGACCCCGCTGAAAAAGGCGCTGGAGCATGAGAAGCTGGTCACCGCCAGCATCGACGCCATCTACGCCGCCGCATACGAGGTCAGGGACTTCCGCACCATGCAGATGCTGGACTGGTTCATTAAGGAGCAGGGCGAGGAGGAGAAGAACGCCGCCGACCTCATCACAAAGATGGAGATGTTCGGCGGAGACAGCAAGGGGCTGTATATGCTCAACAGTGAGCTGAAGGCCCGGGTATACACCGCGCCCTCCCTGGTGCTGTAAAAGAGAAGATGAGCGTATTTGCAAATATGACCCCGGTAGACTGGGCCGTGATGATAGCGGTGCTTGCCTTGATAGGTGGAGCCTACTGGCTCATCGAGGATTCCCGAAAAAAGGGAGCGAAGGCGGGCGGCAAGCTCTGCGGCGGCTGTCCGCATTATTGCAGGATGGGCAGGAATTGCGATGGGACGCCTAAGGAACAGGCAGGCGCAACGGAGAATGCCAAGGAAGGGCCGGAGTTGCCTGATGAGAACGGATAATGGTGGACAGCATGCTTTTTAACCTGCTTCTCAATATAGGGCTTCTCGTTCTGATCGCTACCATGCTGACCAATCTGCCACCGGTGAGGGCCCTCCTGCTGGAGGAAAAGCAGACATTCCGCAGCCGGCTTTGGCTTTCCCTGATTTTTGGCATGGTCAGCATTTGCTCCACCTATATCGGGGTGCCTATTCAGGGCGCAATCGTTAACACCCGCGTCATCGGCGTGATGGCTGCGGGGCTTTTGGGCGGCCCGTACGTGGGCGTAGGAGCCGCCCTGATCGGCGGGATCCATCGGTATCTTTTCGACATCGGCGGCTTTACTGCGGTAAGCTGCGCCCTGTCTACCATAATGGAGGGCGCCATAGGGGCTGCGTTTTCCCGCAAATTCAAGGCGGGGGAAATCGGAGGCGGGGAGCTGTTTTTGCTCACGGCGGTGGCTGAGATGGGGCAGATGGCCATCATCCTTTTGGTGGCGAGGCCATACTCGGCGGCGATCGCGCTGGTGGAGAAGATATCCCTTCCCATGATACTGATGAATTCTTTTGGCATGATGGTATTTATCGGGGTCTTCAACCGTATTTTCTGGTGGAGGAAAGCCTGTACGGTGAGAAAATGAGGATAGCCCTTGCCATTGCGGAAAAAAGCCTGCCACATTTAAGAAACGGACTGCACAGCAGGGAGGATATGGCAGAGGCGGTGAGGATAATCCACCGCTCCACCGACTGCGAGGCGGTCATGATAACTGACGCTAAGGAGGTGCTGGCAAAGGTCGGCGGAGGGGGCGAATTTGAGGCGCTCGAGCATTGCCCGCTCATCGCGCCCATACCCGACTCAATCCGGACGGGAAATGCGCTGATGGAGATATATACCGCCCAAGGCGATCAGCGGGAGCTCTTCTGTCCGGCGCTGGAGGGTAATGTGGTGATCGCCGCGCCGCTCGTGGAGCAGGACAAGGTGGTGGGCTCACTGGCTATCATCGTGAAAAAGCGTTGGCATGGCTATAAGCCCCACCTGATAATCGTCACGGAGCTGGCCCGGCTTTTTTCTACCCAGCTTGAGCTTTCGGATCTGGATTATCAGAGGCGGCTGAGAAAGCGGGCCGAGCTTAGGGCCCTGCAAAATCAGGTCAACCCGCATTTTCTGTACAACATATTGAACACCATATCCAGCGTATGCCGCGAAAACCCGGACAGAGCCAGAGAGCTGCTTTTGACCCTGTCCTTATACTATAGGCAGACCCTGGCGAATGAACAATACATGATACGCCTTTCCACAGAGCTGTATCAGGTAATGAACTATCTCAAGCTGGAGCAGGCCCGCTTTGAAGAAAAGCTGGCTGTGGAATTTGATATTGAGGAGGAGCTGGATTGCGTCCTGCCCTCTTTTATCCTGCAGCCTCTTGTGGAAAATGCGGTGCGCTATGGCGTGGATAAAAGGGGCTTCCGCATTATAAACATCAGCGCGGAGACAAAGGAGGATGCGGCGGTCATCGCTGTGACGGATCATGGCTCCGGCATACCCGACGAGGTGGTACGGAGCTTAAAGGCAGGGCAAGGCAAGGGCGTTGGCCTGCTCAATGTGCATAAGCGGCTGCAAAGCCTTTACGGAGAGGAAGGGGGATTACAGATCACCGTTACAGAAAATGGCTCCCGGGTGGCTTTTCGCATCCCCTTGGGGAAGATCGAGGATCTTGGGGAGCCTGCGGCGATTTCGGCGCAGGGACGGGCGGTTTGAGGCAAAGCATGGGTATGAAGGATGAACGGGGGAGAAAGCGTATGAAAATTGCGGTGATAGACGACGAGCGCTCCGCCAGAAACGAATTGATATATCAGATACTGCATACGATGCCGGAGAGCGAGATATCAGAGGCGGACAGCGGAAGCAGCGCGCTTGCGCTGATGAGCGAGAATGACTTTGATATATTGTTCGTGGATATCGGGTTAAACGATATGGAGGGCACGACGTTAGCCGCCGCGGCAAGAAAGCTGCTGCCCGCCGCCCAGATAGTCTTTGCCACGGCTTATTCCCAATACGGGGTAAGGGCCTTTGAGCTGGGGGTAAACAATTACCTGCTAAAGCCCTTTGACCCGGCGAGGGTGCATACCGTGCTGGAAAAGTGCCGCAGGGAACTGGAGGGCGAGGCTGCTAAAGCAGCGGATACGCGGCAGGGCAGGGAACAGCTCCATACCTCGCGCCGCCTGCCGGTGAATATCAACAGGACTATCGTGCTGCTGGATATTGACCAGATCGTATATATCGAAACCCTGGGACGGGGATGCGTTATCCACACCACCCGCAAGGATTACGTTGAAAACGCGCTGCTGGGAGAATACGAAAAGAAGCTCGCCGGCAGCGGCTTTTGCCGGATACATAAGAGCTTTCTGGTCAATTTGAGCTACATAAGCGAGATCCTCCCCTGGGCCAATAATGGATTTGCCCTTAAAATGCAGGGCTATGAGCAAAATATACTGCCCGTGAGCAGGGAAAAGATAAAAACCCTGCGTCAGCTTTGGGATTTCTAAAGAGACGCTTTGAGCCGGCAGCCGATGTGCTGGCTCCGTTTATGCCGCGCATTTTACACTTTACACAGCGCAATATACACTTGGCGCAAATAAGCTTCCCTTAACTTTTCTTTTATGTATAATACAAAATACCCAAAACCTCGGATAAACGGAAGATGGAACCGTACAAAAAGAAAATAAGGAGGGAAAAAGAATGATTAGCTTTTTTGTATGTCTTGTGGTTTTGATCGTAGGCTTTTTCACTTATGGGAAAATAGCGGAGAAGGTTTTTGGCTCCGATGACAGGACGCCGCCTTCCCTTGCCATGACGGACGGCGCGGACTATGTGCCTATGAGCACGCCGAGGGTCTTTCTCATTCAGCTTTTGAACATCGCAGGCCTTGGCCCGATATTCGGCGCGCTTGCCGGCGCGTGTTGGGGCCCAAGCGTATTTCTCTGGATCACATTGGGCACCATTTTTGCCGGCGCAGTCCACGATTTTATGATAGGCATGATGTCTATGCGGCATAAGGGTGCCAGCGTTTCCGAACTTACCGGAACCTACCTGGGCAAGGGTATGCTTCAGGTGATGCGCGTGTTCTCCGTGGTGCTGCTGGTGCTCGTGGGCGTTACCTTCTCTACCGGCCCTGCCAATCTTCTGGCCATGCTCACCCCTAAGGTGCTGGATACCAAGTTCTGGCTGGTCGTGGTGCTTATTTATTACTTCATCGCCACATTCGTCCCCATCGACAAGGTGATTGGTAAAATTTACCCGGTATTTGGTATATGCCTTATCGTCATGGCGCTCGGCGTGGGCGGCGGCATACTGCTAAAGGGCTACCACATCCCCGAGATCACCCTGACAAACCTGCATCCATCTAACACTCCCATTTGGCCCATCATGTTTGTATCCGTGGCCTGCGGTGCCATATCCGGCTTCCACGCCACTCAGTCGCCACTGATGGCGCGCTGCATCAGGACGGAAAAGGACGGACGAAAGGTATTTTACGGCGCTATGGTGGCGGAGGGCATCATAGCCCTGATATGGGCTGCTGCGGGAGTGGCCTTCTACAACGGTACCGGCGGCCTTGCTGAGGCTCTCTCTCAGGGACAGTCCGTAGTGGTATACGATATATGCTTTTACCCTGCTTGGCCCCGTGGGCGCGGTGATCGCCATGATAGGCGTTATCGCCTGTCCCGTTTCCTCCGCGGATACCGCCTATCGCAGCGCGAGGCTGACCCTGGCGGATTGGTTTAACTACGATCAGAAGCCGGTCAAGAACCGCCTGATTCTAACCGTGCCGCTGCTCGCCGTGGGCGCGGTGCTGACACAGGTAGATGTGCAGATCGTATGGCGGTATTTCTCCTGGTCCAACCAGACCCTTGCCATGATCGCCCTCTGGGCGGCCAGCGTGTACCTGTTCCGCAGGAAGAGGAACTATTGGATCACCGTGGTTCCTGCGAGCTTCATGTCCGCCGTATCCTGCACCTATATACTGATGGCGCAGGAGGGCTTTAAGCTCCCCACCTCCGTTGCATATCCGGTGGGAATCGCTTTCGCCGCGGCCTGCCTCGGGGTGTTTCTGTGGAGCTGCGTAATGGGCAAGGGCAAAAACGCCAACACGCCTGTTCAGGAAACTCCTTACGAATCAGCGCAGTAAGCCGTAAGATAGGCTGTCGAAGATAATATAGAACACGCAAAGGGGCGGGACATTCATGGGAATGACTTCGCCCCTGAGTTTATTTTGCTCCGCGGCAATAGCCGCCCAAGCGTTGTCTTTTGCTTTTTAACGCAGTATATTTATCCCGACCCCTTGCCAAATTGAAGGAAACACGGTATAATATGACTGAAAGAACCGAAGTGGTCATATTTCAAGGAGGCACAGTCTTGGCTTTTACCGATTACGAAACCGAACAGCTTCGCAAGGCGCTGCTGAAGGAAACGAGACGTTGCGCGGTGACGTTAGGAATGAAGAAGACCTCCGTGGATCAGTTGACGAAGGCCGTGGGTATCGCCAAGGGCTCCTTTTATAAATTCTACGAATCCAAGGAAATGCTTTTCTTCGCGGTTTTAGAGGGAATCCACTCGGAGCTTTACAATGTAGCTGACCGGGCGTTGAGCGAAAATGGCGGCGTGCCGCCATCGGAGCGCACGGCAAAGGCGGTTCTTGCCGTTTGCAAGCGGCTTTCCGACACCGGCGATATGGTTTTCATCGAAAACGACGCGAAGCTGCTCCTGCAAAGGCTTCCGGAACCCGTCAAAAGGGAGCATTATCACGACGGCGAAGCGCACATACGTGAGCTGCTGGAGAAACACGACCTCGTGCCTAAGCGCGGCGTTTCTCTTGCCGCCGCTACAGTTCGGGGATTGATCCTGACGGTCTCCCACAGGGAGCAGATCGGGGAGTTGTACCCGCAGGCGCTTCAAACGCTGGTATGCGGCGCTTGCAGGGAGTTATTTGAATAAGACAAAATGCCGCAGAGGTGCGGCTTTTCCACGGCGGGGCGGTTAGCTGCATCTAACCGCAAAACCGCACAAGCATCGGTTAGCTATTTCCCGCAGATAAAAGGACGGCTATGAAAGGACGAAAGAATTTCTGGGACAGAGATGCCGGTTGGTACGATCGCTTCAGCCGAGTGTGTAAAAATGGAGGTGTGATATGTCATTCTTTGAAAACACCCGCAAGCCCGTAGGCTTTGGCGGGAAGCTCATGGTCGCCATGATGAACGTCGGGCACGGCGCCGTGGCCCGGTGGGGACTTCAATTTTTAGAGCTTGCGCCGGACGCCAAGGTGCTGGACTGCGGCTGCGGCGGCGGGGCAAACATCAAGAGACTTCTTAAAAAATGCCCGCAGGGCATCGTGAAGGGCATCGACTATTCGCCCGTCAGTGTGGAGAAATCCCAAAAGGTCAACGAGGCCGCCATCACGGAGGGCCGCTGCGCCGTTCTGCAAGGCAGCGTGGCGGATATGATGTTTGCTGACAACTGGTTCGACGCGGTCACGGCCTTTGAAACCGTCTATTTTTGGCCCGATCTGCCGCAGTGCTTCCGGGAGTTTACCGGGTGCTGAAGGTCGGAGGGACATTTTTCATCTGCAACGAGAGCAATGGCGACACGGACAGGGACGAGAAGTGGACGAAGCTCATCGGCGGCATGAGCATCTACAAGGACATTGAATTAAAGGCGTATCTAGAGCAGGCGGGCTTTCACGGGGTGCAGATACACAAAAAGAAAAGCTGGCTTTGCATCACGGCGCGGAAATGAGGGAGACAGTAGACAGATGAAGGACAAGACGCTCCTATTTGACCGCAAATGCCATGTGCTGTATTCCAAGCCCTGCAAAAAAGAGATACGGGCAAAAATCGCCCTGCACTATTCGGAATCGGAGCAGGAGGCGGTTTGGGAACGGGTACAGCGGCAGTATGCGGAACTTCTCTCCGACTGGCGCACCGATTTGGGCGGCAAAAAGAACTTCCACAACGGCGTAGGCGGCACCTACGACTGCATCGCCATTATGAGCTACTACACAGTCTGCAAAGCTGTCACATCCTTCCGCGAGATCGAGGAGATGGAGGAAAACCTGATCCTGCCTATCTTCCGCAGGCTGCGGTTTGTGAACTGCAACAAGCCGTTCTGGAGGAAGCTGATGTACCGGGCGTTTGTACGGGCGAAACGCGGCTGCGACAAATGGCACGATTACGAGATGTCGGTTGCGCCTTATGATAAAGATGCCCCTATTTATTATGAGTTTACATCGTGTCCGGCAGCGGAATTTGCCATCCGGCACGGCCTTACGGACATCATGCCCGCCCTGTGCAATGTGGACTATGCTTCCATGGAGCTGCTCCACGCAAGGCTGGTGCGGACGACCACCTGCGTGGACGGCTGCCGATGCGACTATACCATCTGTGGCGACAAAGACCCGTACCTAAAGGAACATCCCGAATACCGGGATGAGGCGGGGTTCAGAAAGAACAAATAATGCTGCAACGCAAAGGCGGTGAGATAAATGGAAACCTTTTTCGGAATCATGATCCCTTTCTTGGGCACAACACTGGGCTCGGCCTGCGTGTTCTTTATGAAAAAATCCCTTGGCGATCTGGTGCGGCGCGCCCTCGCCGGCTTTGCTGCCGGAGTGATGGTCGCAGCTTCGATCTGGAGCCTGCTGATCCCCGCCATCGAGCAGTCGGAGGGCATGGGCAAGCTGTCCTTCCTCCCTGCCTTTATCGGCTTTTGGGTCGGCGTGCTGTTTTTGCTCCTGCTTGACCGTTTGATTCCCCATCTTCATGTGGGAAGTGAACAGGCCGAGGGTCCGAAAAGCAAGCTCGGGCGCACCACCATGATGGTGCTGGCTGTTACCTTACATAATATCCCGGAGGGAATGGCAGTCGGCGTGGTGTATGCAGGCTTCTTTCGGGCAATACGCAGATTACTGCGGCAAGCGCACTGGCGCTGTCCCTCGGCATTGCCATTCAGAATTTTCCCGAGGGGGCGATCATCTCCATGCCGCTCCGGGCGGAGGGGGAACGCAAGGGCCGAGCATTTCTCGGCGGCGTGCTTTCCGGCGTTGTCGAGCCTATCGGCGCGGTGCTGACGCTTCTCGCCGCGCAGCTTGTGATCCCGGCGCTGCCGTATCTGCTGAGCTTTGCAGCGGGGGCCATGCTCTATGTGGTGGTGGAGGAGCTGATCCCGGAAATGTCGCAGGGAAAGCACTCCAACATCGGCACGATTTTCTTTGCCGTGGGCTTTAGCGTCATGATGACACTGGATGTGGCGCTGGGATAGCCAAGGCCGGTGTCTGACCAAGGCGGATTCAAGGCAGACTACTCATAAAATAGTCTGCCGTTTCTTCTGCCAATTAGTTAGAATGCGCTAACTAAAAGCGAGACGGCAGAAACCTGGAGGTTGAACAAAGAAAAGGAGGGAAAGCCCCGATAAACGGCTTCGGCGCTTGCCGGGCGGGGATTGGCGCGACATCTATCGCTTTGTGGCGTGGATGATTACGGGCTCCCTGTGCAGCATAGGCTTTACGGCGTGCCGGCACGGGACATATATGGACACAAACAGGGAAAAGACGCGGATGAAGGAGAAAAAGCACGATGAAGGAGAAAAGCATATGGTAACATTGACCGAAACAACAGAGATCGCCGCCCCTTTTGAAAAGCTGGAGTGGTGGGTGGACCATTTTGAGGAGGAGTTCGTCAAGTGGAGTCCGCTGCATTTGGAATGCGAACTGCTCAGCGGCGGCATTCAAGCCAGAGATAAAGTGCGCTTTCATGAAATCGTCATGGGCATGGATTATGACGTCACCGGCACGATCATTCGGGCGGAAAGGGACAGGGATCATTTTTCCTTTGCCTTCGAGAGCGATAAAAAAACCTGCCGTCATCTCATTTGAGGGAGAGCGGACCGATACGGGTTGCCGCTTTCGCCATACAGAGAGCTTTGGCGTGCAGGCGCCGGTCATAGGGCCGGTGGTGAATTTTCTGATTTTCAAGATTCTTTACAGGAAAAAACGCGAATTGGCAGCTCATTCGGGACGATATGATCCTGGATAATCAGTACCTGACCGATATTCTGGAAAAGGGCAGATATCCGGCGCGCATCCCGCCGGAGCAGATCAGAAACATTTCCCCAAGGGAATTGATGGAGGGGGTCACTGGTCGCTAAAGCGGTGATCGGAAGTGTATGAAAAAGAGATTTGGGGTATCCATGCGCCGTTCTATGATCGGGCGATACGTGGAATGAGCTGAATGGAACACACGCGAACCCCCTTGACAGATTCCTTCAGTGCGGCTATAATATACCAGCAGTATATACTGTCGGTATATCAGGAGGCACCAATGGAACGTACAGAGACTCAAATGAAGATCCTCGAAGTTGGGAAAAAAGAATTCCTGGAAAAAGGATTTAAGGACGCATCTTTGAATAAATCGTCGCAGAGGCGGGCTTCACGAAGGGCGCCTTCTACGGCTATTACCCGGATAAGGCTGCGCTTTTTGAAGATCTTGTGGATGGGGCAGCAAAGGGACTGCTGGAGCAGTTCAAAGCCGCACAGGCCGCCCATTTCGATCTTGTCTCCGAGGAAAAGACGAAGGACAGCCTGAAGCTGTCCACTGAGTATTTGCGCGTCTTTGTGGAATATATGTACGCCCATTTTGATGCCTTCAAGCTGATCCTCTGCCGGGCGGAAGGTACGCGCTATGCAAACTTTTTGGAGGAGCTTGTGGAACTGGAGATAGAGTGCTCAGAGGAATACTACGCACTTCTCCGCAAAAGAGGAAAGCTCTCCGGGAAAATGACAAAGCAGCTTCACCACATGATTACCAGCGCCTATTTTACGGCGGTATGTGAGACGATTGCCCATGATATGCCCAAAGAAGAAGCTATGCGGTATATTGAGGAGCTTGCAAAGTTTTTCAACTCTGGCTGGAAAGGCTTGCTCCGGCTGGAATAATGCACAATCACACAAGCACTTTAATTTTTTACACGCGAGTTAGCGTACTCTAACTGAACAATATAAAATTGGAGGTCGTTTATTATGCTTAAAACAGATTCGAAGAAGCTGGAAACAAGGGACTTTATATCGGTTGGTATCTTTTCGCTCATCTATTCTGTGGTGGCGTTTGTGATTGGCGGTGTTGCGCAGATGACGCCGGTCACTTTCCCGTTTATGCCAATGATCGTGGCGCTCTTTACGGGGACAGTTTTCATGCTCTATGTGGCAAAAATACCGAAGAAGGGAGCGCTCTCCATTCTCGGTGTAATCGCGGCGATTTTGCTGTTTATTACGGGAATGTTCTGGATGATGTCCGTATTCTTCCTGGTTTTCGGCTTGATTGCAGATTTTATCTGCGCTTCTGCTGATTTCAGATCCTTTAAGAAAAACCTGCTTGCCTACTGCGTCATGGCGCTTGCGCCGATGGGGGCGTATATTCCAATGGTTGTCATGCCCGCACAGTTTGATGCTTTTATGAAGAATAAAGGCGACTTCTCCTCCTTTGAAGGAGTGATTCATTCGATCGGGGCTACCTGGTGGGCGATCCCCGCAATGATTATCGGGACGATCGTCTGCGCGATCATCGGCGGACTGATTGGAAAGAAGCTTATGAAAAAACACTTTGAAAAAGCAGGGGTCGTATAAATGAGACTCGACCCACGGACGAAGCTTCTGATTCTCGCGGTCACAAGCGTTTCCGTTTTTGTGAATAAAAGCATCGCGGTGGAGTGTGTGCTTGCGGGGATTCCGCTTGTACTTCTGAGCGTTTCCGGCAATCTGAAAAGGATGCTGAAATACGCAGCAGTTTTTTCTCGCGCTTCTGCTGATCCAGCTTTTTATCGTACCGAGGCTGCCCGTGACTTTCGGCGGAATCGTCTATATGTTTGCAGTGTATATCCGCAAGCTTCTTCCCTGTTTTATACTGGGCAGCTTTCTGATTGCAACGACAAGCGTAAGTAGATTTCTTGCGGCGATCACAAAGCTCCGATTGTCGAAAGGACTCACGATTGCTCTTGCCGTTACGCTCCGTTATTTCCCGACCATGCGGGAAGAGTGGGCCTCCATACGGGATGCCATGGCGCTGCGAGGGATATCAGCGTCCGCGGCTGGGCTGATTAGCCATCCTATACAGACGATGGAGCATGTCTATGTTCCCCTGCTTGTTTCTGCTTCCAGAATTTCGGACGAGATTACGCAGGCAGCGATTACAAGAGGCATTGAGCACACAGGTGAAAGAAGCTGTATAGAGGAAATCGCGTTTTCATTTGCTGATTTGCTGGTGGTAATTGCTTACGCGGCGCTCGTTGCCGGCATGGTATACGCGGGCATGAAAGGGGTGTTTTGATTATGATATCGTTTCAAAATGTCTCTTTTACATACGCTGAAAGCGGGAACGGCGGAGTCCTTGATTTGAACCTTGTTGTTCGGTCCGGCGAATGCGTGCTGCTTTGCGGACCGTCCGGATGTGGAAAAACAACAGTTACACGGCTCGCAAACGGACTGATTCCCCATTTCTTCCACGGCAATCTTTCGGGGCAGGTGAACGTAAATGGTATGGATACCCGGGAGACAGAGATTGCTGCGCTATCGGATGCGGTAGGGACGGTTTTTACAGAATCCTCGAACGCAGTTTTTCAATACGGATACGGACAGCGAGATCGTGTTTGGGCTTGAAAATCGGGGCATTCCGCGAGAGGCTCTGCGCTCCCGATTGGATGAGCTTACGGAGGAGCTGCATCTTAGCGGGCTCCGGGGTCGAAATATCTTCGAACTGTCCGGCGGCGAGAAGCAGAAGATTGCGTTTTCCAGCGTGTATGCTTCGGCTCCCGATGTCCTTGTGTTTGACGAGCCATCATCGAATCTCGACATGAAGGCCATCGGAGAATTGGCTGATTTGATCCAACGGGCGAAAATATCAGGAAAGACCATTCTGATCGCAGAGCACCGCATCTGGTATCTGATGGACATTGTGGATCGCGTCGTTTATATGCAGGATGGCCGGATTGCATCGGACATGGAGGCTGCAGCGTTCAAGGCGCTGCCTGAAGCAGATATTCGCAGAATGGGACTGCGTGTCAGGGATCTGTCGGTATCCGAATCGGGCGGTGTGAAAACAATCGCTGCCGATGGATTGCTTTCCGCTCAGAAAATCAGCGTCCGTCTCGGCGGCCGGAATGTACTGAATAACCTCTCTTTTCAGGCAAGCCGCGGAGAAATCATCGCCATTGCGGGCGTCAACGGCGCCGGGAAATCGACCCTCGCCAAAATGCTCTGCGGATTGCAAAAGAACAGCTCCGGCACTGTTTTGTGGGCCGGAAAACCGATGAGCCGGCGGTTGAGACGGAAAAAGGCATACATGGTCATGCAGGATGTGGGGCACCAGCTCTTTACCGACAGCGTGGCGGCGGAATGCGCGCTTGGCATAAAAGCTCCGAACAAAGACGAGATCGACCGCACATTAGAAAAGGTGGAACTGCTGGCGTATATCCTGCGCCGGACAGAGTTATCCCGCAAGAACGGCTGGGCGGACGAGTACGGGCGGATTTTACCTGTATTACCCCAATCTGCGAGGTGGTGGAGCTGCTCCACTGTGGGCGGCAAAAAGGCGGTGAACACCCTGCGGGAGCTGCAATATGCCGGACTGGTGGAGATCCAGAAGCAGGGCTGTGGAAAACCCAACCGCATTTTACCCAAAATCCTATGAAGCGGTTCCAAACACCGACTTCAAGAAATCCGGTTATGGAACGCCGGAGGACTGAAAACCGCACTTGACAAGTACGAAAATCAACCCTCTTGGAGTACGGAAACCGGACGGTATATAGAAATACAAAGATAAAAAGATTGATTTATATTCTATCCATTAGGTCAGTTTACAAGGAACTACACGCAGACCACGAAACGGGGGCTGCTGACAACAAATAAAGGCTGAGTATCAAGCACCGGGAAAGTGCGGGATATTCAGCCTGTTTTGTTGTCCGGGGTTTCCAAAGGGGCACCCCTTTGGCACACGACTTTGCTCGCAAAGTGTAGTGTGTTATACGCTCTGTCGGCGTTGCTGCGAAAATGAGGTTGCCGCCGGGTCGGGCAAGGGCATTTGAAGCAGCAGGAAAACAGGGCTGTGATTGCGTGTCGTGGAGCCGCAAGCGCAGGGCTGGTTTCGTCAGCAGACAGGGCGTATATGAAAGCCCCCGTTCCTCGTCCCACGCCGGACTTCGGGACAAAATGTCCCGAACTTGTGGACACACTCACAAAAAAGCAAACAGATTTTTCTCTCAAAATTGGAATGGGCGGGGAAGCCATTTTAGGGCTTTGCTATCTCCCTGATAAATGAGAAGTTAAGTTTCGTCCATATATATTTTTACCTCGATGTATTCATGATTTCTTGCATAAGCAAACGACGCTGATTTTCTGATATAGTCAAATATATTTTCGTCTAAATCTTCGTCCCATGTTGTTTCGCTGAAAATTTTATTTTCAGCGGTTGGCTCATACAAGATGTCCACATGGATTTGATAAAACTCTTCATCATCATTTGAAAACTGTCGTACTAATGAAATTTGAAAAAACGGTTCTTTTGAAAAATCAGTAAATGTTCCGGTTTCAAATAAAACCATATCTTCTTCAAGCGGTGTGCTGCACATCTGCTCAAAAACATCAACTATTTCTTCCACAGACATTTTATCCGTTATCTTATCTTCTAAAAACTTAATCAAGTTCTCCATTGATTTTCCTCCTGTAAATTCTTATTTATTGTTCTCTACTTCCGTCCCCGCTGTGGATTTGGATTTTTCAGCAAATCTGACTTATCAGTTCTTAGAAATGGGCGGGAAGCCATTTTAGGGCTTTCCCGCCTTGATTGCCCATTAGCAAAGACGGGCGGGGCTGTCAACGGCGGCGCATGAAATGCGCCGTTCATCTTGACCGTTGACTGGCTCGACTGGCTTTGCTATCTCCCCAACAAGTTATTGTTTGTTGTTTTTCCAATTATCTAAACGGGCTTGCATAGTTTCTCGCCATTCTTCACTTGGACAAGCAGTAATCAATTTTCGATACTCTTCACTTGATGGCGCTTCTATCAAATAAGACTCTACCAATTTTAGCAAATCCCACTCTACTCCATACATTCCACCTTCGGGGAAAATGTCAATCAATACGCCTACTTCTTCTCTTGTCAATGGCGTTTTTACATTGGAGAGCAATTCGTCATACATGTTGATGGTTTCTACTGTAGGGTCATCTTTCACTGCGTCTGGCATTTGACCGAGAAGTTTCAATTTTATAATTGCCTCCTGCACCTTTACTCCCTCCAATTTCTCGTTCTCTATTTTCTCCCCCGCTGTGGGTTCGGAGTTTTTCAGCAAGTCCGACTTCTGTGCAATCTTTTTCAGCCACTTCTTTTCTTCCTCGGACAGCTTCTTCAAATTCAATTTGAGCCGCTTACAGATAAACGCCAAAGCCGCTTGCTCCGGGTCGCTGTCTGGGCTGGCAGTTTCCTCGGCGGTCTGCAAAAAATCTTCCAGCGGGTTGTCCTCCGGGACGCTGAAAAAATCGTCCTTATGTGCTTCCCGCAGGTCAAGAGCTATCTTGCTTATGTCCTGCTGTATCACATAGCGGCAAAAGCTGTCATCATCAATATGGGCGGCGATAAGCTGTCTTAACTGCGGGTCGGTCAAGCCGGGATTGTACTGCTTCATAATGGTTGCGCTCACAGCGTCCACAATAGCGTTTGCACTCTGCACCTGTTTGCCAGCGATACCGTTTACATAGATTTCAAGGTCAGCCATGAGCCGGGGAAAATCCGGGTGTACCACCAGTTCACACAAGAGGGAATTATCCACCCGCCCACTTTTCAATAGTTCAATCATATCATCACTCAAACGCAGGTCTGCAAGATCGGCGTTTGGGTGATTTTTGTTTTAGAGCGTCCCAGCAGGTAATCAACGGTCACTTCATAAACCTTTGCCAGCTGGATAAGGGCATGGTGGCTGATGTCCTTAAAATCGTCCGCTTCATAACTACCCAAAGCAGATTTAGAGAGATGTGTCTGCTCTGCAAGCTGCTCCAATGTCAGGCCGCACTCTACACGCAGGTCTTTCAATCGTTCTTGTATGGATAGTTCCATGCACTCCCTCCTTGTCTGCTTGATAATTTGGAAGTTATTCGCACAATTCCTTACGGATATTTTCGCAGTCTTTCGCCATTTCCAGCATATCTTCATCATCTACCATTTCATGAAGATCATATTCGAGCGGAGAAGCACAGAACTCTGCTAAAGCCCGATTCATTGCTTGATCCTCCTCTGGTGTAGTTATGATTTTTACAAACCTATCTCGTTTTTCCCCATCAAACAGATTTTTTATATTGAACCCACCACTTTTCTTACTCTCAAGAATAAGTGCTGCCAAATCAGTTGCCAAATCAATAGCATAATAAAATTCGTGACATTGGCCCTCCGAATCAATGTATTCTAAATTGGGTGAAATATGGAAATTCCAGTTTAGTTTGCTAAGGCCAGTATCATTGAATATCTCACTCAGAGGTATTTCAGTTTTGCCTTTGTCATAGAGGTAGTCCACCAAGGTCAGGCTATCGTCTGTGCCGCCGATATAGTTATACCAATATTTTTTAATATACATTTTATCTCCTCCTTATCACTTCCGCTTTGTCGTTCTGTTTTTTTATTATATCACAATTCCGAGAGCGTGGAAATAGCTTGTTTTCCGGGCTGATTTCCTACCTTTCGGACATACGGCACAGGCAATCAAAAAAGTATACACTTGAGATAGTTCATCGATGGACAGCACCTTGAAAACCGCATGACCGTCCGAAAAGGAATACCCCGGCAGGGGAAGCACCGCAAGGAGCCAACTTCTGGACACTTTGTCCAGGAGTCACTTCGGGACAACTTGTCCCGAAGCTGTGGGGAGCGTGCCAACGCCGGAACACGCCGCAGGAATGGGGCAGGAAGCCTTTTCGGGTAGAACGGCAGCAAGGAAACGGAGGAACGCATGAAAGAAAATTTGTACAAGCGACTGCCGCCCTTGGAGCGCAGGCCGGACGGCTCCCTCTACCGCATGACACCGGCGCAAAGGAAACAAGCAAACAGCCTGATCCGCCGGGAGTGCTGCTGCTGTGAGGACGGCAACTGCATCGTTCTTGACGATGGGGACACCTGCACCTGCCCGCAGACGGTTTCTTTCTCGGTCTGCTGTAAGTGGTTCCGCTGGGCGGTTTTGCCGCTGGACGGGACGCTGGAAGTGGAGATTTTCCGGGATAAGGACACGAAACGATGCGCCGTATGCGGACAAGCCTTTCTCCCAAAATCCAACCGGGGGAAATACTGCCCGGATTGCGCCGCCAGGGTTCACAGGCGGCAGAAAGCGGAAAGTGAACGGAAAAGGAGGTCGAGCGTGGACAGTTAGGCGGGGGAAAAGCCTTTATTTATAAGGCTTCCAAAGGGCAGGACCGGGGGAAGTGGTATAAAGTATCGTCCACCCCCGGAAATGCCGTTCTAACTGTCCACAAAGCACATTATGACAAACACGATTTATATTCATCAGCCGGAGAAATCGGTCAGCTTTACCCGGCTCCCGAATTTTCTCTTTGAAGCCCTTACATTTACGCCCCTGTCCAACGAAGCAAAGATACTGTACGCCTTTATCCTGCGCCGGACGGAGCTATCCCGCAAGAACGGCTGGGCGGACGAATACGGGCGCATTTACCTGTACTATCCAATCTGCGAGGTAGTCGCCCTGCTCCACTGTGGGCGGCAGAAAGCCGTCAACACCCTGCGGGAGCTGCAATACGCCGGACTGGTGGAAATCCAGAAGCAAGGCTGTGGAAAACCCAACCGAATTTACCCAAAATCCTATGAAGCGGTTCCAAACACCGACTTCAAGAAATCCGGTTATGGAACGCCGGAGGACTGAAAACCGTACCCATGAAGTATGGAAATCACTCCCCAGAAGTACGGAAACCGGACGGTATATAGAAATACAAAGATAAAAAGATTGATTTATATTCTATCCATTCCAATCCTATCCGAGCTAATTCCTGTGAGATTTTCCCTGTGGAAAACCCCGGATAGGAAAGGGATGGGGAAAGGAGCAGAATGGCACAACACGCAATTTTGCGATTTGAGAAACACAAGGGCAATCCGGCAAGGCCGCTGGAAGCCCATCACGAAAGGCAGAAAGAGCAGTATGCCAGCAATCCCGACATTGACACCAGCCGCAGCAGGTACAACTTCCACATTGTTAAGCCGGAGAGCAGGTACTACCACTTTATACAGAACCGTATTGAACAAGCTGGCTGCCGCACCCGTAAGGATAGTACCCGGTTTGTCGATACGCTGGTAACCGCCAGCCCGGAGTTTTTCAAGAAGAAGTCCCCAAAGGAGATACAGGCGTTTTTCCAGAGGGCGGCAGACTTCCTCATCGGGCGGGTAGGCCGGGAAAATATCGTGTCGGCGGTGGTACACATGGACGAGAAAACGCCCCACCTGCATTTGGTCTTTGTCCCTCTGACAGAGGACAACCGCCTGTGTGCAAAGGAGATTATAGGGAACAGAGCCAACCTCACAAAATGGCAGGACGATTTTCACGCTTATATGGTGGAGAAATATCCCGACTTGGAGCGTGGGGAAAGTGCCAGCAAGACAGGCAGGAAGCATATCCCCACCCGTCTGTTCAAGCAGGCGGTCAATCTCTCCAAACAGGCAAGAGCCATTGAAGCCACGCTGGACGGTATTACCCCGTTCAACGCCGGAAAGAAGAAAGAGGAAGCCCTCTCCCTGCTGAAAAAGTGGTTTCCGCAGATGGAGAATTTCTCCGGTCAGCTCAAAAAATACAAGGTCACGATAAACGACCTTTTGGCAGAAAATGAACAGCTGGAAGCCAGAGCCAAAGCCAGCGAAAAAGGCAAGATGAAAGATACGATGGAACGGGCAAAGCTGAAAAGCGAACTGGACAATTTACAGCGGCTGGTTGACCGTATCCCGCCGGATATACTGGCGGAACTGAAACGGCAGAAGCGGCAGCATGGAAAGGAAAGGTGATTTTATAAGTACCACTATCAGATACAAAAAGGAAACGGAAGTCGTGACTTTTCAAGGCAGGGAAATCACGCTGGAAAATCTCTCCCCGGTGTTCACGCCGGAGCAGGAAGCGGCAAAACGCCGGGAGCTGGAACAGCAGCTTTATGAGGTGTTCCGCAAGTATGCCGACAAACGGCAGAGTGAGGAAGCCGGGGCATAAGGTTTTCCAAAGCCATCGTTGATTTGCGGGGCTGCTGACGGTATAATAAAGCTGTCAGCAGCTCCGTTTCTTTTTTAAGAAAAGGAGCGACAATATGAACAATCGAATAGACGCAATCTATGCAAGACAATCGGTAGACAAAAAGGACAGCATTTCCATTGAAAGCCAGATTGAATTTTGCAAATACGAGTTGAAAGGCGGTAACTGCAAGGAATACACAGACAAAGGGTACAGCGGCAAGAACACAGACCGTCCGAAGTTTCAAGAACTGGTGCGGGACATCAAGCGGGGCTTGATTGCAAAGGTCGTGGTTTACAAGCTCGACCGTATCAGCCGTTCCATTCTGGACTTTGCCAACATGATGGAGCTGTTCCAGCAGTACAATGTGGAGTTTGTGTCCTCTACGGAAAAGTTTGATACCTCCACCCCGATGGGGCGGGCGATGCTGAATATCTGTATCGTGTTCGCCCAGCTTGAGAGGGAAACCATACAGAAGCGGGTAACGGACGCTTACTATTCCCGCAGCCAGCGAGGTTTCAAGATGGGTGGGAAAGCCCCTTATGGCTTCCATACAGAGCCGATTAAGATGGACGGTATCAACACAAAAAAGCTGGTGGTAAATCCAGACGAAGCGGCAAATATCCGGCTGATGTTTGAGATGTATGCTCAGCCCACAACCTCCTACGGGGACATTACCCGGTACTTTGCCGAACAGGGAATTTTATTCAATGGCAAGGAACTAATACGCCCCACGCTGGCGCAGATGTTACGCAATCCTGTCTATGTGCGGGCAGACCTTGATGTGTACGAATTTTTCAAAAGTCAAGGGACAATCATTGTCAATGACGCTGCCGATTTTACCGGCATGAATGGCTGCTATCTGTATCAAGGGCGGGATGTGAAGCCCAGCAAAAAGAACGACTTGAAAGACCAAATGCTGGTGCTGGCTCCCCATGAGGGCATTGTCCCCTCCGACATCTGGCTGACCTGCCGCAAGAAGCTGATGAACAACATGAAAATCCAGTCTGCCCGGAAAGCCACCCATACATGGCTGGCGGGAAAAATCAAGTGCGGAAACTGCGGGTATGCCCTTATGAGCATTAACAATCCTGTGGGAAAGCAATATCTCCGCTGCACAAAGCGGCTGGACAATAAAAGCTGTGCCGGGTGCGGGAAAATCATCACTTCGGAACTGGAAGCGGTTGTTTATCAGCAGATGGTAAAGAAACTGGCAAGCTACAAGACGCTGACAGGCAGAAAGAAAGCGGCAAAGGCAAACCCGAAAATTGCCGCCCTGCAAGTGGAACTTCTCCATGTGGACAGCGAGATTGAAAAGCTGGTGGACAGTCTGACGGGTGCAAACAATGTCCTGCTCTCCTATGTGAATGTGAAGATAGCGGAACTGGACGGACGCAAGCAGGAACTTCTGGCGAGGATAGCGGAGCTGACGGTGGAAGCCATCAGCCCGGAACAGGTCAGCCAGATTTCCGGCTACCTCGACACTTGGGAGAATGTATCCTTTGACGACAAGCGGCGTGTGGTGGATTTGATGATTACCACCGTTGCCGCTACAAGTGACAGCTTGAACATCACATGGAAAATCTGACGGGCGGCACACCTCCCGTCAGACCGTTACCCTGTGTAGTCCCTTGTAAACTGTACTTTCGTATGTGCTAAACTCTTTACGTCAGTATTTTGTTCATTCATTTTACTGTCCTCCTAATGTGTATTATTTACGTAACTGGCAGGTCACGTTTCTATTATACATATTAGGAGCAAAGATAACTGAATACATCGCTAAAGCTTCCATGGAACCACGCGACTATCGCGTAGGTTTTCTTAATCCTAAAAAGAGACACTGATGACGGATTCTCGTCATTTCAGTGTCTCGCTGTGATTTAAGACCGATGTACTGTAGAGAAACAGGACATCCTGAGTTTTTTAAAATCAATCAGTGATGGCAGCGAATAGCTTGAAAGATAGCGTACATCCAGCAATGTAATCTTTTGGTATCCGGTGGCAAGCAGAGGTGCAATGGCACTGCCAAAGGAATCGCGGAAAATAACAAGTTCACGGTCTGTCTGTACGGCAGGATTTTCAATTGTGATATAGGACAAAGAGCCGGACAAAAAGAGCTCGTAGGGGTCTTTTCCGTCGCCTTTTATAAAATCATACATGGAAATTTGACGGTCGTTTTGGTGGTCGAATACAGTGCACTGTTCTATTGCAGGACTTGTCAGGTACCAAAGTGGTTCGCCGGAAAGATTCTGAGTCGCCTGCCCTGCATAAGCGCCACGAAAATCGTTTGTAAATACCTGCTCTTGAAAATCATCTGAGACAAAAGAGCCCATGGAGTCTGCAAGATGATTTGCAACATCGATGATTTTTTACCTGCCGCCAGTGGGGATCGGTCTGATAATAGTCGGTTAACTCCAAAAGCGGTGCAATATCGATATAATGCATCTGCGGATTTGCATCTTGCATCGTCTGGAAGAAATCATCATAGTCCATTGTCAGTGCAGAGTCATCGTCCTGTAAAAAAACTGTTCTTATCCGGAATGATGGAAAGATAGATATTTTCCGTATTCCCTTTTAAGACAGGTCTCATAAATTCTTTGAAACACTTTCGAGGCGTGCTTCAAAGAGTCCTCGTGCATCGGATATTCCATTGCGATTGCCATATCATCTTTTAAGTACAGTCCTTCTATATTTGATTTTCCAAGTAAATCGAGAGAAACAGTTGAATACAGGTGGCGGAATGCTTCTCGCATCGGAAACTGATCGACCGCATATTTATCAAAGTTTTTCCATAAAAGCTTCCGGAGAGCAAGCTGCCTGTATCTGGCGAAGGAAACTGTGTGAGCGGGCGCCTTTCGCTGAGGGAAACCGCATCGGACGGCTTCAGAAGACAGGCGATGGAAAAAGAAAATAAGAGAATGCTTGTGGTAACAATTACGATTCTGTTTTTCCATTGATCTGACATTGAAAATACCTCCTTCTAAAAGCGAAAATATAAAAACGGGTTATAAGAATCCTGAATAAGATAAGCAGTCACAGTAAGCATTAAAACAATCAGGACAGCCGGCTCTAAAATATTGAGGAGCTGTTTCGCCGTTTTCTTTGTATGGAATCTTTCAATCAGCTGCGCAGCAAATGGGGTGGCACTGACCACAGAGATGGTGAGGAT
>ENA-OQMY01000137-OQMY01000137.1-human-gut-metagenome-genome-assembly--contig:-NODE-137-length-24580-cov-3.159244_pt1 | contig 24580 bp, 25 predicted proteins | sample MGYA00242623_ERZ504868 | MGnify/ENA primary metagenome ERZ504868 (study PRJEB26092, sample SAMD00036386) | human gut metagenome | host: Homo sapiens | study: EMG produced TPA metagenomics assembly of...
ATACTCCACATTTTCCAGACAAGCTCCCGGATCAGAGAAGGTTGCCTGCCGGATCAGCTTGTTCAGATGGTTATTCTTTCGAGCATTCCATTCCTCATCCACCAAAAGACCGAGCCGATCCTCAAAGGTCATGTTTTGGAACTGCGGATCGGCAAGTTGGTCCTTCAGGGCATTGGCCATAACACTCAGCCGCATTTCACGCAGCTTGGATAGAATCGATTGGGCGGGATGGTCGTGTACCTCTAACGGTCATCAATAAGGAGCAGCCGACAAGCGAGGATGTGAAAACGCCCCGGAGTCCAAGAGCACGGCATTGTTACGCAGGTGCTGCCTCAGGTGGTCATTGTAGTGCCGGTATTTATGATGATGCAGAAAATGGGCCTTTACAACACCTATACGGGTGTAATTCTCACCATTTTGGCCACCAGCATGGCGTTTCCTATTCTGCTGATGCGCAGCTTCTTTGACAGTGTGCCGTTTGCCATGGAGGAGGCTGCCGCCATTGATGGCTGCTCAAGATTCATGGCGCTCATCCGCGTAATCATTCCCATGACGCTGCCCGGTATACCCTTTGAAAGAAACGGAAGCCAGAGACTTATTGGAAATCGTGGAGTCCCGGTACAAGCGAAACTCCACGATCTTCTGCTCCCAGTTTGACATTCCGGGCTGGCCGGAAAAGTTGTCTGACCCGCTGCTGGCTGATGCCATCTGCGACCGAATCGTCCACGATGCTTACACCGTGGTCATTGGAGGCAAGGAATCCATGCGCAAGCGGAAGGGTTTGCAAGACATCTGACTCCGACTATATTTATGATACCTTGACTGATTTGTTCTGTCCATATTCAACCTGAGCGGTGGGACTGCTCAATCCGGGCGGTCCCATTGCTCAATTCAAGCGGAACCGCTGCTCAATTTCGCCGGTCGAGGTGATTTTGCAGAGCGGTGTACGCAATTTCCCTTTGGGTTGTTTCACACTGCAACCAAATCAATTACTTCTTATTTAACAGATCCTTCCGTCAAGCCACCGGCAATCTTTTTTTGAATCAGCATAACGATACCACAGCCGGAATCACAACGATTGCGGAAGCCGTCATCATTACGCCCCAATCCACGTACTTCCTGTCCCTCAAGTGAATTCAGTGCCACAGAGTACTGTCATAAGCTCACGGCTGTTAAGAATCAAGAGGGCATACAGGAATTCGTTCCAGGCATTGATAAACGTATATATGGCGACTGCAACAACGCCAGGCGCAACATTGGGCAGCACAACCTTGACGAATACTTGCAGTTTATTCGCACCATCAATGCAGGCAGCCTCCTCGATGCCAAGGGGTACCGTCTTAAAGAATCCAATTAACAACCAAACTGCATAAGGTACCGAAAAGCTCAGGTACATAATAATCAGACCGATACGAGAGTTGGTAAGTCCCAGCTTTCCCATTAAGATTGTGTATGGAATCGACAGCAGAATGGGCGGAAACATATAGGTAGAAATTAATACCCGTGTGATTGCTTTGCCAAAGCGTGGGAAGAAGCGCAAAATACCATACGCACCCAATGCGGAAATGGTGATGGCCAGCACCATTGTGCAGCCTGCAACCACCAACGAGTTCAGAACATTGTGGCCAAAGTTTAACTGCCCAAGGACTGTGCGGTAATAATCCAATGTAAACTGCTGCGGCCAGAATGCCGTTGGATTGCCAATGAGTTCTCCCTTGCTTTTCAGAGAAGACAGAATAATCCAAATAAGGGGAAAGGCAGCAATAACAGCAAGAATAATCAGGTAAGTATAGTCAGCAAGTGAGACCAGCCAACCTTTCTTAAAAAGGTTTTTTCTATTAAAAGAAATCTTTCTGTGTTTCATGCTATCCGTTCTCCTTTTCCCAGTGGTCGAGAAGCTTAAAGTACAGGGCACAAAGCATGAGCAGGAAAATCAGCAGTATCACCGTCACAGCGCTGGCACGCCCCAACTGTTTCACGCCCCAGCCAATGTTGTAGGCATAGATGGGCAAGGATGCCGTCATGTTTGCCGGTCCGCCTCCTGTTAGCAGGAAAATCATATCGAAGCTGTTAAAAATCCATATGGTACGCAGAACCACCAGCAGGCCAACCACATTTCTGATATGCGGGAAAGTAATAACCGTGAAGCATTTCCATGCCGATGCGCCATCGATTTGAGCTGCCTCGTATTGGTCCTGCGGTATGGTCTGAAGCGCTGACAGCACATTGACCATAATCAGAGGGGAGCCAAACCATATGTTAATGAACACAAGCGTACCAAAAACAAGGGAGACATCACTAAAGAACTGGGGAACGGATTCGGTGATGCCAATTTTTTGCAGCAGCAGCGGTACAAAACCGTATACGCCATTTAGTATCCACTTCCAGCCCAGTGCAATGACGATGGAAGGGAATGCCCAAGGGATAATCAAAACCGTTCGCAGAATCCCTTGGAAACGGCGAATCCGATTTAACGCCAACGCTGCCGTAAAACCAACAAGCAGCTGTCCCGCCAAAGAAAAGAACGTCCAGCGAATCGATACCCAGAATGCGCTGTAAAACGCCGGATCCTTCAGTACCTCAATATAGGTTTTTTAGGCCGACAAAGCCATAGGTTGGTTTTAGCAGATGCTTGGAGGTAAAGCTGTAAAAAATGCTGGCGAGTACCGGATAAAGTAGTAAAACAGCCAGCACAAGCAAGGTCGGTAGAATAAACAGAAAGCCTGTCATATCACGCTTTTGGCGTGATTTTCCAGATGTGCCGAACACAGTAACCCTCCCTCTTGGTGTTGATAGGTGTGGGGCTGCCGCAGTAAGAATCAAGATAGCGCAGGCAGCTTAATCCCCTGTCCCCGCAATTGAGGTTTATGGGATGAAAAGCCCCCTATAGCAGCTCCGGGATCGTACCCCGGCGTTTTTCTTATTGCGACAGCCCCGAAAAACAGTATGGTTAATTATCCGCTTCGATCTGTTCACACAGGCGCATATCCCGGCGCATGGCCCGAAGCGCGCTGGTCAGACGGTCGATTTGGGCGGACAGCTCCGCCCGGTTCATACCATTGGATGTATCACCTCTTTTCCGGTACAGCGCCGCACGCTGGCGCACCATGCGCCCGGTCTCCGTTTCCGTCTGCGCCCTGTACGCGCAGAGCGCGGCGCTGTCCATAATTTTGTGTTCCAGCAGGAACTGATGCTGTGCCAGATACCGGTCGAAGCGGCGCAGCTCCCCGCGCAGCGCATAGGAGACGTGGCGGGGCGCGCGTTTGCGCCGGACCTTGCACAGCAGGTGCAGATATCGGTAAGTCAGGGCGGCAAAACCGGAATATCCGGCCCGCCCGGACGCAAAGCGCCCGCGCAGGCGGTAGGCCCTGCGCGGGCGTGAAGATGGCTTTTGATTTTCTTTTTTCCGCATGTTTTGCCGCGCCGGGCGCGGCGGGACTTCGGGCGTGGTGGGCGTCCGAAGCTGCGGCGGCGGCTCCAGCCGCTGACGGATGGCCGCCTCCGTGTATTCCGGCCCCAGGGATTTCAAGCGCAAAAACTTGCCGCCCGTTTTATGGCGGACCGCCATATATTTGATCTCCGGGCCGTATTTGACGATGTATCCGCGCCGCTGAAGGCCCAGCACAAAGGTCTGGAAGCTGGCAGCGGCGGCAAGCACTTCGTCCACATCCGCTTTTACCATTCCGCGCATGGTGGGCTTTTTCTCTTTTTCGTCCAGCCATTCCCGGTACTGCTTCCCTTTGTTTTGTGGCTCAATGACGGAAAGGCCGTATTCGCGGCAGAGCGCGTCCGAAACCGTGCGGATTCCGTTGTAGTAATCGTTGAAATTGTTGCGGAACATCCTGCCGTCCGCATACGAGCAGGCGTTGAACACGATGTGGTTATGCGGATGGGCTTTGTCCAGATGCGTGCCGATGACGGTTTCGTACCGTCCGGCCAGAAAACGGCGGATAAATTCACAGCCGATCGCATGCGCCTGCTCCGGCGTCACCTCTCCGGGCCGGAAGGACTGGATGATGTGATAGCCCTGCACCCTGTTTTGGTCCTTGCCCCAACGCCGTTTGGTCGCGTACATTTCCGCGCAGGGCGCGGTAAGGCCGCAGTTGAATGCGTCCGTGAACAGGACGCTTTCTGTTTTGGCGGAATCCAGTGCATAGCCTGCCGCTGCTTCCAGCGCGGTCTTTTTCCCGTTGAGCGCATAGCGCACACGGCGGTCAAGGCGGGTGCGGATCGGAAATATTTTTGTGTATGCCATTCACAGACTCTCCCTTACAAGCGAAAGCGCCTCGCTGCACAGCCGCTGCAGTTCCTCCACCTGTGCGGGAGAAACGCTTTTGACCGTGTTGGCAAGGCGCGTGATCTGGTTGATGTTGTTTGCGATCCCGGAAATTTCTCGGACGAGCCGGAGCTGCCCCTCTGTTGGACGCGGCTTTATTTCCACGCTCATGATGAGGCGGCGGATGAGGGGTTCTTTTTACTGCCGCATTCCGATGCCAGTGCATCGAGGCGGGCGGCTTCTGTCTGTGAAAGCCGGACTGAAATTTTTATTGGGCGCTTGGTCATGATTCTTTTTTCCTATTATATTTAATATCAACTTTTTCTCCGAGCAAACATTCACAAAATCAAACTTCTCGTTTCAAATGCCAGACGTGAAGCCTACCCAAAATCTTTTTGTTTTACAGAGCACATTCTGTTCTCTTCTATAACATCCTGCCGTGTATATTCCCCTTTTCAAAATTTATTATAGAGCATTTATGCATATTTAAAAAAACTCATCACTCAAACCATGAGGTCAACTGATTGATGAAATGAGCGATGTGTGGTATGATGAAAATAATTATTGATACAGTGAGGTGCTATATGAGAAATAAAAAGCCTCCTTTCGAAATCACAAATCAGATGATTGACCAGGTGGCGGAAATTGCTGAACTGGTGGGAAAAATATCTGCTGCCTTTTCGCTTTCCACCAATCCGACTCTACGCCGCAGTAACCGTATCCGCACCATTCACGGGTCTCTGGCAATTGAGCAGAATACGCTTTCTTTGGAACAGGTAACTGCTGTGCTCAATGGAAAACATGTTCTGGCACCGCCCAAAGATATTGCGGAAGTAAAAAACGCCTATGAGATCTATGAGCGACTGGATAAACTTGATCCCTATTCGGTGGACGATTTGTTGACTGCCCACAATATTATGACGCGGGGTCTGGTAGAAGAATCCGGTATGTTCCGTACACGGCCCGTAGGTGTGGTAGATCGTGAAGGGCATATCCTTCATTTTGGGACATTGCCCCAGTATGTTCCTGATCTGGTGATGGAACTGCTGGACTGGGCAAAAAACAGTAAGGTACACATGCTGATTCGCAGTTGTGTGTTCCACTATGAGTTTGAACTGATCCATCCCTTTGCCGATGGGAACGGCCGTGTGGGCCGCCTATGGCACACACTGTTGCTTTCTAAATGGAATTCGGCTTTCGCATGGCTGCCGGTGGAGTCTATCATCCATGACCGCCAACAGGAGTATTATGAGGCTATCAACGCCTCCAATGGCGCTGGAGAATCCACGGTATTCATTGAATTCATGCTCTCTGCCATCAAAGCATCACTCATTGATGCCGTCAACACGAATGATGAAATGAGCAATGGAAAGATTGACAAGGTAACGCTGCGCTGGCATAAAATTCAGGAGTATCTAAAAACTCACGACTATATTATGAATGCCGATGTCCGGGAGTTATGCGGCGTATCCGCGGCAACGGCAAATCGGATACTTGCCAGCTTTGTTGCAGAAGGAAATCTTATTAAATACCACGAAGGCGGACATTGGGCATATAGAAACCATGACAAATGAAGTAAAAAAGCATTGATGGCAGTATTCTCTTTTGTGCTACTATTACACATTCATGTAGTGCAAAAGAAAACATCATAGCTTTTAAATTATCTACCGACTTTTCCATTTATGGGGTCTTAGGGGCTATGCCCCTAACAAGCGGGCAATTTGCCGTCAAATTGCCGTGCTTGCAAGGACAGCGCACGCGCTGTCCTTTACTTGTCGAAAGAAAAACGACGCCATCCTTCTTTACATTCCGTTATCTGCATTCCAACTTCCGACACGATTTATCTTGTTACTTCTATTTGACTGTGATATATTTAAGTTATCCACTATCTTTAATCTATGTATTGTAGGAGCGTGACTGAATGTCTGAAGGAAAACGTATCCGGAGAACCCCGGAACAAACCGCTGCTGATTTGGACGTCCAAATTGAAAAACTGAAAGATTCCATCTTGGAATTGGAAAACAAAAAAGCAGAATCTGTCACTGAATTCGATAACAAAATCGCCGCTGTTAAAGATAAAATTGCTAAATTGGAAGCGAAAAAGAAAGATGTACTTACGCCGAAAAAACGCAAACCGCGTAAAAGCAAAGCCGATCAGATCAAACTCCTTGTCAGGCAGGCACAGAAATCCGGCATGAAGCTGGACGAGATCGCGGATAAGCTTGGCATGGCGCTGCCTGAATAACCTGATATCCCGCTTTTCCTCTGTCCCGCTGCCGAAAGGCTGCGGGATTTTTCTTTTCTGCATTCATTTCCTGCACTTCTGAAATATCCCCCAGATACGCGGGAGCGACGACAACTTCTTTTTAATTTCTGTTGTCGAAGGAGAGAATATGTTCTTTCTTTATTGTAACGAAAGCGCCAACAGTATGCTTACTGCAGTGAACAGCTTCCTACGCTATATGGAGCACCCGGACTGCTTTGTCTGGCAGCTGAAGGTGCCACGCACAGCCTACTGCTCACAGGACAAAAAGCTGAAGCTTGAGGAATACAAACGGTTGGTTGCCGCCGCAGAAAAAAACCGGATTCAGCAGCTCTTTCTACTGCTCCAAACAATCTGTGATACGGGTGTTCAGGTGTCCCAGGCAGAGCAGACGACGCTATGAATGCCCTCGTGGCGGGCACGCTACGCCGTCTACTTTTTACCGTTGGAACAAACCTTGAGGAACGTGCTCCTAAGCATGCAACAAGTGGCAGCGTCGGTTTCAGGCTTTGGTGAGTTTACCTTGCCGGAAGAATATTCCAGAACTCATTCACTACCCTCGTAAGACGAACTTCTTTTACACGGGAGATTCTTCACGCAGACGAAACGCTGATGCAGGTGCCGAAGGGAATCCGCAAGACCGTCGTCAGTTGTCCTGTTTGAGTACCAGTCGGGGTGCAGCGGAGAATCCCCCAGGAAGTTTCTGGAAGGGTTCGCCTGGTACCTGCACACGGACGGCTATGCCGTGAACGCTATCCGGGCCGGGGATGATATCAAAACGGTGCAAGGCAACCTTGGGCACGCCTCTGCGGCGTTCACGCTGGACAGGTACGGCCACTTCACCGAGCGGATGAAGCAGGACAGCGCCGCCCGCATGGAGGGCTTTATAAGAGGTGTTTTGAATCTGTAAAAGGAAAACTTAAGGGAAAACACGCCCACAAAGAGCATGAAAAGCCGCCTAACCCCTGTATTTTCAAGGGCTGGCGGTTTTCCTGTTTGTCAACCGCAGGTTATTGCAATTTTGGATAATCTTCAAGAACAACACCATATCTCTTACGCTCTTCTTTGGCGCCGCCGTCTCGTGAAAATCCAAGTTACAGATTGGTGGTGCAGAAGCAATCGCCCAATCGAAGCTAATGAGCCTTGTGCCAAGAATCATGGCTTTTTCTTCTTCCCGATACAAACGGTCCACGAACGGATTAGTTTAGGACGCTGTTCAGAAATGGATGGATTGCTGGATCTCTGGATACATGAAATTTACAACGACGATTGCGTGCTCGGCTCCGACTTGGGATCCGTCGTCTACTTTCGTGACAATAGCGTCCGATGTTCAGCAGATTCCGGGTGGACGTCGCGTCCACCGGCACGACCGTGACGAGTGCTCCCGCGCGCGACAGTCCCGTCACGATGGGTTCAAGCATCCGCGCTACGGCGCCGCTCACCCGAGTTCGGATTGTATGTAAGCAGAATGTTCGGATGCATCCCGTCTTCCCACCGCCGTCCGCACCGCTTGGCAGACGGTTTTTCAGTATAGTATGCGATTCCGGGAAGGAAAAACTGCTCTGTCAGTCCGTTAAGGACAAAGCTGTATTTCCGCATTCACTCCGGCCCCTGCTCAGAAGATTCCCCTTCCAGCATACCAAGGCCGTCGATAAACCGCTGCCGGTATCGTATAATCAGCAGGTCCATCCAATACGTCAACAGACGGTCATCCATGTCGCTCCCTGTGCTCTCATATGAAATTCGCAGGTCGGTATACCGACCCGGCAGATTGAATTGTTCGCGCGAAACGATGCCGATTACGGCTCCGCGCTCTTTCGCTGCGTGCAAAAGTGTTTCCATTCTTCGTGATTCCCGTTCTGCCGTGATAAAAAATAGGATGAAGCTGTTGCTCCCCGCCTGCCGGAGATCTTCGAGAGAATCGGTCAGATCATCCGAAAACAGCGTGCACTTTCCGTGAACTGCAAGGTCATACTGGAATGCGTCGAATCCGAACGAAGCCGGGGATACAAGAATCAGCTGATTTGCTCGTGCAATCTCCCGCACGAACCGATCCAGCATTTCCGGCGGGATGCCCCGGGAAAAATTCTGCAGTTGGTTGCACAGCAGACCGGTATATCGTGAAATTATACCCCTCCTGAGGCTCCGTCTTCAAAAGCGGCATTTTTCTGTTATACTGCGGATAGTAATTCAGTGTTGCGGAAAGCACGCTTTTGAACTGGTGAAAATTTTCATATTCCAACCTACGCACAAACCGACTGATGGCCGTAGTGGAGGTATAGCATATGTACGCAAGTTCATAAATCGATATGTGAGGGATCTCATTCAAATGTGCGAGAAACTGTTTGGCGAGATTGCTGTTGGCACTCTCGCTTTTGTTATTGTATACACAGATCAGCTTTGTCAGGATGTCCATAATCCAACTCCTTTTGTTGCGGCAGGACGCAACAAATTTCGTGTGCAGAAACCACTTGCGAAATTTCTTCTTAGATTGCGCAGGGCGCGGATGAAAACAAACGGCACAGGGCGCATAATAAAGACATGGAAACTGTACAGCGGCCGCTTGCAGAAAGTAAATTAACAGGAAGGAGCGCAAACAAGGTGTTATTTGAGAAATACATTATTTGCGAAGATGGCTTCGGCAATCTCTACGATGAGAAGGGGGAGTGCACCGGCTTCCAGCTGAAAGTACGCCTGCCCTATTACCGCGGCGTCCGGTTGTCATTGATTGACGATCTGCGAATCACAGTGGACGGCAAAACATATCCGCGCAGCAGCATCACTGTGACGCTCGGCGTCGACACTTTCACGCTGGATCAGATGCTCACCATGTGGAACTACTACTGGAAGTTCGGCCAAATCGGTACGGTCACCGTGCACTGTACCAAGGACTTCGAACGCATGATCAGCTCAGATTGCAACAAGGTGGAAGTGGGTATCGATTTACGCATCGCGTATGCAGATTTCAACGTGAACACTTCAAAAATGGTAAGGAGGACCGTAAACCATGGCTAACATCCGCAGCGTTTCGCTTTACAGCTATCAGGAAGAATTCTTTTTTGGGCGGCTCACTCTAGAAGGAATGATTGCCGAAGCGGCAAAAACGGGCGCACGTGGCATCGAATTCCTAGCGGAGCAGTACGCACCGGACGAGTATGCTGATCCCTCCGACCTCTTTATCAACGAATGGAACGAGTGGATGGACAAGTACGGTGTTACCCCGTCCTGTCTCGATATCTTCGGCGATTTCAAAATGTTCTACAACCGTGACCTGACGAAAAAAGAACAGCTTGATTTTTTCGAAAGCAATTTCCGCTTTGCTAAAAAGCTCGGGTTCCCTGCCGTGCGCGCTATGATTGGAACTCCAGTGCGCTACATGCCGGAGATTCAGGCTCTCACAGAGAAGTATGGCGTCAAATTCGGGATTGAGATGCATGCCCCGTACAACTTCAGCACTCCGTATTTCCAGAAATATCTGGAATATGTGGAGAAATCGGGAAGCAAAATGCTCGGTATCGTACCCGATATGTCGATTTTCACCATTCATGTGCCTCGCGTGCAGATGAGCAAAATGTTGCGCAGCGGCGCGCAGCCGGCTGTTGTGGATGAAATCTGCCGCTGCTATGAAGAGGGTCTCTCGATCGATCAGGCAGATGTCCGCATCCAGGCAATGAGTGCCAACCAGTGGGACAACGCCGCTCTCAAAGCAGCCTATGCCAGCTGCAATGAGGATCCTCAGAAGCTCGTGCAGAACATCGATAAGATCATCCACATTCACGGCAAGGTTTATGAGATGACCGAAGACTGCCGCGAACCGAGCATGGCATATGATCAAGTGTTGCCGATGCTTCTGGAGCACGGATACTCCAACTTCATTTCCTCGGAATATGAGGGACAGCGTAACTATCACGATGAGGGCAGCGATGAAGCTCCGTACAACGAAGTAGAAGCCGTTCGCCGTCATCAGGTGATGATGAAGCGTCTTTTGGGTGAGTGATAATAGAAAGTGATTAGGAGGAAGCGCTCCGTTGCACAACGGGGCGTTTCCCGTATCCAGCGGAACGTGAGGAGGACTCATCATGCAAATCGCAGCGCTTTTTCGTCTAGACGGACGCACAGCCATTGTGACCGGCGGCGCCAGCCGGTTCGGCAGCCCCATTTCTCGGGCGCTGGCACAGGCGGGAGCCAATGTCATGATTGCCTCGCGCAGACTGCAGCCTTGCGAGGAACTGGCTCTGGAATTGAGAGAAGAGGGGCTGTCCGCTCATGCGCTGCAGGTAGACTTGGCCGACGACGATTCCATTCGCCAGCTGGCGCAGGCCTGTGCCGAAAAGTTCGGGGGAATTGACATTCTGGTCAATAACGCCGTGAGCCGGGAATTTGCCGATGAACTTGAGGAACTTGACCGGACCTCTGTAATGGCTTCCATGGAAGTTAACATTGCAGGGCAGATTTCCATGGTTCAAGCGGTTCTGCCCTATATGAAGCGCCGGGGCGGCGGAAGCATACTGTTCCTGTCTTCGGTCAACGCTCTAACAGCTCCCAAGTTTTCACTCATGACGGAACACCGGAAAAGCCCGGCTAACTACACAATGGAAAAGTGGGGGATCAACGGGCTGACAAAATGGCTGGCGGCGCGGTACGGAAAAGACAACATCCGGGTCAACAGCCTGTGTCCTGGGACATTCGATCCGGATATGTTCAAGCAGTCGGAAAATGCCGCCTACATCCGAAATGTTATGGAATACCGGCCAATCTCGCGTTTCATGTGCGCAGAGGAAGTCGCCGGGCCGGCGCTGTTTCTCGTCTCTGACGCGGCTTCCTATTGTACGGGAGTTCTGCTCGCCGTGGATGGAGGCTACTCTTTGTAACCCACACGTCTGCCCTTCCGGCAAAATTGTCCGCGCCCATTCCATGAGAATGGGCGCGTCGTTTTTTCAAATAACGAACTGTTCTATATAATGCTTGGAAAGGCGCAGGCTTTCCAGCACTTTTTCGCGCGACCCCTCAAACGCCTTATCCTCCACCTCGATGCAGGTAAAGCCGTCATAGCCTATGTCGGTCAGCGCTGAAACATAGCGTCCCCAGTCCACATCGCCCAAGCCCGGCAGCTTAGGGCTCATAAAATCGAGCGGATAGGCCATCACTCCGACGTCCCGTAGCTTTTCTGGATACAATTTGATATCCTTGTAGTGCACATGGAAGATTCTACTGCGGAACTCGTACAGCGGGCGAATATAATCCACCATTTGCCAGACAAAATGGCTGGGATCATAATTGATTCCGAGATGGTCGCTCGGCAGAATCTTGAATACCTTCCGCCAGATGGCAGGCGTTGTCATCAAATTCTGCCCTCCGGGCCATTGGTCTGGGCCGAACAACATCGGACAATTTTCAATGGCGATCTTCACATCCAACTCCTCCGCCAGCTGTAGCAGCGGCTGCCAGACCTCTTTCACGGTTTCCAGGTTTTCCTCCACAGTCTTGGCCTGGTCTCGCCCGATGAATGTCGTAACCAGATTGATTCCGAGTTTTGCGCTGGCACGGATCACCGTCTTCAAATGTCCGATATTTGCGGCACGCTTATCCGGATTACCGTCCATCGTATTGGGATAAAATGCAAGCGCGGAAATTTCCACGCCTTTGCTGCGGCTGTAATCAAGCACATGATGGGCGTACTCCTCATCTTCCAAAACACGGCCGACGTCAATATGGCTCACGCCCGCGTACCGACGCTCCGCTTTCCCCGCCGGCCAACAGGCTACCTCTACACACGCATATCCCAGCCGCGCTGCGGTGTCAATCATTTCTTCAAAGCTCCATCCGTCCAGAATGGCGCTCACAAATCCGAGTTTCATCACAATTCACACTCTTTCCTGATTGGTTCATTCTTCAAAGTGGATTACGACATCGAGCTCTGCGGATCGGCGGGCCGCATCCATCACACGCATCACACGCAACGACTCCTCCGGCGCGACAATCAGATTCGCCTCCCCACGGATTGCTGTTGCAACATTGCGGTAAAAATCGCACACGTCATAGGCGGTCAGAGACACTTCTCCGATTTCCAGTGTGGCCGGATCGCGCGGAGCCAGGGTCTTGGTGATTCCTTTTCCCGCATCCACGGGACGGACGGTCGCACCGCCGGTCTGCTTCAGGCGCGTGAGACGGCTTTCGCTGCACCACAGATCCCGGATGGTCAGCGTACCACCCATACCCGCCACATACCAGCGCGGCAGAGCCTCCATGTTCCATGTGGCAACTTCCACGAGCGCTTCGATCCCGTTTTCAAATGACAGGAACAGTTTGACGCTGTCGTCGCATTCCCCGCCCAGTATATGCCCGAGCTTGCAGTAAATGCGGTTCAGGCGTCCGGGCACCATCCAGAGTAGCTGGTCGGTAAGATGGATTCCCCAGTCGAGCAGCATGCCTCCGCCGAATTCACGTTTTGTGCGCCAGTCACCGGGAATTCCCTGCGAACCCATAATGCGCGATTCGATCGTGAAGACCTTCCCGAGTGAATTTCCCTTTAGCACTTGCTTCACCGCCCGGAAATCGTCATCCCAGCGCCGGTTCTGATGAACAACAAAAACACGTCCGCTCTTCCGTGCAACAGCCAGTACGTCTTCCAGTTCCTCGGCGTTCAACATGGCCGGTTTTTCACAGATGACATGTTTTCCCGCCTGCAGTGCCTGTATGGAAAGCGGCCGGTGAAGATGGTTCGGCGTTGCGATCAGAACCACGTCAACATCCGGAGACGCGAGGAGTTCCTCGTATGAAGCAAACGGAGACAATCCGAGTTTCGCGGCATACTGCTGACGCTCCTCCCGGATATCATATATACCGGCCAGCCGAAACACGTCCGAAACACTCCCCAGCATCTTCGCGTGCTGGCTGCCCATTCCGCCGAAGCCAACGATAGCCAGACCCGGCGTTTTGCTGTATTGATTCATTTTTAAGCTTTCCCTTCGATTGAAGTTTCTGTCTTCGCATCAAAATCAAAAAGGCCAGACAGCGCGGGCCGAACGGCCGCACTGCCCGGCCGACAACCGGCTGTGATCAGAGCTTCACCATATTTCCGGTTCGCGCGGATTCATAGATTGCCTCCAGAATCTGCGTCACAACGTATGCCTGCTGGGGATAAACGACGAGGTCCCCTTTGCCCTCCAGCGCGTTCAGCCAAGTGATGCATTCCTGCTCTGCGCCTGGATAGGAAAAAACTCAGGTCGGAAGACGAAACGGTATCCGTCTCAGTCACGTCCAGCTCTTCGATTGTCTGTCGGCCCGCCACGATTTTGTTGACGAGCAGCCGCCGGTCCGTTCCTGTGCCAGAGAAAGGATAGTCCATCTCCGCACCCGCCTTCGTGCCGTAGACCGTTGTCATTGCCTGCTTCTGATTGGTAGTGTTTAGGGCCCATGCGGACTCCAGAAATACGGTGGCGCCGTTTTCGAACTTTACAAATCCGAAAGCGGAATCTTCCACTTCAAACGTTTCCGGATTCCAGTGTTCATCCGTCCCCTGCTCATCACCCGCAAGAGAACGTCCCAGCTTATAATACGTGGAACCGACCACTGAAACTGGTTTATAGTTGTCCATGATCCATAGCGTGATGTCGAGGGAATGTGTGCCGATGTCAATCAGTGGTCCGCCGCCCTGTTCATATTTGTTGGTGAATACGCCCCAGTTGGGAATTCCGCGGCGGCGCAGCGCATGGGCTTTTGCCATGTATATCTCACCGAGTTCACCGGTCTCCGCCAGTTTTTTCAGAGCCATAGTGTCTTTGCGGTAGCGGTTCTGGTAGCCGATGGTCAGTAGCTTGCCCGAGCGTTTCTGAGCCTCCACCATGCGTCGAGCACCAGCAGAATCAATGGCCATTGGCTTTTCGCACATTACATTACGTCCCGCTTCCAGCGCGTCAACGGTAATATCTGCGTGTGACCGGTTCGGCGTGCATACATGTACGGCATCTAAATCAAGGTTGAGCAACTGGTGGTAATCCGTGAACACCTGCGCGTTCGGCGTACCGAATTTGGCACGCGCACGCTCCGCCTTTTCCGCAACGAGATCACAGAAGGCCACGATCTCAACGCGGTCGGGGAACTTGGCCAGATTCGGCATATGTTTAGTGTTGGCAATGTTTCCGCATCCGATGATGCCGATTTGAAGCTTTCCGTTTTTCATATAGATCCCTTCTCTCTGTCTGAATTGATTCGTACAGTTTACACAAGAAGAGATGGCGCTCTATCCTGGTTTTTATTATAATTTTATAACTCCGTTCAAAAAGCGATAAAAATTACAGATTGCTTCTATTGGAAAATTTTTGCACTTTTTCCTGACGGCCAGGTATGTCACAATGATATTGAACTAAGGATACAGTAGTCTGACTGAGGAGGTATCTCGCATGCGAACAAATGAAACTGTGCGCTCTCGTACATTGTACCATGCAACCCTTCGGAAAATGCTGGCCCTCGGATGTGCCGCTCTCCTTTTGCTGGGCAGCATGCTCGGTTCGGTGGTGTTCATGCTAACCTACCACAGCAGCCGTCAATCGGCCAGAACCGCCGTAGAAAACGCCGCAGAAAACATGAATCTCTGGGTTGCAAGCATTAACAATATCTCCAGCATGATTGCCTACGGAAACGTGGCGCAGCATGCTCTGGAAAATTACTGGCACAGCGGAGGAACCGCTGACGTGGAGAACATGCACACACTGTTTGCGAGCGCCGGACAATACATCCGCGTAATCGACAATTTTATTCTTCTGGACAACCACTGCTCCTATTACAACAGCATGTTCGTTGTTCCGTCGCAGGAGTGCCGCCAGTTGACAGATTTTGTCCTGAGTCTTCCCGCCGAGCAAAAAAACGGCCGCGCATTCTGGTACATTCTACCGGACGGTAAGGTCGTTCTGGTGAGGTCAATCTACTCGCTCAATGCAACCATGCACACTCTCGGATACTTACTGATTACAATGGACCTCCAACAGCTGTACGCTATTGCACGACAATATGCTTTTCACGACAGCTCTCGCCTGTACCTGCTCGACAGTGACGGTTCGCTTCTCTATGGTCCAAGCGGCACCGATGACGTTCCGCCGGAAGGACTTCTGGATGAGACCGATGCTAAATTTATAACTATCGACGGAAATTCCGTTCTTGCCGCCCACAGCAGAGTACTGGACAACAGCTGGATTCTTATAGAACTAACTCCACAGAACTTGGTGTTTGCAGGCGTATTCCAGCTGCTTGGATGGAGTATCCTGCTCTTTTGTCTCGCAATGGCATTGTTCATGCTGGTGATACTGTACATTTCCCGCTCTCTCACAGCTCCCTTTCAAAAAATGGGTCAGGCTATGGAGCAGATTGAAAAAGGCGATTTTGCAATTCCCAAAATCTGTGGTGTGGGAATTCTGGAGATTGATCAGCTTTTACACCGCTTCGGCCAAATGGCCGAACGGCTGGACCAGACGATTGAAGAAGTCTACCGTTCACGTCTTCGTGAAAAAGAACTTGCGTTGAGTGCACAACAGTCGGAGATTGAAATGCTCCAGCAGCAGATCAACCCGCATTTTCTGTATAATACGCTCGACAGCATCAACTGGATGGCCTCGTTTGGCGCCACGGAGGAAGTTTCACGTATGATCGTAGCGCTCAGTGACTTTTTCCATTTTACAGTGAGCGAGCACTCTATTTTCACGACAGTCGGACAGGAAGTGGCATTTGCAAAAAACTATGTGTACCTGCAGCAGTGCCGCTTCGGAATGGCGCTTCAGGTTCACTTTGATGTAAATCCCGACACAGAAAACAATCTAACCCTGCGTCTTCTGCTGCAGCCTCTGATTGAAAACGCAATCGTACACGGCGTGATGAGCAGTACATCCGGCGGCACGGTGCGTATCTGGATTGCGCGCGAACATGGACAGCTTCATCTTCACGTCGAGGACAACGGCGCAGGGATGGATGACGAAACGCTGAATCAATTGCGCACGACGGGCGGTGCCCGCAGTATCGGGCTTCCGAACATCATGCGCCGGCTTGAACTGGTATATGGCGGACACCATACATTTTCGATTGACAGTACACCAGGGCAAGGAACACAGGTAGACATTATCTTTCCGGCTGTCCGCACGCAGGAAGAATTGCGCGAACTGACTAATTTCGCTGGAGGTAATAATAGAATTTAGATATATTTTCGCTTAAAAATTGAAATATTTTGTACATTTCAAAAAAAGTTGCTGCTGTTGCTTTCCTCGGTGGTATGCTACGCTAAAGTTACAGTTTAGCAGGTGGCGCTCTAAACGGGTTCGTAACAATCTTGACAATCTTGGCACTGGAAAGGAGAAAATTATGAAAAAGCGAGTATGCGCACTCTTATTGGTCACTGTTATGCTCCTGTCGCTGGCAGCATGCGGTGGCTCCGCTTCGAGCGGGATCCAGACAAGCAGCGGCTCTGCATCGAACAAATCCGATTCAGAAGAACCTGTGACGATCACATACTATACGTGGGAAACGGCAGAGGAAAATAATCCCGTCTGGCAGGAAATCGAGGACAAACTCAATATTCGCGTTGAGGTCTGTATCCTGCCCGATACCGGCGGTACAGACAAAGAGAGCGCGCTAGACATCGTCGCCATGAGCGGCAGTGAAATGGACTTCCGGATCATCACCGAAACGTCGCCTGCTCAGCGTATTGAAAACGGATTTGCATACAATCTTGATGAACTGATTGACAGGTTTGATGTGGACATGGAAGGTCTGTTCGGAAAGTACGCCGAATTCGTCCAGTACGACGGTTCGTACTACGGCATTCCCTGCCGCGCCAACGTCAAATACTGGTTCTACAACAAGGATATCTTTGATGAGCTGGGGTTGGAATATCCCCAAGACGGATGGACTTGGGACGAATACTTCGCGCTGGCGGACCAGATTACAGAAATGAGCGATTACTACGGCACATCGACCAATGCTCACACCGGCATGTGGAGCTACAACGGCCTGATGCAGGGTGGCCAGACTTTCGATGAGGACGGCAATTTCATCATGTACGACGACCCGTACCTGCTTGACGCGATGTATCAGTACAAGCGCATGGATGACGAAGGCGTGAAGCCGTCCTTTGTGAGTATGCGTTCCCGCAACTCCTATATCAGCACGGAATTCCTGTCCGGTAATTGTGCAATGGCCGAAGGCTTCCCCTACATCCTGCGCGATATGCGCTTGCCCGACCAGTTCCCCTTCGACTTCGAAGTCGGCGTTGTAACTCCGCCAGTCAACGAGCCGGGTGACACTTGCTATACTTGTGGCGGCGTTCAGTTCCTTGCCATCAATCCAGGTTCCGAGCATAAAGAAGAAGCCTTCCAAGCAATGGTCTATTACATGGAACACGGCGCGGAATACATGGTTAACCTGTCTGTTCCCCCGGTCGCCGAAGCGAGCGACGAGCTAATCGAAGCATTCGTTGAAGGTACTCCCGTATCCGTGGAAGACGGCGCCAAATTCTTCGATACGAATGTGCAGTTCGTCAAGTCGAACCCATATGAGGATTATCCGAACGGTGTGGACTATCAGTCGATTATGAACGAAGAGGCCGAGGTCTACTTCACCAACGGACAGGACTTTGACACCTCTGTGGAGAATATCCGCACGCGCTCTGAGGAGCTCGTGGCTTCGGCTGCCGCCGAATAATGTGCGCAGCTTGCCGGGCCGGCGCTTCCAGTGCGGCCCGGCAAGCTTTTTCGCATAAATCCGGCAAATGATTAAAAGGATGGAGACAGCATATGAACCAGAATGCGGTATGCGCCCCGGCGGCGGGCTCCCGGAACACGCTAAAAAAAACGCTTCACACTGAAAATGCGCACACGTGAAGCGCTCACCGGTTATCTTTTCATCAGCGTCAATCTAATCGGCACATTGATTTTTGTTGTGCTGCCGCTGTTTATGACTGTTGTGCTCAGCTTTTCGGAATGGGATTACACCAAAGGTCTGGCCGGAATGGAATTTGTCGGCTTGGAACACTATGCCCGTATGGTGAGCGACCCGAAAATCAGCACTTCCCTGTGGAACAATCTTTATTTTTCCTTCCTGCAAATTCCTGTAACCATCGTGCTGGCGCTCTTGCTCGCGTCCCTGCTGAACAAAATCGCGTTCTGCAAAAAATTTCTGCGAACAGTATATTTTATTCCATTTATCACTTCTTGGGTTTCCGTATCCATCGTATTCAAAGCGCTGTTCAATCCAGAAGGCGGCCCCGTAAACAGCCTTTTGATGGCGCTGGGAATCTCGAATCCTCCCGGATGGTTCATGGACATTCATTGGTCAATGACGAGCATCGTCATCCTGACGGTATGGCATACTGTGGGATACTATATGGTCATCCTGCTGGCCGGGCTCCAGAACATCAACACCGAGCTGTATGAAGCGGCTGCGATTGACGGGGCAAACGCGCGTCAGCGTTATTTTCGCATTACACTTCCTATGCTTACGCCGTCGTTGTTCTTTATCATGATCATGTCAATGATCAACTCGCTGAAGGTGTTTGATCAGGTTTCCGTTGCCACACAGGGCGGACCTGGAACATCGTCCTTCGTTCTGGTCTATGCCATTTACGATTACGCCTTCAACCGATTTGAAATGGGTTATGCTTCTGCCATCGCATGGGTACTGTTTATCATCATCTTGATTTTTACCCTTGTGCAGTGGAAACTCCAAAACAAATGGGTCAACTATGATATGTAAGGGAGGATTGGAGATGGATGCAAAAAAGAATCGCCATTTCGAGCGCATACTGGGAAAGACAGTTGTCACGGTCGTGCTGATAATCTGCGGAATCAGCTGCCTGCTTCCTTTGGCATGGATGATCTCCACGTCGTTCAAGCCTGAGCTGGACGTTTTTGAATACCCGATCCGCTGGATTCCCAAACGCTGGAACTTCAACACGTACAAGACGGTTTTTACCGACGATTTGTTTACCCATCTATTTTTTGAACTCGGCTAAGGTGACGTTCTTCTCCGTTGTGGGCAATGTGTTTTTTTCGGCTTTAGCGGGATATGCTTTTGCGCGCCTGCGCTTTAAAGGGCGCAACGTTCTCTTTATCATTTATCTTGCCACGATGATGGTTCCGAACCAAGTTCTTCTGGTTCCGAAATATCTTTTGTTTCAGACACTACATATGTCCAATACCCATTATGCGCTGATTCTTCCTGCCATGTTCGAAGTTTTCAGCGTGTTCCTGATGCGTCAGGCATTTATGTCGGTACCGCGGTCGCTGTCCGAGGCCGCCATCATCGATGGAGCCAGTCAGTTCCGCGTATTTGGTCAGATCATTCTTCCGCAGATCAAGCCTACTTTGCTGACTGTCACGCTCCTGCAATTCACCAGCAGCTGGAATGATTATATCAATCCCAAGACATACTTGAGCCGCGACTTCATGTACACCATTCCCGTCGGACTCCAGAAATTCCAGATGAGCAACGGCTCCAGTTACTCCACCATCATGGCAGGTACGGCGGTATCGCTGATTCCGATTATCATTCTGTTCATTTTTACTCAGAAATACTTTGTAGAAAGCTTTGCTTCCAGCGGCGTAAAAGGCTGACCGGAAAGCGCTAGAGGTACAACATGGAAGATACAGCAATGCGGTCGGGCTCTTACCCACTAATCGACGACGGACTGTACAAGGTGCTCTTGGTGGACGACGAGGAAGTCGTGCGCCATGGGCTACGCTATATGCTGGACTGGAAGACGCTCGGTTTTCGCATTGCCAACGACGTCGGGAGCACGGCAGAAGCTTTGCATCTGCTGGAGAGCAACCATTATGATGTGCTCCTGACAGACATCCAGATGCCTGGACGGAACGGACTGGAACTGATTGCAAAGATTCGCAAGTGCAGCCCGGGAACTAAAATTGTCGTTCTCAGCGGTTACGATTCCTTTGAATACGCGGTTACCGCGATGCGTCACGGCGTGGAGGACTATCTGCTCAAGCCGTTTTCCCGCGAGCGTGCACAGCTCGTTTTTTCCAAACTCGCGGACAAACTTACGCAGGAAAAGCAGCAGCAAACCCAGCATAGCGCAAGTGCACAGCTGGCGGTAAGCCATTTTCTGTATCATCTTGTCCAAAATGACTACCATTCCACAGAGCGTATCATGGATCTTGAGAATGCACTTGGACTGGTGTTTCCTCTGCGGATGATACTCGTGAATTTCTGTTTCAAAAACTATGCGGAGTACATTGCCTCTCACTGGAACGGAAACAGCCACGCGCTGTTCTCCTGCGTTTACAAAACTATGAAAGAGGCGCTGTCCGCTGATTTCGATATGATCTCCTGCCAGATCGGAAACAACTGCATCTTCGTCGTGCCGCAGATGGAACAGCAGCAAGCGGAGGAACTTCTTGCACAGCAGGCTGACACACTGCTTCATGAATGCGCCATTGGCGTCAGCGAATCGGTGGAAAATATCTGGGAGCTCTCCATCGCCTACTGTCAGACGATTGAGGCACTGAACCAGGCGCAGCGCACAGTGAATTTCTATTCGGGCAGCGTACCATCGGCTTACACGCTCAACAGCCGCCTCTTGGCATGCCAGAATGGGATTCTGCATTGTCTGGAGTGCGGACGTGCAGAACAGCTGCCTGAACTGACGCAAAAGGTGTTCGAGATTCTTCGCAATCAGAGTGTCAATTACATTTACAACTGGTGTCTGAATTCCATTCATACAGCCATCGAATATTTCGATATCGAAAAAGAAAAAACGGGCCGTATCAACTATCACCTATTTCTTGATTCGACTGTGCATGACGACCTGATCACTATGCTGCGGACATTTTATGAAGAACAGCTGAAGGAGATTCTGCGCATCCTGCAGCGTTTGGCGAACAATCCGAATAAGCAAATGATTGAAAAAGCCTGTGCGATTATCTACCACCAGTATGCGGAAAGCAGTTTTTCTCTCAACGCAGTTGCTGATGAGATCAACATCAGCTACGGATACCTGTGTACGATTTTCAAACAGGTAACAGGAGAAAAGTTCATGGACTATTTACTGAGAGTCCGCATGCAGAACGCCAAACGTCTGCTGCTGGAAGGCGGTCACAAAATTTATGAGATTGCACAGCAGACAGGCTACAACAGCGCACGGTACTTTACGCTGACATTCCGCAAATACTATGGGATGACACCCAGCGAATACACCAAAAAGTACGGAGGGAAGAATGAAAAAATATAAACTATCGATCTTAGCAGTTCATTCGCTGGGAATCGTGGGATTTGTACTGATGTCGCCTGTGCTCCCGGATGTACAGGCCGAATACCCGAACGCCGGTTCTGTCGCTGTGCAGATGCTGGTCACGCTGCCCGCGATCTGTTCACTTGTGGTCGGACAGATTTCCGGCTGGATGAGCAACTTTGCCGAAAAGCGTCATCTGATTCTGATAGGCCTTATTCTCTTCGGAGCCGGCGGACTCGGCGGATATGCTGCTGCGGAATTCTGGCAGCTATTTTTATGCCGTGCCCTAGTGGGGTCGGGATGGGACTGTTCTATCCGGTCAACCTGAGTCTTGTCTCCGATTTGTTCGATGGACAGGAGCGCACCGCAATGATCGGCTGTACGATGGCTGCCAACTACTTCGGCGGTGCAATCGGAACGGTCGTGGCCGGTCTTCTGGCCGCTTTCAGCTGGCGCAGCGTCTTCCTGGTCAATCTGTATGTCGTTCTGGTTCTCGGGGTGTGCGTATTCTTTCTTCCCAGCCACAAAAACAACGTCCAGAAAGCCGGGCGGCGCTACCAGCTTCTGCCTTGGCGCGTATATCTTCTTGCCGCGTTCGCAATGGCACAGATGCTTGTATTCTATTCCTGCGTGACCAACTTCGCAACATGTACGCAGGAGCTCGGACAGACGCAGGCTGTAGTTGCAAGCATCGGGGTGGCCGCATTATACATCGGTTGCTTTCTGACCGGAATGATTCTCGTCAGGCTTCAGACGGCCATGGGCGCATGGCTTGTCCCGGCAGCCGTAGCGACCATGGGACTCGGATTCCTTGGTCTTGCCAAGGCGGATCATCTTCTCGTGCTGTATGCTGGAATCTTTCTGGTGGGGCTCGGCGACGGCATCATTATTCCGTCCATCATGGCCCGAACAGCAGAAGTTTGCCCTGTGATATACAGCGGGCAAGCAATGGCCACTGTCAATATCGGCACGTCCATGGGACAGTTCGCCTCACCGCTCTTTTTTGCAGGAGTCAAACTGGTTCTGCAGGCGGATACGGCACAATCCGGATTTGAGGGCGTGTGCATTCTGCTGATTGCTTTGGCGGTCGTTCTGATTGTGCGGACAGCCGCCGGATCAGCAAGACGCCGGCAGGGATGTCGGCAGGGATGAAAGGAGCCGGAAACATGCAAACCATGCAGCAATATATCACGGAAATGGGGCTGGAATACTCTCAGAAGCAATTCGATGCGTGCCTTACAGCATTTGTCTCGGAGATGGAGCGCGGTTTGGCGGGTGGCGCCAGCTCTTTGAAAATGATACCGGCCTATCTGGACGCACAGGCTCCGCCGTCTGACGGCGGACCGGTCATCGCCATCGATATGGGCGGGACCAATCTTCGCATCGCATTGATCGAATGGAAGAATAGCCGGATGCATTTTCTGGACCGTCGGCAGTATCCCATGCCAGGGACACAAGGTAATTTGGAGCGCAGCGAATTTTTCGAACAGATTGCGGAGTATCTTCTTCCGATAGCGGATCAAAGTGCTCGCATCGGCCTGTGTTTTTCCTTTCCGTGCGAGATTCTTCCTACGCTGGAAGGGAAAGTGCTCAATTTCAACAAAGAAGTCTCCATACGCAACGCATCGGGGGCGCTGCTCGGTCAAGAAATCGACGCAGCTTTGCAGAGATCCGGTTGCCGCGTCCGCCATAGAACCTGCGTCATCAATGACACGGTCGCTACACTTCTGGGCGCAAGAGCCCAAGCTGTACGGGATTATGCTGGATACATCGGCTTTATTCTGGGGACCGGCACAAACTCATGCTACCGCGAAAAAAACTACCCGTATCCCAAAATCGGAATTTCTCCGAAAAAAAAACGGGATACAGTCTCGTCAATCTGGAATCGGGCGGCTTTGCTGGTCTTGCGCTCAATAGGGTAGACCAAGCATTTGACGCACACACGGCCGCTCCAGGGACACAGCTGTTTGAAAAGATGATCTCCGGAGCCTATCAGGGAGCTCTGGCTCTCGCTTATCTTCAGGATGCGGCACGACATGGACTTCTAGGTCAGGCTACTGCCGGCCGACTGCCCGCACTGTCTGTTCTTCAGCCGCAGCAGGTGGACGCATTCTGTTTGGATCCATGCGGAGACAACGTTTTGTCTCAAATGCTGCCGGACACGCAGAGCCGTGAATCCGCTATACTTCTGCTGAACGGTTTGTTTGACCGGGCGTCCATGCTGACCGTGTGCAACTGGGCCGCAGTTCTGAAAAAGATGGCGGCAGACGGAAAATCCAATCTGCCCTACTGTATTTCAGCCGAAGGTTCCACGTTTTACAAATGCCGACCTCTGCACACGCGGATTCTCTCCTGCGCAGAATCGCAGCTGAATCAACGGCTTGGACTTGCCGTGGAGATCATCCGAGCCGAAGAGAGCACTCTGATGGGCAGCGCTCTGGCGGCTCTGTGGGGCTGAAATTCCCCTTCCTTTTTTAGAGAAGAAAGGAGACCTCAATGAATCTTTTGTTTCTGGGCGGAACGGGGAACATCAGTTCAAGTGTCACCCAGCTCTGTCTTAGTCGAGGCGACGAGGTGTGGATCGTGACACGAGGCAAGAACGTCCTGCCACAAAGCGGCCGGATTCACTCCATTGTCTGCGATGTGAACGATCCCGACGCACTGCTGCAGGTACTGCATGGAAAAAACCATTCGACGCTGCAATTGATTTTATCTGTTTTACCTCTCAACAGGCAAAAGAGCACACGGAAGCCCTGCGCGGAAAAGTCGCTCACTTTATTTTCATCAGTTCCTGTACCGTCTATCAGAAGCCATG